>Ga0209056_10003634_pt1 | contig 16404 bp, 16 predicted proteins | sample GraSoiAngelo_114_FD_185876 | JGI IMG/M metagenome (GOLD analysis project Ga0209056, IMG submission 185876) | Grasslands soil microbial communities from the Angelo Coastal Reserve, California, USA - 14_0903_13_40cm (SPAdes) (version 2) | ecosystem: Environmental > Terrestrial > Soil > Grasslands... | reverse complement strand
GGCGAAAGGCAGTTTCGTGGAGAGAGGTGAGTAACCGCGGTAATTTCGGATTTAGGGAACCCGCTTGCACCAGAATGGTTCCCTAAAATCCGAAATTGTTTTTGGCGCTATCCCTTCAGGATTCCCTTAATCGGCGCGATGCCGGGGATCTCCCACTCCTCCCACATCTCATCCACCCTTTTCTGGATGTACTCAAAATCCTCCGGAATCAGGTGGGCGAAGCGGCCCTGTGCCACGAGGAAGTCCTTAACCGGAGTACGGCCTTTAGCACTTTTGCGGCAGTCATAGGTGTAAATGACTTGACCTTCGATTATCTCGAAGAGTGGATAAAGTCCGGACCGGATGCCCATTTCCCCGATTTCGTGTGAATAGCGTGGATGGAAGTCCCAACCTTTGGGGCAAGGATCATAAGTGTGGATGAACGTCGGTCCTCCGACCGCCAGCGCTTTGCGCACCTTGTTCATGTAATCCATTGGCGGGAAGGTGGCGCATGCAGTGGCGACGTATTTGCATGTGGGGTGGCCCACCGCAAGCATACCGGCGACATTCTTTTTCCAGCGTCGCTGCATGATGCGGTGCTTGCTGCCGGGAGGAGTAAATGTCGTTTGCGCCCCGTAGGTCGACAGGCCGGTTGCCTGGATATCCGTATTGGCGGCGGACTCGTTGTCGTACATGATGATCAGGAGATCGTAGTCGGTTTGAAGTGCGCCGGAAATACCGCCGATTCCCATATCACCGCCACCGAGGTCGCCGCAGAACGCGATGGCGTTGATCGGTTCATCCTTGATCTTGCCTTTGCGCTTGAGCGCCCGAAGCCCTGCAGCCATGCCTACGGCCGAGGAGCCGCCTGCGCCGAGCTGCGTATGCATCCAGGGCACAATCCAGGGAGTGGTCATGTAGCTGGTATTGGCGACGTACATGCAACCCGTCGAACCGGTGACGATGGTCCGCGGACCCGCCGCCTTGATAAAGCCACGCATCGTTGTCGCCGATTCGCACCCCTGACAAGTGCGATGACCCGACGTGTAGAACTCTTCCAGCGGGATTTTGTGAACGCCTTTGATTTTGTCGTAAACAACCACATCGCTCGCCATATATCTCTCCTTATTTGGAACCTGGGCGCCGGCTAAAGCCCGCAGCTACGAGATTGGCAACAACGCCTCGTCCTGCTCGTAGTCGCGGGCTTTAGCCCGCGTTCAAAATCTATTCCTTAGCGTCGGGCCCACCGGCCGGCCATAGTTGGTACACCGTCGCTTCGCGACGGCCTCTTTGAAAGGCCATCGGCCGGTCCCCCCACGCCAGAATTCATTCCCGCACGCCGATCCAGGTGACGAAGTCATCTAGCTTATCATCGGTCTTCGATTTCTGTGCGATTCTAAACATTCGAATGCAGTCATCGATCGAGACGTCCCGCCCGCCGAGACCGGTAATGATGTTTGTCACCGCAGGCCGGTTCTTCAACGGGTACAAACAGGATCGAACTTCGTGCAACAGGATTCCGCCATCATCTGGCGAACCGTGCGCAAAGTCGCGATCGATAACACCCACCGCCTTGAAACGACTAAGTGCCTCGCGCAATTCGATCGTCGGGAACGGCCGGAACCAGCGCAGGCTGACAAAGCCGACCTTCTCGCCCTTTTCGCGCAAGCGGCGAACGGCGGTGCGTCCGGGTGCGCAGACGGTGCCCAGCCCGATCAGAACCGTGTCGGCATCATCGGTCATGAACTCGGTAAAGAAAGGGCTGGAGTAGCGTTCGCCAAACACGCCATTAAATTCCTCGTAAGCTTGTTTGATGACTCCCCGCGCGCGCCGCGCAGCGTCCCAGTTCTGCCGGCGCAATTCCATCACCCAGTCTTCATTGACCTGGGGTGCAATCGAAATCGGATTGTCGGGATGCAATCGTCCGTCACCCAGATCGAACCGGGGCAGAAACCGGCGCACGGCTTCGGTGGTCGGAATCTTCACCATATGCTGCGAGTGCGTCAGGAACGCGCCGTCCATGGCGAGAGCCATCGGCATTCGTACACGCTTGTCTTCGGCGATGCGATAGCCGATCAACACATGTTCGAGCGCTTCCTGAGGAGTCGTCACCCAACAGAGCAGCCACCCCATGTCGCGCACGGCCATCGCGTCGTTATGCTCGACTCCAAACGCGCCGGGGTCGTCGAGCGCCCGGTTGCCGACCAGGAAAAGCACGGGCAGACGATCCGTGGCTGTGACGACCAGCGCTTCGAAGCCATAGCACCAGCCGGTACCGCTGCTGCCAGCAAATGCGCGGGCGTTCACGGAACTGGCATGTTTGACAATTTCGAACTGAGAATGTTCGCTGTCGGCGATGATATATTCCGCGTCCAGTTCCCCATCCGCGATGATTTTGGACAGGGCGTCCATCACTTCGGTGTAAGGACGAATTGGATACGCGGCAATGACGTCGACGTCGGCCAGACGCACCGCCTGGGCGACGGCCTGGCATCCCGTCAATAAGTCTTCACGCTCATAGATCTTCTTTGTCGTTTCTTCGGCAATCATGTTCTTTAAATCCTCCGGTCAGCTCTTTGGCGTCGCGCGTTTTCCGCCGATCGGCACGACCTCGCCTTCGACGAATTCCAACCCTGTTCCCGTGACAAATGGGTGAATGTAGCGCCCCTTACTCTTCTTCCTTTCCGCCCACTCGACGTAGTTTTCGCGATCCTGTGTGTAGGCTTCCCACGGGCTGCTGTTATCTTCAAATTGCAGCTCGTCCACCATCACGATGCATTCTTTCACCGGACAGATCTGCGCACACTTCCCGCAGCCGGTGCAGTATTCAAAAGCAATGTCGTACAGCCCGTCGGTCGTTGGATCGAAACACTCGTCGGGGCATTCGAGCCAGCAGAGCGTGCATTTCGTGCAAATATCGAAGCGAACCACGGGACGTTGAGTCTTGGTCGTGCCACGCTTGAAGGTCTCGTTGCGCGCCTGACCCTTCGGCCCCATTTCGAAATGCCGTTTGACGGCGGGAACTGCCGCGCCCTCGCTAAACTCGAACCACTTCGGCAAAACCGGGACTTCGTGCGTCCATTCGATCCCCTCGCCCAGCTTTACTGTCCTGCTTGTCGTGCGTACTTCCTCGTAGGCCTTGCGTGCCGCTTCTGCGCGGAAGAGTTCCTTCGGATGCTTTTCGCGCAGATAAGCCTCGACTGCCTCAATACCAATAATGTCAGGATCAACGCCAGCCACAGCGCCAAGGGTTCTTTCGTGAGTGAGATCGTCCCTGAAAACCCACAGACCTCCAAAACTGGGATCCCCTTCGTAGGTCGCTAGACTCCACTCGTAGGGCTTCTTTCCGATGAATTGCAACAGCTCTTCGTGATTCTTTCTCGTGGCCACCAGGAGCGTTCCACCTTCCTGAACCTTTTCGTTGATTGGACGAAGTCCGTGCCAACCCCATGGTTCGACGCCTTTGGTCATCGTGTCATCGAGAACGACGGATATGTCGGCCAAATCGATATCCAGCTTGGCGCCGCATTCCGCCTCCAACTCCTCTTCGGACAGATCGTGGGAAACGAACGCGAAATACTTGCACGGGATACCATTGCGCTCCGGCGAATCGCTATAACGCCTGTTCGAGAAGCCGATCCGTCCCATCCGGCTGGCAATGATGACGATATCACTGCCGATTTTCTTACCGAGATTCTTCTGAAAAATTCCGCGATAGTTGATTTCAACGCGTTTAATCAATGGATACCTCCTACTGTCTGGATTTCCTGGGTGTCGGGCGTAGACGAGAACAAAACGACGCTCAAGCCGAAGAGTTCCGCGTCTATCGAGCGGATATGCTCCTCCATGGCCTTCCGCGCTTCAACCGAGTCACGCGCCTTCACCGCATTCACGATCCGGCGATGGGAAAACAACGAAAGACGGGCACGCTCACTGGTCTGCAAACTTTCATTACGGGTTGGAGCGATAACCTTCATCAGGGTTGCGCCAATTTGTAACACCGCGCGATTGTGAGTGGATTCGGCCAACGCCGAATGAAAAGTCTCATCGGTCCCCGCAATACTCTTTTTCTGCCGGAGTTCTTGTTCCTGCAACCGCAAAACCGATTGCAGCCGCGCAACATCCTTAGAAGTCGCACGCTCGGCTGCCAGGGCCGCTATGGAAGGCTCGATGAGCAATCGCAATTGAAAGATGTCCTGGAGCGCCAGGTGATGAAGCGCCAGGGTCAGATTTTGTGCGTTGCCGCTCGCAATGAAGTTGCCGGCGCCCCGCCGGCTGACGGTAAGGCCCTGCAACTGCATCACACGAAGCGCTTCTCTCAGCGTCGCCCGGCTCACGCCCATGCGTTCACTGAGAATGCGCTCGGATGGTAACCGGTCGCCTGGTTTCAAGCGCCCCTGCTTGACCAGTCCCGCAAGACGAATCATCACATCTTCATAAACCGGAGCTCGTCCGGCTTTCGCCACCGTTGACCCCTTTCAAAGTGGTCAGACCAATTTGGGGAAAATTATAGTGGCCCTTGTGGTCACTGTCCAGCACGATTTTCTGAAGGTTCTGAAGGGGAACTGAACGCGGGCTAAAGCCGCGACTACAAGCATGCCAAACGTTGCCAAACTCGTAGTCGCGGGCTTTAGCCCGCGCCTGGAGTTTGGACATTTTGGGGAACTCTTGGTCAATAGCAATAGCATCGATGCCTTCAACTTCAAGCTTCGTCCGCGGGTATGTCGTGGAAGCGAAACGTGAGTCCGAATTCCCCTCCTCAGCTGAGGAGGGGTGGCTGCGCCATCAAGAAAATGCTGCGAAGCCACCTTTGAAGGCGCAGACGGGGTGGTGTTGGTCCAGAAAATCAGCGGTTGCTTGAACCAACCACCCCGGCCGCGCCTTTCAAAGGAACGGGAGCAATTCTTGATGGCGCGTCCACCCCTCCTTCGCCAAGGAGGGGAGTCTTTTGCGCAACCTCGAAAAATGTCCAAACTCCAGTCGCGGGCTTTAGCCCGCGCCCGTTTCATTTCGTTCTTTGCCGATCACTTTCGCCAGCAGACTACCGTCATGCAATCTCACCTTAACCGCCGCGTCCGTCTCGACTGTGTTTACCGAACGGATCACGTGTCCTTCGCGTGTGAGGCAAATAGCGTAGCCGCGTTCGAGAACAGCAAGAGGGCTGAGCGCTTCCAGCGTATGGGCAATGCCTGCGAAAGCCTGGTGGCACTTTTTTAAGCGCTGGTGGACGGCGTTGGATAGACGCTGCTCACAAATCTCCACACGATGGGCGCGAGACCTGATGAAGGCTCCGCTGCGTCCGATCTGTTCCAGGCGGAATGTGAGGTCATCGACTCGCTGAGCCATCCGTCGGATCCGGGTTTCCGCAACCACAAAACCCCGGCTTCCAACCTTTGACGCCAAGAAATGCCTCCGTTCGACGATTCGAGATCGGATGACTCCCTCGAGACGCCCTTCCAGTTGCTTCACTCGTTGCGAGATCTCTTCCTTGGACTGGATGACGATCTCCGCCGCGGCGCTCGGCGTAGGCGCCCGCAGGTCCGCCACAAAATCGCTGATGGTAAAGTCCACTTCATGCCCGACCGCCGAAATGACCGGCTTCCGGGCTCGAACGATCGCACGCGCGACCCGCTCTTCGTTGAAGGCCCACAAATCTTCCATCGAGCCGCCGCCACGCGCGATGACGATCACGTCAACATCGGTCGAGCGGCTCAGGTAATCGATACCCTCCATGATTTGAAGCGATGCGCCTTCCCCTTGAACTTCTGCCGGAAAAATCAGAACGTTGATCGCGTTATGGCGCCGCTTGAGAACCGTGAGAATGTCGCGCAATGCGGCGCTCTTGGTCGAGGTCACGACACCGATTTTTCGAGGAAATGCCGGAATCGGCCGCTTGCGATCGGACCGAAACAGACCCTCCTTTTCGAGCTTCTCCTTGAGCTGCTCGAACGCAAGTTGAAGGGCGCCGAGGCCCGCCGGCTCGAGAACTTCCACGATGAGCTGATATTCGCCGCGACCTTCATATGTGCTCACGCGGCCACGTGCTCTGAAGAGTTTTCCATTTTCCGGGCGAAATCGAAGAAGGCGCGCCGAGTTGCGGAAACACACGGCGGGTAACTGGGCACGATCGTCTTTCAACGTGAAGTAAAGATGTCCTGCCGCGGACGTCTTGAAATTGGAGATTTCTCCCTCGACCCAGACGTCGATAAAACGCCGTTCCAGCAGATCGCGAATCTCGATGCTGAGTTGGGAAACCGAGTAGATCTTGCGCTGGAACTCTGTTGTTTTCACCTCGGCAGTATAGTCTATTCAAACGATGCAAGAACCTATCCTTCGCGGGCGGATTTTGGCTCGTCAAGCCTAACGGGCGGCAGTTTTGCATATAATGCAGTAGATGATGGTGAATGTTACGAAGCTGAATTCATATTGCATTTTGATTCTGGGGCTGGCGATCGCCGGCTGTTCCACAAACAAAGCCGCACCTGCCGCGAAAGCGGCGGCTCCTGCCGCTCCCGTTTCCGTTGCTCAGGCCGTTTCGAAAACTGTGCCTCTTGAAATTCAAGCTGTTGGGAACGTTGAAGCGTTTTCGGCGGTTACCGTGAAGGCACAGATTGGCGGCGAACTGACACAGGTCAACTTCGAGGAAGGCGCGGATGTGAAGAAGGGCGACCGTCTGTTCGTGATCGATCCGCGTCCATACGAATCGCAGGTCACCCAGGCCGAAGCCAATCTCGCGAAAGACAGGGCCCAGCTGCAGGCCGCCCAGGCGAACCTCGCGCGAGACACGGCTCAGGAGACGTATGCCCGGGCACAATCCAGACGTTACGCGGAGCTTGCGCAACAAGGCGTGCTGTCCAAGGATTCTGCCGAGCAAACAAATGCCCAGGCGACTGCCTTGCAGGAAGCGGTTCGCGCCGATAACGCGGCGATTGAAAGCGCTCGCGCAAACATCGCCGCGGATCAGGCCGCGTTGGATCGCGCCAACCTTCAATTGGAGTACTGCACGATCGTTTCGCCGATCGACGGCCGCACCGGCCATTTGTTCGTGAAGCAGGGCAACGTCATCAAACCGAACGACGTGGATCTGGTCACGATCAATCAACTGCGTCCGATCTACGTCTCGTTTGCAATTCCCGAAACAGATTTGCCAACCATCAAGAGCCATATGGCGCACGGCAAAGTCTCGGTAGCGGTCTATTCGCAAAGCGATGACACGCCGCTGGAGACCGGTGCGCTCACGTTTGTCGAAAACACCGTGGACAGCGCGACCGGCACAATTCGGTTAAAGGCCCTTTTCCAGAATCCGGGCGTGAACCTCTGGCCGGGCGAGTTTGTGCGGGTTGTGGTCCGGCTGAACGAATCGGCGGATGCGATCGTTGTTCCCGCGACGGCCGTGCAGACGGGGCAGGATGGGACGTTTGTATTTGTCTTGAAGTCGGATATGACGGTGGAAGCGCGCCCCGTCATTACGGGCAGGATTTTTCAGAAAGAGATTGTCATTCAGAAGGGTTTGAGCGGCGGAGAGACCATCGTCACCGAAGGTCAGCTACGGCTTGTTCCCGGAAGCCGGGTTCAAGTGAAATCCACTTCTCCATCTCAGTAACATTGGAGGGCCGCTATGAACGTATCTGAAATTTTCATTCGAAAACCGGTCGCCACCAGCCTGCTGATGCTGGCAATCGCACTCTTTGGAGCAATCGCCTACCGCACGCTCGGAGTCAGCGATCTGCCCAACGTCGATTTTCCCACACTGCTGGTTACCGCAAGCCTGCCTGGAGCAAATCCGGACACGATGGCGTCCGCCGTCGCGACGCCGCTCGAACGCCAGTTCTCGACTATTGCGGGACTGGACTCGATGTCCTCCACAAACTCGGTTGGAAGCACACTGATCACGCTGCAGTTCAACCTGAGCCGTGACCTGGACGGCGCCGCGCTGGATGTTCAGACGGCGATCACGCAGTCGGCGCCGCTGCTGCCGGCGGGGATGCCGAGTCCTCCGAATTTCCGCAAGGTCAATCCAGCCGACCAGCCGATCCTGTACCTGTCGCTCATGTCCAGCACCGTTCCGCTATGGACTCTGGACGAATATGCGGAAACCACTCTTGCGCAGCGCATCTCGACGGTTTCCGGCGTCGCCCAGGTCCAGGTCAATGGCCAGCAGAAATATGCGGTCCGCGTGCATTTGGATCCCACGAAACTGGCGGCCAAGCAAATCGGCATGAATGAAGTCGAGGCCGCATTGCGCAACTGGAATGTGAACATTCCCACAGGCACCATGTACGGCCCGGAACGAACGCTGACGCTCCGCGCGGATGGACAGCTGACGAGCGCCGCTGCGTTTCGAAAGATGGTTGTCGTGGAACGCAACGGGTCTCCGGTTCACCTCGAAGAACTCGGCAATGTCATCGACAGTGTCGAGGACGATAAGAACGCAAGCTGGCAGAACGACGCGAATGGCGTCCAGCGATCCATCATTCTGGCAATCCAGCGGCAGCCGGGAAGCAACACCGTCGAAGTCGCCGATGCGATTGAGAAGCTCATGCCGGTTTTCCGGGAACAGCTTCCGCAATCGATAAACCTGGACGTTCTGTACGATCGGGCGAGATCGATTCGCGACTCCTTCAATGATGTCCAATTCACGATGCTGCTGAGCCTCGGGCTCGTCGTGATGGTGATTTTCGTTTTCCTTCGCAATCTTCCGGCGACCGCTATTCCAAGTCTCGCGCTTCCGTTTTCCGTTATTGGAACGTTTGCCGTGATGTCGGTCATGGGCTACACGCTCGACAACCTTTCGATGATGGCACTGATCCTTTCGATTGGCTTTGTCGTGGACGACGCGATCGTCATGCTCGAAAACATCGTGCGCCATATCGAGATGGGCGAAGCTCCGCTGGAGGCCGCGCTGAAAGGCTCGCGCGAAATCAGCTTCACGATTGTGTCGATGACGCTCTCGCTTGCGGCCGTCTTCATTCCGGTTCTTTTCATGGGCGGAATTCTCGGGAGACTATTCCGCGAATTCGCTGTCACGATTACCGCGGCGATCCTGATTTCCGGCATTGTTTCCGTCACGCTCACGCCGATGCTCTGCAGCCGCTTCCTGAAATCGATCCGGCACGACCGGCAGCCAGGCCGTCTTTTCAGAGCGACCGAGCGGATCTTCGATGGGATGCTGGACATCTACGACCACAGCCTCCAGTGGGTCCTGCGGCATCGTGCGGCCACCCTTGCGTTCAGCGTTTTGATCCTGGCGGCGACGGCAGTCCTGTTCGTGCGGATACCAAAGGGTTTCGTTCCGGATTCGGACAACGATCAGCTCTTAATTCAGACTGAAGCCGAACAGGGCATTTCGTTCGAAGAGATGGCGCGAAACCAGCGGAAGGTTGCGGATATGGTCCGGAAAGATCCAGCGGTCCTGGAGTTCTTTTCGAGCATCAGCGCATCGAATGCCGGAAGCGGTGGCGCGAACTTCGGACGCATGTTCCTTCATCTGAAGCCTCGAGTCGAACGTGAAAGCCTCGATCTGGTCGTCGGCCGGCTGCGTCAGGAATTGTCGGACCTGCCTTACATGAAAACGTATATACAAAATCCGCCGTCGCTTCGAATCGGAGGCCAGGCAAGCACGGCGCTGTACCAATACACAATGCAGGGTTCGGATACGAAAGAACTTTACGACGCTTCGCAGCAGCTTCTCCGCCAGTTGAGGCAGGTTCCCGGATTGACCGATGTGATCAGCGATCTTCAGTTGCAGAACCCGCAGCTCAACGTTTCCATCAATCGCGAGAAGGCGGCAGCCTTAAATGTCAGCGCGCAGGATATTGAGAATGCGTTGTACGACGCGTATGGGCCGCGCTGGGTTTCGACAATCTACGCGCCGACAAATCAATACAGGGTCATGCTGGATTTGGCGCCTGAATATCAGAACCGTCCGGATGCGATCTCGCTTCTCTACATCAAGTCCACCGGCGGCCAGCTGGTGCCCCTGAGTACACTGGCGCGAATGTCGCAGGATGTGAGCCCGCAGACGATTCACCATCTTGGCCAACTGCCCGCCGTGACGCTGTCATTCAATCTGAAGGCGGGGGTTTCGCTGGGTGAGGCGGTGGCTCAAGTCGAAGAACTCACGCGTGGCATACCGGCTACGATCAGCGGCTCGTTCCAGGGAACTGCGAGAGAATTTGAAAATTCCGTACAAAATCTGACGGTCCTGCTAGGCATCGCGATCCTCGTGATCTACATCGTGCTGGGCATCCTGTATGAAAGCTACGTACACCCGCTGACGATTCTCTCCGGATTGCCTTCCGCAGTCTTCGGCGCACTGCTGACTTTGTACCTTTTCAAGATGGATCTGAACATTTACGGTTTCGTCGGCCTGATCATGCTGATCGGAATCGTGAAAAAGAACGCGATCATGCAGATCGATTTCGCGCTCGCCGCCGAACGCAACGAGGGCCAAGCTCCACTCGAAGCCATCTATCAGGGCTGCCTCGTCCGGTTCCGTCCGATCATGATGACGACGATGGCCGCGTTGCTTGGCTCACTTCCCATCGCCCTGGGTTATGGCGCCGGCGGTGAGGCGCGTCAGACGCTCGGCCTGGCCGTCGTCGGTGGCTTGCTGTTTTCCCAGCTCGTGACACTCTATCTGACCCCAGTTGTCTACACGTACATGGCCGCGCTCTCGGAAGGCAGCAACAAACGAAAGCGCAAACTGGAAGTGGCCCAACCACCAGTCGCGACGGTTCGGTAATGTGGCCGGCTCGTGCGCGGTTTGATTGAGCGTGATTAGATCCGACTCCGAATCAATTGCAAGATTGTCGCGGCCGTCTCCAAAGCCGACTTGGCCTCATCGAGCCCGGGAAGGCCCTCCGCCATACCGCCTGGAACAGCATCGGGGTAGCGTGTGGGTAAGTAAAACTCGTCAATCAGCTTGAGATCATCCTTCAACGGTTCGAGATAACTGCGAACGGATGTCATGGGTCAGATTGAATAGACCCAATATATGACCACATCGTGGAGAAGATGGACTTTGTCGACGATAAGATTTTCTTCGGCATCGAGAAGATTGGGTTTGTCACGGGAATGATTTGTTTGGCCAGGGAAGCGATTATTTCCGTCCCCGTCTCAATTGACTTTGGCTTGGAGAAACATGTCTCCGTCGCGACGACGATTGTCTTTGCAGGCGAGAAGATCTTGTTCGTCGTCCAGAAGATTGGATTTGTCGCGGAGACAATTCGATTTGTCACGGAGATGATTTGATTTATCGCGTTAGCGATTATTTCCACCACGAAGTCAAGCCTCTTTGGTTGGCATCAAGTCCTTCAGTTTCAAATGATTGGCGACGAGATCGATTTTAGCGATTATCAAAACGACGTTAGCGGTAATCTTCGTGACGTTAGCGATTATTTCCGTCGCATTAGCAGTTATCAACGTGACGTTGGCTGTCTTATTTGTTAACGAGACAATCCTCCTTGGACCTTAAGCGATTAACTCCGCCAGGGAGTCGATTGTCTCCGTCGTGAAAGCAGTTATCTTCGTGACGTTGAGAATGACCTTTATAGCCTAAGCAATCATCTCGGTGAGGGAAGCAAGTTTCTCCGTGAAGAATAAAATCATTTCCGTCACGGATACAGTTGCCGTTGACTCTCAGAAAAGCTTCTGAACATCACAGTAAAAGGAGGGGCGTAAGGAAAAAAAGCCTCGGGGCCCAGGGAGTCCGCATTGTCGAATATCCTTTTGAGCGCTGCCTTTGCTTCGTCACGTCCCTGCTTATTCAGCCGAAACAGTTCACCATTTCGTTCGAATCCCGGGTGAGTTCGTAGAAACTTTGCCGAATTACTATCGTGGACTTTCTGCAAGATATTGTTGAGGTCCGCACGCAAAACCTGAGTTCGTCCCTCCTGCTCGTGGACGTACACGAATAACAATGCCAAGCGTCTGGCGTAGTCGAGCTTGCTGTCAGCTTTCAGCCGCGGTTCATCAAGCTGTAAGACGGTTCCTTCCGATTACCCGCTAAATTGGTCTATCAGATCATCCCCATCGGTCGCGCCGGAAGGTTTGAGCGCCAATGGGGGATCTGATACTTTGATTTTCCGTCTCTTCCTCAACGAAAGTGACTACCGATTTCGCTTCTTGAGTTCCTCAATCAGTTTTTTCGCTACACCCTCCGGGAGTTCAGCACGCTCCGCCGCCGACGAGGTCGTGCCGTTAAACCAGAAGGAGGCGTTCGATTTAAGGGTCTTTTTCCACAGCTCGCCTTTTGAGTCTTTGATTACAAACTCGAAGCCCGCGTGTGCCCGGCCGCCCCCGAAACCGACCAAAACGCGCTTTGCGGCATTTCCTGGTTCGAAATCCACCAACCGGGCGCTGAGTTCAAGCATAGTTGCTTTATCTTTGTCCTTGGCCTCTTCCGGCGTCAGCACCGCTGCGAACAGTGCTTCGTCCTTTATCATTTGGATAATGGCCGTTCGGGTCGCTTCCGGAAGGCCACTCGCGCCCTTCACCGAGGACTCAAACGGCAGAATCACGATGCTCTGGGTTTGGTCTGCGCCCTTCCTGCCACCCTGAGCGATGCACACACTCGCAAACAAAAGCGCTACCATCGATATCTTGAGTGCCAGCATTCCCGTGTGTTTCATATGGATTCTCCTTTGATGAGCGAACACGTTTCCTTTCGCAACCTTGAGCTGGTGGCATTAGGCACCAACCGCTTATCTGTCCCGGAACTCTGTTACCTGTTCTAGAGAAGAAGTGCGGGGATTATACACGCATGCACAAATGGGAAAGCGAAGAAAAGCCCTAAAGTGCGCCGAAAATTTCGGAAAATTTGGAGGTGCTTGGCCTCGCAGTATGAATTGGAATACTGCCTTCGACACGACGGGTGCCCCGATCACGCTTCGATTTGCTCGGCAAGTTGGTGGGATTATGGCTGAAGTTCGTCCTCCGCACGTACCGCACCCTTCGTATCGGTTCTATGCTAAAAGTGTTTGAAGCCATACAAGGGCAGGCAGGGTGAGGAACGCCTGCCTCCTTCCTCCTTGGGTCCAACTTCGCTCAGTCGCGTGCTCTGCTTCGACGCTCTGCGTAGAATTACATGATAATCTCGGCCTGAGCCAGTGCTTCCTGATACGTAACGCCATCTGCTGCACAGCCCGAAAGTTCAGGAACCTCTGCGATATAGGCTTGGTCTTCCTCGCTCCAGTAAATAATGATTTCGTACCGATACTTACTTTGCATTGCTCTCACCTGCGAGTTTGTAATCGAGAAGCACCTTTCGAACCTGCTTGATCTGATAGGCCTTCGCCAGATGACTACGTAAGTGCCGGACGTGAATTGGTTCGGCGGCCTTGCACAAAATCGTGCCCGTCGGCAAATCGCGCCTCAGCGTTCACGGACTCGCCGTCGCGCACGCCATACAACATAGCCCGCAGCCAATTTCTTAGTGCCTGACGGTCAAAGTATACGTGCCGATCGTGCCCCGTGCTCCCCATATCTGAAGATAGTAAGTGGTGTCGGGCTGAGCTAGGAAGGGATAGTCCGCGTTAGCACCTGCGTCATCAAAGTAGTATTCGCCAACAGTGTTTTTGTCGCTGGCATAGATGCGCACTCCGGGAATGAGCGTTGTCGAATGGCTAATGTGCACGCGTAGATAGCCGCGTGCTCCAATCGACTTTACCCGATAGAAATCGGTGTCCTTCCCGTCTATGTTCGCTTCAATTGCTTGATCGAGTGCGATAGCTTTCGCATGGAACATATCGTGGCCAGGTGGCACAGGATCTAAAACCACGTTGCTGGAATCTGGTCCTTTTGGCAAAGTCACTACAATGGCAACAATCAGCAGAAGGCATGCTCCGATCGCCGCCAGCAGACGAACATCGAGTCCTCGAAGCCGCTCGAACCATGTTCCAGAAACCATCGAGTCCGTTATCTATCAATTCATCACATAAAATGCAATTGAGTTCAGAAGAGTCCGCCTGCATTGAGCCCCCGACCTGTGATACCGTTCCGATGTCTTCAATTTCTGGTAACGCCGCAAACATGGGGCAGCCAATGAAAAGGCCACTACTGCTTGCGTTGGTTGGATTATTTCTGAGTTTGTTTGTGTCTCTTCGGAAATCGTCATCTGATGCACCGCCCCAGGACTCGGAGTTCGTCTACGCCCGTATCCGATACCACATGACGCCGAATGCATTTATGATGAACGAACTGCCTTGGCATCATGACTACCCATACGGTGACGAAGCCTTCCCGACAGTGTTGGGAGAAGTGACGAAGATCAAAACCAGTCCCACGTCGTACCAAATCGTCGATATCGACAGCCCGGAGTTGTTCAAATACCCGTTCGCCTATCTTTGCGAGCCCGGATATCTGGAATTGAACGCGAAAGACGTCGTCAACCTGCGTGAGTACTTGGACCGCGGCGGCTTTCTGCTCGTCGATGATTTTCGTACCGCGGACTTCTCGCGGCAGGCCGGAGGTGGGCCCGAGGACGACATCGCTAACTTTCGCAAGCAAATGAAGAAGGTGTATCCGGACCGGGACTTCGTTCACCTGGATCTGTCGGATCCGATTTTTAATACGTTTTACAAGATCGACTCGCTGGACATGAAGGCTCCATACGTTTTCCCCGGCCAGCATCCCGTGGAGTTCCTCGGTCTCCGAGACAGTCACGGACATCTCCAAATGGTCCTGAATGACAACAACGACATTAGCGAGTTCTGGGAGTGGCTGGACCGAGGCGAGATGTCGATGCACGATGCAGCCACAGCCTTCCACTTCGGTATCAATTACGTCATGTACGCGATGACGCATTGATGGTCGAGGAAGGCTTCTAACCGTGTGTGGCGTCGATTGCGGGGCAAAGTGAGAAAGTTTCTGGCGATCGTTGCGTTTCTTGCGGCGCTCGCCGGTCCGGTGGTTTCGGATGCGCCTCCCAAGGACTCGGAATTTGTGTTCGCCAGGCTCCAGTGCGGTCAGAGAGAGTATTGGATGCACTGGAACGAGGCGCCGTGGCACCACGATTATCCGTTCTCGGAAGAGTTCTTCCTCACGATGCTGCACGAAGTGACCGGCGTGCACGTCACCCCCGACTCCTACCAGATCGTGCAGCTCTCCAGCCCGGATATCTTCAGGTATCCCTTCCTCTATCTCTCCGAACCCGGATTCATGAAACTCAACGACCAGGAGATTGCAAACCTTGGCGAGTACATCCGGCGCGGGGGCTTCATCATGGCCGATGACTTCCGAACGGCCAATTATTTGCGAGGCCCGGAAGAATTGGACATCCTACGTAACTACTTGAAGCGAGCCATACCCGAACGCGAACTCGTACGGCTTGATATACACCACCCGATCTTCCATTCGTTCTACAACATCGACACCCTCGCGATGAAACCACCCTACGGCAGCGAGACACCAGGTTTCGTTCCGGAGTTCTGGGGAATGTCCGACGAACACGGAAACTTGCAGCTTATTGCGAATTACAATAACGATCTTGGCGAGTTCTGGGAATGGGTCGATAAAGGCCAGATGCCGTTCCATCCCGCTGTACGGTCGGTCGAACTGGGAATCAATTACGTGATCTATGCCATGAGCCATTGACGGAGCCAGTCGGATGTTCGAATCCTGGCGACATGGCTTCCGGCTGCAAACGTGGCTCGGGGCGGGCGGAAGCCAAAACACGCCATTTCAGAAGTATCGCTCCCATAGTCCACGGGCCGAACGAAGCCCGTCAACGCGCTCTACCTCACCGCAAATCAGCAGCCGGAACACTGCTGAATCCCTGCTCAACCTCCCGCTCGAACGGAAGCATCATGACTCTCCAGAAGTCCGTGGAGTTGGGATACGCGCTCGGATCGACTACTCCAAGCCGTCCTGGCAAGCTCCCCGGCCGGTAGTAGAAAGTGCCAAATATGATGTCGAGGAACGACAGGGTGACTGCGTAATTCTTCGACTCGGAAAGATTGGCGCTATGGTGAAAGCGGTGTAGCTCCGTTCCCACAAAGACGTAGTTAAACCATCCGGCACGTATGTCCACGTTGCAGTGTGAGATCAACGCCTGGAAGGTGACAATCGTGCTGAATAGCAGCACCGTCTCCGGAGTTGCACCGAGATAGTACAAGGGCAGCAGGGTGACCAAGCCTCGGACAATGAATCCATTGATGGGATGAGATGCCGGATGCATCAATACGTACACTTGCTCGGGGAGATGATGCGCCGCATGGCTCCGCCACAGGAAGTTACCAAGAGCACCATTCAATTCATGACTCCATCGGTGTTGCGAGTAATTGAGGAACTCGACAACCAGTAGGGCGGCAGAGCGGCACGGTTGTCATGACCGAGTTGCGGGCGGTGCTTGCGGACCTGGTGCGAAACGATCTGAAGACGCTTTCGCCGAACGAGCGCTCCTCATCAGATCTTCCCAGAAATGCC
>Ga0209056_10003631_pt1 | contig 16410 bp, 15 predicted proteins | sample GraSoiAngelo_114_FD_185876 | JGI IMG/M metagenome (GOLD analysis project Ga0209056, IMG submission 185876) | Grasslands soil microbial communities from the Angelo Coastal Reserve, California, USA - 14_0903_13_40cm (SPAdes) (version 2) | ecosystem: Environmental > Terrestrial > Soil > Grasslands... | reverse complement strand
TTTTCACTTTTTTGAAATATTTTTGAACGGCTGGACTGGCCTGTTTGTCGCCGCGAATTCTCGTTTATTGAATATCTAAAACGCTGACAAGCTTTTTTTCACTTTTTGAAAATATTCTGAACGGGTCGACTGGCCTGTTGCCTTGGCGTTGCCAAATTTTCTCGCGCCGGCCAGGAAAGGGAGGGCTTTCTTCCGTTTCGAAAGTCACGATTAATTCTCCGCGCGGCCATCGCGCACAAATCGTTGTGCGCCCGATCAGCCGCGAACGAGTTCGTCATCCAGGATCTAGAAGAAGTCATTCAGTCGTGCAGGCGACACCGATATTTTCCAGTTAATTCTGGTTGCATGAAATTTGTTTTTGTCGCATCGCTGCCGTCCGCGCTCGTGCGCGATTCCTGATGAGTAATTTCATTTTGGCGACCGCTGCGCAAACCGAACCCAGCCAGTTGATCATGCTGCCTTTTGCGGTGCTCCTGCTTGCCGTCGCGCTTCTGCCCGTTGTCCTGAAACGCCATTGGGAACGCTACTATCATCTCGTGGCCCTTTTTCTCGCAGCCGTCACAACCGGCTATTATCTCTTCGGGATTCGGCAACCGAAACGCATCCTGCACGAAGCCGGCGATTACATTCACTTCATGGCGTTAGTAGGTTCACTCTTCGTCGTCGCAGGCGGGATTCACGTCCAGATTCGCGGGAGAGCCACTCCATTTTTTAATTGCGTCCTTCTATTTCTCGGAACAATTGCGGGCAACGTGCTCGGCACGATCGGCGCGTCGATGCTTTTTATTCGCCCGTGGATTCGAGTGAACAAATATCGTTACACCGGTTTGCACACGGCGTTCTTCATCTTCCTCGTAAGCAACCTGGGCGGCGGACTAACGCCGATGGGGCCACCGCTTTTTCTCGGCTATCTCAAAGGGGTGCCATTTTGGTGGATCGTTCAGCACTGCTGGCTGGCCTGGTCCGTTGCGCTATTCAGTCTGCTTCTGACATTTTATCTTGTCGATCGACATAATTTTCGCCGGGCGCCAACAATTGTAGGTGAAGAGGAAAGCGGTGCGGGCAAGATCCGTATCGACGGGCTGCGGAACATTTTCTTTTTGGCGATCATTCTCGGCGCACTTTTCGTCGAGCGCCCGCCATTTCTACGCGAAGCAGTTATGCTCGGGGCAGCCGTTGGATCGTATTTCGCGACACCGAAAAGTGTGCATGCGGCCAATGAATTTTCGTTTGCTCCGGCGAAGGAGGTCGGCTGGCTCTTTCTCGGAATTTTTCTGACGATGGTCCCGGTGCTCGATTACATGCAACTCCATGCGCGCGATCTTGCCATCGATACGCCCGCAAAATTTTACTGGATCACCGGCGGTTTGTCCGCGGTACTGGACAATGCGCCCACCTACCTGTCGTTCCTGGCTAACGCCCTCGGTCGAATTGACCTCAGCATAGAAAATCCCGCCGCCGTGCACGAATTTCTTGGTAGCGGCAAAGCCGAGATGGTCGCCATTTCCATGGGGGCAGTTTTGTTCGGAGCCGCGACCTACATCGGCAACAGTCCCAACTTCATGATCAAGGCAATCGCCGAGCAACACGGAATGCACACGCCTAGTTTTATTGGCTTTGTGCTAAAGTTCTCTCTTCCCATTCTCTTGCCGATACTTTTGCTGGTTTACTGGGTAATTTTGGGCGGCTAGAAGTTGATCGATGTTTACCGGTCTGATCGAAGAAGTCGGTACCGTGAGCTCGATTCGCGAGAGGGAGCACAGCAAGCAACTGCAAATCGTTGCACCGCGGACCGCAAGAAAGCTTCGGGTTGGTGACAGCGTGGCCGTGAATGGATGTTGCCTCACTTTAAGTGCACACCGTGGTGATCAGCTCACGTTCGATCTCCTCGAGGAAACATTTGATCGTACCAATCTAAAGGCGTTGCAACACGGGAGCCCGGTAAATCTTGAGCGCGCTCTTCGCGCTGACGGCCGGTTCGGCGGACATTTTGTTCAGGGTCATGTTGATTGCACATCTGCGGTCATCAGCTTCGAGCAAAGAAGAGGCGACCATCGCCTGGAAGTTGAATTACCCGTCGAGTTCGCGCGTTATGTCGCTCGCAAAGGGTCGATTGCCATCGATGGCATCAGCCTGACAGTCGCTGAGGTTTCGCCGCAAAGCTTCGCGGTCTGGATCATCCCGCATACGAAACGTCACACCAACCTTGGCCGCGCCGACGCTGGCGGCTTGGTAAACCTCGAATTCGACATTCTTGCCAAGTATGTCGAGAGGATGCTTTCGCATCACGCCCCGCAGGGATAAAGCAGCAGCCATTTCGCCCGCTTCTTATCTATATATATTAGTGTACGCGTTTCACTTTGGCAGCTCGGGCCTACAAATCTAACAAATGACAGCGCGTAAACCGGTCAAAAAGCTCCGGCAGCTTCCTTGTCTTGTTGCCGTAATCATGTCACGCGCCGACTTGGATTCCGCCATCCGCCTGAGGAAGCCGCCAGATTTATTCGAACTGCGATTGGACCAACTTGCTGGAGATCTTGATGCGGTAGAAAATAAGGTGCCGAAATTACGCAGACCACTCATCATTACCGCGCGGCATCCGCAAGAGGGCGGCGCAAACAAATTGTCGACCCGGCACCGGCGCGATCTGCTTCTTCGTTTTCTGCACCGGGCCCGCTACGTCGATGTTGAGTTGCGCTCAGCGTCCGCCCTTCGATCGATACTCAAAATGGCGGGCATCAGAAATGTCCGGCGGATCATTTCATATCATAATTTAAAATCCACGCCGCGCTCGTGGACGTTGCAGACTAAAGCATGCGCCGCGAAATTATGGGGCGCAGATATCTTTAAGATTGCCACCCGTACGGACACGCCCTCCCAACTTGCGCGATTGCTTGACTTCATCAGAAACAGAGACGTCGATCTTGCTATCAGTATCATGGGCATCGGAAAACTTGGCGCGCTTTCCCGCGTTTTTCTCGCACATTGCGGCTCGGCGCTTGTTTACGCGTCCCTTGGCGAAAACAACATTGAAGGCCAAATGTCGCTCGAACAACTTCGCGGCTTCGGAATTGGTTGAGGTCCAATCACGACTATTTTGAGAGTGTCCCGACTGCTTGCCCTTCCCGCGGCGCGCATATTTACAATAGGCGAAGCACATGGATGAATCTGTAATTTTGCCTGAGCAAGTGCCAGTTATGCCGTTGCCCGGCGCCTTGCTTTTTCCACACGCGCTGCTTCCACTTTACGTTTTCGAATCGCGCTACCGCCAGATGCTGAAATACGCATTGAGCCATCACCGCATGTTTTGCGTGGCGCTGATTAAACCGCACTGCGCAGAATGGCAGTCAACCGCGGATTTTTTTCACACTGCTGGCGTCGGACTCATCCGCGCCTGCGTTTCACGCGACGACGGGACTTCGGATCTAATTCTACAAGGATTAGAACGCGTCCAGCTCACGGACTTTGAGAAGGAAGTGCCGTTCCCGATCGCGATGATTGAGCCACTTGAATCCGACTCCGTGCCTTCAATCGAAACCGAAGCGCTTGCCACGAAGGTCCTGGAGCTTTATTCGGGCCTGAAAGGAGACGGGCGACGACAACTTCCCCCGAAAGTAGATCGCTACCTGTCCGACTTAACTGACCCAGAAATGCTCGCCGATCTGGTCGCCTCAACTTTTGTGAGCGATGCCCTCCGCCGCCAACGCGTCCTCGAGGAGCTTTCCGTAAATCAGCGGCTACGGCTTGTGATCCAATACTTGCGGGAAGAAAGCGGGAGCGCAGCTGCGTGAGTTGAGTTGCCAGCCTGACGCGCTTCGCCCAACGAAGGGATTAGAGCGCTGCAATCCGCGCGTATTCCTCTATCAGATATCTATCGGTCATTCCGGCAATGTAATCGCAGACTGTGCGATGCAGCCCTTCCGCTTCGATCCTTTTTGCCGCCGCCTCGCCAAGGCGGTCTGGATCGACAACATATGCTTCGAAAACTTTCCTCAGCATCTCGCACGCTCGCTGGTTCACCTCAGCCACGCGGGGATGGTAATAAACATTCTGATATAAAAAGCGTCGCAACTCACGGTTGGCTTCCAATAAGTCATCGCTATAGCGAATCAGCGGTGATTGTTGCTTGCGCACTTCATCTGCACTTTGCACGCCAACATCAACAATCGATTGCGCGCTCGTGGTGACGACGTCCTGGACCTCCGCGTCAATGATGTCGCGAATGATGAGTTTGTGAAGTTCGGGTTCGCGGGCCTGGGGATAGCGCCTCAGGACCGCGCGATGGCTTCGTTGCCACACCGCATCTTCTTCCAGTTGCGGCGCATTTAAGATTTCGAAGTCGACCGCATCATCGAGATCGTGACTGTAATAAGTAATCTCGTCCGCCACGTTCGCGATCTGCGCCTCCAGTGATGGACAACGATATTTCTCTTCTTCTGGCGTGGGCGGATTATACAAGGCCTGGTGCTTTCGCAAACCTTCACGCACCTCGAAGGTCAAGTTCAGGCCAGAAAAATTCGGATACGCGTTTTCGAGGAGCTCCACGACACGCAAACTTTGTCGGTTATGTTCGAACCCCCCATGCTCCTGCATACATTCCGCCAGCATTTCTTCGCCGGAATGTCCGAAAGGCGAATGCCCGAGATCATGGGCGAGAGCGATCGTCTCTGCCAGATCTTCGTTCAGCGATAACGAGCGCGCAATTGTTCGGCTGATCGACGCCACCTCGATCGAATGCGTCAAGCGCGTGCGCAAATGATCGCCCGTTCCGTTCAGGAAAACCTGGGTCTTGTATTCCAGCCGGCGGAAGGCACGGGAGTGAATGATCCGTGCTCGATCACGCTGAAATTCCATGCGATATCCATGACTTGGCTCCGGAAATTTTCGGCCACGCGAATCGCCGGATTTTTGCGCGAACGGTGCGAGCACGCGTCGCTCATCGGCCTCCATTTGCTGACGGAGTTTCCAGCCTCCGCGCGAAATCGCAGCCGGCGCGAATTCCGTGCTCACATTGGAATTATTCGTTGTCTTGTCCGTTTGGCGAGTCTGGAGTTTCAATTCGGGAAAGCTTTTCGCGCAAGGTTCTTTGCGCTTTCCGCGCCTCTATTCTCAGCACTAGCAAATCGAAAACGGACAGTAAAAGGGCCGCCAGCGTAAGCCACGCACAGGCCACCCAAAATAGAATGAACAGTATTGGATGGTCCGGTGGATTTAACGCTGACTGCAAAAATGTCGATCCGGATAACAAAAGTGCGAGCGCAATGAGGAGGGTAGCGAACATTGTTTTGCGCCGCGTGCTTTGATCGCTAATTACGCCGCGCGTCGCGTGAATAATAAAGGAGATCGCGCGCAAAGTTTTTTAACCAGAAGAATTGTTCGACACGATTCTTGTCGATCTTACAATTCCGAGGTTTCAAATCAAACATGTCAAAGAAAGGGCCTGCGAAAAATCAGGTTACTCCCGACCGTTTAATGGAACTTGGTTTCGCCTCCGCGCCCGAAGCGTTGCTTTGGGTCGTCGCGACAAGCACTAAGCAGATTAATTGACTCCCCCAAACTCGTCGACCCCCCTGGGGGCTTTCCCGTCCGCGCCGCTCGCCTCCCGCCGCCTCCGTGTCGCTTGTAAAGTCAGACGAATCGACTTTTCATCAATAAATCGAACTGCTTTCATAGCGAGTGGCATGAGAAAGACGAAAACGAAATCGGGCAAACCAGGGAAAACGCGATCAGCTCCAAAGAGTAGGGAAATGCCTGTTCCGTACCAGAAAGCTGCTATCCGAAGTAGAGCATTCGCCAAGGCGATAATCGATGCACAATCGTATGCGACCGACCCAGTGCGGTTGCGTTCGCTTTTCGATGTAGCGGCTGCCAAAGCAGCGTCGATCCCGAGGCAGCCGTTCAAAGAAAACTGGGCTTACGTTCAAGCCATGCTGCGTTTGATCCGTGCGTATTATCGCGGCGAGTACCGCATGGTTTCGCAAGACGCCTTACTGTCGATCATTGCGGCGATCAGCTATTTGGTTGACCCGTTCGATTTAATTCCTGATGAGATCCCGTTTCTTGGCTTTGTGGATGATGCGACCGTTATCGCGTTGGCGGTCGGTAAAACCAAGCAACCGCTCGATGATTTCATGACGTGGGAAACAGCAGGCGCATAGCGCCTCGTATTATTCGGCCAATCACGTCGCACAATTTTCCAGCCTGTTAGCTCGCATGGGGCGCCTTACCCCACAGAAGATCGCTTACACTCCTTCAAACCAACAAGAGCGTCGGATTCTCGAGCAAATGCCGAAGTTCTTTTAGGTATGCCGCCCCGAGAGCGCCGTCGACCACGCGATGATCGCAGCTCATCGTAATTGACATGCGATGGCCGACAACGATTTGGTCGCCGTCGTCGATTACCGGCGTTTTTGTGATCCTCCCAATCGCAAGGATGAAGCCCTGAGGCGGATTGATAACCGCGGAAAAACTGTCGATTCCCATCCCGCCAAGATTTGAGACGGTGAAGGTGCCGCCCTGAAATTCTTCCGGCTTCATCCGCTTATTGCGCGCGCGGTGCGCAAGGTCTTTTACGATCTCACTGATTTCGCGCAGCGATCTGTCTTGCGCGGTGCGGATGACCGGTGTCAAAAGTCCGTCTTCAATCGCGACGGCAATGCCAAGATCGATATCAGCGTACTGGACGATCGCGTCGCCATCAAAAGACGCATTTACTCTTGGCACCTTGACCGCGGCCTGCACTGCCGCTTTCAAAACGAAATCGTTAACGGTAATTTTTGATGCCTCTGCGCCTTCGCCCGCGGATTTCAATTCCTCGCGCGCGGCCATGAGCGGACCAGCGTCGATGTCGATGTTGAGATAGAAATGCGGAACCGGGCCCAGGCTTTCGACGAGGCGTTGCGCAATAATCTTGCGCATGCCCGAGAGATTAATCCGCGCACTCTCGCCAGCTTTGATTGACGGAGCGGGAACTTGCGGCGCTTTCACACGACCGCGGTCACCGACCGCGGCTACAGCCTTCGCGGCAGCGCGCACATCGGTTTCGGTCACACGACCGTCTGGCCCGGTACCTTTCACACTGGAAAGATCGACTCCGAGTTCGGCCGCAAGTCGCCGCGCGACCGGAGAAGCTTTTACGCGCGCTTCTTCGCCTTTCTCGATCTTCGTCGCAGCCTCCGCAGTTTTAGCTGGCAATTTCTTTTCCGCTTTTGGCGCAGCCGCTTTTTTCTCTTCTTTCTCTTCGGCCTTCGGCTCTTTTGCTTCCCCTTCTGGCTTCTTCTGCTCTTTTTCCTTTGCCTTAATTTCCTCGGGCTTTTCTTCTTCCTTTTTTTCTGCCGGCTGTTCTGCCTCTTCCGCTTTCTTCGGCTCTTCTTCGCCCTCGCCGCCAATAAATGCGATTTTGTCACCAACGTTTACCTTGCCGCCTTCTTCTACATAAATCTCGGCAAGCGTACCATCCTCCGGCGATTCCCATTCCATCGTCGCCTTATCGGTCTCGATTTCGGCGAGCACCTCGCCAGCCGAAACCGTGTCGCCTTTCTTTTTCTTCCAAGCGACGAGCGTTCCCTCAGTCATCGTGTCGCTCAATTTGGGCATCTGGATTTCGGGCATGTGGTCGTTAAATTGTTAAGGCGTTGAAGCCAAGATCGACAATCATGCGTAGCAAACTTTTTTCACCGCCGCCATCAACTTGTCGGCGTTTGGCAGAACGGCTTTCTCGAGACGCTCATTGTACGGCATCGGCACATCTTCCTGTGAGACACGTAGGATCGGCGCGTCGAGCTCATCGAAAATGTTTTTTTGAATGCGATAGCAAACTTCAGCGCCAACTCCGCAGAACGGACAGTCTTGTTCGACAATCACGACGCGATGCGTTTTCGCGACTGAATCGAAAATCGCCTTTTCGTCCAGCGGTTTGATCGAGCGAAGATCGACAATCTCCGCGGAAATGTCCTCTTCTTCCAACTTTGCCGCCGTCGCGAGCGCGAGCCGAACAGTCTGCGCGTAACAGATAATCGAGACATCGCTGCCTTCGCGCTTCACCTCCGCTTGGCCAAGGGGAATAAGAAGTTCTTCATCCGGCGGCTCGACCATCCCTTTCGAGCTATAAAGAAGCTCCGCTTCCAACACAAGCACCGGATTGTCGTCGCGCACAGCTGTTTTCAACAAGCCTTTCGCGTCACGTGGGGTGGCGGGCGTGCAAATTTTCAATCCAGGCGCATTAGCATACAACGGTTCGGTAGCATGCGAATGGGTCGCACCAAGTTGATGCGCGGGCCCGTTCGGCCCGCGAAAGGTGATCGGGATGTTGAATTGTCCACCCGACATCGTGAACATGTTTGGCGCGTTGTTCACGACCTGGTCGAACGCGACCAGTGAAAAGCTAAACGTCATGAACTCAATAATCGGCCGCAACCCGACCATCGCGGCCCCAACGCCCAGGCCCGCGAATCCGTTCTCGCTAATCGGCGTGTCGATGATACGTCTTGGCCCGAAGCGCTCGAGCAAGCCCTGGCTCACTTTGTAAGCGCCATTGTATTCCGCAACCTCTTCGCCCATGAGGAAAACATTCGGGTCGCGCTCCAGCTCCTCCGCGAGCGCTTCGTTGAGCGCCTGACGATAGGTAATCTCCCTCACGGTTTTGCGCCGTTGGCGTAAGTATAATCGTAAAGCTTATCGAGCGGCAGTTGCGGGCTTTTCTCGGCAAACTTTACGGAGCCGAGCACGGTCTCCTTGGCGTGCTTGTCGATCTGATCGAATTGTTCGTTCGTTAGTTTCCCCTCCCGCGTGAGCTGCGCCCGCAAACGCGTGATTGGATCGTCGAGTCGATATTTCTCCAGCTCCTGCTTGGTCCGGTAACTTGCCGGATCGGACATCGAGTGGCCACGATAGCGATAAGTGCGAATTTCGACGAACGCCGGATGCGGCTCCTTGCGGATGGAATTCACAATCTCGCCGATCTTATCGCGGACTTCGCGGAAGTTCATTCCATCGACAATCTCACCGGGGATGTCGTAGCCCTCCGCCCGATCGACAATCTGCTTGAGCGATGTCGATCTTTTCACCGAGGTACCCATGGCAAAGAGGTTATTTTCGCAAATGAAAACGATCGGCAACTTGAAAAGCGCAGCTAGATTCAAGGCTTCGTGGAAAGAGCCCTGATTGATGGCACCGTCCCCGAAGAAACAGAGCGTTACGCGATCTTCGCCGCGGTACTTAATCGCGAAGGCCAGTCCAACCGCCAGTGGGACGTGGGCGCCGACAATCGCGTGTCCGCCGTACATGTGATTTTGCCGATTAAAGAAATGCATCGAACCGCCCAAGCCTCGCGAACAACCGGTTTCTTTTCCAAAAAGCTCCGCCATACACGCCTCGGCGCTCGTTCCACGAGCAAGAGCATGCGCGTGATCGCGATAAGCGGTGATGACATAATCATCGTCGCGCACCGCCGCGATTGCGCCGGCGACAACGGCCTCCTGACCGATATAAAGATGACAAAATCCGCCGATCTTCTGCGCTTGATACTGCTGACTGGCGCGTTCCTCAAAACGCCGGATCAATAGCATCAGCGAGAGCATCTCGACTTCGTCGCGCTGCTCTACCGACTGCATGGCGGTCACGCCGTGCGCGGAACCGCGGCGCGGGCGTGCGGCCTCGCAGACCTTCGGCCGAAGTTCATGGAAAAAACAAAAAGTAGAGTGAAAAGAAGATCGCTGATGAGTGAATTACGGAAAAACATCCAGCTCGGCGTCGCGCTGTACTGGGGCAGTCCAGCTGTGAGCGCCTGAATGAGCCCTCCCAAATTTTTCGCGTAGCCTGGATCGCTTAGCCACGAGAATGCGTTCGTGATCGCGTAAAAAATTGTGGATCCAACGACTGAAGCCGGCAAAAGCGTCTTCAGGGAAGGGCGATACTGCAAGAGAAGCCCGATCCATCCGACCAAGGCCAATGCGAAATAGCGACAGAGAATTTGCGGATCGAGCAACGGCGCGCCGTAGCGAAAATTAAGCACCGCGTCGGAAATAAAAAGGGTAACAAGCGGCACCGCGAATTTATATTTTTTTGGAAAGTACGCTGCGCTGCAGAGGGCGATAGCCGCGAGCGGCGCGAAATTGGAAAGCCAGCTTGCACCGGAATGAATCAAAAGGCCTGACGTCACGCGATAAGCGACCGCCGAAAATACGAGAAAAAGAGCCGGAATCATTCGGAAGAATCTAGCCGTCTGGCGACAGATGCAAAGGCGATTTGCTCCGGGGGGCTCTGATGAACCGCGCCGCAGGTTCAAGAATCGACTCTAACGCTACTTCGTGGATGCGGCGGCGAGCGCTTTGTTGAGTCGCGCTTTGCGGCGTCTAGCAGCATTGCGATGAACGATCCCGCGTTTTGCAGCTTTATCGATCGCCGAAATGACCGCGCGAACTCCATCCAAGTTGGGCATTTCCGAGGAGCGTACGTGCTTTTGCATCGTGCGCAGATGTGTCACCACACTGCGATTGCGGAGTGAGCGCTTCAATGTCTGGCGCGTGCGCTTGGCGGCTGATCTTGTGTTGGCCATCGATTACAAGAAATTGTGGACGTGGACGCTCGCGGTCGCAATTGCGATTGTCAAGGGCATGGCCGCCCAAATGGTGCCTACGGGATGGATTATTCTTAAGCGCGCGGACTGAGGGCGGTTACCGCGCCCTTATTCAGCACCGGTGGCGCTTTATCTGTCGGATGCGCAATAGACTCGCGCGTTGTGTTCGTTTGTTCGCCGCGAGCTTGGCTTTTTCGCCGCTCTGCAGCGAGCGCTCCCCCCATTCGCATTTGCTCGATCGTGAGTGAAGTTGAAGTCGAGCTGGAGCCAAGTTGATTCTGGCTATTCGTTTTTTCAACTGCTGCGACTAGCGTATTATTCGATGGTAGCGGCGTGGCCTTTGGCACTTTGGGCAAATGATCGGGAACAATCTGGACAATCGATCCGAGTGTAAGCTGATTATAAAGAGCAGCGATGTCGCTCGATTTCATGCGAATGCAACCGTAGCTGGCGGGACGACCGATGTTCTTCTCCTGCGGCGTGCCATGGATGTAAATGCAGCGACTAAAGGCATGCGCGTTTTGGGCTTCAAGTCCGCGCAGCCAAATGATGCGCGTAATCACCGGATCGCGGCCGGGAGCATCTGGCGCGAGAATTTCCCCCGTAAACCGGCGATTATGAAACACGGCACCGATCGGTGCGTGATCTCCGATTTTTTGCGCGACGGCGAGGTAACCGAGAGGAGTTGTCATTCGTCCCCAATAATCGCCCAGCCCGAACATCGAAGTGGAAATAGGATAAGTCGCGATCTTGCCGCCATTTTGTAGAAGCATCAACTTCTGATCGCTTACGCTGATTACGAGCCGTGTTGAAGGGTCGACGACTTGTGTGGCAAAAAGCCCGGGAGCAACTGAAATTAAGCTGAGAATTAGAACCAAGCTCCGACGCATGCGCACCTTTTTACTCGACAATTTGGATTTTGTCACGCGGGAATTGCGGTGCCCGCCCGTGAGCTGCCAAAACTGATCTTTGGCCAGCGAGTGGCCAGCGAAGATAGACAAACATAAAGGAAACCACTCTGGAACATGAGCAGGAACGGTATTGAGATGAACTGCTCATGAACAATTGCGAACCACAGGAAGTAGGTGAAATAAATCGCGAAAGCCAGCTCGGCGAGCGGGAGCGCCGATTTGAGCGGCCTGTATTTGCAGGTCCGCCACGGTTGTGATTTGCGTTCGATACCGTACTTGGGCGTGCGGGTGAAATCGGATTTGTGATTGAAGAGAGCCTCGAGCACGGCGCGCGCGTTGTTGAGCGAGAGACCAACGCCGAGGGCGAGCAAACATGGCAAAAATAGAATCTCTTTCATCCACGTGCGTGGATGTAACTCGCGTTGGGCGCAAAAATAAAATACCGCGACCGATCCCGATGCTGCGACAAATATCGGGACATCGATTAAAAGCGTCCGAAGCCAGCCGCCGTGCGGAGCCCCGGTAGAGGGATGCAGAAGGATGCATAAAAAGGCAAGCAGCAAGTAGGCGAAGTTCGACATCAAGTGACATGTAGCTTCAAGTTTGATCGGAAATGGCAATCGGCTGCGCCAAATCGTGGGCAACAATTTTTTGCAGGTTTGGATGGATCCCTTTGTCCAGCGATGTTGCTGAGACTTAAATCCGTTCATGTCCACTGGCAGCTCAGCAGGAGTCACAACGCCGGACAGAAAAATAAATTTCCAGCCCTCAAGCTGAGCGCGATAGCTCAGGTCGAGATCTTCGCAGAGGGTATCATGCTGCCAGCCTCCGCCTTGTTCAATACATGTGCGCCGCCAAAGACCGGCGGTCCCGTTAAAGTTGAAAAAGCGGCCACTCCGGCTGCGAGCGGTCTGCTCAAGCAAAAGATGCCCATCGAGAAAGATTGCCTGCATGCGGGTAAGCAGCGAATAACCGCGATTTAAATGCCCCCATCTGGTCTGAATCATTCCTATTTTCGGATCGGTGAAGAAATGGATTGTACGTTTTAGCAAATCCGGTTCTGGAACAAAATCAGCATCAAGGATACAAACGAATTCGCCTTCCGCGGCTTCGAGTCCCACGGCCAGCGCACCCGCCTTGAACCCCGTGCGATCAACCCGGTGAATCCGTTGAACATTGAAACCGCGCCCGCGTAATTCGGCCGTGCACGACGAGACAATCTCACGCGTATCATCAGTCGAATCATCGAGCACCTGGATCTCGAGAAGCTCCCTCGGATAGTCCAACTCGCTGACCGAGCGAAGCAAGCGCTCGACCACGTAAATTTCGTTGAAGATCGGCAATTGCACGGTCACTTTTGGCAGTTGCTCAAACTGTCGGTCCGGGACCGGTTCTCGCTTCCTGTTTTTGAGAAACAGATAAATGATGAAGTAGCGATGGATACCGTAAGCCGAAAGACCGATGAGCACACTCAAATAGCAGATCGTCCAAATAATGTGTCCGAGGCTTCCTTGCATGGGAGTTTCCGCAGCTGCCAGTGGTTAAGGCAACAAGGGCGACATGATGCCGTTTCCAGCATGTGCGTCAAATCAAAAAAATCGTACGTTTGGCCCTAAAAATGGCGATCGTAGCGCGAAAAAAGCATCCGGGCATAGTGCAGAGAGTGAGAATGTTCTGTTCATTGTCGATCTTCGTAATTGCCAGTGCGACCGGCCTTGTAAGACCCGTGATGGCGCAAGCGGAACCGCTCACCGAACAGGGATACGAGCGCGGGGAATTGGGCGCGAATCCTTATACCGTGCCGTCGATCGCGCGCATTTCCAGCAGCTCGATGATCTTAGACCACTGCCTTTTGAGCAATTGCAGCGAGAGTTTTCCAAAGCGAGTCCAATCGAGTTGGATTTTTGACCGCAACGGGCGAAGAACCGCGAATTAAATATCGCAATTCGTGAAACGGACTAAGCAAAACTGCTGTCGACATTCGCCTTGCCTGAGGCGGCAACCAGGTTAATTGGTGATGAGCCGATTTTTCGCAGACCACTGGGATGCAATTGCGCGATAGATTTAAGAAACAGAGACGCGGCCGTTTCGAACGCTTGAAGATCATCTTTCCGATCCTTCTGGCCGGATGGATCCCGTCGATCTTAACACTGGTCGTTTCCTACACGATCCTGACAAAGACTCTTGAATCACGAATTCTGCGGGATCGGCAAACATTCATTCAATTAGTGGGCCATCTCGTCAACCATGACCTCAGCCGGACCAGTAGTATCATTGAGTACTATCAGACGCTGCCAGAGTTCGCGAAAATCTTGAGCGCGCCGAATCCCCAGGCTGCGGCTGAACAATGGCTCAGCTCAGCATTTTACGCCCATCCGCTTATCGACGGAATGTTCATGACAGCGCCCGACGGCCGTCTTATCGCATCGATCCCGAACGATCCGGATTTGATCGGCAAAGATTTTGGTTCCGAGCAATGGCGGGAGCAAGCGCAGGCGTTAAACGGAGCTTTCGTCTCGGCGGTTCATCGACGCTTGCCAGATCAGCGTATGGCGACCGATATCGTCGGCGCGGTGCGGGCCCCGGAACGCAAAATCGTCGGCTATCTCGGGATCTCCGTGTTGGTGGAAAGAATCGGGCGACGTTTAGCCACGATTGAGTTCGCCGATCAGTCCCTCTGCCAAGTATTCGATCAAAATGGCACCGCACTTTTCGCGAAGGATTTTCAGCCGAACCCCGGCACCGTTTCTCCGGAGGGCGAAATCTTCATGAAGGAGATCCGCGAGAGCAGCAAAAGCGGGCATTTCGAGCGGCGGGGCAATCTTTATTCTTTCAGTCCGATCGAATCGACCGGCTGGGTGGCTGTGGCTGAGCAACCAAAAGCAATCGCTTACAAACCAGTCCATGACCTGCTGGGACGAATGACTGTCCTCGCGGCCTGGCTAATCGTGCTCACGGCGATTTTCGCGTGGCTCGGGAGCACGTTTTATCAACGCCAAACCGAAGCCACCCGGCGCATCGAGCGTGAAGTCATCTTTAATGAAAAGATCCTGGCGAATATGCCCAGCGGCATCGCTTTTATCGATCCGACTTCTCGCCGTTTTCTCCAAGCGAACGATGCTTTCGCGCAAATGGTGCAGCGTTTTGGAACTTTGCCGCCCGGTCGCGACGTCACGGAAGCAACTTATGATGATGTGAAGATCGCCCCCGCGGGAGCGATCGAGAAAGTGCTTTCTTTTGGCACGCCATTTCAACTGATCGAAGAGCCGTTAAAAGACAAAGCGGGCATGACGCACTTTGTAAATATCAACCTGCTCCGGCTGCAAGGTCCGCACCAGACCGTTCAGGGCGTACTTTATCTCCTCGAAGACAAGACGCGCGACGTTACGCTGCGCCAGGAACTGATCGGCGCAAATGCAGCAAAAGACCAGTTCCTCGCGCTGCTCTCCCATGAGCTGCGCAATCCCCTCTCGCCTGTGATCGCGATGGTGGGCGAATTGGAAGCGAACATTCCAGATTCCCGTCCGGTGCGGGAAGCGCTCGAGGTCATCCGACGCAATGTTGAACTGGAAGCGCGATTGATCGACGACTTACTCGATGTAACGCGGATCGCAAAAGGCAAGCTGCAGTTAAGCTTTGAAATTATTTGCGTCCATGAAATCCTGCAGCGCGCGCACGAAATTTGCCGCGACGACATCGCCGCCAAGGATCTTCAAGTGGAATTTCGGCTCCGCGCCGCTCAAGCCCATGTCGAAGGAGATCCAGCGCGTTTGCAGCAGGTGTTTTGGAATCTCATCAAGAACAGCGTGAAATTCACCCCGGAAAAAGGCGGTATTACTATTGAAACCGTTAACCCGACATCGGAGGAGATTGAAATCCGAATCAGAGATACTGGCATTGGGATCGAGTCGGAAAAGATCGACAAAATTTTCAACGCTTTCGAACAGGGCCAAATCGCCATCACCCGCCGTTTTGGCGGTCTTGGTCTCGGTCTTGCCATCTCGAAAGCGATGGTTGATGCGCATGGCGGAAAAATTCGGGTCGAGAGCCCGGGAAAGGATCGTGGCTCGACTTTTTCGCTAAACTTGAAGACGGTGTCCGCACCCTCCGCGGCGGGCGACGGAGCGGAGGAGGGTCCGTCTGCCACCAGGGAAGGTGAGCCGAGACTGCCCACGCTTCGGCGCGTTCTCGTGGTGGATGACCATCGGGATACTTGCACTGGGATGAAGATGATGCTCGAACGTCGCGGCTACGAGATTACAGTGGCTCATTCCGCCGAGCAGGCTGTGGAAAAGACCCACGAACAGGATTTCGACCTGCTCATCAGTGACATCGGACTACCGGATCGCAGCGGCTATGATCTAATGCGCGAATTGCGAGACAGCAAAGGCTTGCTCGGAATTGCACTCAGCGGCTTTGGAACAGAACACGACGTAAGCGAAGCCCGAGCGGCGGGCTTCTCTGAGCATCTCACCAAGCCGATCAATTTTGAGCGGCTGGAAGAGGCGATCCAGAATCTGCTCGAGCTCGAGCCAACCACCGGAGCGTGAGCTTCGCCGATTTAGGATCCCGGGTTATCCGCCGTTGTGGCCCCGCGTCGCCGTGTTTTTCTGCCGGTCGGTCCGCTCGGATGCTTCCTTTAATTCCCGTGAAAGCCGCTCGACTCGCTGACGCATGATCTTGCCAGCTTTGAATTTCACAGTCGCACGGGACGGAATTACAAAACTGCTTCCTGGCTGGTTTGGGTTCCGCCCGACCCGCGGTTTTGTCAGTCGCGGCTGAAAAACTCCGAAGTTGCGCAGTTCAACGGCTATGTTGTTGGCCAAACTGTCGGTGATTTTGTCGAGTGTCCGCTGAACGACATCGAAAACCTCATGTTGGACCATGCCGGTTTGGTTACTGATGGCGACAACGATATCGCGT
>Ga0209056_10003630_pt1 | contig 16414 bp, 16 predicted proteins | sample GraSoiAngelo_114_FD_185876 | JGI IMG/M metagenome (GOLD analysis project Ga0209056, IMG submission 185876) | Grasslands soil microbial communities from the Angelo Coastal Reserve, California, USA - 14_0903_13_40cm (SPAdes) (version 2) | ecosystem: Environmental > Terrestrial > Soil > Grasslands... | reverse complement strand
CCGTGGCCACGGCGGGATTAGCCAGCCAGTAATATCGATGCCGCCCCTCAACCTCCACCGCCAGCAGTCCTTCGGTGACTAGTTTTGACAAATGTCCACTGGCGGCCGTCGGGTTTATGCCCGCTACGCCCGCGAGTTCACCCGCGGGCAAGGCACCGCCGTCCAACAGCACAGTCAAAATAGCCGCACGGCTCGGCTCGCCGAACAACGCGGCCACCGGAGCGATATTGGGCTCAACGCGCATTTCGATCTGTCAACTCCTCTCTCCGCTGTCCTTTATTCGATCCGATAAAAATGCGATCGCTCCTCCGACAGAATACAGCGAGACTTCTCAGCTTCCGCCAGATTCGCCCGCGCCTCGGAATCGTCCATCAATTTCCCGCGGTAGTTTTCGTAGTCGGCCAGGCTTTTAAATCCGATGAGGGCAAGCGCAATTTTATCCGAACCGCCCAAACCTTTCTTAGGGAGAAAATAGCCAATAGGCTTGCCGCCGCAGCGACGGATAATGTCGCCTTCCATCCATTTACGGGCATCCCGTTTTAGGGTAGACCAATTCGTTATCTCGACAAGGTTGAAGCGTTTCACCGCGACGGCGCAGGACAGGTCCCTTTTTCTGAACTGCAGGGGGGACCTCCTGCGAGCCCAACAAGGGCCCGTCAGTTACGCGAAATCGATGGTGAGCTAAGCTGAATCCATGACGGCAAGAACGAAGCAAGATTCTAAACGGCGGATTACCCAGATCGCTCGGCCGCGATGGAAGATAGACTTCCAAGTCTGTGCGCCAGACAGGATTCTGCCTCTTTTCTCCGGAAACGCACAATTATGTTTCCCTCGGATGACATGCACGCATCTTTTCTCGGAAGCGCGAAGCAAATACGAGGTTGGCTTTGGCATGAAAACAGCGCTTGATAACGAGGCCGCCGTAATTGCCGGCGCCGCACGCGCGCTTACCACGAATGCGGACTACGACTCGCTGGTAGAAATGGCTGGAGAGCCACAATGCGTTCTCATCGGCGAAGCCTCACATGGAACGCATGAGTTTTACGCGATCCGTACTGCCCTTACTCGTCGATTAATTGAAGAAAAAGGATTTCGCGCCGTTGCTCTGGAAGCAGATTGGCCAGACAGTTTTCGTGTTCACCGCTTTGTCACCGGCCGCAGTGATGACAAGCGAGCCAGCGAAGCCCTCAACGATTTTCGCCGGTTTCCTTCATGGATGTGGCGTAATACTGTTGTCGTGGATTTTATCGAATGGCTGCGACAATGGAATGCGCACAATAAAGACAATCTTGTCGGCTTTTACGGACTCGATCTCTATAGCATGCATACTTCGATCGAAGCGGTGCTCAATTATCTCGACAAAATCGATCCCGCCGCGGCGCGCCGGGCCCGTCAGCGCTATGCTTGTTTCGATCATTTTGGCGAAGATCCGCAGCATTATGGGCTCGCCACTGTCGCCGGCAGAGCGGAGCCATGCGAAGACGATGTCGTAGCACAGCTAACGGAATTGCGACGAAAATACGCCGAATTCATCCGGCGCGACGGACACATTGGTGAGGAAGAATTCTTTTCCGCAGAGCAGAACGCACGGCTGGTTATGAATGCGGAACGCTACTATCGCGCCATGTTTCACGGTCGCGCCAGTTCGTGGAACTTGCGTGACCAACACATGTTCGAAACGTTGAGTGAGCTATTTAGTCACCTCGACAGTGGTCAGGCCAAAGTTGTTGTCTGGGCGCACAACTCTCATCTGGGCGATGCCCGAGCCACAGAAATGCACGCGCGCGGCGAGCTTAATATTGGCCAGCTCGTCCGTGAACGCTTTGGCGAGCGCGCCTTCGCCATCGGCTTCAGCACCTATGTGGGGACGGTTACGGCCGCATCGGACTGGGGCGCGCCTGCCGAACGTAAGCACGTGCGCCCAGCCCTGGCCGGCAGTTACGAGGAACTATTTCACGCTACTGATCAGCCGACTTTCTGGATTGACCTGCGCGAGCGCAACAGGGCTAACGATTTGTTGCAAAGGGACCGGCTGCAGCGTGCCATCGGCGTGATTTACCGACCACGAACGGAGCGTCTCAGTCATTACTTCGAAGTACGATTGCCGGCGCAATTCGACGTCATCATTCACATCGATCAAACCAAGGCGCTAGAGCCTCTTGAACGCACCTCCCAATGGGACCGCGGTGAGCTGCCCGAAACGTACCCGACCACACTTTGACCACTCCCAATTCTCGGTAGTGCGTTTGGTCGCAACAGGTCATCATGCGGCGAGGTTGGAGCACAGCTGGAATCCCACCAGTTGATCGCCATGCCATAGTGGGCCAGAGCAAACCCAGAGAAAACGGGACGTCGCTTGAAGCGATTCAACAATTTAGCGATTCGCTTATCGAGAGCCTACCGCGAAGTTAGACTTGCAATTGGTTTCAGAAACTGGCAATCCGCAGAGTCATTATGACAACGCGTGCTTTTGTCGCAGCTATTCTTGGTGGAATCACAATGTTTATCTGGAGCTTCCTGGCGCATGATTTGCTGCCCCTCGGCGAAACGGGCATGCGTGAATTCAAGGATGAAGCCGCGATGCTCGATGCTTTAAAAACAAACCTTGGCGACGCTCACGGCCTTTATCATTTTCCGGGACACAAGGCGGGCCCAAACGCAACCCGGCAGGAGAAGAGCGACGCGATGAAACGCGCTATGGAGAAAGCCGCCAGCGGTCCATCGGGAGTGTTGCTTTATCATTCCACCCGAGAGTTTTCATTCGGCAAGTTGTTGGGCATCGAGTTTGCCACCGAACTCCTCGAAGCCATGCTCGTTGTTTTCCTTCTTACTCAGACCGGGATTGAAAGTTTCAGCGGTCGAATCGGGTTCGTTTTCGTCGCTGGAATTCTTGCGGCAATCACCACGAACATTCCCTACTGGAACTGGTATGGCTTCCCTTCCAATTACACCGCTGCCTACATGTCTATTGAAATTATCGGCTTTCTCTGCGTCGGTCTGGTCGCTGCTTTGTTGCTAAAAAACAAATCGCCGGCATCCGCAACAACTTCATTACGCTGATCCGTTTCACGTTAGCGTTGACGAAAGTCCAAGCACGCCTTTAGCCTGCGTTTCATGACTACGAAACGTGCTTTGCTTGTATCGATAATTATTTTTGCGGGCGTTTCCCTGGTTGGCGCACAAAGCCCGACTCCATCGCCCAGCGCCAGCCCTGAAGCATCCGCTTCACCGGCGAAGAAGGTCCGTAAGAAAAAAGCTGAGACTTCCCCTGCGCCAGCGGCCAGCCCCGAAGCTTCTGCTTCACCGGCGAAAACGCGCGGACGTAAGAAAGCCGAGACCTCACCCGCGCCAGCTACCAGCCCGGAAGCTTCGCTGTCGCCAGCGAAAAAAGGCGGTCGTACGAAAGCAGAAGCGTCGCCGGCATCAAGCGCAAGCCCGGCCGCATCAGCCTCGCCGGCGGAACGTCACGCTCGCAAGAAAGCAGGCGCGTCTTCCACAGCGACGCCGGCAGCGTCGGCGTCTCCGGCCAACCCCCTCTCGAAGATTGGTTCCTTATTTAAGCCTAAATCCAGCCCTAGTCCGGCAGCAACGACCGCCACAGGTTCCGCCGAGGCTAATGTTACACCGGCACCAGGTGGTGGTCACGGAATGGTATGGGTTAATACCGAAAGCCACATCTATCATAAAGAAGGCTCACGTTTTTACGGCAAGACGAAGCAGGGTAAATACATGAGCGAAGCGGACGCGATTAAAGAAGGTGACCGCGCCGCTAAGACGGGCGACTAGCTAGTCGTAGCTTTCATTCCTGGCTCGCGCTCTTTGAAGGAGGGCGCGACCCACTTTTTTTGAGGCTACTTCGCTTCCTTATTTCAAGAGGAGCGGCAAATGAAGCTCAGCGGCGCGGAATTAAAATCCAAAGCGCCAGCGGGCTGGCGCACTCCAAGACGCTTCGCGAATTTCGGAGGCAGTACAAGCAGGCGCCAGCTTTTGGAGTTCGGCAGTCTTCTGCCGCTTTTAGCACGGCCATGCGCTACCGATCACCTCACCTGAGCTTCATCCCAGCGAACAGCTTCGCGCATTAGTTCGCGTGCACTTGTTACTCCAAATTTCTCTTTCGCTCGGGCAACATACATTTGCACGGTTTTAATCGAAAGATTGAGCTTTCCCGCGATGGCCGTAGTGCTCGTTCCTTGCCCAAGCATTTGGAACACCTCCAGCTCGCGATCGCTCAGTCGTTCAATCGGTGGCCGCGTTGTTTTTGCATGGCTCAGCCGCGACGCGATCTGAGCTATTAATCGCTCGCTTAGGAATACTTCGCCCTGAAGCACACTGCGAATGGCTGAGACTACCCGCTGCGAACTTTCGCCTTTCATTAAATAACCGCGCGCGCCAGAACGGACCGCTCGTTCGCCATAAACCAGCTCATCGTGCATTGAAAGAACGATGACCGGAAGTTCCGGGTACTGGTTCCTGATGTCCTTTACCAGCTCAAGACCGGAGCTATGTTCTAAGGAAAGGTCGACCAAAGCAACATCGGGAGATGTTTGGGGAATTGTCTTAAGGGCAGTCGCTGCATCCGCCGCTTCTCCGCAAACCATCAGGTCTTCTTCCTGCTCGATCAAATTCTTAAGCCCGTCGCGCACGACCGGATGATCGTCCACAATAAAGACGCGGGACCGATTCTTCTTTTCCACTTAAGTAGTTATGGGCAGAAGTCGAATACTTGCAATGGACGATATCTGCTTATGCGGTCCCTTTTGACAGGCATCGCCCGACATAGATAAGAATACCAGGGCTGCCGCTCGCCAAATTCGGAGCCTTGACCGTGCCGCAGCTCATTCGAACTTCGTCCTTCTTTCGTTATTCCTTCGTCATTCGTCATTCGTGCTTCGTCATTCGTCGACGAGACACATGCGCACCCAGGATCGAGCTCGGCACGGGGATAATGATTGTTCGACCCAGAGAGAACGGATCTGGACTAGTTCTCGGCAAGTGGTATCTCGCAGTGCACGACGGTTCCGTGCGCTGCCTTTTCTACTCGCAATGTTCCACCGACAAGTTCCGCCCGCTGAGCCATCACTCTTAAACCGATCCCATCCTTCATCGTGGCTTGAGACAAACCGCGACCATCATCTTCGACCTTTAGCCGAAGATAATCTCTAGTAGTTTGCAGGTGGATTCGGACATGCCGTGGCTGGCCGTGCTTGAGCGCGTTGGTAACGGCCTCGCGCGCCACCCAATACACTTGGGTTACCAGTTCCTTGGAGCGAGGCGGTTTGCCGCTGTGCTCGAATTCGCATTTTACTTGATCCTTCGCGACCGAGCGAGAGAGCGATTCCAGCGCAGAAAAGAGGCCGTCGCCATCCAGTTCCGAGGAATACAGGCCACGGGCAATTTTTCGGGTAAGGTCGATCCCCTGGTCGATCAGCCTCACCACCTTTCTGGCAGTAGGTTGGATAGCACTATTCTCCTTCTCCAACTGGTTCGCGACGGTCTCCGCCAGTAAGCCTGTCCCGGCAAGATGTTGTCCGAGGCTGTCGTGTAGTTCACGTCCTACCCGATTACGTTCTTCTTCGGCGACTACCGCGATTTCCTTCTCCAATTGCTGTCTTCGAGCGAGCTCGCGTTGCAAATCAGCAGTGCGCTCTTTTACCCGCAGATGCATTTCGCTGAGCAGCGAATGCCATCGGCGGAGAAGAAAAATAAAAATAAGATAGGCAACGAAAGCGGTCGCACAGTTCCAAACGGGGACGCGGGGAACACCAGCAGCGACGTCTGCGAGGACAGTCGCGATAACGCAGAATGTTGCCATTGCGATGCCGAACCAAATACCGAGAAACCACGTTCCGATGGCAATTGGCGCCAGGTAGAAGATGAGGAGGGAGTTTTCGAAACCGGTAATGTAGTCAAGCCAGCCAATAAACGCTACCAGTAGCAAACAACTGACTATGATCAGGCTTCGCCGAAACACCGGGGATAATATAGCTTGGAGAAGTTGAATTCAATGCGACCAGACAAACTACCTGCGCGAATTTTTAATGCGACGGCTTCGGATTTTGCCCATCGGCTGCTCACATTCCTGCATCGCCCGTGCTCCATGAGTAACATAGGCTTTAAGCCTGTGCGCCAAACAGGCCTGTGGCTGTTTCATTCAGCAAGTTTCTGAAATTGTAAGGCGGGCATTCCTCCCTGCCGCCCTATGAAGTTTCGGTCTTTGACGATCCAATTTTGTGCTAATCTCTGACTGGAAATTGGCGCGATTAGCTCAGTGGTAGAGCGCTTGCTTCACACGCAAGAAGTCGCTGGTTCGAACCCAGCATCGCGCACCATTTCCGTATTTCCCCAAAACTACCGTTTGTTAAGCTAGCGCCCAGAGCGGTCGCCGCGGCGACAACTCGCAGGTTCGAACCCTGCATCGCGCACCAGGTCTCTTTAAAATTCGGACGAGGCATCGCAGCACTCCTCGCTCTTGATACTAATCATCTGTCTCACAAAGCTGTTTAACCGCCCCCTCCGAGCGTATAGGTAATGAAACGGAATCTCTCTTGTCGACTAATGAGAAAAGGTACTCGGGAAAAGAAGCATGAATCCAAACGCTATCGCCGGTGGTTGTTTGTGTGGTTCGATCCGATATGAGGCGACGGGGCAGCCTTACAATATCACCCACTGCCATTGTTTAGACTGCCGCCGGAGCGGCGGCGCACCCTTCGTGACGTGGGCATCGTTCAGCCGAAGTGGCTTTAGATTCACCACCGGGCAACCGAGAGAATTGCCGTGGGCTGGGCGTCTGCGTTCGTTCTGCCCAAATTGTGGTACTCCGCTCACCTTCCTCGCGGCAGCGGATGCTGAGGAGATAGATGTCACCGTTTGCAGCTTCGACCAGCCGACGACAGTGACGCCAGCTGACCACACTTGGGTTGAGGACCGGTTGCCTTGGATTCGTCTAGCGGATGATTTGCCAACTTACCGGCAGAAGAGACAGACGCACGTCTCCCAATAAGGCAATTGCCAGGATTAGAGATCTGGAATTTTTCGTCGACCGTTGACTACCGAACATCGCATTGACAAAAGCGCAACGGCAACGCGATCAATGACACGATGACCTTCAGTGAAACGCGTGCTGTCCAATGGTGGGTGCGTCTGGTTGGCGTGCTCCTTCTATTGCTCCTGGTCTTCCTGGCCTACGTGCGCGTTGGCGCTGCCGGATTCATCTGGGACGATGAATCGCATCTGACGCAAAATCCCTGCATCATTGGACCTCTTGGCCTGGCCGACATCTGGACAAGCGCAAGCGCAGTTTATTACCCCCTCGTCCTTACGACGTTCTGGATTCTTCATCATTTTGTCGGGCTAAATCCTCTGCCCTATCACATCCTCAACGTCGCGTTTCATGCGGCATCGGCTCTGTTGCTCTGGCGGGTCCTTGTCCAACTGCGGGTGCGCGGTGCCTGGGTGGGAGCGGCAATGTGGGCATTGCATCCGGTGCTGGTGCAATCGGTCGCGTGGATCACCGAAATGAAGAACACGCAGTCGGCTTTCTTCTACCTGCTTGCCATTTCCTGCTTTTTACAGTCACGCGATCGCAAACGAAATTCAATCTTTTACTGGCTGACAATCTTTTTTTTCGTTGCCGCAATCACCAGCAAACCTTCTACCGTAATGCTGCCAGTGGTGCTGGCGCTTTGCCTGTGGTGGCGCGAAGGCGGAATCGCGCAGCGCGACCTGCGTTTATTTCTCCCTTTCATTCTAATTTCGCTGCTGGCGAGCGGATGGACAATCTGGGAACAGAAATTTCATTCCCATGCTACCGGAGCAGAATGGGTGCAGACGCCTCTTCAGCGCATTCTTATTTCAGCCGACGCCATTTGGTTTTATCTGCTCAAGCTCATCTGGCCACATCCGTTAATTTTCATCTACTCCCGCTGGAACGTTGATCCATCGCGTTGGCTTGCCTGGATCCCGTTAGTCGCGCTGCTTCTTGCCGCCACCGCTTTATTCATCAAACGGAACACCTGCTTGCGCCCGGTTACTTTCGCTTTCGCCTACTTCGTCATTACCCTTTTTCCGGTGCTCGATTTTTTTGATGTTTATTTCTTTCGCTACAGCTTTGTCAGCGATCATTTCCAATATCTCGCCAGCATGGGGCCGCTGGCCCTAGCGGGTGCCGGCGTTGTCACGGCCGTTGAAAAAATTGCGATCCACCGGCTACGGATCCAAACGGCTGGGACGTTGGGTATCTTATTGATCCTTGGCGCACTGACCTTTCATCAAAGCGCGAAGTATCATGATCTCATTACCCTTTATCAGGCTACCCTCGCACAAAACCCAAAATGCTGGATGGCGGAATATAACCTCGGGCTGGCCCTGAAAAATCAGGGTCAACTGGACGAAGCGATCTCGCATTATCGAAGGGCCATCAATATCTGGCCCGATTATGTCGACGCGCATTACAATTTGGGCGGCGCCTACATCGAAAAAGGAGAGGTCGATGAAGCGCTTGCCGAATATCGGCGCGCGATCGAAATCCGCCCCGAGGAGGCGGACTCACATAACAATTACGCCAGCGCTCTGCGTGAGCTCAGGCAATTCGACCAGGCCGAAACCGAATACAAACGCGCCCTTTCCTTGCGACCGCAATACCTCGATGCGCGCCTGAATCTTGGCTCGCTTCTCCTCCAACGCGGCCGGACGGCCGAAGCGATCACAAACCTCGAAGCTGCCAAGCGTTTACAACCAAATGATGCCGCTACCCGTGTCACGCTCGCCCTTGCTTTAATGAAGAACGGACAGAGCGGCGAAGCCGCCGCGGAACTTAACCGTGCGCTTCAACTCGCGCCAGACAAAGTGAGCGCACTGAATATCCTCGCCTGGTTGCTCGCGACGGCTTCGGACGATTCAGTACGCGACGGTAAACGCGCCGTTCAATTAGCCGAGCGAGCGAATACGCTCGCGGGTAATAACGATCCAACGATTCTTCACACTTTGGCCGCCGCATATGCTGAAGCGGGACGCTTTGACGAGGCACTGCAGACCGCGCGCCAAGCGATGAAACTGGCAAGCCGGGCCGACAACAATGCGGTTTATAACGCCATTCACGACGAACTACCGCTCTACGAATTGGGTTTGCCTTATCACGAAATGGCAAAGACACCGTAATGCCGGTCTTTATTTTTGCTTGGGAAAGCCCAGATCGCGTCTGTTTATGGTTTCGTCCCATCGCGCATTGGTTCTTTCCGCTGCCGCGCTGTTTGCAGTTGTCAGCGCGCAAGCAATGACGCCAAACTTTTTTTGGTGAAATTCCAATTCAGTACGTCGGTCCCGGCGAGAAAATAGTGCTCGACTTGCATCGCTTCCTGCATCCCCCGAAAGCGAGCATTCATGTAGACGGCCCGGACGCCGGTGCGGAACTTCCGCCCAAAACTCGGCAGGAGATAATTCCGCCTTCTGCGGCGCTTTCTATTGGCCAACGCTAACAGGATTTAGGCCAAGCCAGTTGGCATCGAAATGGGCGCACTTGATGGCGGATCGATAATGCCAGGTATAACTCAAATAAAACGTCCCGTCTTGCGCTTGAACTAACGAAGGATAGGAGAAATCCTGTCCGGATTCGTTTTCGACATCGCGGAGCTTGCGAAACGTTGTCCCGTCATCTGAGATTGCGATGCTCAGCGGATTACGCACCGCGCCATCATCATTATAGACAAGCAGGATCCGGCCATCTGCAAGCCGAACAGCATCGATCGCTGAATCGGAGTTGGGTAAATTCGTTGACTGCGGAATGCTCCATCCATTCTTGTCGGGATCAAAAAACGTGCTTTGCAACATTCCGCCGCCGCGGGCACGGACGAAGGCGACGACGCTATTCGAACCTACAGCGACAAAAGCAGGATGGCTAAATTTCGAGCCATCGATGGTCGGATAGCTCGGTTGCAAAAGTTTCGCGCATGTTTTCCAACGCGCCCCGTAAGCATACTTTCGAAAGGCGGAATGAGAGAGCGGTAAGAGAATCTCGCATCCGGCCAACTCCACGGGTTTATTGCGGGGCAAATCGCCAAGCCCACTCGTTAGCCGATGGGACTCCGACCAGGTGTGTCCGCGATCGCGCGAAGTTTTGTAATCGACGTGTGCGCCGCTCCAGCCACCGGCTTCAACGGCAGCATAGAAAAGCCAAAGAACATTTTCCTTGTCTTGAAACAAGACACTGTTTCCGACAGCTTTGTTCGCAAACCAGGATTCGCGTGCGCGCTCTCCCGGTGAGACAGCAATTTGAGTTGGGCCCCAGTTCAAGCCATCCGACGTTGAGCGGCGACAAAAAATCCGGCTGTCACGTGCGGCTTCATTGCTTGCCGAATACCAGGAGACGAGGAGCGAGCCGTCATCGAGTTCGACGACGGAAGATCCATGTTGCATCGGCATCGTCGTTTCAGTAGAGACGATGCTGCCGCTGAAGATTTGTGCACGAGCGCTGGAAGTCACGCCGAAAGCGAGAGCAGCGCAAATGAGAGCGCGTTGGAGATCTCTTAAGGTTCTTGTCATGTCGAGCGCAGTCGATGAAACGACAGAGTTACAATTCGTTACAAAGTTACAACTTTAAAACAGTTGCTTTTTGTAACGTTGTAATGCTTTTAACCCTATTAACTTTTTGACCCTCATTATGAGGGTACACCTGGCAGTCTCCAACAGCGATTCATGTCCTATTATTGGTCGCCGACTTCGCCCGGAATGACAACTGTAGCTACGACGAGGAGCTGGCGAACGGTGAACGCGCTTCTCGAAATGGCAGGCTGGCGGGCATGACCGAGGAAAACAGGCAGGCAACAAGCGGACGCATGGCGGGCGATGCATCGTCGCCGATTCAGATTATCGAGGCCGATTTGAGATTGCCCGAACACCAGGAGGCGGTGCTTGCAATGGTTGACGCCTATTCGAGAGACGCGATGGGTGAAGCTAAACCTCTTGATCCGATGTTCGGGCGCGGCTGATCCCAGGATTGCAGAAGCACTCGACGACACTCATTTTCCTCGCATTTGATGGGGACCGGCCCGTTGGAGCGGCGGTCTGTTTCATTGGTTTCTCGACTTTCGCCGCCAAACCGCTCATCAAGATTCATCATTTCGTAGTTCTAACGGCGTCCCGCGGCAAAGGCATCGGACGGCGTTTGCTCGATGCTGTGGAAGGCAAGGCCCGGGAACTGGGTTGCTGCAAGTTAACGCTGGAAGTGATGGACAATAATCATCACGCCCTGCGCATGTACCGGGCAGCTGGTTTTGTGCGTTACGCGCCGCAGGAAAAAACAGGTACCGCAATTTTCATGTCCAAACCGCTGCATTAATCTGATCAAGCATGTTTGCGCGCCTTCAGGAAGTTTTTGAGTCGGCATGGACCAAGCCGCTGCTGGGGCTTGCAACCATATTGTCTTGCACTACGCCCGCATGGTCGCAGCCCATCCCCGGATCGCTGCCCGCGCAGTGGACCATCGGTGCGTCGGATTGCGCAGCGTCGCCTCAAGCTCCGTTGCAGGTGTACAGCTACGAACCGCAAACTTTCATCCTTCGTCAAAGTCCCTGCGTCGATCCGGAAGCTAATTTTCTCTATCTGCTTGTTGGATCGCAAAAGGCTCTCCTGATCGACACCGGCGCCGTCGCAGATCCAGCCAAGATGCCGCTGGCACAAACTATCCTTTCGCTTTTGCCGCTTAAGAACGGCGTGCGCCTTCCCCTGCTTATCGTGCATACCCACCGACACCGCGATCATTACGCTGGCGACATACAATTCGCTTCGGCGCCAGATGTTCAGATCGTCGCTCCGGACTTGGCCGCCGTGCGTGCTTTCTTTCAGTTTGACTATTGGCCAGAGGGAGTCGCGCATTTGGACGTCGGCGACCGCATGGTTGATGTCATCCCCACGCCCGGGCATGAAGCCGCCCACATCGCTTTCTACGATGAGAGAACAGCGCTCCTTTTATCAGGCGATCTTCTGCTGCCGGGCAGACTGACGCTCGAGGACACCGGGGCTGAGAAGAAAAGCGTCGCGCGCGTAATTGAATTTCTTGCCGGGCGTCCTCTCGCGCACATCCTCGGCGGCCACATCGAACGTGACATGGCCGGCCACACCTACGCCCAAGGTTCGACTTATCATCCGAATGAGCGTGCTCTTGAATTGTCGCGACAAGATTTACTGACGCTGCCCGTGGCGCTCAACTCCTTTAACGGTTTCTATGCGTCCCATGAGAATTACTCAATTACTCATCCCATGCACAATCTTCTGCTGCTTCTGTTTGCGGTCTTCGCGCTCGTGGCGATGATTGTGTTTGCGTGTCGTCGATGTTGGAAGCGGCGACGGCAACGTGGTTGATTGCCGCGCTATTGCGGCTTGGGGTATTGCTTGGAGCCTGGAGCTTGGGAATTGGGATTTACCCGTGAGCGATCATTCCAGTACTAGAACCTCAAAGAAATCGGCCATTTATCTTCATTTCAATCCTATCGAACGGTTAGCTGGTTCGAAATTTGTCGGCGTGGTCGCGGGCGAACTGTGCGAAGTCAGTCGGGGGAGTACCCGTGACTTTTTCAATGTCGGATGTGACGGCGCTCCAACGGTTCTGTTTATTGACTGCGTGCAGTTCCATTACCAGATCCACCTGCCACGGCGGCACCCCGGCCTGAAGCATTCCGTCGCGCGCGGCGGCTTCCGGCACGTCGACGTACTTAAACTCACGCCCGGTCATCTCGGAAAGAATTCGTGCGACCTCGGCAATCCCGAGCGTCGCCGGGCCGGTGAGGGTATAAATTTTTCCTTCGTGTCCGTCGCTTGTTAGGACCTTCGCGGCAACACTCGCGATATCACGCGTATCGACAAAGCTGGCCGTACCAGTTCCCCATGGCAGATAAATCGCGCCATTGCGTGGGGGAAAGTAGGTGAAGAAATTTTGCATGAACGAATTCGGCCGCAAAAATGTGAAGGCTACGCCTGATTCACGAATGTGTTGTTCGTTTGCGCCATGCCATTTTATAGCTGTGGGCCGCGTCTCGTCATCGACGCCGATCGCCGAAAGTTTCGCAATATGGCGAACGCCGGCGCGTTTCGCGGCATCGACAAACACATTCGTTACCTCCAGCTGATTTGGCAGCAGCGGCGGCAGAAGAAAAACTTTCTCGACCCCTTCGAGTGCCCCGGAAAATGTTTGCTCGTTTTCAAAGTCGAATGGCGCGAGTGCAATGTTCGAGCCAAATTGTTTTCTCGCTTTGGCTTGATCGCGCACCCCCGCACGCACAGCTACGCCCTTTTCGGAAAGTCGCTTTGCTACATCGCGCCCGATCGTGCCGGTCGCGCCTGTTACCAAGACAGATTTACGCATAAAGTTCTGTTATATTCAGTGATGAGATCGCGCAAGTGCATGGAGCGAGGGCGCGAGTGAGAAGTGAGACGTGAGAAGTGATAAGTAAGGGTGGAAGAGCACGGCAAAGAGCGGAGAGCGGTTAATAGGTGAGTCGGCTCCGCGTGAGGTAACGTCGAAATCAGCCAAAGGCGGAGGATGTCAGTCCGTTGGCGGCTCGACAACGCGGCTGGCGTGAAAGGAGACGCAGCGCCAACCGCTCGAGTCGTGCACCCACACCGTTGTCCGCCGATACTTGATCGTTGTTTCCTTTCCTTTCGAGGAAAAGTGAGCGGTATTGGCCAAATTAAGAATGGCCGTATCCGCGTAAATCCGGGCCGTGAAATCAGAGAGGTCCTCTCTCACTAACCGCGGCGCGGTTGAGTCAGGCGCGGGCGGCTCGGCTTCTTTTAGTTCGGCCGCTTTGTCAGTGACAAATCCTCGGCCATCTGTGCCGATGAAGTCATCGGCGAGAAGCGAAGCTACTTTCGCGATGTCATGGTGGATGACCGCATCCGACCACGCCTTCTCCTGGGCAATTACCTGAGCCTTTGCCTCCTCCTCAGTGAGGGCGATTGCATTGCCACCCATAAGGAGAAGGTAAACGGCTAGTATCTCTGTTTTGTTCATGGTTGTAATGATCGACCTTGAAAATCTCGCTGCCTACGAGAAATACCGGAAGAAACGGGCGGCCGATGCCGAGGCAAAAGAGATTGTGGAATTCGCGATAAATCTGGCTGCATCCTGGTCGAGCGTAAAAAGGAATTGGAACGAATGAAGATATGACTGCGGCGCAGTTCCGAGAAATCGCACTCCGTTTCCCTGAGGCAGTCGAAGCTGCTCACATGGGTCACCCGGATTTTCGGGTAGGTGGTAAGATATTCGCAACCCTAGGTTATCCGAACGAAGGGCGCGGCGTCCTCGTTCTTTCACCGGAGGAGCAGCAGGAGCTAATCAGCCAGCATCCCGAAATGTTCGAACCGGTGCCAGGCGGCTGGGGTCGCCGTGGAAGCACTCAAGTGCTACTGAAGCAAATAACGCGTCCGGTTCTCAGGGCTGCGATGAGAAAGGCCTGGCAGATGAAGGCGCCCAAACGATTGAGCAAGTCTCGGCCACTAGCTAAGTGATCTCCTCGAACTCGCCGCGCTCACGATTCTTGCGGACGCGGTCCCACCTAAAACATTTGCCGTTCATGGCAATATAAACCCCAGCCGGCAGCGCCTGCACGAACGAGAGCGCACTGCCGAGATTGAAGAGACCGTCGGAGCTGCCGAAGGCATAGGGAATCATCGCGCCGGTGAGGACAACGGTTTTCCCGCTAACCGCGCGCGCAATCGCCGCAGCGGTTTCGGTCATGGTGTCGGTGCCGTGGGTGACGACGATGCGATTCTCCTCGGACTGCCGACAGTTTTGCACGATGACAGCGCGATCGGCGTCGGTCATTTCGAGGCTGTCGACCATCATGATGGTGCGAATGGTAACTACGACTCGCGAACGTCCCAGCCGCAGCATTTCCGCAATGTGGGTGTTCTTAAAAAAGAGCTGCCCCGTGTTCTCGTTATATTCCTTATCGAAGGTGCCGCCGGTAACGAGAATTCGGATGGCCATGGTGAGGTTGCGCGGAGCGCACTGAAACTAGAGAGCAGGGAGCGGGGATCAAGGAGCAGGGATCAAGGAGCAGGGAAGCGGACGTGAGAGCTGAGAAGTGATCGGTGAACGGTTGGAGAAGGTGTCAGCTAGGGTCGTTTTGGAATCGACGGTCATCCGCCTCCATAATACGTGGCTTGCGTCGGCTCCTTTTTAGCTCAGTCTCGGATAAATGTAGCGCGACGATTCGATAGGGTATCTTCGGCATGTTGTGATGAACGTATTAGCTAAGAGCAAGGATTTCTGGTTGGCGACCGGATTATCGCTGTTTGCAGCTCTTGTTTTCTATTTTACCACCAAGCCGGCGATGGAGCATTTCGATTATACGGGTCGGATTGCTTTGGCATTGTTGCGCGGACATCTCGGTCTTGATCGGCATCCGGGATCATGGCTAAGCGAAATGGTTCCCTCGGAGGGCAAATATTATTCAGTCTTTCCCCTGGGTGCAGTTCTTAGCGTCGTTCCGGTTGCGTTTTTCCAGCAAGCAGGGTGGTTTCACAGGTTTCCCGCGCATTTCTTGACAGCGTTGATCGCAGGGCTGTGCGTTTTCTTCTTTTTTCGACTCTCCAGTGTCAAAATTGAATCAATTAGTCGACGGATTCTCCTCGCGCTCTTTTCGGTTTTTGGGACCTGGACATGGTGCAATCTGGGATTTGCCGGCGCGTGGCAAATTGCCCTCGGCTTTGCCTTACTGGGAGAGGTAGGAGCAGTGTATTTTACTCTTGCTCGACCGCGTCCTTTCATTGCCGGAGCGTTCTTTGCCCTGGCTTTTGGAAATCGCACGGAGTTGGTTCTTATCTTGCCCATCTATCTTTATTTGGTGTTCGCGAATCCTGGCGACACTGAGACAATCGGGCTGCATAACGTAATGCGTCGTCTCCGAGAAAAGGCGCCTGCGCTTATCTATTTCTTATTCGTGCCGGCAACGCTGGCATTCTTAACCGCGGCGTATAACTTCGCGCGTTTCCATTCCATCTTTGATTTCGGATATGCCCGAATCCCTCGTGTATTACAGGAGCCATGGTATCAGCACGGCTTATTTTCTCTTCATGCGATCCCAGGGAACATGTACCATATGCTTTTCGAAGGATTCGGCGACACTCTTCCCAAGTTTCCTTATATCCAACCATACCCATTTGGCTGTTCGATCTTTCTGGCCAGTCCGTTTCTCTTCCTTCTTTTTCGCGAAGGCGGAAAATACAAGGTTGCAGCTTGGATCGCGATTGGCTTATTGACGGCTGTGCTCTGGTCCCATGGAAACCCTGGGGGCTGGCAATTCTCCTATCGCTACGCCATCATCCTCTTTCCTTGGATGTTTCTCTTACTGGCAGGCAACGGCCCAAAGAATATATCTGTCATCGAGGTTTCATTATTCATCGTCTCAGTAGCGATTAA
>Ga0209056_10003629_pt1 | contig 16417 bp, 15 predicted proteins | sample GraSoiAngelo_114_FD_185876 | JGI IMG/M metagenome (GOLD analysis project Ga0209056, IMG submission 185876) | Grasslands soil microbial communities from the Angelo Coastal Reserve, California, USA - 14_0903_13_40cm (SPAdes) (version 2) | ecosystem: Environmental > Terrestrial > Soil > Grasslands... | reverse complement strand
ATCGTGTAATTGTGGAGTTCGGTATGAAACGCGTGCTCAATCTGCGCGACGGTACCGCTGACAGAAATTTCAGTGCGGCTGCGTGAGATCTGTTCAATCGTCAGCCCTTGTGACTTCAACCACGAGGTCACCTTCGCCAGATCAGCCTGAGTCATGCCGAACCGCGCTGCATATTCATCCGGCGTCAGCCACTTGTGGTAATTCGTGGACGAGGGATCCTGCTGCTCACGGAGAAGGCGATCCAAATCGGTCTGCTGCGACGAAGACAGCCTGAAGGCAATGGATACCCCGCTGAGAACTTGGCGGGCATCAGTTCGTCCCTGGTCGAAACGCGATTGTGCCACGGGGTGAGCAGTGCCGCGCACTGGCGCCACATTTGAAGAGTCGATAATGCCGATCCGGCTCCGGGAACTGGTTTGGGTTCCGGCAGAGGCAGCAAACAGGTAGGAGTAAAACGCTAAGCGAAGCCACACGAACACGTCTAGGTTCCATACCGCCTTTGTTCCCTCTGTTACTTTGTTTCCCGCAGAAAACTACAGCTGGGTGCAGGGATAGATTCACGATACTCCAGCAAAGGATGTATTCACATAATTTTCCGCGTAAAAGTTTGTTTACATCCCTGGCCCAATGTGCAGCCCACAGGTTTGTAGTGGCATCTCAAACTACCGCCGGACAGCTTGCCGGGAACGGCTTTTCGAGGTAGTACGTGCGTTGCATCCTCCTCTGCGGCTTGGTTCTTGTGCTCGCTCTACTTCCGCCCGTTACCGCACAAATGCCCTCGCCGCTGGCGAACACAGAAACTCACTTCTTCGCTCCAGTCACGACGATTTCCAAGGCGGTGGATGAAGTGGATTTGGCATTCAACGTGAGCGACAAGAAAGGCCGGTTTGTTGCCAATCTGACGCCCAGTGACTTTGCCCTATTCGATAATCGCAATCCCTTGGCCCCTGAGCGGCTGACTTTCTTCCAACAGCGCAGCAACTTACCATTACATTTGGCCGTCCTTATTGATGCCAGCGACTCAGTACGGGACCGCTTCAAATTCGAACGGGAAGCCGCGCTTGAGTTTGTTAAGAAGATCATGCGCACAGGGACCGACCGCGCCTTCGTCGTTACTTTTAACGACCGGGTCACGACTGCGCAGGAGCCTACTGACAAGACCGCAAAGGTTTCACGAGCGCTGAAGAACATGCATGCCGGCGGCAACACGGCGCTTTATGATGCGATCATCTATGCATCTGAAAAGTTGCGGCAGTTTCCCGAAAATCAACTGACTCGCCGCGGGATTGTACTGCTCAGCGATGGAGTGGATACGGTGCACCGTTCAACCCTGGAACAAGCGAGGGAGGCGGCTGCGCGAGCCCAAACTGTCATTTTTAGCGTGAGCACAAATATCTTGCAGTTCGAACCTGATGCTGAAGGCGATCCAATATTGAAAGACCTCGCCGAGTCCACCGGTGGCATGTTTTTGACAGGCGGCGATGAGGACCAAATCCATGCCGCTTTCCACTATGTTCAAAAGGCACTTCGCAATCAATATGTGATTGCCTATAGCCCATCCGCATTTCACCCCGACGGGAGCTACCATACCGTCGAAGTGGTGCCTCACAAGGATGGCCTGCGCACCAACTGCCGCAAGGGCTACTACGCCATCGTGCGCGCGGTCCACTAGCGATGCGACGAAACATTGCGTGCTTCTCGCGACTGCCTCCGAATGACTTACACTAGTGCTCAATCGAGCGCACATGAAGCTTTCGGTGGTAATGCCGGTTTACAACGAGCGCGCTACTCTGCAACAAGTGGTCGAACGTGTGCTCGCCGTCCCGCTGGAAATCGAGCTTTTGTGTGTTGATGACGGGTCCTACGACGGCTCCCGCGAAATACTCTCCGAACTTCAACACAAGTTTCCGCAGATCAAGGTTTTTCTGCAGCCGCAAAATATGGGAAAAGGCGCGGCGCTGCGGCGTGGAATTCAAGAAGCCGCGGGCGATTTTGTAATCATTCAGGATGCGGACCTGGAGTACAATCCCGCCGAATATCCATCTCTTCTCGGCCCATTGCTCGAAGAAAAGGCCGATGTTGTGTACGGGTCCCGTTTTCTCGGAGCGGGGCCGCACCGTGTCTTGTATTTCTGGCATTCCGTCGGAAATTTTTTATTGACGCTCCTGTCAAATTGTCTGACCAACATCAATCTCAGCGATATGGAAACCTGCTACAAGGTTTTCCGGAGGCAAGTGATTCAGTCAATTCCGATTGAAGAGGAGCGGTTCGGATTCGAACCGGAGATCACGGTAAAGATTGCCAAACGCAAGCTGCGGATTTACGAAGTAGGCATCAGCTATTGGGGGCGTACCTACGAGGAAGGCAAGAAAATCGGGTGGAGGGATGGAATACGAGCCTTCTGGTGTCTGTTGAAGTACTCGGTCAAGGAACCGGCGATGCCCGCCAATTCCAGGGAAGAATCATCCCATCCGATCTCAGCAGCACGAGAAAATGCGCCGGAGTGAGATCCTCAATTACCCGGTGCCCGCCTTTCTTGTCGGCTCCCCACTTTGACCTTCGGCTTCCCGGCGTTCTGCAATTGCTGATTCGAATCTGGCATCGACTATCCGAATCCCCCGGACAAGGAGAGACGCTCTGGCTGAGGCTCCGCGAATTATGGGTTGACGACCTGAAACGGAGAATGCGGGCTGGAGAAGATTTCACGCTGATTGATGTTCGCAAGCCCGAGGTTTGGGCGGAATCAAATGCGGATATCGGAAGCGATCCGCAAGCACGGTCTTCGCTTCAGCAAGACCTCGATGATCAATTACATTTGATAAATTTTCCGGCAGTGGGCGCGTGTCTTTGCCCTTTCCCTCTGCCGCTGATTGGCTTCCGGCAGTGCGATGCCAGGGCCTGGCGACCGTGGCTCGTGGTCAAGTCAACGGGCTTTGAGGGCTGTACCCTGTTTAGGCCTATGGTAATTGGCTCTAATCGGCCTTTTTCTCTCACTCGGAAGCCTAGCGGCTCGCGAAGGAAGCGGGGCGTTTACAGCCGAGCTTGTATGCGGTTTGGTGACTGAACTGCGGGCCATCTGAGATTCGAGTTGATTTAGCTGCTGATTGAGCGACAGCTTGGGCTTCGCCGCTGGCACGTCAGACCGCGTATGATCCAGGGCCATAGAGGACCGCTCGCGATACGTGGTCTTTCTCGCCGGATCGATATTTCTGGACGAGGACCGCTCGCGATACGTGGTCTTTCTCGCCGGATCGATATTTCTGCACTGGGCCGCGGCTGGTAATGCCAAAGCAATGATCAATATTGCCGGTTCGCAAATTCGTGTCATGTGGGAATCCCGCCAGTGGGCTGTTTAATCTGCCTGCTATTTCATTCTACGACTAACGCCGACTTGAGTCACATCTGTGGTCGAAGAGACTGCAATGCTGCTGCCAAAAGCCCGCCGCGGCAGGATGCCTGAAATGGAGTGGAAAGCAAAGGAATGAGCAACGGCCAGCTGGTCTTCTTGCCGTCAAGCTGCAGACTATTGCACACGCCGTACGGGGGGCTCCCCTCTGCGGTCGTATGTGCAGAGGTTTGCACACTGGGATGGCGACCTCAAGTGCGACGAGCTACTTTTCGGTGCAAAAATAGTGCTTCCTGAGAAGCTCATGCAAACGCAAAACCGATTTGCCGGGAGGGTGTAAAAGTAACTGTGTAAACGACCATCGGAAGAGGAGAATAAGAAACCGATGGCCATCGACAAGACACTGCCGACACTACTCAGACCGATCGGGTGCGAGCTCTAAGTATGGCAGCAGACAATGTCTGGATGCTCTCAAAATCTTTGGGATTCCCCGAGGCCAACAAAGTTACTCCATAATTTTGTTCGATGTACCCCAAGATCTGCAGCAGCCCCAGAGAATCCACTTTGCCTGAAGAGATTAACGCTTCGCCGCGTGTCACGCCGCCTTCAGGCACCACCTCAGAGCAGATGAAACGTCCCAAATCCGCTTCGATACTCATTCGCATTCCCAGAACTCAGCAGTCTTACTAGTGGACGGTAAAAGTATTTGTTTTCGTGCCTCCATTGGCACTGGCAGAGATCTTAACTGTCGTTTGAGCCGTAACCTGATTGGTGACGACCGAAAAGTTCGCGCTGGAACTGCCTTGGGGTACCGTCACGGAGGGAGGAATCGAAGCCACAGCCGAAGATCCTGCGAGTACGGCAAGGGTGACAGGAGTGTCGGCGCTAACAGGCGCAAAGAACGTCACAGTTCCTGTGGTGCTGTTCCCGCCTAGAATTGAGGTGGGTGAGAATACCAGGGAGGAAGGAGTATTGGCCGATACGGTAAATATAACGTACCGCACCGTGCCATTGGCCGAGGCTGAAATCTTGACCTGGGTTGGCACGGATAAGGCGTTGGTTTGAATTGCCCAGCTTGCCTTGGTTAAGCTGGCTGTAACTGTTACAGAGGTTGGCATTGAGGCAATCGCTGCCGACCCGCTCACGACCGTTAGCGCAACGGGAATGTCGACTGCGGCTGGAGCATTCAAGGTTACCGTGCCCGTTCCTGATAAGCCACCGTGGATCGGATTAGGACTGACGGTCACCCTCGATGGCGTGGGAGGCAATAACTTTAGGTTGGCGGTGGCGGTATAGGTTCCGTCACTAGCCGAGACCGTCACCGTGGTTGTAGAGGCCACGGAACTTGTCGATTGACTATAGGTTGCGTTGTGCGCTCCTGCAGGTATGAAGACGGAAGTCCCTGGAACCGCCTGGCTGTTGCTGGAAACGTTCACAGTCATGCCATCGGGGGATGGCGAGACCCCCACTATATAAGCCGTCCCCGTGGAGGAAAAAGATCCGACCAGGGAGGCCGGATTGAACCACAGCGCAAAAGCAGCCGGACTGGAACTGACTTGGGTGGTGTCGAGAATATACAGTCCAGTGGTTCGATCACTGATCAGAACGCGATCTTGCCCAAGGAAGGGCCAGACACCCCAGTCCCCATCCCCGCCTCCAATTCCCCCGTAACTGAAACCGGGCCAGGTATCGTAATTACCGACCATGATGGGGTTGGTAGGATCGGTGATGTCGAAGACCACGAGCCCCGCCTGGTACCAAGCCACATAGAGATAGTTGCCCATGATCTTGCTGGTGGAGGGGCTGGTTGCCGCGATCCCCAAGCCAGGCTCCGTTAAGTCGGCGACCATCGCAACATTGGCAGGATCGGATACGTCAAAAATGCGCACGTCGCCATTGCTGGATAATTCTCGCGGGCACGCCAAGTATCGCCCATCTTGGGTAGCGGACACATCCTGAGTGTGGAGTCCGGCGGTGAACGAACCTAACCGAACCGGTGCTTGGATATCGAGATTGGTAATGTCCCAGATGTCTTCGGTCCCTCCCCATCCTGACATGTAGAGGCGATTGTGGGGCTGGTCAACGGTCACATCATGCACCGAGAGCGAATCGGTGCCGGTGAGAGTCATTTCCAGATAGGGAGCAGCAGGATTCGCCACATTCCACACCTGGACGTCGTCATTCACCCGGTAATTGGGGATAAACATGTGGCCATTGCCATCGAGTGTGAGATCGTGAACGCTATTGTAACCGCCTTGCGCGGAAGTAATGCGCGTAATGAGCTTTGGTAGCAGAGGATTGGACAAGTCCACAATATGAACGCCCCCGCCGCCGTCATCTGCGAAATAGCCGACGCCATTTAGAACCTCGATCCCCTGCATATTCTTCGTATAGCCAGGATTGTAGTGCGTCACCAGCGAGGGAGCATCGGGATTGGAAACGTCGAAGATCCACACCCCCGAAGTGTTGTGCCAGGAGGAGACATAGGCGTAATTACCCTCTGCCACTACATCGGAATAAACGTTGGTCCCGGGCGAGGGATTGATGTTGGAGCGTAGATTGATGTGTATGCTCTGCGCAAATGCGGCCGGGGAGGCCACGAGGAGAAACAAAACAAAGAAAACCCCAAAAGCTTGTTTGCCGGTAAGTTCGTACACGTTTTTCCCTCGTTAAGATCGGAAGACACTTATGCCCACAACTCACAGGATCGTTTATTACAGACCTGGTGCAAGGGAGGGGCCACTTCGATTCGATTCTGGAACTTCTAACTTGCTGTTTCTAAAGTTCGACAGGCTGATGGGAAGTAATGCGCAGGCACCCAGATCTGCGCCTAAAGTGCAACTTCTTGCACACACCGATTTGTGCGCATGGCCGGAAGGAGGAATTCTTGTCGGCAGGCTCTTCAGAGTGCCGGCGCGGACTCTTGAACTGGTGATGGTAGTGCCAGCGCAGTCTAATTGGCTTCGTTAGAGATTTTGCGGCTGGGGGGTGGCGGATGCGAGCTATCCGGGAGGCAAGACAGCGCTCTAGGCGCTGGTAGCCTCGCTTCGCGCGAAACCGACCAAACCGCTGGTTCGCGGGAATGGTTTGGTCGTGGTCACAGACGTTCCTCGTTCACCCAATTTGTGCATCTCTTTGCAGAAAGCTAGCTGTTATCTGACGGTGCCAACCTCCTAAGTCCTCAGTTGGCAATGAGTAAACTGTGGTCAGATGGGCAAAAAGATGCATAACTAGGACGCGCGCAATAGGTTGGGCGCGGTTGAGGCGTGCGAATTCTCGCATTGACATCCTTCAAGCATGACACAGCAGCTGCCCTGCTTGAGGACGGTATTGTCCGAGCTGCCATTGAGAACAATAAGCTGGTGCGCCATCCCACCCGAGGGCTCCCTGACGCTGCCATTCGATTCTGTCTGGACGCTGCCAAGATTACCTGGAACGACTTGGACGCGATCACGGTGGCGACTCGTCCCATTCGCGGTTGGTTGCGCAGATCGCTATCGCAAGCGACCCCATTGCGTGTATATCCTTGGGCGGCAGCCTTCCATGAGGCGGACGACATTGGGAGGTTAGCTCGGGAGATAAGTGATTTGCGGACGTTAGCACACAAAGGTGCCGCATTTGCGGAGATCACCAGTTTCGATCATCACACCTGCCATGCTGCCAGCGCGTTTTTCCAATCGCCTTTTGAGCGAGCTCTGATTGTTACCTTAGATGAGGAGGGGGATGGTCTATCAGGTATGGTGGCCGTCGGCCAAGGTACTAAGCTGCGGGTGCTGAAACGGATTGCCTTCCCTCACTCGCTGGCTTGGGCATACTCAGAGATCACCCAACTGATCGGCTTTCGCGCGCATAAGGACGAGCACAAAACGCAATGGCTGAGTCTCGAGGGTGAACCAAGTTTCAAGGATGTTTTTCTCAAGATGATGCGCACGCCAGGCAATCCCTTGCCATGCTTTAAGCACAGCTTATTTGACCCCAGGCTAACAGGTCAGCTCGCTTTTTCTGCCAAGTTCTATCAGGCGATTGGAGGGCGGCCCGCAGGGGAGCTTAGTGGGGATCATTCCAGAGCGTTGGCCAGCAGCATTCAGCAAGCCTGCACCGAGATCGTAACGGATCTGGCTGACCATTTCTTACACGCCGAAAACCTCCATCAAGTCTGTCTCGCAGGGGGCTTTTTTCAAAACTTGCTCGTGGTCGCTCACCTAGAGGACAAGTTCGGCAGGGGTAATGTTTTTGTGCCACCGGCGCCAGGGAATGCCGGAACGGGAATCGGAGCCGGTCTTCTGCTCTGGCACCACGAACTGCAGAAACCTCGCCTGCCGACGACGCCCAGCCCCTTCTGGGGACCCAGGTTTAAGCCCGGCGAAATCAAAGACGTCCTGGACAACTCCAAGGCGCGATATTCCTTACAAAACACTGAAACACGCAAGCTGGACGCGGCGATTGAGCTGCTGCAGGCTGGCAAAATTATTGCTTGGTACCAGGGAGCAGCGGAATTTGGTCCCCGAGCGCTCGGCAATCGCAGCGTGCTTGCCTCGCCCTGGGCCGCCTATGTCAAGGAAAACCTGAACGATTACATTAAGCATCGCGAGTGGTTCAGGCCATTTGCCTTGGCCGTCACAGAAGAAGACTGCCATACTTATTTTGAAGCCTCAAGCCTGTGCTGTGCGATGAATTCTCTCGCCTGGGCGCGGGAGACGTGTGACCCCACCGTGCGAGGCTTCTCGCTCCCTGATGGCCGCATCCGCTTGCACGTCGTGGAGCGGCGCAGCAATCCTCTATTCTGGCAGCTCTTGAAGCGCTTTGGGGAACGATCCCCGGCTCCGATATTGCTGAACACCTCTTTCAATCTTTTCGGTGAGCCACTGGTTGTTACGCCGCGAGAAGCGATACGGAGCTACTATTGTTCAGGAATCGATGCGCTGGTCATCGACAATTTCGTGCTGTCGAAACATAGCGCAAGGCAGGTCGTCACTCCGCCGACACTGGCAGTCAGTGGACCTGCCGCTCTCCAAGGGGCAGGGGATGCCTAAGCTGCGGGTCTCGCGTTGCATTGTACGCGGCCTGTCGCGTTTACAGCACAAATGGCGGGCATGAAGGAGACGTTATTCTCAAGTGCCCCCACTTCTGGTACAACGGTTGCAATTGCTCTCGCCGCTCGGGATAAAGCAGAGTAGATTCATTCGGCGGCAGGTAACGTAAGCCAGTCCATGCCTGCGCTCCAGGAATCCTAATGGCCACTATCATTCTCGGCATTTCGGCGTTCTACCACGATTCGGCGGCGGCATTGATCCGGGATGGACAAATCATAGCCGCCGCTCAGGAGGAACGTTTCACTCGGGTAAAGGCAGATTCCCGTTTCCCGACGGCTGCGGTCAGGTATTGTCTGGAGCGAGCAGCGATTACCGCGACTGACCTGGAGCATGTAGTTTTTTATGAAAAGCCATTGTCAAAATTTGAACGTCTTTTAGAGACATATCTGGCATTTGCGCCCGAGGGCATTGATTCGTTTCAAGAGGCCTTCCCGCTCTGGGCAAAACACAAGTTACGTATGTCAGAAGAGATCGCCCACTGGCTGCCTGGGTTTCGCAATCGACCTTGCTTTGTGAATCATCACGAGGCGCATGCGGCGAGCGCTTTCTTCCCCTCTCCGTTTCAAACGGCTACGATTCTGACGCTAGATGCCGTGGGTGAGTGGGGAACGAGCTCGATAGGAATTGGAAACGGAAGCCGGATTTCGCTGACACACGAAATGCGATTCCCGTACTCCGTGGGCATGCTGTATTCGGCGTTTACGTACTATACAGGCTTTAAGGTCAACTCCGGAGAGTACAAGCTGATGGGGCTTGCCCCTTATGGCGAGCCCAAGTACGTTGATGTCATACTGAACAACATCGTCGATGTAAAGGAGGATGGGTCAGTCTGGCTCGACTTGTCGTATTTCAATTATTGCCAGGGACTGACGATGACGTCGGACAAGTTCCACGCCTTATTTGGAGGACCACCGCGTAAGCCGGAGAGCGTGATCACCCAAAAGGAGATGGACCTGGCGGCATCAATTCAGGCCATCACCGAGGAGGCGGTGCTGCGCGCGACACGATATGCCCATAGCCTCCACGGCAGCCCTAACCTGGTCATGGCGGGAGGGGTGGCCCTGAACTGCGTTGCCAATGGCCGTGTCAGACGCGAAGGGCCATTCGAGAGCATATGGATTCAGCCCGCGGCCGGAGACGCAGGCGGTGCCATCGGAGCCGCACTCCTAGTCTGGTATCACAAGCTCCAGAATACGCGGCATCCTGAACTGCCCGACGGGCAACATGGGTCTCTCTTGGGACCGGCCTTTACCAACCCTGAAATCGGTATGTTCCTAGACTCCGTAGGTGCGAGCTACGAATACATTGACGAGGAGAGCATTCTCCTGGATCGAGTGGCTTCGATGCTGGCACAGGAAAAAGTTATTGGATGGTTTCAGGGACCAATGGAGTTTGGCCCCCGCGCTCTGGGCTGTCGAAGCATCATCGGCGATGCTCGTTCTTCCCGCATGCAACAGACGATGAACCTCAAGATCAAGTTTCGCGAATCGTTTCGTCCTTTTGCGCCGTGTGTTCTGCGTGAATTCGTGGACCAAGTCTTCGCAATGCCTTCGGGGGAGGATAGTCCCTATATGCTTCTAGTCGCGCCCGTGCGAGAGGACTTGCGCTTGCCTCTCAGCTCCGCGGATCTCGCCAAGATGAAAGACTCAGATCTGCGCATTCGTGTCTCGGTTCCTCGTTCGACAGTGCCCGCGATTACGCATGTGGATTATTCAGCGAGGATCCAGACGGTGGATGCGCAGCGGCACGGCCGCTACTATCGCTTAATGCGCCGGTTCCATGAGATCACAGGATGCCCTGTGATTGTGAACACAAGTTTCAATATACGCGGAGAACCCATCGTCGCGTCACTCGAAGACGCCTATCAATGTTTCTTGTCTACGGACATGGACTGCCTGGTTCTCGAAAACTATGTCCTATTGAAAGGCAATCTGCCTCCTTCGTTGCTCGACTGGAGCAGCAGAAATCGAGCAAAATACATATCAGCGTTTTCTCCCGACTGAAGCAAATGCCAATTACCTTGCCATCTCCGCGTCGTGCTCAATTATTTGCATTCTGGCTGATTCAAAGTGCTTGCGCTGCATTCCTGGCGATGATTGTTTGTGCCGCACTTGGTGTTCGCCGGTACCTACTGCTGGGGATCATTCTGGGCTTCCTAATGGCCTTGTGCGGCTTTTGGCGTCCCCGTGCCATAGCGAGCTTATATCGTGTATGGAATCGGTGTGCCGAGAGGTATGCAGTTGTGGCGAAGAGGCTGCTTCTGAAGATCTGCTACTACGTGGTTTTCACAGTGGTGGGATGCGCGGGTTCCAGCCTCCGGCGCAGCGCGAAAAGCCAATCTCTGTGGGTGCCGCGGACTACACTTCCAACGAATGCGTACGCCAGCCAATACGATGTGGCGCTTCCCGGCATCTCCCACTGGTCTATCAACTATCTCGGGTGGGCCTACAAGTCCGGCAACATCTGGGCATGGGGCTTATTGCCTTTTCTGATGCTCATAGCAGCTCTCGACACGCAAGAAAGCAAGACATACCCAGTTTCAATCTACACGCTTTTCTAGGGAGACTTGTAACTCAATGCTGTTTTCTATGGTCGAAACGTCCAACCGGCGAAATGCAGTTCGAGGCGCCCTGGCCCTTTTTTCGTCCCTGCTTGGGCTGATCCTGATCATTCCCATAGCGGCTTTGGGGCTTCCTTTCTGGATAGCCGCACTGGGCACTCGCTTCATCGCGCGTCTGCTCGAGCCACAAATTGTGGCATGGCAGTCGATTGTTGATTACGATCCGACCCTCGGGTGGAAACCGAAGGCGAATGTCGACGTCCATTGCTGCACGGAGGAAGTGTTCCACGTTACGACGGGTGCGGATGGCTGGCGCGGAAGGTTAGGTGTGGCCGAGTCTAGCATTGTCGTTTTGGGGGACTCGTTCGCGTTCGGCTACGGCGTAAGCGACGTAGAGATGTTTGCTGGGCTGGTTCCAAATGCGCGTGTCAAGGCCATTGGAGCCCCTGGGTATAACCTTGTTCAGGAACTGCTTGTCCTCCGCCAGTTGTCCTCCGAACTGGCAGGCAAGCTTGTAGTCTGGTTCGTATTCTTGGGGAATGATCTCGGCGACAATCTCTATCCTTATATGCAGATCTATCGGACGCCCTTCTTGCGCCGGGTTGACCATACAGGCAATTGGAAAATCGAGACCAGCCACTTGAGCCCTAAGACACGACCCTACAGATTCGGCAAGTGGCATGAACAAATCACTCGCGAGATGTTGGCAGATCTCTGCTCTTCCACATATCTTTCCGAACGTGCCTATTCAGCCTGCGAGTTCCTAATCCGAGAGGCGCAACAGCTCTGTCAACGTCAACGTGCATTGCTTTGCGTGCTCACCATACCTGATCCTGCGCAATTGAGCCCCGAAGGACGGGCGCGCTTGCAGGCGTGCTCTTCTGATCCCGGCTCTTTTGATGCCGCGCTTCCAGATCGGTGGATATCCGAGATCTGTTCAAAGCTGGGCGTCGTGTTCGTGGCAGGTCAGGACCACCTTAGGAGAGACGACTTTAGGCAACTGGACAGACACTGGACCGACAAAGGCCACCAACGGATTGCGGAGCTCTTGGAAGAGCTGTATAGGTGCCACGGCAAGCAGGCCCAAGCCGCCGATGACCTAAATTCTTGCACACGGCAAACGACGACTGGAGGATAGGCCGAACAGGACCGTCGCAGAGGGTGCACCTGGCAATCACTCGGTCCTGGGAGTCTCGCGCCCGATGCGCAAACGCTTGAGACGATCGCTGGCGAGTCCGCCGGAGACGAATTGGATTTTCACCGGAACTTTGAAAGGCTCCAGGTGCTGAGCACAAAACCGTTTAATCGTTCGGCGGGCTTCAGCCTCATCGGCGGATCCGCGCAGCTGGATGTCGGCGCAGACGATCTTTCCGGTGATGGGATTCGGCTGGCCATATACAACGGCCTCTCCCACGAGCTCACATTCGAGCAGGACGGCTTCGACTTCAACGGGGAAAACCTTTTGCCCACCAACATTGATCAATTCGGAGTCCCTGCCGAGAAAGCGCATGTAATCTCCATTGATCTCAACGCGATCGCCGGTGATGAAATAGCCGTCCTCGGTGAACGGACTGGGACCGTTTAAATAGCCCAGCATCGCGGAATCAGCCTTGATCTGCAGGATGCCGTCCACTACCCGCAAATTGTACCCTTCGCCCCCAAGCTTGACCCAAAGAGAATCGCTGGAAAGGGATTTCGACCGCAATACTCCCAATTCGATGAGTCCGTAAGTCTGGCGCAGCTCGACTTTAGGGAGCGCCACCCGAAGAGCCGCCAACGTGGAATTCGGCATCGGCTCTGAACCGTACGTGATCAGACGCAAAGCTCTTAGGTCGCGACGTTCGTACGCCTTACTGAGCAACAGCAGATTCAGAAACGTAGGTGATGCAGGCAGCAATTCGACTTCATGGCGTTCCAGAAGCTGGCAGATGGCATCTGGCGTACGCGTCTCCGGAAGAACCACTGAACTGTTGCTCGAAAGACAGTGCAGCAGAGTGTTAAGACCACCCCAGTGATCAAACAGAAGAAAGTTGAGCGTCCGCATGGCCTGACGGGGCTTTTGAAACTTCGTCAATAAGCGCCCAAAATCGTGTACCACACCTTTGGGCTTTCCGGTTGAGCCTGAGGTAAACAGAATCAGACCTGGTTCGCCTCTCTGCCGAAGCAACTGGATTAAGGTATGTAATTGGGCTTGTGCGTGCTTGTGGACGATGATCTCCCCGTCCCAAGTGCCTTCGATTTGGAATGCCGGGTTGATTAATTCGAGCAAGGACGGGTTCTTGGTCAACGTGGATGGCAATAAGGGCGCCAAGATCGCGTGCCGTTGTATTAGCGCCAGTAACAACGACACATTTCTGGGAGAATAATCGCCCTTGAAAAGGACCACCGCACCCGGGTCAATGCCCTGGCTCGAGAGAAAATCCAGATCTTTCTGGACTTGATCAACCAGCCAGCGTCCGTCGTAGGTATCTCCACGCCAGAAGAACGCCGGCTGGTGGCCGCGCGCCACCAAGCGCTCGAGTATGAAACTTGCAGCACTCATGATTCAGCAACGACAAACCTACAGATCGACCAGTGCGGTTCCCCACGACAAACCCACACCGAAGCCACAGAGCAATGCGAGCTGGCCGGGTTTTGCCTGACCACGCTCAAAGGCGCGACTGAGCGCAACCGGAATAGACGCAGAAACCAAGTTGCCAACTTCGGCCAGGTCGTACACCATTTTCCCCGGCGGTATTCCCATGGCGGTGCGCAGGGTGTCGAGAACCACTTGACTCGCCTGGTGGAAAACGAAAAGGTCTACCTCGTCAATGGAAAGCCCATTCTGCGTGAGCGTCTCTTTAACGGAACAAGGCACAGTCGCATTGAAGAACGAGAGTACGCCTAGACCATCCATCTTGATGTGTTCTTCGGTACGAACATTTCCACTGTGGTCGATCGTCTCCCGTGCCGATGACGCGGACCGCGGCATACGCATACCGCCTGCGGGGATGATGAATTTCTTGTACTGAGTCCCGGCTGTGCCGCAGCGGATATCGCGTATGCCACGAGCATTTTGGGATTCCACGATGATGCTCACGGCACCACCATCACCGAATAGAGACCGGGTCGCTCGATCGCCTGGGTGGATATAACGAGTGTAAGTATCGGCGGTGGCAAGCAGCACACGTTCTGCGACGCCGCTACGGATCAGGCTATCCGCCAATTGAAGCCCGTAAATATATCCAGAACAGGCCAAAGTTATATCGAAGGCAAGGACGTTCGGATTCAGCTCAAGCGCGCCGTGCAGAATGCACGAATTGGGCGGCATGATGTGATCGGGACTCTGGGTACAAAAAATCAGTGCGTCGATTTCATCCGCATGCAATCGGTCCTGCTGCGCGAGTTGTTCGCAAGCCCGCACTGCTAAGTCGAGTGCAGTCTCAGTCTCGGCGGCGACATGCCGGGTAAACACACCGGCACGCTTTTCCAGCCTCTCAAAATCCCAATCTGGGTAGGTCTGCTTGAGTTCCTGGTTCGTCAAGCAGCGCGCTGGAAAGGCATATGCAATGGACTCGATAGTCGTCATTGCATAAGGCTCCAGACGTGGGATGACGGGGAGAATTCTTCTTGCAGGGTCGTACGAGGACCATGACCACCGCAGACCACTGTCTCTCCCGGTAAAGACATCAGGTTTCGAACGGAGGCCAGCAGTTGCTCGCGATTACCGCCCGGCAAGTCGGTTCGGCCGATTGCGTTGTGCATTAGGGTGTCGCCGGAGAAGAGGTACTTTTCGATCCGGAAACAAACGCTGCCTTCAGTGTGCCCGGGCGTGCCAATCCACGAGACTAAGAATGGCCCCACCTGAAACTGCTCCGGCAGAGCCGAAATGTCGTGCGTAACATCGGGGATCTTCACGACGTCTTTCGTTTCGAACAGCATGCGATAAAGATTGGCCCGCCTCAAAAGAGGGCAGTCGGCCGCATGAAGATAAAATGGCGCTTCGTAATGGTCCTTCACTTCCGCCACGGCCCCGACATGATCGTAGTGCGCATGGCTGTTCACAATTCCATGTACACACCAGCCGCGCTCTTCGACCAAGGATATGATCTCAGGCGCCTGGCTGCCGGGATCGATAATCAAAACATCGCCATCGCGATTCGATACGAAATAGCAGTTCTGCTTCCATCTGCCATTTACGAAGGTTGTGACCTCGATGGTCATCGCACCCCACCGAAGTACAACGTTTGACCCGTGATCTGCCGCGCGGCCTCCGAAGCAAAGAAGTCGATTGCATTGGCCACTTCATCCAGTTGGAGCATCTCTGGCTTAACCAAGGCGGCACGCGTCTCCGCCAGAGCCTTTTCGCCGAGTTCCTCAACCATTGCCGAAGGGTAGATCGAAATACCGAGAGCGTTGAAAGTAATATTGTCGCGCGCAAATTCCCGCGACATCGCGAAGGCCATTTGCTCGAGGCCCGCTTTACTGGCTCCGTACATGACGCTGCCGGCGCCACCCAGCGGTACCGCGATTGAAGAGAAGTAAATCAGGCGTCCGAAGCGGTTACGCTTCATCTGCCGAACAGCGTGACACGTAACAGTAAAAGCCCCAAGTAGGTTCGTATTCAGCATGTGCGCCGCCTGGCTCTGAGGAGTCAGCAATGCGTAGCTGGTGGCCTTGAGTCCCGCGGAGAAGATCAATACCTCTAACGAAGTTGTGGCTCGGTTGATCTTAGCAAACGCTTCTTGAACAGAGCCTTCTTGGGTAACGTCCGCACAGATGTGCTGATATCGAGGGTGAACCAAGTCGCTTTCACGCCGGCTCAACCCAAAAACGTTGTGACCGCGCTCTGCATAGTACTCGGCTAGCGCCCTACCCAGGCCTTGCCGGCTGCCGGCGATCAGAATTGTGCATCCGGGTTTCAACGGTGCTTGTGGATAACCTTCTCAACGTAGGCGGCCAATGTACCGACGGTCCGGAAGGGGTGTTCCTGCAGGGCCATGCTGTCCTCGTCTACCAGCACGACGGTCTTGCCCATCCTTTTCTGGATTTGCTCTTCGATCGCGACCACCAGATTCACAATGGTCAATGAATCCACACCTTTGTCGCTGCCAAGCAGCGGGGCTTCGGGCGTTTTCTCGACTGGCGCGCCGTTAAGAGATTGTGCATCTGATTCATCCAGAGCGGTATACACCATCCCCAAAATATCTTCCCCCAAGCGTTTTGGCCCTCCGCAAATAATATAGCAGCTGGTATTTAGCAGGGATTGCCTTCCAGAAGTACTTTGCCGGTTCGGCAGACGCGCTCGCGGATCGCGGTTACGGCACTAACCGAACTCAGGTTGGTGTCGGGCCGCGCAAAAAGAGCGGGGAGCAGATGCAGGAGATCGGTCTCCATTTGGACAATCGTCGCTTCTTTGAACAAATCCGTTGCGTATTC
>Ga0209056_10003628_pt1 | contig 16418 bp, 16 predicted proteins | sample GraSoiAngelo_114_FD_185876 | JGI IMG/M metagenome (GOLD analysis project Ga0209056, IMG submission 185876) | Grasslands soil microbial communities from the Angelo Coastal Reserve, California, USA - 14_0903_13_40cm (SPAdes) (version 2) | ecosystem: Environmental > Terrestrial > Soil > Grasslands... | reverse complement strand
AGTCCACCTAGCTCTTTCAAGTGAACATAGTCCATTCCTGATGTTCGTAGACTATCGGGAAGACTTTCCTGATTAAATTGCGGGTTTCGCTTTGAACGTGGAATCGTCCTCACATCGACGACCAACTCTACTCCATGAGCTTTCAGTAGGCGAATGAGACCTTCAAGTGTTCGCGTCGAGTGTCCCAAGGTCAGAATGGATGGAGTAGCCTCCGAGGATCTCATCGCGCTTCCTCTGACACAGCTTCTGCTCGTACTGTTTCTCCACCGCCTTAACAATATGACAGTGCCTGTCTTTTTCGGTGGGAAAAGAGATAGAATCTGGTTAGTAGCGTCTTGTCTAGACCGAGAACCTAGCGATCTTCGCTTTCGTACTGTTCTTCCTCTATCCACGCTACGCTTCCGGTCAATTGAATGGTGTTCCCTTTCAGGCATCGCTAACAGCGAGCCTCCCCGCAGTTCCACTAAATGTATAACATTCGAACATAATTCCAGTAACTATTCTTGGATAGACTGCGCTGGCGTAGCAGGTACGAGAGAATCAAGACAGGTCCAAGTCCAGAAGACAACGCGCTTCTACAATTAGCAAGAGAACTATCAGTACAACTCCAGATAACGTACTGGTACAGACAGATTGTCTGGGGAAGACTCGACCGCTATCAGAGCACAGGTGGAATGATATCGAAACCAACAATGCTCTCCGAAGAGACTGTTGCTGTTCCGGGGTCGCTCCCCGTGGCCGAACTTATGCTGCCGGAATTCCTGAAAGGAAAACTGTCACTAGATGAATGGAAGATTCTCATCGCATTGCACATGGTGAGGTTCAAGGCTTACAACAAAGGAAGAATGAGCAGGCTTCTCGGAAAAATCGCTCTAGCCCCCCGCGAACTATTCTTCCTTCTACTGTTCGAAATCCCTGCTGCCTCCTCGGGAGGGTTGTCGGGTCCTGTTCTCTACTTCCCGAGTCCCATATTTCTTATCGCTGCACTCTGGATCCGGAGATCCCTGAGAAATTCTCTGAAGAGACGAGAGTTTGAACTGGATAGAGACGTGGCCGAACGGTTCGGCACCGTGAAGGTATTACAGGTTCTCGAAAAAATACTGAGTCTAGATCAGAAGCGAATACCAACATACCCTCGGTTTCCCTTTCTAGCAGGCTGGGTAGCGTACTGGAACCCGAGCATCAGGGAAAGAACCGGAGAGCTGAGCAAGCCGCGCCCCGTAGACCTTCAGAGACCGTCCAGAATTCCGAGAATTGGCCTTCGCGGACGTGTGATTACTGTTGTTGTCGGTTTCGCTATTTTCTGGGGCTCGGGATTCGTCGCAGGTAACATCTACGCCCAGGGTCAAACCATGATTGTCTGCATGGACACTACCTGTTCAGCCCTTGTTGTTATCGCCGCCATCGGATTTTGGATAGCTATTATCGGAGGCATAAGCATCGTAGTATGGATACTCCGACGATTTCTCTAAACTAGAGAAAAGACTTACTTTCTTCTATCTGTTCTTGGACAGGGCGTCGTATCCCATCTACTCTGGTGAAACGCAGCTGGAAGGAAGGGCTCCGCAAGGAACTTATTCTCAGAGGCCAGGCAATTCCCGGTCTTCTGATGGGGTCGTACGACGACTTGATCATCAATCTGGCCAACGGCCTGGCTAGACAACTTGATCTTTCTGGCGTGTCTTTTTCATCGGTTATGTGGCAGCAAGGCATGGTGCAGAGGAATCGAGGCCGGATTGCAACAATACAACCGACGTCATTCATTCCTATTCCGTCAGACGGGGCTCTCTTCCGCAACCAGACAATCTATCTCGCTCAGAACATGGAAGGAAAACTGTCGGTGGATGAATGGAAGCCACTGATCGCTTCAGCCCTAATCAACCAGAAGAAACTCCGCAGACGAAAAACTACATGGATAACGACCCTGAACATTCCCATATTTCGGGCATACGTCGTCGCTTGGATCCTACTGCCTCCCCTCTTTCCCACGACCACAAGTTGCGCAAATGGCCGTTGCGCCATTGATAACCCGGCCTGGAATGTGCTTGTTATCATAGGAGCCTTCTTGACAATTGGATTGCTCATTTTTAGCGTGATCACATTACGGAGGTTCAAATGGATCGCGGACAACGAAACGGCTACATTGTTCGGGAGGGACCAGTTGATCACATCTCTACGGAGAGTATCAGAGGTTTCGCCGTCCGACGATTGGAATGTGCAGAGGAGAATCGGGAAGTTGTCACGGCCAGACCAAACGACCACATGACCGCGTGGAAGTGCACCCTTCTCCTTTGAGTGATAAGAGATAGAACCTAGTTGAGCAGTGTCCAACTCATGTCCGCGCAGGCAGTATCGTCCCAGAGTCAGTCCGGGTCTAAGGCCCTGCCTCCGTTGCCGAACACCGACAAGTACGCGATGATTGTGACTAGGTTCGCGCCGAATCCGGACTTTGTCCTGCACTTGGGTTCGATCCGGGCGATAATCCTCTCCCACGACTATGCGCGGATATACAAGGGACGATTTCTTCTACGGTTCGATGATACTGATCCGCGGCTGAAAAAGTCGGCGCTCGAGTATTATGATCTGATCAGGGAGGATGTCCGCTGGCTGGAATGCCAATGGGACGCCGAGTACATCGCCAGCGACAGGATACTAGTCTACTATGAGCATGCTGAGAAGGTTCTCAGATCAGGAGACGCGTACATCTGTACCTGTACTCCCGACAATTTCCGTCTCAACATCAACGCTGGCAGGGCTTGTCCCGATCGCACCAAGACTCCGGAGCAGAATCTGGCTGATTGGGCGAAGATGTTGAACGGAGGGTTTGGAGAGGGAGAAGCGGTGCTACGGATAAAGACTGATCTGACTCATCCGAACCCGGCGGTCAGGGACTGGCCCGCGCTCCGGATTATTGATCCCGTGAAGTATCCTCATCCTAGGGTTGGCTCAAAGTATCGGGTCTGGCCTTTGTTCAATTTTGGATCGGCTATCGATGATCATCTGCTCGGAGTAAGCCATGTCATACGCGGAAAGGAGCACTTGACGAACGCCCCGCGGACGGAGTATCTGTACAAGGCTTTGAGCTGGAACATTCAGGAGTATGTGCATTATGGCAGGTTGAAGACAACTGATATCAAGCTCAGCAAGTCGTTGATGGTCAAGGAGATCGAGGAGGGCCTCGTTGAAGGCTACTCGGACCCGAGACTTCCGACGCTCGTGGCTCTTCGTAGGAGGGGGTATGTTCCGAGTGCTTTGAGGAAGATTGTCTACGAGATGGGACCTAGGCCGGTGGACGCGACTCTCAGCTGGGATAATGTGAACGCGACGAACCGGAAGGAGATCGACAAGATAGCACATAGGTACAGCTTCATCGCAAACCCTATCACAGTAACAGTCTCAGGGGTCGAACGGACCTACAATGCGCGTCTCCCATTACATCCGGAAAGGAAGGACCTTCCAGACAGAATCTTCAAGGTAGTTCCAGAGAACGGCTCAGCCAAAATACTGATCTCTTCATCGGACGTTGATCTTCTCAGAAAGAGCAAGGTAGTCCGGCTGATGGAGCTGTTCAACATAGAAATCAAAAGCGTCGAGAACAACTCGGTCACAGCCGCTTTCCACAGCCAAGACTACATGAAAGCACGAGAAGTCAAAGCGCCCCTAGTCAACTGGCTACTAGAAGAGAACAATATGATCGGGGAGGTAGTGATGCCAGACGCGTCAAGAATGAAGGGTCCAGTTGAGACGAATATTCGTCGGGAGAAGGTGGGGAGCATAATCCAGATGGTCAGGTTCGGATTCGGCAGAATCGACACCATCAACGGTGACCGCATAACAGTCTACTACGCCCACAGGTAAACCTTCCAATCCACTTACGATATGTTTTCGTAAAGGTCGCCTCACACGATGGCAAACTTGCTTGCGGCTATCATGCTATCGCTATGCCCAAGGTGCCCTACGACCCTGGCGTAGGCGATGAAGAAGCCTGAGCTGGTCCCGTAAACCGGGGTCCCGTTGTACAATGCCTGGGTCCAGGCTGAGGCACTCGCATAATCGGTAAAGAATCGCGGGTAGCTTGTGGCTGACTGGCTCGCTCCTATGAGAGCGTATGTCAGTTTTACAGATAATAGTATGCTCTGGCCTTGGGCTAGCGCAGAATTGTTTACACCTGATTCTGTAATGTTGGTCATGCTCACTGAGACCATCTCGGGGTTTCCCGAGTGGACTGCTATGCTCGTCTGGTCAGTAATCTCCTGTCTCGTTCCGTTTGGAAAGGCAATGAAGACGCGGATAGTATTCTGGGCTTGACTGACTGACCAGTCCATCGGCAGAGTCTCGTTCAGTTTCAGCGAGTTGAGCGATGACCCAGAAGTATTGGTCACGTTAACCCAGGCGAGAACAAGGCGAGGGTTGGTACCCTCCACGATACCTTTCACCAGAACCACCTTCATCATCGGATTGCCATTATTGTCCGAGGGGAGAGGCTTCAGGCTGGAATCCGTGAAGAACTCGGACACCGTTAGACTATTTGCTCGCACTACGTGAATGGTTGTTGTATAGTACGCCATGGCGCCAAAGTTGTCTACCACACTCAGGGTGACCGCGTATTCACCCACAGTGGCGAATACGACAGTCGCATTAGAGCTCTCTGACTTAATGAAGCCGATCGAAGCCGAAGGGCCAAAGAACCATTGGTAAAAGGTTATGTTGCCTTTCGGGCAACAGTTCTGAGAGGCTGCCGTAGCGACGAACGTTACTGACCGTCCTGCGACCGCGCTGGTCAACGGCCTAAAGCTTGCCGTCAGTGGCAGGCAAGGGTTTCCGCCGCACTCAACGTTTGCGAAGTAACCATCGACGGGAATAGCAGCGAGTTGTATTCCTCCCGCAGAGTTAGTTACAGTGCCTATCTGCTGGTACAAGATGTGGATCGAAGAGAAGCCCGTGCCTACTGCGTCGAAGGTTACATTGAAGAGCTTCCCGTTTGTCGGGTTTCCCGTCGAGTTTTCTGCAGCGAGGAGGCTGAGGCTGACGACTCCGGGCCCGTCCACTCCTGGAATTGGAGTACAGAAGGGGTTGTTGGGATCGGCAGGATTGACGTTAACGCCATTGACGCATTCTGAGAGTATCAGGGTGTCGGTTCCGAGCACGTTGCCCCCGTATTCTACAACTGGATTCTGAAGAATCCGATTGTTGTAATGTAACGCAACGGCGAAAAAGCTGAAAGGCGGGACTCCAGTGATGTTCACCTGATACGATACGCGGCCATGATAGTCTAACAATGAGCGGCCTGTCGGATTTACCGCGACCTTCGCAGCAACAGTCAAGGTGACATTTGTTGGGCTCGTCGGTTTTTCCAGGGGACCCGCCGTAACAGACACGTTAGAGACTCCATAAGGAGCCGAGGCTGGCGTGACAATCGTGAGTCTGCTGCTGTTTCCAGCAAAGCTTGGAATGATACTCTCTGGACTGAACGAGCAAGACGCGCCTAGAGGTAAGCTGGCATCAATACAGGAGAGTGTGACGTTGGAGGGGGTGCCCGCCAGCAGAGTGGCGGTGACATTGGTTGAGCCGGATCCTCCGGGGAGGATTGTTATTCCTCCCGTGTTCGACAGCGAATAGTCGAAAGCCGTCTGAGCATGAACAACCGCAATGGGGTTGAACATGAAACTCGGTAATACGCTCAATAGTGTGACAAGCAGAATCACAACAGTGACATTGGGCCTATTATTGGACAAACTATGTAACCGCACCCAGTGCGAAACGTCCAAGACTTTGCAAGATTATTGGACATCTAACTCACATGATCCTAAAAACTTACCTGAAATTTTCTAACAGAATATTCGTCTTATCGATTGGGACGTTGACGATCTAAGTCTACCACGCCCACAGGTAAACCGAACCGAGCCCCACCGTCACGATTTCTCAGCGAATCTGCATTTACAGCCAACAACAGTCTTGTGTTCATATAGGTGAAACTTTGATGGCTAAGCAAATGGATGCGTCGAAGCTTATCGACAAGCAAATTGCGAGCTTAGGCGATTGGCGTGGCAAGACGTTTACAAAGCTTCGCAAGATGATCCACGATGCTAATCCAGGAGTCGCCGAGGAGTGGAAGTGGAACACCGCCGTGTTCACTCACGAGGGACTGGTGTTAGCGCTGGGTGCTTTCAAGGGAAGTGTGAAAATGAATTTCTTCCAAGGCTCAAGTCTTCCAGACCCTCACAAGATCTTCAATGCTGGGCTCGAGGCCAAAAAGACACGTGCAGTTGATTTCCACGAGAATGACAAGATTGACGAGCCCGCGTTGAAAGATCTTATTCGCAGTGCTGTGGCTTACAACCGTGCACAAGCCAAGCGGTAATGGTGACGGGCAAGAAGTAGACAGCCCGCCCTCCGCAGAGACCAAAAAACCGATAATCTTCGAATCGCGGTAACAGTTTCACAAATCGTTTGGAACGTAGACTAGTTCGAGCTTTATCCGGTCGGGATCCTCGAAGTAGACTGCGTAGTATCCCGGATCATAACCTTCCCACTCCTTGGGCCCGCCGTAGAGTGTCGAAATCTTCTTGGGAACTAGATAGTTGTGATAGAGTTCGTCGACTGCGTCACGGCTAGGTGCTCGGAAGGCTATGTGGTTGAGACCGACACGTTTTCGATGATAGCCATCCGTGAGGAACCTTTTGGGAGACTGGGCGACGATTATTCTGGTTCCCTCCTTCTGCCATTCTACCATTCCCTCCGCTTCGAAGACTTTGGCGAAGCCGAGGCGGCCTAGCAACTCGCCATAGAACAACGCGGATTTCTGAATATTCGAGACCTGGATTTGGAAGTGATGAACCGGATGCTTGAACTTATTCTCCAAGACAGGACCAACAGATTTCTTCTTCGGATAAAAGCCCCTGACCGAATTATGAGACGGAGGATCTACATCTGGGACTTGATTGATATAGGCTGTCGATTTTCTCTATGGTTCGGACGGATTCTATCCGCCCGCTGATCACAAGTGAAGTTTAGCATTGAACTGCCAGTCCAGTTCCGGGACATTGACGTGATGGGCCACGTCAACAACGCGACATACTTGCAGTACATGGAGACAGGGCGCGTTGAGCTTGCAAGGAAGCTTGGACAGGTAAGAGAAGGGTTCCGTGGCGGATTTATCGTCGCTTCGGCGCGCTGCGAGTTCAAGAAACCAATCAGAGACGAACGCCGGATAACTGTCTCGGTATGGGTGAGCCGGATAGGAGATGGATCATGGGATCTCGACTACTCCATCCGCGGACCCAGAAAGGCAGAGTACGCGATCGGCAGGACTACACAAGTAGCCTACAACTACAAAACCAAATCGGCGGTTCACATCTTAGGAAGGCTCAAGAAAGAACTGACGAAGTATATTGGACGGCCAGTCAAGTTCAGAGAAGCTGATTGAGGATCGGGTCGGAAGTTCGCTAAATCAGGCACTCCATAGTGCCTCGATCCGTTCGACGAGATCATGCTTCTGACGCTCCAGCTCCTCAAGTCTCTTCTCAAGGTCCTGGACCGGTTTACCTTTTGCCTGCTTCTCATTGATCTCGTGCCGTAGTCTTTCGATTTCCACGTTGAGCTCCGCCATCCTCGCTCTATTTTGTTCTGCGTACAAGCTCGTTCGATCTGGATATCCGGGAGGTTCTCTTAAGAGGCTAACGCATAGGCGGCGTTTCGAGCCGTTTTCTTTGTCCGCTCGACAGCTAGCGTCCCAAGAAGCGCTCCCAGGGCTCCCACGACCGGATTCCCAACGAAAACGTCTACTTGGGGCAAGACCCAAATTTCAGTTCCCACAAGTCTTCAATGAGCCTTCCGGTGTTAGCGAACCCAGTGGTCTCAAAGCCAACTCCACCTCGACCCGAAGGAATCACGCTCCTCGGTGGCATCGCCCCTCTAGCAGGAATCATGCTTCTGTTCGCAGGAATATCGCTAGCTATACCCTGGTACCCTAGGTGGGTCGACTATCCACAATTAATCCAATCACGTCACCATTTTGTAGATTAGTTCTAACATCTAAGCGCACGGCGTTCGAAGTGTGAGGTCACTGAAAAAAAAGGTAGATGGTTCGGAGGAAGGATTTGTCTACGTGTTGGGGTTGATTGTACCGAGGATCAATGCCCCGGTGTCGACTAGCACGATGAGCCCGGAGTTTGCGGGTGACTCTATGGGGTCGGCCGATGTCAGGATCTGCCCGTTCACTGTCTTGGCAAAGGGTAGGATTCCCTGGGGTGATGAGGTGAACGTAGGCACGCAGCCTCCGCTGGAGATGCCCTCAGCGCTGCAAAAGACTAGGAAGCCGTGGAGGACAACGCTGAAGTCGCCAAGGTTCTGTTGCGGCGCGTCGCCCACGAGGTGGTCGTGGAAGAAAGGCACAGGGCCCCCCTGGGGGACTTCGGTCTGTGGCGCGATTACATAGAAGGGGTCAATTGTGGCTTTGGGTGTCGCGAGAAATGGGGCGTGGACAAACGTCATCTTGATCTGGACCCCGTTCACCCAAACCATCTCGAAGCAGGGCGAAATTCCGCCATTATCATTGCAATTCAGAACGCCTGCGGCCTGGGCATGGGGAACAGCTGTAAAGACGAGTGTCAGGGCGGCGATGGTCATTATGGCGATGCGGATACGGGTAGTATTTTCGGAATGGGTCATTTTCCTGCGAGTCCTTTTCTTGATTGAACATAAGAGATTATGCCTTTTTGCCGCGAGCAAAGAAATCTGAGACTTCTAAGCCGAAGCGAGGAAAGACACCCCGCACATTTGGTGGAATAGAGTTAGCGCAACTACATAGCTCTCTTTTGAGAAAATTTTGCTACCAGGGTGGTTTGCCTGGCTGTTGCTGTGTCATTGGTGGTGGTATTTCGTGACGAACGATTCTTTCTCGTGCCAGGTAGAATGCTGTCCCGTAGAGTGCGGCTGGTATGGCGGCGAGGAAGCCTGTGAAGAGGAGTACTCCCGTGCCGAAGTATAATGTCCAGAATCCGCCGCTGCCAAACGGGAGGAGGAACACGTTGACGACGCCTAGGAATATCGATATTCCATAGGCCGTCCAGAGTAGCATGTGACGGTTGCTTCTCTGGAGGGAGTATGTGAGGAGGACTTCTGAGAGCCCGAAGATTGCTCCGCCGATCAGGAATACGATGCCGAACAGACCCACGACTGAGGCGCCAAGCCCCGACGAGATTCCGTAGGTCAAGGCGTAGAAGAATCCGAATATCGTGCCTGCGATTCCGACGACGAAGAATATGAGAGCTAGTGTAGTATTGCGGACGTGGTCTGCGCCGAAGGGTTCGCGTCCGATGTAGACCAGAATTCCCCCGATGAAGCCTACTATTCCGCCGATGAACCCTGCGAAGGGAATCCAGGCGATCAGCACGCCGATGACGAGTAGGAGCAATCCTGTGAGACTGTTGTTGATCTTGTTTGTTCGCGCGACCTCCCATGAGTTTGCAGGATACTGGTACGGATAGTATTGCTGGGCGGGAGGCGGAGTATACCCCATCGGGGGGAGCGTGGGAGCTGGGACAGTTACTAGTGATGTGCCGCATGTACTGCAGAAACGCGCAGTTGGGGTGTTGCTTGCACCACATCTGGGACATGTTATGACGGACATTGTCTGCGAGACCAGTTCGTTCGTATACAATTGTTGGAATTAACTTTTGAGTTGGTTGGTGTCTGGTCGTGTATTCCGGCGGACCTGGGTCTGAATCCCTTGCTATGAGCTCATGAGGACGAGTTCTTGAGATCAGGTAGCGCTGTTTCCCATGGTCACGTTCAAGTTTTCGAAATAGTGGTGAATTAGTGTGTTTACTGAGGTAACGAGTACTTGTTTGAATGTTGACAAGGTCCCTAACGGACCAGTCAATGGATCAGCTATGAGAGTAACCTGGTAGTTTCCGTTCGTCTGGTAGGTGTGTGAGACAACCGACCCCGCGCCAGTCGAAGAGTCTCCAAAGTCCCAAGAGTAATTTGTGAAGCCGTCTGCCGCATAGAACGTAACCGTGTTGTTGCTAACATCATACGTGAAGCTCAACACGCTGACGTTGTTCGAAGTTTGGGGAGGAGCATTCGAGAATAAGACTGCCCCAACGACCAAAGCAACAACCACAACTAACAAGCCGAGCGCTAGACCGAGCCGCTTCAAAGCTTCAACGCAAAGCGAAGGAGCAGGTCAAGCCTCTACTGTAACTTCGACCCTGTAGCAGAGGTAAAAGACGTTCTACACGGCCACTATCTACTTTGTAAGTGTAAAGTCTCTTGTGCTCACGCTCGTTTTTTCGTGTTATCGAGAGCTTTGTCGTGTAAGGTATTCTCCGCGAATTTACAAGAATTCTCGCGCATTATGGTCGCTCGCGTAGGCAATCGCTCGTCCGATCACGGTCGGCATGGAGAGGGAACCTAAGGTCCGCAACCCCCCAAAAACCCAACCGAAATATTCACGGACCCTTTTCGCGCGGAATCAAAATTCACGATGACCGCGTGGACATGGGACCCGCGCCGGTGTGTTCATAAGTCGCGTCAATCTCTATTATGGTTGTCCGGTTATGAACGGTCTTACGCCGTATCAAAAGAGTCTGATTGCTGATGCTCGGACCGGATTCTGGGATTGGGAGTGTCCGCGTTGTCGTCGCAAGACGCGCGGTCTCGTTGCTGTCAAATCGGATTTTCGGTGCGTGGATCACGTGGACGCGAAACTTGTGTTGCGGGACAATCTCGCGCTTATGGACCAAGAACTCATTAATCGGATTCTCTTCGGGTGAGTGACCTCTCACTGTGGTCCGATGCGACGAGACCCCGCAATACCGCCCCCCAAATAATCGCGGACCTTTTCGCGCGAACTCAAACTTCAAAATGAACGCGCACCCATGAGGGTCCACGCGTCCGCAAAACCGTCGGCTTAAGGATAAGTGGCTCGCGTAATTACTCGGTAACGAACGATTGAACGCTGAAAAGTTTTGGCAATCGTTCGAAGCGGGTCCAGATGGATGTACCTTTTGGGCGCGGGGAACAACGAGCGCAGGTTGTGGAAGTGTTCAATTCAATGGGCACAATGGAATGTTTTGCGGGCGGGTCCACAGGAAGCATCTTCGCAACAGGTCCTCAAAAGAGCAATGAGTTTGTACTTTACTCCTTTCATCTGGGATTGCTGAGAAACCAGTTAAGGGGATGCCTAACGTCAGTTACGCTTACCGGTCAGGACCCTTCTGGTGACGATTCCACCAGATTTGAGCGAAGAAGCTGTAGATGAAGGCTAAACCAAGATACGATGTTAAGTTATGAATGTCGTGACCAGGAAGGAATGGCGGAAGGCGGAATATCGCAAAGGGTGTTATCGCAATATACCAGACAGCGAGAAGAACAAAGATACCCGAATTCCCACGGATTCGGAAAGTAAAGCATGAAGATGCTGTAGACCCAAAGTAGCCGTTTGAGGAGCCTGTTACTCGCCATTTGGTTCCTGAGAATTAGATGGTGTCCGAGAAAAAAGGGTTGCTGGAATGGTTCGATTTCTCTCGGATTCGTCACGGTTGTGTGGAACTCTTTTTCTGGGGCAGATGGTAGAGATTCAGATAGGCTAATGTAAATACCGAGAAGAAGAGCTGTGCAAAAGCACCAATCGACAGAGGACTCCAGTAGCCATTACCAGGACCAACACCCAACCAGATTAAGATGGCTACCCCTACCCAGACCGCAAGGTTAATCGTAGCGAGGATTTGTAAGACACGCCAACTCCCAGTTCGAGGCTTCAAGTCTTTGTTGCCTACATGAAAACTGGAAAACTCGGAAAAAAGGATTTTGCTGGAACGGTTCGACTCATCTCAGAATCGTCAAGATTGTAAGGAACGTTTTCTCTGGCGAATTGCATAGAGGGTTAGCGTGGGTATGTAAATCGCTACGAGGACTAAAAACACAACGCTATCAAGCGTTCCAAGAGGTAGAGACGTGAACCCCAAAATGCGCAAGAAGGTTGCAATCGTCAAGTAAAACACAAAGACTGCGAAAGCCAAGACTATAGCCCCAATTCGGTCTGGCTTATGCATGATTCGATATTTTCCGGCAATCGGTGTGAGAGAAAAAGCGGATAGAATTAGTAAGCCAAGGTCTGTATTGAGAGACAAACGGAAGGGTAGGTAGACCGCCCCAAGGGAACCAAGCCAGCTTGCCGTCAGCACGTAGACAACGAAGTAACTGTAGATGTTAGTGAAGAGCCGTAACACTACACTTGCCATTCTATGGCATAGTGTTGAATGCCGAGAAAAAAGGATTACTTGTCAGTAGCTCTAAGCCAAGAGAATGATGAAGTCGGCCGCATAACAAAGGCCGACCCCATGATGACCCGTCAGAAGTGGGATCGTTCACGATTCTTCGGTACGTTTTTCGTTGGGTAAAGGGTGGATTTTCTCCCAAGCATCTCTGAATGAGATTAGCTTCCTCACATGTAGTCCAATAACGAGAAAGCAAGAACCGAACAAGTACCCTGGAACAATGTACTGGAGAATCTGATTCACAGAGCGAAGGTACAACGCATCCACGATGACGAGCGCGACACCGGAGCCCAGTGCCAACCAGATCAATGTGTGCAACTGACGACCCCACTTTGCATACTCTGGATGAGTTGTCTGATAGTGGACTTTTACCTGAGCAAACTCGACCTCGACCCCACAAATCCTGCATTTGTGCCGGGGCAACCACAGCTTCACATCGTCTGAGGCGGTGGATCGAGACGGGAACATTCGAGAACAGAGTAGCCAAATCCGACTAATCAAGAAAGCGGTGAATTAGCCCGAGACAGAAAGAAGGATGAAGTCAGCCGACATGACAGAGGCTGATCCTACCCCTATCCAGAGAAGGATATTGACTAAGGACATGTTCTACGTCTTTGCCTTCCTGAGCAGGACATATCCGTCCGGTGACTGGAGTACGATCTCCCAGCTGTCAACCAGAGCCTGGTCGAAGTCTGTAGTCGTCATTTTGGTTTTGATGTAGTCGTGGGTGTGGTTCGAGAGCCGAGCATAATGATTCGAGGCCGGCCATCCTTGGCCTATCCCCCAGGGCGACCCAGCGTAGAGAAGAGAATAGAGGGCATTCAAGCAGCGACATCATTCTAGCAAAGACAAAATTGTACAGGGGACCCGCGCGTGCTTCGGGTCCGTTAGGGTCCAGACAAAGGCTCACTCATGGCTTGCGACATTGAAACCTGATAGTCCCCCCGTAAAGTGCCCTGGAATCGGCTTGGAATTTGGAAACTTGCGCGTGATCATGTTAATCCTCTTGGGTCGTCAAATGATAACCCGGCCGTCCAGGAGGGCGTTTTCATGCTAAATGCGGCGGAGCTGTAAGATCGCTTTGGCCCGCTATCCAGTTTGGTAACTTGATCAGACGACCGGGCTTGATTAGTTGAAGATTGCCATCGTTTAGCGGGATTGTCCTCCAAGGCCTTGGAATCCGTTTCTGACTCGCCAAGTCTCTTCTGTAGAGTATCACATTGAAGGCGAGCTTGCCTCTGTAATTGGTGGGTAGAATCTTGAAACCCACTCGCGGCTCCTTATGGCTCCACTTCTTCCCTTTTGGAGATACTCCAGTTTTGAGAACAACTTTTCCAAAGCGATTCCGAGTCATGTCCGCTAGTCTCAATGTCTCTCGTTGAGAAAGACCTTCCAACATTGTCACAAGATCACCGGATAGCATCCACCTGTTGACATTGTCAACATGCTTTTTCGAAAGCAGAGTCAGTTCTAATCGGTAGAGATATCGCAGTGAAAACAGGCCAAGAAATACACCTGAGATGACGGCAACTTGACCGGACCATGAAGGCAGATTAAGCCATGTGACCAGTGCACCCATTCCAAGACCAACAAGAATCGCGAATACAATCGGCAGAACGGCGTCTCTGCGTCCACTCAAATCACCTACCCTTATCAAATTTCGAGGGTCTAGCAGGACCGTTCGTTCCGGGCTATTATGCTGTAGGGCTTCCACTCAGATCAGCTTCCTCCGCTGATTTCGAATCTCTGAGAAAGAGTCATGACCTCGTCACCATCGGATATTCCAAGAATATGCTTCAGTTTCCTGAAAGTCCCCTGCAACTTGCCTTGGAATCGCCTTAGAATTGGAAACTTGCTCGTGATCGTGTAAATCCTGCGGGGTCGTCAAATCAATGCCCAGCCGTCTTCTACCTCATTTCCATGCTAGATCCTGCGGGCCCGAAAAATCTAGAAAATTAGGTATGCGTGCTAGTCTTGCGGCACAGATCCGGCGTTTTCTATTTCCGGTTCTAGGCTAACAAAGCGTCTGGGATCCCGGAAGGCTCCTACGATTTCGGCTATGCTTTCGGTTTAGACTCTGCTCTGGCCGGTTTGGCTTCCTTGGCAGCAGCTGATTTCTCTTCCTTGCCGCCCGCAGGTTTCGCTTCCTTGCCAGCTGGAGGCTTCGCTTCTTTCGTTGGAGCTGGTTTGGTTTCTTCCTTCTTCTCAGCCGGTTTCGCTTCAGCCTTCTTCTCAGCGGCCGGTTTCGGTGCCTTGGCAGCTGGGGCAGCAGGCTTCTCCTCTTCCGTCTTCTTCTTTGCGACCCGTTGATCTTTCGGAAGCATCCGGTTCTTCAGATAAGCCGGAACAATATCCGCAGATTTCTCGTCCTGATAAATTTCGACCATGCAGGTGGCTGAAGATCCGCCGGTCCGTGTCGCAATACTTCTCACAAAGACTCTGTCGACTGGTGTCTTGAAGTGTTCAGAGGCGAGCTTCCGCACTGTCAGCCGGTCCGGTGTTCCAGCTCCTTCGTGGTGAACAACTAGTTTTGCTTCGCGGCGTCCCAGCAGGTTGTTCGTATGCTCTTCGACTACTTCAAAACTCAACTCTTAACAGCCTCCGCAACCGCTTCCGCACCGCTAACAATTACGCTGTTAATCTGCAACGTCTCTTCTGAGATGACTCGTCCTCTAATGAGCTTTCTCTGCCGCTCACCCTCATCAGCTGGCCTGTATCCTACGCCGGCTGAGAGGAGAGCTCTCTTCCGAGCCGCACCCTGAATATCGAACCGCATCGGCACACCATCCTTGTCCGTCCCACCAGTAATCCGCAACTTCACATTACCCAATCCGAGAAGTTTACCGTCAATTTCTTCTCCTATACTCTTCCCTACCAGAGCCTGTGCCTTGGTTCCTTCCAGAGAGGCAGCCTTCGACGTCTTGCTCTTCGGGTCAGAGACTATGAGCTGAAACTTAGCCAACTAGTTATCCTCAATCGGGAGAGCGTCGAGCTTTCCGCTTAATAAACATCAACGGCTGGGCTAAACGTATATCCCAATTCGTCCCGTTAGAACTAGGATTCCTTGTTGCTCGCTAGATCGCACTGGCTAGAGCTAACGCCACTCGTGAAAGCGTCCTCCATTGTCGGCTTGATCGTAGGCGGAATCGGTAGCTGGAAAACCATATCGGTGGTCGGTCCTGGATTACTCAATGTATTCTCATCCCCGTTTGTCTTGCCCGACATAGTTTTCGGCATAGGCCTCCTACTGTTAGGCGGTCCCGCCGCACTTGTCTCGAGCCTCTGTCTCGTGCTTCTACCGCTAACAGATGAGCAGAAACAGACTCTAGGCTTCCTCTCATTCATGGGCTCGGCGACTACCTTGTTTGTACTTCCTTACTACTTCTACTTCGTGACGTCCTCGTGACCAACAGAAACCGTCACTGAACGTTCCCTGTTACGCAACACCCGTTAGCCGATAGAGCTTGGCGCGGCGCCTGATGTCAGAGTCGCCATCTCGCTGAGCAGCGCGAGTTCTGCAGGGCTCAGATAGTCCTTGAACTTTGAAGAAAGCACCCGCGCATGTTGCACTGGAACATCGACATAGAGGACATCGCCTTCGTTGATCTGTCTACCAACCATCGGCTTGTCGATCGACACTGCAACTTGTTTTCCTGTACCAGCTTCGCCAACATCTTTTCCTTGGTCTTGGATCCGGACGACCTGTCCGATCCGCTGTCCTCTACTATTGATGAGCGGATACTTCGGCTTGATGATCCCGTCGAGCACTTCGACGCCTACAATGGCAGGATCGCTACGTCGGAACACGAATCCCTTCAGCAATTTGATCTTTCCAGGTCGTATGAGAAGGTCCATCTCCGCCTTCGCACCGGCCAGTCTCTGAGCCTCCACCCATCGAGAATACTCCTCTAGAACATGGTAAAGGACATCCCCCTTGAACACGGGAATCTTCGATAACGCGATCTCCTCCTCAGCATCGGGCAACAGCTTCACACCAAAAGCTAGGACAACGCCCAGGTATTGATCCTTGACGCGGACAGCCTTTGCTTCAACAACATCCCTCCTCGAAACATCACCGACATCAGCCAGCCGGACAGGGATCTTTGACGCCTCCAACGAGGTGGTCAGTGCCTC
>Ga0209056_10003622_pt1 | contig 16437 bp, 18 predicted proteins | sample GraSoiAngelo_114_FD_185876 | JGI IMG/M metagenome (GOLD analysis project Ga0209056, IMG submission 185876) | Grasslands soil microbial communities from the Angelo Coastal Reserve, California, USA - 14_0903_13_40cm (SPAdes) (version 2) | ecosystem: Environmental > Terrestrial > Soil > Grasslands... | reverse complement strand
ACAACTTGCTCGAGGACGCGGTCGACAGGGCGCGCGCGTCGAGCGCGCGTCACACCTTCACCTGCAACCTGGCGCTCGAGAAGCCAGTCGTGCAGGCCGATCCAGACCGCATCGCCCAGGTTCTCTCCAACCTTCTCAGCAACGCGATCAAGTACTCGCCCGACGGCGGCGACATCGCCGTCACGAGCCTGGCACGAGACGGTGTCGTCGAGGTGAGCGTCCACGACAACGGCGTCGGCATCGCGCCCGAGTTCGTGGACCGGTTGTTCAGCCGGTATGAACGCTACGAAAAGTCCGCGAGCAAGATCATCGGCACCGGGCTCGGGCTTGCTATCTCGCGGCAGATCGTCGAGATGCACGGCGGCAAGATCTGGGTCGAGAGCAAACAGGGGGACGGATCTGATTTCCGGTTCACGATCCCCGTCGGGCAGGTCCAGAGCTGATGTCAAAGGTGCTCGTCGTGGACGACCGCGACTCCGAGACCGAACTGCTCAAGGCGTACCTCGAGGACTCCGTCGACGAAGTCCGTGCGCTCACCGACTCCCGTCAGATCGAAGAGGTCTTCGCCGAGTTCGAACCAGACGTTGTCATCCTCGACCTCCACATGCCCGACCCCGATGGCTTCGAGGTCTTACGCCGGCTCAGAGGCGCGCGCTCGAGCCTCGGCTTCCTGCCAGTGCTGGTGCTGACCAACGACGAAAGCCACGTCGCGCGCAACAGCGCCTTGATCCTCGGCGCCGACGAATTCTTGACCAAGCCGGTCGACCGCGAAGAGCTTGTGTTGCGGGTGCGTAACCTGCTTCGCACGCGCGAGCTGTTCGTCGAGGCGCGCGAGGGTAGGAACGACTAGCCGGTCACCGGGATTGGAAGCCTGTCTCGCGCGCGAGCCTGCGCACGCTCCAGCTGCGGTACACGGCACCGCCAACCGCGACCAACACGCCGAACGTGAAGATGAGTGTGCCGATCACGTTGACTTGCGGCGGCACGCCCTCACGCGTCGCGCCGAAGACCCACAACGGGAAGGTCTGTGTGTTCCCCGCGACAAAGCTGGTGATGACGTAGTCGTCGAGGGGAGATCGCGAGCGCCAGCAGCGCGGCCGCGGCAGTTCGAGGTGAGTGCGAACTATCCGCTCGCGTCGGCCCCTCGCGCTCGTCTTCAGGTGAATTGAAAGCCCGAGACGAAATCGCCTGACATCAGCGACGTGACGGCAAGAGTCAGCAGCGGAAACAGGAAGAAGATCAGCAGCCACGCGCCTTCCGGAAAGATGAGGAGGTAAGGCGCCAGCGCCCGCCCCCATCTCGTGGTGAGCGCCGGCCGCCTTACTGTCGCGGTGCCTACGGCCACTCGACTTTCAGGAGAGGATGACCGCGTTGAAGATGTCGTTCCACTGGGTCGCCTCGGCGGGGTTGAGCGAGCGGTAGTAGAACGTCTTGGCCAGGTCGGCGTCGGTTGGGAACACGGCCGAGCTGTTTGCCGTGTCCGTCAGCGACTGTTTCGTATCCGGGTCAGTTGCGGCCGCAGCGTCCTGTTCGACGACGGCCTTGGCGCCAGGGACCGGAGTGATGTAGTTGATGGCCTCGGCGAGCTGTGCAGCGACCTTGGGGTCATAGACGTAGTTCATATACGTGATGGCATCGAGTGGGTGCGCCGCACCGACCGGGATGCACATGTTGTCGGTCCAGATCAGGGCGCCTTCCTTGGGCAGGATGAACTTCAGGTCCTGGTTGCCGGCCGAGAGGTTCGCCTGGTACACGTCGACCGACCAGGCCATGCTTATCACGGTGTCGCCGGCGCTCAGCGCCTTGATGTAGCTTTGGTCGTAGAACTCGCGTAGGATGCCGGAGTCGCGCATGCCCTTGAGCTTGTCGGCCGCCTTCTGCCAGTCGCTCGCCTTGGAGTTATCGGGCTTGATCCCCATCCCGAGAAGGGTCAGGTTGCCGGTGTCCTGGGTGTTGGTGAACATCCCCACTTTGCCCTTGAACGCCGGATCGTAAAGATCGTTGTAGCTCGTGATCTCGCGGCTGATCTTCTTGGTGTTGTAGGCGATGCCGGTGAAGCCTGACTGCCAGGGGATGGTGAACTTGTTGCCCGGATCGAAGGAGCGGTTCTGAACGCGCTTGGAGCCGTTCTTGTAGAAGTTCGGCAGCTTGGAAGGGTCGAGCTCGGTCAGCCAGTTCTTCAGCATCAGATTGGTCAGCTGGATGCTGTTGGTGATCACAATGATGTCGTAACCGATCGGAGTGCCCGCCTGGAGCTGAGGTGCGATCTTCGCAAAGAACTCGGCGATGTCCTGGATTGGCTCGCTGTAGTTCACCTTGATCCCGGTCTCCTTGGTGAACTCGATCAGCGAAGGGTAGGTCGTGTTGGCCGCCGAGTCCTCGCCGGTGTCGATGTAGAGCGGCCAGTTCGCAAAGTCGAGCGTGCCCGCCTTGGTCGCCTTGCCCCACACCCAGTTCTGGTGCGTCGTCGCGGCCGGCTGGTTCCCCCCGATTCCGCACGCGGCGAGAAACGCGCCAAGGCTCATCGCGCCCGCGCCAGCGAGCGCGGTGCGTCGAGCGATCCGGCGCTGCGTCAAGCCGCGCAGAAATGCAACGTCGAGGAATTCGGGCAGCTCGCGCTCTGTGGTCATCGATTACCTCTCACTTGTCTTGTCGACCCGTCTGATGGTCCGTCGGCGTGGGTTGGGCCATGCCCTCCGCCGGGATCACGAACGTGTGCTCAGGCTTCGGGAAACGATTCCTCCGGCGCTGTTGGAGGGACGCTAGTCCTTTAGGTAAGGACGGACCATCGTGGCGAGCTCGTCGAGCTTGCGGAGGGCCGCGTCGCGGCCGTCGGGCGGTACGTAGTAGATGCAGCGGTCGACGCCTGCCTTACCGACCCGCTCGATCTCTTCTGCTCCGGACTTTGGGTAATAGGAGACTGGAATCCGCTCGCGGCCCGCGTCAGCGGCCATCCGCTGCAGCTCCGGGATCCGTTCGATGACGTCGCCGCGGTTGGGCATCCAGCCGTCGGCGTAGCGCACGACACGCTCGAGAATCTTCGGCCCGCTGCCGCCGAGGATCACAGGCGGATGAGGTTTCTGAACCGGTTTGGGCCAGCACCACATCGGGTCGAAATCGACCAGCTCCCCGTGGTACTCGGCGATGTCCTGGGTCCAGATCTGCTTGATCGCCTCGGTCTTCTCCCGCAAGAGCTTCCAACGACTGCTGAACTCCGTGCCGTGGTCGGCCATCTCCTCGCGGTTCCATCCCGCGCCGATGCCGAAGATGAACCGACCGCCGGAGACAAGATCGACGCTCGCGACCTGTTTTGCGGTGTGGATCGGATCGCGCTGGATCAACAGGCAGATGCCGGTGGCGACCCGAATGGTCTTGCTCGCCAGGGCGGCGACCGTCAGCGCGACGAAAGGATCCATCGTGTGCCAGTAGTGCTTGGGCAGCTCCGAGCCGCCTGGCCACGGGGTCTTGCGGCTGGTCGGGATGTGGGAATGCTCGGCGACCCAGAGCGACTCGAAGCCCAGCTGTTCGGCCGCCGGCGCGAGCTCCGTCATCGAGATCGCGTAGTCGGTGGGAAAGATCGCGACGCCGAACTTCACCTCTCCATGGTGAAGGATTCGGTCAGAAGGCCAGGGCTCTCCTCGGGGCGGCTTCGAACGCCGTCACGTTCTGATCGAGGGCGCCCAGCAGGGCGGCGACCGCACGCGGGTCGAGCCTTGTCTTGGCCTCCTCGATCAGGACCCGACGTGCTTCCGCCTCCGTGCACGCCTTGCGGTAGGGACGGTCCGACGTCAGAGCGTCATATGTGTCGGCGACCGCGACGATGCGGGCCTCGACGGGAATCCCCTCCGCCTTGAGGCCATACGGATATCCGCTTCCGTCGAGGCGCTCGTGGTGATAGAGCACCGCGAGGACCTCGCGGCTCGACTGCCCTGCTCGGTCGAGCAGGTTGAGGCCCATCTCGGGATGGGTGCGCATGAGCGACCACTCAGACTCGTCAAGTGCCGAGTGCTTGCCGAGCACGGAATCGGGGATGCCGAGCTTGCCGATGTCGTGCATGAGGCCGGCGCGGGCGAGCACCCTCAGCTCGCCGGCGCTCATCGACAGCTGGCGGCCGATGTGGACGCAAAGCCTGGCGACGCGAAGGTTGTGGGCGCGCGCCTCGCGGTCCTTGACCTTGATGCCAAGCGCCACGACCGCGTCGAACCAACTTCGAATCTGATGCTGTACCGGCGGCTGTAGATACAACGGGCCTTCCTCCCGGGTTGCTTCCGGTGATGACCTATAGAAACGTTCAGAAGCTCAACGGTCGGAAGTGTGTTGATGATCGCGCTAAAAATCCCGTCTAAAGGCTACGTTTCGTAGCCTTGTACGCTCACGACTCGGCAAACTCCAGACAACGGGTCCCGGTGAGGTCGACCCAATAGCGTCCGCGGCCGTGGACGATCCGCATCAGGACCGACTCGCAGCTCGGGCAGCGCACGACCGCGCCCGGCGCGTCCATGTAGACGTCGACCCTGCCGAGCGCGTTGACCGCGCCGCAGCCGGCGCACGTCGTCTCGGCGGCGGTCATCTCCATGGTGAAGATCTCGCGCAGGAGACCCCCGATCGCGTTGCCGTCGAGCTTCCTTTCGTCGACGCTCATCTCAACCTCCCGTCGCCCCGAATCTCTCGGTCTTGATCCAGCCTGCCTCGTAGTCCATTCCGACCAGTAGGGAAGCGGCCGCCTCCACGAACGATGTCGGCCCGCACACGAATACCGCAGGCATCTCGGATCGATGCCACGCGACCGCCCTCAACATCGCCTCATCGAGCCTTCTCGTGAAACCGTCCCAGCCAGGGGGCTTCTCGCGAGTCAGCGTGTGAAAAACCCCGAGGCCGTCGCCCGTCGAGCCGAGTCGCTCCAGCTCCGCGCGATAGATGATGTCGCTGAGCGTGCGGGACGAATAGAGCATGCGCGCGGGCGCCTTGGTCGCGGCCGTCGCACGGTGGCGAAGCATCGCCATGAGCGGGACGACTCCAGAGCCTCCGCCGATCAAGAGCAGCGGCCTCGACTCGCTCGCCCGCCACACGAAGTAGCCGCCGATCGGTCCGCGCAGCTCCAGCTTGTCGCCGACCTTCAGCTCGCCGACGAGGTAGGGCGAGACCTCGCCGTCGTCCAGACGCTCCACGGTCATCGCCACACGCGGCTCTTCGGGCGCCGACGCGATCGAGTAGCTGCGCTCCGTCTGGTAGCCGTCGTCCGCGGTCAGCCGGACGTCGACGTGCTGCCCCGCGAGGTGGCCGGGCCAGTCCGGGACGTTCAGGTAGAGGCTGGCGACGCGAGGGGTCTCGTGGACGATCTCGGCGACCTCGCCGAGTGTCCACGCTAGTCGCCCCAGTACCGCTGCTCTCGCCAAGGATCCCCGTACATGTTGTAGCCGTTCGACTCCCAGAAACCCGGGTGCTCTTCCTTCTGCAGCCTGATCCCGCGCACCCACTTGGCGCTCTTCCAGAAATAGAGGTGAGGCACCAGGAACCGGACCGGCCCGCCGTGCTCGGGGTGGAGCGGCTGGCCGTCGAACTCGTACACGACCCAGGCCTTCTTGCCGGTGATGTCGTCCAGCGGCACGTTCGTCGTGTAGCCGCCGTCGGAAAAGATCGTGGTGAACTCTGCAGCAGTCTCGACGCCTTCCAGCAGGACGTCGACCGAGACGCCCTTCCAGGTCGTGTCCAGCTTCGACCACTTGGTCACACAGTGGATGTCCTTGACCACCGTCTCCGACGGCAGCGCGGCGAGCTCCTTCCACGTCCAGCGCTTGGGCTCGTCGATCTCGCCCTCGATGGAGAAGGTCCACTGGTCGAGGTTGACGCGAGGCGTGGGACCCGCGGAAAGCACCGGGAAGTCGTTGACCACGTACTGCCCCGGCGGCACGCGGGAGCTCGACGCGGTGTCCCGGCGCTTGCCCTTGAACCCTCGCGAGATGAACCCCATCAAGCGCTGAGTATCGCGCAAGATGCGGCGGCCGGGAAGCCGCCGCATCGCAGATCGAATTTAGATGGCAACGATGCCAAACGGGGTTGCGCCCGCCGGCAGCGGGAAGGCCGATCCTGAGAGCTCGGTCAGTGAGCCACCGCTGACCGCGAAAACGCTGACCGCGTCGAGCGCCGCGTCGACGACGTAGAGCCAGGCGCCTGACGGGTCGAGACGCGCGTCAAACGGTCGGATGCCGGCTCCGCTCTTGAAGGCGGTCGTCGTGAAGTAATTCAGCGATCCATCCGCATTGATGTGGTAGCTCGAGATCGACGTGCTGCCTGTGTTGACCGTGAAAAGGTACGAGCCGTCGTGCGAGATCTCGACCCAGCAAGGGGCGGTCTGTCCGTCGGGGTATGGCGATGTCCCGATCGAGGTGATCGCACCATTGCCGGCGACGGCGAGAGCGGAGACGGAGCCGTTGCCCGCGCCGCCGTGCGCGTTCGAGACGTAGAGATGGGTCGGGTCGGCAGGCGAGAACTCACTGCCAAACGGCCCAGCCGCCTGGGCGGCGAAGGGCGAGCCCGGGGCCGCGGTCAGCCTGCCGTCTCTGCCGACAACAAAGCTGTCGATGAGGAAGGTGCTTGGATCAGAGGTTCCGACCTCGACTCCGATCAGGCTCGTCGCGGTTGAGTTGAACAGGATGTCGCCGGGGTTGGCCGTGCTCGGCAGGGAAACGGTCGAGCCGGACAGCGGCGTCAGGTGACCGCCGGCATTGAGAGTGAAGCCTGTGTAGTTGCTTCCGGTTCCGGTCACCTTGTTGCCTTCATTGGCGACATAAACGAGGTGGCCGTGGGCCGCGATGCTCACCGGTTCGAAGCCGCCGGAATAGACGGGGCTGCCCTGCACGCGGGCAAGCGTGCCGTCCGGCCGGATGCGCAGCACCGAGATCTGGTTGCTGCCGGCGTCTGCCGCCAGCAGGTAGCGGCCGTCTCCACTCACTTGCAGCGCACCCTGCGAACCAACCACCGTTCCCGTTCCCTGGCCACCGGCTGCAAACGGTGATCCCGCGATCGGTGTCAAGGAGCCGTCAGTGTGCCGGTCGAAACCGGCGATTGTGTTGTTGCCTGCTGTGTTGTCGTTGACGTAGACGTGGCCGGTCACGTCTGACGCCGCCGTCGTGCCGACGGCCATGCCGAGCATCAGCGTGGCGAGCCCTATGGTGCCGATCATGCGAAACACGATTCGCAACGAAACCTCCCTGGGTCTGGAACCCGTTGCCGGCCACCCACGTGGCCGCTCGCAGTTCAGTGCCACAGCACGTGTCGCGCGTTACGTCGCGGGGACTACGAGCTGCTCGCCTTCCAGCTGCGAAAAGCCTCGAGGAGCTGTTCCTGGATCTTGTCGGGAATCGGCTCATCCGCGAGGTTGCCGACGGTTTTCATGGTGGCGCGCATCTGTTCCAGGTAGGCGCGGCAGCCGTCGCAGCCGGCGATGTGCTCCTCAAACCTTTCGCGGTCGCGCACCGACAGCGCTCCTTCCAGATAGTCGGTCATCAGCTCCACCATCTCGCGGCACTTCATGCGAGGTAGTCCTCAAGGGCTTTGCGGACAGCCGCACGCGCCCGATGGAGGCGCACCCGCTGATTCTCGGCCGAGATGCCCAGGAGCTGGCTCACTTCGGCGGCGTCGAGCTGCGCCACGTCGCGCATGACGATCACCTCACGGTGTTTGGGCGGCAGCTCTTCGATCGCTGCCTTCACCTTGGTCAGCGTCTCGTTGCCGATCAACGTCGACTCAGGGACGTTCTCCCACGAGTGGGGCAGCTCGCGCCACGTCCCGTCACTGCCGAAACGCGATGGGTCGACTGTGTGCTTGCGGCGGTCCGCGTCGTCACCTCCGAGCAGGGACGTGAAGGTCAGAAGGCGTGACTCCTTGCGCCTTCTGGCGCGCGCGATGTTGATCACGATGCCGGAGATCCAGGTCTTCAGGGACGAGCGGCCTTCGAAACGGGCCAGGGTCCGGATGGCCGTCAGCCACGCCTCCTGCACGACGTCCTCCGCGATCTGGCGGTCGCGGACGTAAGCGATCGCGAGCCGCATCAGCGGTCCGTGATAGCGCTGGAGGACGTCGACGAAGGCGGCTTCGTCGCCGCGCTTGAGCGCGTCGAGCTCGGACGAGGTGCCGTCGCTAATTGGCTGTCGGCGCACAACTGGACATCGCCCTTCAGTGTCGCCGAGGGAGGCTTCGTTACAAGGTCAGACGGCGGCGCGCATCACAACGTAACCCGGGTCAGCCGCCAGAGGCGGCCCGGCGGATAGAGAGGATCGGCTGTGACCAGGGGCACGTCCAGGTCGTAGTCGCCCAGCACGACGTGCTCGGTGCCCTCGGGGGTGCTCGACGGCAGTGGCTTGTCGATGACGATCGACTTGGCGTCCAGGCGCTGGCGCACCACCATGCCCGGCCACTCGACGACGTCGACGTCATCGGCGGAGACCAGATCCGACTGCGCCCCCCACGGCGTCGTGTATGTGGCCACCGCCTCGTTCCGCGAGAGGATCCTGCGCACATGGAGGGCAGGCGATGTGGCCGCGATCAGCTTCTTCGCGTCGGCAAAGGCGATCGCGAGCGATGACTGGCCCATCACGCATCCGAAGATCACTATCTCGTGACCGTCGACCGTCGCCTTGGCGGCGAACAGGAAGTTGGCGCCGGTGTTCACGCCTGAGCCCGTCTTGATGCCCACGATGCCGCTCTGCCCCAGGACCGCGTCGACGTTGTAAACCGTGCCCGCGACGGGCAGGTCCACCTGCGGCGTCGCGACGATCTCCGCGAAGACCGGATCGCGCATCGCCTCCATGCCGAGGGCGAGCAGATCTGCAGGCGTGCTCACGCTTGCGGGCGATGCGCCGCTGACATCGGCGAACTTCGTGTGCGCGAGCTTGAGCTTGGCCGCCCGGTCGTTCATCCTCGCGATGAAGGCCCCGAGCGAGCCTGCGTCCCACCTCGCCGCGGACTCGGCGTAGTTGTTGGCCGATGGGATCAGCATCCCCTGCACGAGCTGCAGCTCTGAGAGCTGCTCCCCCACCTCGACCTTCGCGACCGACTGTCCGCCGGCCAGGTCGGCCTGGTAGGACTGCACGTCAGCCTCGGTGAGGGTCACGGTAGGGCCGCCTTCATTTGACTTCAGGGGCTTGTCGGCGAGGATGACCAGCGCGGTCATCACCTTCGTGACGCTCGCCGCCGGGAAGGTCTGGGCGTTGCCGGAGCTGGCGAGAAGGCCCAGGCCCGAGACACCTACGGCCGCCGAGCCGCGCGACGGCCAGGGCAGGCTCGGTGCTGTGCCCGGGACGACGTCCGACGTCCGCAAAAGGTGGGCCGGCGAAACCGCGGGTATGGGCCGCAGGTAGTTGAAGGCGCCCAGGGCGACGAGGACCAGCAGCAGCGCGACCACCAGGCGCACGCGCATCGCGCAAACGTTAGACGACCGTCCGGCTCCGCAGGCGCAGGAGGTCGGCGACGGGAAGCAGAAGGCCCCCCTGGACGATCAGGGACAGCACGACCATCCCGTACGCGATCACTGAGACGTTCGGGTTCACCCCCGGATAGGCGGCGACGGAAAGTGCGAGCGCGACCGACAGCGCTCCGCGGAGGCCGCCCCACACGGTCATGTGTCGCCATCGCCACGGAATGGACGAGCCACGAGGGTCGGTGAGCCCGAGAAGGCCGTAGACCGGCAGGACGCGGGCGGCGAACATGATGAGGTAGGCGCCGAGCGCAAGGCCCGCGACATCGAGAAGGCGATGAGTGGGCAGCGCGATGCCGACGATCAGGAAGAGAACCGCGTTGAGGACGAACGCAAGCAGGCTCCAGAAACCGTGTAGCTGCGTGCCCTTCAGCCGGCCTGTCCGGCTGCCGTACCGGGCGACCACCAGCCCGGCGCTAACAACCGAGACCACGCCCGACGCGTGGATGACGTCGGCCGCGAGGTAGGAGCCGTAGGCGAGGACCAGCGTGATCAGGATCTCGAGCTCGGCGTCCTGTACCAGGCGTAGAAACACGACCGCAGCCGCTCCAGAGGCCACGCCGATCACGATGCCGGCGATGGTCACATAGAGGAAGCGGGTGCCCGCGTCCACGAAGGAGGGGTGGCCGGTCAGGATGGTGCCGAGCACCGCGGCGAAGACGGCGACTCCGGTCCCGTCGTTGAACAGGCTCTCGCCGTCGAGGATGGCCTCGAGCCCGCGCGGGGCCCCCAGCTGCCGGAGAAGATTCACCACCGCAATCGGGTCGGTGGCGGCGACGATCGAGCCGAGCAGGAACCCGCTCGCCCAGTCGAGGCCGAGCGCGAAATGCGCGAGGGCGCCGATCAACGCGACGGTGAAGAAGACGCCGAACGTGGCGAGCAGCGCGATCGGCACCACTCGCCGCCGCAGCTCCTCGAGGTCCAGGGAAAGCGACGCCTCGAAGACCAGGCCGGGCACGAACGCAAGAAGGATCAAGTCGGGCCCGATCGGCGGAAGACGCAGGCCCGGGACGAGTCCGATCAGGATGCCGCCCAGCGCCAGCAGCACGGGGTACGGGACAGTCGGGGTCCTCCGGGAGACAAGACGCAGGCCGGTCGCCGCCGCGCCGAGGAGGATAAGAAGGAACAGAAAGCTCTGCGCGGTGCTCATGTCGGCGGCCGGGTACCTCCTGCCGACCAGCCTTCCCGGCACACCATCGAGATCCGGCGACTCACGCGAGCCGCGCCGGAATTCTACTTTGCAGGAGGCCGTATTCTGGCCAGACATTGGAGGCTTTGGTGAAGGCAGAAGCAGGGCCGGGCCTATGGCTGCAGGACGTTCCGCGGCCGAAGCCCGGTCCGGGCGAGGTCCTCATCCGCGTCCTTCGCACCGGCATCTGCGGCACCGACCTCCACATCGACGCGTGGAACGAGTGGGCGCAGCACACCATCAAGCCAGGCCTCGTCGTCGGCCATGAGTTCGTCGGCGAAGTCGTGGAGCTGGGTGAGGATGTCGCCTCGGTCTACCCCGGCGAGATCGTCGGCGCGGAAGGCCACATCGTCTGCGGCCGATGCCGCAACTGCATGGCGGGGCGGCGAGCTCTGTGCGCGAACACCGTGGGGATCGGCGTGCAGCGCGACGGCGCGTTCGCCGAGTTCATCGTCATGCCAGCCGGAAACCTTTGGCCGCATCTGACGAAGATCGACCTCGACGTCGCGTCCATCTTCGACCCGTTCGGCAACGCCGTGCACACGGCCACGCAGTTTCGCCTCGTGGCCGAGGACGTGCTCATCACGGGTGCCGGCCCGATCGGCTTGATGGCGGCGATCGTCGCGCGCCACAACGGAGCGCGGTTTGTCGTGATGACGGACGTCAGCGACTATCGACTCGAGCTGGCTCGCAAGGTCGGCGTCACAAGTGCGGCGGACGTACGCCAGACCAAGCTGGCCGAGGTGCAGCACGAGCTCGGCATGAAGGAAGGCTTCGACGTCGGATTTGAGATGTCGGGCCAGCCGAGCGCGATGCGAGACATGATCGACAACATGGCCCACGGCGGCCGCATCGCCGTGCTCGGCCTGCCGGACCACGAGTTCGCGGTCGACTGGTCCCAGGTCGTGTTCAAGATGCTGACGGTGAAAGGGGTTTACGGCCGGCAGATCTTCGAGACCTGGTACCAGATGTCGGTTTTCGTGCAGAGTGGCCTTGACATCTCGCCCGTGATCACGCACCGCTTTCCGTACCAGCAATTCAAGGAGGCATTCGCAGTGGGGCACTCCGGACAGTGCGGAAAAATCGTCCTCGACTGGACCTCGTGATGTTCGAACGCGTGCGGTCGCATATCAACGAGCAGCTGAAGCAGATCCGCGACGCGGGCCTCGAAAAGCCGGAGCGTGTGATCGGATCGGCGCAAGGATCGAGGGTCGCGGTCATGGAACATGACGTCCTCAATCTCTGCGCGAACAACTACCTGGGCCTCGCCGCCCACCCCGACGTGATCGCGGCCGCGAAGGAGGCGCTGGACCGGTGGGGTTACGGGATGGCTTCGGTCCGGTTCATCTGTGGGACGCAGGAGATCCACAAGGAGCTCGAAGACGCGCTGTCGGATTTCCTCGGCACTGAAGACACCATCCTCTATTCGTCCTGCTTCGACGCCAACGGCGGAATCTTCGAGGTGCTCCTCGACGACAAGGACGCGGTGATCTCCGACGCGCTCAACCACGCGAGCATCATCGACGGCATCCGGCTGTGCAAGGCGCGCCGCCTCCGCTACGCCAACCGCGACATGGCGGACCTCGAGCGCCAGCTGAAGGACAGCGCCGACGCGCGCTTTCGCCTGGTCGTGACCGACGGGGTTTTCTCGATGGACGGCTACATGGCCCCGCTGCGCGAGATCTGTGCTCTGGCGGAGCGCTACGACGCGATGGTCATGGTCGACGACTCACACGCGGTCGGCTTCATCGGCGAAAACGGCCGGGGCACACACGAGCACCACGGGGTCATCGGCCGCATCGATGCGATCACCGGGACCCTTGGCAAGGCGCTGGGCGGGGCAAGCGGCGGCTATGTCTCAGGGCGTAAGGAGCTGGTCGCGCTGCTTCGCCAGCGGTCGCGGCCCTATCTCTTTTCGAATTCCGTCGCGCCCCCCATCGTGGCGGCAAGCCTGAAGGTGCTCGAGATCTTGCGCAGCGCCAAAGGCCTTCGGCAGCGGCTGGCCGACAACGCGACCTTCTTCCGGCGGCGCATGACGGAGGAGGAATTCGAGATCCTCCCAGGGGAGCATCCGATCGTGCCGGTCATGGTCGGCGACGCCGCCCTCGCCGGCCGGATGGCCGCCACCATGCTCGAGAAGGGGGTCTACGTGGTCGGCTTCTCCTACCCGGTCGTGCCCCAGGGCAAAGCGCGAATCCGAGCTCAGGTCTCGGCCGCCCACTCCCAGGACGAGCTCGAGCGGGCCGTCCAAGCGTTTGTCGAAACGCGAACGGAGGTCGCTCAGTAGCCCGACCCGGAAAAGCGTTTCTCGGATACATGAGCGAGCACGAGCTGATGCTGGTCCAGCTTGGCGACATCCTGGCCAAGGTCGCCCGGCCGTACCGCTGCGACGATGTGTTGCCGGTCGACGTGCGAGCGGCTCTCTGGCAGATCGGCCTGCCATGCCATGAGCTGACCCCCCGGGAGGAGCTTGTGGTCAGGCTCTGGGCCAAGAAGCGAAGCCTGCTGACGGCGATGCAGCCGGGATGGGGCGGGCCAGGGGTAACGCCTCCGGCGGCGGCATAGGACTCGCCCCGACGGACGCGGCTCTCGAGGCCGCGCAGGAAGCCGGCCTTGTCTACACCACTGACGAGGAACCAGGCATCCGGCGCGTGCGCAAGGGCAAGAGGTTTGAGTACGTCGGACCAGACGGCAAGCGCATCAGGGACCTCACCGCCCTGGACAGGATTCGCTCGCTTGCGATTCCTCCCGCGTGGGATGACGTCTGGATCACGACCCGCCCGCGCGGCCACCTGCAGGCAACCGGGCGGGACGCCAGGGGTCGCAAGCAGCATCGCTATCACCCGCGCTGGCGCGAGACCCGTGACGCCGACAAATTCGACCGCATGGCCCGCTTCGGAAAGGTCCTGCCCCGCCTCCGGCGGCGCGTCGTGCGTGATTTGAGACGTGACGGGCTGCCGAAGGATAAGGTCGTGGCGACCATCGTCCGCCTGCTCGAGACCACGAACCTCCGGATCGGCAACCAGGAATACGCCAGGCAGAACAACTCGTTCGGGCTGACCACGCTGCGCAACCGACACGTCGACGTCAGGGGCGCCACTGTCCGCTTTCTTTTCAAGGGCAAGAGCGGCGTCGAGGTCGCCGTCGGGGTGACTGACCGGCGAGTCGCGCGGGTGATCAAACGTTGCGAGGACCTGCCGGGCCAGAACCTTTTTCAGTACCTCGATGGCGACGGCGAGCGCAGGGTGGTCACCTCGGACGATGTCAACGGCTACCTGCGAGAAGTCAGCAGCGAGGACTTCACCGCCAAGGATTTCCGCACGTGGGCAGGCACTGTACTGGCCGCCTGCGCGCTGCGTGAGGCGTCCGGTTTCGAGTCGGAGACGGAGGCGAAAAGAAAGGTCGTCGAAGCCATCGACAGCGTCGCGCGCAAGTTGGGACATACGCGGGCGGTGTGCCGCCGCTCGTACGTGCATCCCACCGTCATCGATACATATATGGACGGCCATCTCGAAACAGCGTTGAGCGTGGCGATCGCGAAACCGCCGTCGAGGCTCAACTCGGACGAGGCGGCGGTCCTCTCTCTTCTGCGACGGAAGGCCAGGCGGACGGTCGCTGCCCGAGCGCGGGCCACAGCCGCCTAGCTTGAACGGCTCACAAGATCTGTAGACACCTGGGGGCTTCCCAGATGTAGAAGCGGCGGCCCATCCTGTGGGTGCTTGACGCCCATGAGGAGGTGCCGCCGTGACTAATGATGATCTGCTCTTTCGCCATCGCTTGCTGCTGTTCGCCAAGGCAGCTGAGCTCGGAGTCAGCCGAGCCTGTCGAGAGCTCGGCTACCACCGCTCCTGGTACTACCGCTGGAAGCCAATGGTCGAGCGCCATGGCTTGGAGATGTTGCGACCCCGGGAGCGCCGGCAACCGCGAATGCCGAACCAGCTTCCGCCCTGGATCGAAGAACGAATCATCAGCTTTGCGCTCGGGCATCCAGGCCTGGGTCCGCGCCGCGTCGCGGCCCAGCTGCGCTTACCGATGTGGGGCGGCATCGTGGTCTCGGCCAGCGGTGTGCTCAAGGTCCTGCGGCGGCACGGCCTGGGCACCCGGATCCAGCGCTTGGGGTTGGTCGCTGGCTATGCCGCGAAGCCGGAGCGGGAGTCACCTTCTCCACCCGAACCGCTGCATCTCGACGTCGAGCAGCCAGGAGATCTGGTTCAAGTCGACTGCTTCTACATTGGTCGACTGAGCGGGACCCGTGGCCGGACCTGGCAGTACACCGCAATCGATGTCGCCAGCTCCTACGTCTGGGCCAGCGTCCAGGTCAGCGAAGTCAACCCCGACACCAAGCACTGCACGGCCTTGGTTCGCCGGGTCGCGAGCGAGCTCTCGACTGCGGGTTGGAAGTTGAAGGCTGTCAGCACCGACAACGGCGGCGAGTTCCGAGCCGAACCGTTCGCCCGCGCAGTCGCCGGCGCGGGCGCCAAGCAGCGCTTCATTCGCGCCGGCCGACCACAGACCAACGGTGCCGTCGAGCGCGTCCAGCGCACCATCCTCGAGGAGTGCTGGCGACCTTCCTTTGCTCGCGCTCTGGTGCCGCGCTACACCGCACTCAAGCGTGACCTGGACGCTTATCTCGGCTACTACAACTACGAGCGCGCCCATACCGGCCGACGCAACTTAGGTCGACCACCTGCAGAGCTGGTCTATGGTGCTCGGAAGATGCGCCCACGATGAGCCGCGACTGTCGCGACATCCTGTGCGCTGTTCAGGCTAGGGCTTCGATGAATGTGAGCCCGAAGGGCTCATCCCAATCGACCGGCATGAGAAGTGCCCTAGCCGAGCCAAGCAGTTCATTCTTGGCCCGGTCATCCTGCTCACCGATCCATTCCACGAGCGGGTGGCTGAGCATCGGCCGGACCTGACTTTCGAAGTACTCCTCGTCCGCTCGGTCGATCCGGGCCGCGATCTTGATCGGCACACCGGCCTGAATCGCCATCCGGATCGCAAGGACCGGATTCTTCTCCGGCGCGATCCGGCCGAGGAAGACAAGGTGGCCGGCGTCGCCAGGCCCCAGGGAATACGTAGAGGCCAAGTCGAGGCCATTGTGGACCGTCGCAAGCCAGTTCAGATCCAGGTCCGACACCGGGCGCCGCTGGGCATCCGAGATGGAGACCAGGGGCCATCGCGTCAATGCGCGAGAACGGCGGCCGGAGCTCGGGCAGGTCGAGCCGGCTGTGCATGGTCGTGATCACGAGCGCCCGCAGACGTCCGCCGGCAATCCAGGGCAGGTAGTCGACGTGAGAGTGGATGAGGTCGAACTCCGCCGATCGGGCGACCAGCTCTTCGACCTGCAGGACTCGGTATGCGAGCGGGTCGCTGATACCCATCTCCCAGAGCGGAGCAGGCGTCGTGGCGTGCAGCATGGCCGAGGTTCGGGTTCCTCCGGTGGCAAAGAGCGTGACGTCATGGCCGCGTTCGACCAGGGCCTCGGTCAAGGCTTGGACGACACGCTCGGTGCCTCCGTAGCGTTCGGGTGGAATGCGCACAAACAGCGGCGCGACCTGGGCGATTTTCATCGGACAACCTCCGCAACCTTCTCTTGCCAGGAATGCCGGGCATGGCCCCGGGCACCTCGCCTCCAGGTCATTTCCCCGGCTGCCAACGGCTTCAAACGGCCTGGTTTAGACCCCGGCCTGGAGCCTGGTTTAGACCCCGGATGGAGCGTGGTATGTCACCTGCGAGCGATCCGACTGGTTCATCAAAAACAGGAGGTGTA
>Ga0209056_10003621_pt1 | contig 16438 bp, 14 predicted proteins | sample GraSoiAngelo_114_FD_185876 | JGI IMG/M metagenome (GOLD analysis project Ga0209056, IMG submission 185876) | Grasslands soil microbial communities from the Angelo Coastal Reserve, California, USA - 14_0903_13_40cm (SPAdes) (version 2) | ecosystem: Environmental > Terrestrial > Soil > Grasslands... | reverse complement strand
CGATATGATCCACTTCGCGGTCCATCGCTTTGTATACCGTGCCCATTCCGCCTTCGCCGAGCACATCCAAAATCTCAAAGCGGCCGCCGAGCACGTCGCCGGTTTGCAGTTGGTTTTGTTTCGGAAAAATATTTGAAAGCCGTGGCTTCCCCGCGGCTGGCGTCGGGGACGGATCCACAAATGTCACATCACCTGCCGCAGCATTTGAATCGATTGGCGACGTCGATGGCCCCACCACAAACGTCGCCCCTTCCTCCTCGCGAGGGACGTCGCTCGCAGAGCTGTCGCCCTTGGCGGGTGCGCGCACCGCCCCCTGTCCACCCACACCCATACTTTCGGGGCTTGCTTTCTTTGGCTTAGGCTCTTCCATATAGTTACTATGCGCTGACTTGGCGCACCATTACCTGCCTCATCCTTGGGAGAGGATGTTGCCGCCGCGTTTAGGAAAGTATATACCTATCAGGACTTTAGGCGATATTTTCGTTTCGATGGCTCCCAGGCCCGCCCCTATTAGGGCAGTCCAAACGTAAAGAGCGCCGACCCCGCTGCGACCGCCACAAATTGCTTTCCGTCCACCGCAAACGACATCGGCGACGCATATACGGACGACCCGCACTGAAAGTGCCACAGCGCCTTACCAGTAGTGGCGTCAAGCGCGATAACGTTTCCTTCCGCGTCGCCCGTAAACACCAGCCCGCCCGCGGTGGACAATACCCCAGCCCAGGTCGGCGAAGTGTGCTTCCATTCCCACTTTACTTTTCCCGTCGCCGGATCGAGCGCTCGCAATGCGCCCCAAAACGGTTGTGCCTCATCATTCGGAAAATAGGCGGAGCCATAGTACGCGTGTCCCGCTTCGTAAGGCTGCGGCGCCGTCGCAAAAATGTCGCACTGCTCGCGCGCCGTCACATAAAAGAGTTTCGTCTGCGGATCGTACGTCGGCGACATCCAGTTCGTCGATCCCGCCGCTCCCGGACACACGCGATTCCCTTCTGGCGTGGGCACCGCATTCTTGTCCGGCACCGGCCGCCCCGCCGCGTTCTTCGTCGTGCTCCAGGTAACCTTGGCGTAGCTTGTCGCCGAAATCAGTTTCCCGTTTGTGCGATCCAGCACGTAGAAAAACCCGTTGCGATTCGCCTGCGCGATCAGTTTCCGGTCCCCGTCATCAATCATCACTGGGACTTGCGTCGCATCGTAATCATGTTCATCGTGCTGCGTGAATTGGAAATGCCATTTCAGTTTCCCTGTATCAGCATCGAGCGCCACGAGCGAGTCCGCGTATAGGTTGTCCCCCGCGCGGCCTTCGCCGCGATTCGATGGCGATGGATTGCCGGTCGTCCAATACGTCGTGTTCGTCGCGGGGTCATACGTCCCCGTAATCCACGCCGGCGACCCGCCGATTTTCCACGACTCCCCTTCCCACGTTTCATGGCCAGGCTCTCCCGGACCAGGAATTGTGTAGAACCGCCATTTGCGCGCGCCCGTCGCCGCATCATAGGCGTCAATGAATCCCCGAATGCCATATTCGCCGCCGGAAACGCCCACGAGCACCAGATTCTTAATCAGCAGCGGCGCCAAAGTGTAGCTGTAGCCCTTGCCGTGTTCGGCGGATTCCACATCCCAGACCACATTCCCCGTCTTGCTATCCAGGGCGATGACGTGCGCGTCCAGCGTCGCGGCAAACACTTTGTCGCCGAGGATCGCGAAGCCGCGGTTCACGCGTCCGCAGCACGGTTTGATATCGGGCGGCAGCGCGCGCTGGTATTGCCAGATGGGCCGCCCCGACTTTGCATCCAGCGCGAACATGCGATCTTCCTGCCCGGTACCGTACAAAACTCCGTCCACGACCAGCGGCGTGGTCTCAAATTTTCCGCCTACCATCGTCTGGTACGCCCACTTGGGCACCAGCGAAGCCGCATTCGAAGTATTGATCTGATCCAGCGCGCTGAACCGGTGTCCCGCATAGTTGCCCGAATACATCAGCCAGTTTTGCGGCTCCTTCGACGCATTGAGCAATCGCTCCGAGGTCACCTGCGCCGAGGCCCGCGGCGCCAAGAAGCTCGATACCGCAACCACAAGCCCCACCGCAATCGCAAGCCTCATCACAACTGCAAGCCCCACCGCAACCTCCCTCGCCGCCAAACCGAACACTGTCATTTCGAGCGGAGCAGGCCGACGGTTCTTCTTCCCTCTCGCTCCTGCGAGAGGTCGGCCTGCGTAGTCGAGAAATCTCTCTTCGATCGCTCGGTTCAACGGTAGAAGCCTCACTTGCCACCTCCCTGCGAGCTGGCCGCCAGCAGAAACGCAATCAAATCTTTCAAGTCTTTATCGGGAAGCGTCTTCACGTCGTACGCCGGCATCAGCGATTCACGCGTCTTTTCGTAGGAACGAAGTTTCGATTTCTCGAACGAGTGCAGTTGTTCCCGCGTATCCAGCATTTGCACCGTAAAACTGTCTTCGTTGAGCACCACGCCCTGCAGCTTGGTCCCCTCTGAAGTCACAACGGTCACCGTCTCGTATTCTTGCGAGTAGTCTTTCAACGGCTCGAGAAGGCCCAAGGCAAGCCGTCGGCTCGGGCTGCGCAACGATTCAGTCAGATATTCAACGGACCTTGCAGCCCCTGTGGAACTCAGATCCGGCCCCAGTCGCCCGCCCTTCCCATTCACCATGTGGCAAGTCCCGCAAGCCGCCGCGCCATAAAAAAGTTCCTTGCCATGCGCGGCATCTCCCATTTCTGCGGCGGAAGCTTTCTTCTCCACGCTGCGAATGTAGGTGACCACTTGCCAGATCTCTTCATCGGACATCCCCACTCCGATTCCTCCGTTTGTGGCCGCGGGCATGGCCGTGCCAGGAATTCCGTCATGAATGTTGTGATAAATCTCTGCGTCCGACGTGCCGTGCCGCTTATTGGCCCGCGTCAGGTCCGGGCCGCGGCCGCCGCCTCTTGCGCCCAACCCATGGCAAAACGCACAGTTCGAGCGAAACTGGTATTCCCCCAGCTTCGCCACCTTCGCATCCCCCGCATACGGATTTTTCTCCTGCGCGCGAAGAGCTGCGGTCGCAGCCAGCAAAATGAGCAGTGCCGCGGCTCCGAACAAAAGGCCTGCACCCACCCGCCGTGGCAACGATTCGGTCCGTTGCAGATTAACGTGATCCGTAAACATTGTTTTCCCGCCCTCCCTTCGATTTGCGATTTCGAACCGAGCGGTACTCGAACTTCGTTGAAACATCGCTCATTTCGCCGCAACTATACCACTCGTTCCATCGGAAAAGAGCGGCACCGATTCGGAGACCTCGTGGCTATTGCATGGGAGACGAAAAATTCCCAGTTACAGCGCGAAATCCCGCGTCCTTTTTCACGTCAAATCGCAAACTGTTGCGGTCCAGAATCTTGCCGTTGAGGATCACCGTTTCGATTTTCCGCGTGTCGCTGATTCGCTCCGCGGGATTCCCCGCAACGATCACCACATTTGCCTGCCTCCCCGCCTGCAAGGTTCCCCATTCTTGCTCCGCGTGCATGATCCGTGCAGCATTGAAGGTCGCCAAGCGAAGGGCCTCCAGCGGCGTCATTCCCGCCTCCACCAGCAATTCCAGTTCGTGATGCAGCGCTTCACCCTGGAAAACTCCCGGATACGGAGCGTCCGTTCCGGCGGCCAGCAGTACACCAGCGTCCAACAGTTTCCTTACGTTGCGCTTCATCTCGTCGAAACCGGTGACGGACGCCTGTACTTCATGCTTTTCTGCTTCACTCAATGTGCGTGCGGCTTCCGCGCGCAATTCCGTCAGAAACCAGGGCGGCGTGGTTTCCGCGATCAGCGGCTCGTCAAGGAATCGGAGATCATTCAGTCTGCGGTGCGCTGAATATTCTTCCACCGTGAGTGTGGTAATAACAAAGAGTTCGCGTTCGTGGATGAGTTGAATGTCGTCAGCCCGCATGTTTCGTGTCGGCGCGTGCGCGAAGCCGTCGATTCCCGTTCGCACCAGGTCCGGAGAGCCATTGCGCTCCCACTGATCGATGACCACCCGGATTTTCTCCTTGTGGGCCTCCTCGACCAGGCGCCGAAGCATGCGATCCGAAAGATTTGCATATCCCTTGATCAGGTCCACATTGGCCCGCTTGTCGCGGTGCACAAACTCCGGGATCTGCGCCCACGACGTCAACGCATACGCCAAATCGGGCCAGGCCGGGTCGGCGGCGTCAATCATTGCTCCCGTGCAGTAAATTCGCGGGCCGAGCAAGTGTCCGCTGGCCACCTCCTGCCGCAATTGCAGCACCCAGGGTTGATAATTACCCGTGTCCAGGATCGTCGTGATTCCGGAATAGAGCATGGCGTTGAGGTAGCGCTGATAGCCCAGCAGGTCCACGCTGATTCCGTCCCAGGCTCCCTGCAGATGGACGTGCAGATCCATCGCGCGGGACCGTCGCGCCACTCGCCGGGCCGGCATATTCAATCGTGCGCCCCCGGAGAATCACCGTTCCATCTTCGATAGGCCGCTCGCCGAGCCCATCAATAATCCGGGCGTGCAGAATGACAATGGGTTTTTCTTGCGCAGCCAGCCCTTGAACCGAACACAGGACTGCAACTCCAGCCGCATACAGCAAGCTCCTCCGCTTCATCATCGCTTCTCCTGAATAGTTCGTATGAATCGCGGCATGACCAGGGCCGTGCAACCGCGGCCCTCATCATATACAATCGCCGCGGATAAGCCGATGACCGCTTCGCCCGCAAAATGCTTCCGGTTTTCGAAGTTAAAAAGGAAATGTCGGTTTATGAGAGTCCATACTCCCTTACTCTTGTTGGCTCTCGTACTCCCACTCACCGCCTTCGCCCAATTCGACTACGACCGCCACGTCGCCTTCGACAACAGCCTCAAAAGCGGCTCCTTCTACTACAGCCAAGGCTTCTTTATCGCACCCAGTGAACTGGAACTCGTCCACAACAAGTTCCCCGTCGAAGAGAATGCCTCCGTCACTCCGCCCAACTCACTGCGCCTGAAGTGGCGCTCCCGGACCGGCGGCGACTGGCACATGACTCTCAACGTGCGAGCCCGCGACGGGATGCCTGAATTTACCGGCAGCAATCTATTCGTATGGTGCTACGCCGAAGAAGATCTTCCTGCAAAAGCATCCCCACGCATCTACCTGCGAGACTCTAACGGTGAAGGCACACCTTCGATCGAGTTCACCGGCTCGCTCCCGAAGATTCCTGCGAGAAAATGGACGCGCATTCGCTTGCCGTTCGACTCTTTCGTCGGCCAGGTCAACAACACCCAGAACAAGCAGTTCGACCCGCAGAAACTCGTCAGCATCACCCTCGTGCAAGGCCTCGACGACGGCCAGCCCCACACGCTCTACCTCGACGACATCGAAATCGCCGCCGACCCGCCCGCCAGCTCCCACCCGCCCGCAACACCGACGGGCGTGACCGCGAAAGGCTATGACCGCCACATCGACCTGAGCTGGACTCCTGTCACCGACCCGGCCCTGCAGTACTACAAAATATTCCGCTCCTACGACGGCAAGCCTTACGCCCCGATCGGCATCCAGAGAGGCGATCGCACCCGCTACGAAGACTTCCTCGGCGTCAGCGGCAAATCCGCGTCCTACAAAATCACCGCCGTCGATATCACCGGGAACGAGTCTCCAGCGTCGTCCGAGGTTCTGGCCTCTACCCGCGCCCTCACCGACGACGAACTCCTCACCATGGTGCAGGAAGCCTGCTTCCGCTACTACTGGGAAGCCGCGCACCCAAACGCCGGCATGGCCATCGAAATCCTTCCCGGCGACAAGAATCTCGTCGCCCTCGGCTCCTCCGGCTTCGGCATCATGGCGCTAGTCGTCGGAGTGAACCGCGGCTTCATCACACGCGAACAGGGCACCGAACACCTGCTCAAGATCGTCCGCTTCCTCGCCAAAGCCGACCGCTTCCATGGAGTCTGGCCGCACTTCCTCGATGGCCGCACCGGAAAAGTCATCCCCTACTTCGGCCCCTATGACGATGGTGGCGATCTCGTCGAAACCGCCTTCCTCATGGAGGGTCTGCTCGTCGCCCGCCAATACTTCAGCCACGACACCGCCGGCGAGCGCGAGATCCGTGACACCGTCACCAGCTTCTGGAAAACCGTTGAATGGGACTGGTACCGCCAGGGCCCTGACCCCAACTTCCTCTACTGGCACTGGTCGCCCGATCATGGTTTCTACATCCATCATCCTCTGATCGGCTGGAACGAAACTATGATCATCTATCTGCTCGCGATCGCCTCGCCCACGCACGCGGTCCCCGCGAGCATGTTCCACACTGGATTCGCGAGCCAGTCCGACTTGGCCGTGCGCTACCGGCAGGGCTGGGGACGTACCACACAAGGCGATCACTACACCAACGGGAACACCTATTACGGAAAGAAACTCGACGTCGGCGTCGGCAACGGTGGTGAACTCTTCTTCACCCACTACTCTTTCCTCGCCTTCGACCCGCGTGGCAAGCGCGACCGCTACACCAACTACTTCCGGAACAATCGCAACATCGCCCTCATCGCCCACGCCTACGCGATGGACAATCCGCGCAAATTCGTCGGCTACGGCGACAACACCTGGGGCCGCTCGGCAGGCGTCAACGCTGCCGGAGGCCGCTCCCTGCCGGCCGACGACAACGGCACCATCACCTGCACTGCTCCTTTAGCCTCGTTCCCCTACACTCCGGAAGAATCAATGAAAGCGCTAAAACACTTCTACCGCGATCTTGGTGACAAACTCTGGGGCATCTACGGTTTCCGCGATGGCTTCAACCAAACCGAAAACTGGTTCGAGGACGTCAACATGGGCCTCAACCAGGCTCCCATCGTGGTCATGATCGAGAACCACCGCTCGGGCCTGATCTGGAAGCAATTCATGTCGAATCCGGAAATCCAGCCCGCCCTCGACGCCATCGGTTTCGTCAATGATGAATCTGCAGACGCGCTGGGTGGCCAGGTCACCACTCCAGCACCGCAAACTGTTTCGAGGTCTGGGGGAGAGAAATAGCCCTGAGTTTGGTTGCGGAATAAGGGGGACAGACGGGACGCTTCCGCTGCTCAGGTGACCTATCCCCTAGCTCGACGCACGGAATCATACGTCACGCCTCGACAGAATCACCGCTATCGAACAGGAAGAACATGATCGCGCGACGCCAAGGCACACAGTAGCACGGGTACATAGTCGGGGGCGAATCGAAGGACAGAAGTTGAGCTATTCGCGCACTGGTTGTGCGATTCCAGAAAGCCATTCTCGAATTTGCCGGACTCGGAATTCCCGCTTGCCGATAGCGTTGGTGATGAATTGATGCGCCGTTAGCGGCTCCACTTCGAGATACTGGCCATTGAGGCGCAGAAAAGTGTCCGTCACCGCGAAGCTAATCCGCTTATTCCCATCCAGAAACGCATGGTTCTTCGCCATTGATTCCATCAATGCGGCAGCTTCGTGGATCAAATCGTCGTAATAGCCATTTTGCGGGCGGTAGATGGCGGCCTCAAGCAATCCACGGTCGCGTAAGCCGTGCATGCCGCCAAACTCATCGATCAGGAGGCGATGCATTTCCATAGCCTCCGCGACCGTTACATAAGAAAACTCAGCCATCTAGATGGTTATTGCGCAAGAAGCTGGTGCAGCTTTCGATTCTTTTCGGTGGAACGGCGAAAGTGCTTCATGACCTCAGGTCGCACAGTGTTCTGCGAAGGCACCACCACTTCCAGATAGTGCTCGAGCGCCTTCTCCAGCAGGAATCGGCGCGACTGGCCGTTTTGCTCGGCTACCTTGGACAGCCTCGAGTAGAGTTGCGCGTCCATCTCCAACCCGATCTTCCTCGTCGTAACCTTGGCCATGGCAGGTCCTCCGCCACATAAGTGTGCACTATCTGACTGTCGTTTGTCTAGATTTCTCTAGAATAATCTTTAACAGTCCTTTCGAGCCGCTTTCGCAACCCGGCACGGACGGGTGGCCCGGGCGATGGGGTGAGACGAATCTGGGTGCCCTGCCCTCGGCTTTTGGAGCGCGGGGCTTTTGACTTTTCCTCGATCGTTTCGCATGCATCATTTCGACCTCTCCCGCGCCCTTCAGCTTCCGGTTCCTGCCCCCCGACGCGCCATCCTAATTTACCAACTCTCGACTCTTCAACGCCTTACCGCCCCGTTTGCGGTCTTTGTGCTATTCTCCCGCGTGTTCGTTTACACTGAGCTTCGAAGTGCTTGCACTGAGCCTCGAAGTGCCAATCAAAATCCCCGGCCTTGGTCTGCATTTCCGTCCCGCCACCACTCCTCCGTCAGATCGGAGCTCCCCTCCTCTCAAAACCTGCAACTTTCAAATCTACCAACCTTCAAACACGCTTTTGATCGTCCCCGTGACGAAAAATCGCACACCGCAACTCCTTTAGTTCCTGCCGATTGCAAATGCCCCATCCCGCAACCCCTTTCCTTGCACATCCTTACAAATGCCCCGGGGGTATGGGGGTCAACACTTCCATTCTTAAAGTTTTACTTGAACTCTTTCTGCTCTCAACGCACTTTTCCGTGCAAAAAGCCGTTTTGCAAATCCTTTGTTTTCTTCTCGCTGCGCACTCTTCCAAGTTCCGTATCCTGTAGTCTTTTGCTTGCCGCTCATACGAAAAACTGCCGGGTGTGTACCAACTCTTCCCATTTTGAAACTCCACGAGTCTCCGGCCTCACCACCAATTGGCTTTCCACCATCCCATCCGCTAGAATCGCCTCGCGGCGCCATCCAGCACGCTTGCACGCACCGAAACGAGGCCAGGGAATGACCCACACCACCGACGCAAACGACCGCATGAACCGCCCGCTGGACGACGTCGACCTGCAGATCGCCGACCTGCTCCGCGAAGAAGCCAATCGCCAGGCCACCGGCCTGGAACTCATCCCTTCCGAGAACCTCGTCTCCGAAGCCGTCCTCGAAGCCATGGGATCGATCTTCACCAACAAATATGCCGAGGGCTATCCCGGCAAGCGCTACTACGGCGGCTGCGAATACGCCGATAAAGTCGAACAACTGGCGATTGATCGCGCCAAAGAATTGTTCGGCGCGGAGCACGCCAACGTCCAGGCACACTCCGGCACTTCCGCCAACGTGGCCGTCTACATGTCCACTCTGCAACCAGGGGATATCGTTCTCGGCATGAATCTTTCTCATGGCGGCCACCTGACGCATGGCCATCCGCTGAATTTTTCCGGCCGCATGTACAAATTCATCGCCTACGGCGTGCGCAAGGAAGACGAGCGCATCGACTACGATGAAATCGAAAAGCTGGCCCTCGAGCACAAGCCGAAGATGATCGTCGCGGGTGCGAGTGCCTATTCGCGCATCATCGACTTCGAGCGCATCGCCAAAGCCGCGAAATCCGTCGGCGCCCTTTTCTTCGTGGACATGGCGCACATCGCAGGCCTCGTCGCCGCCGGCGTGCATCCCAGTCCCATTCCGCATGCCGACATCGTTTCCACCACCACACACAAAACGTTGCGCGGGCCGCGCGGCGGATTGGTGTTGTGCAAAGCTGCCTTCGCCAAGGAACTCGACAAGCTCACTTTCCCCGGCACGCAAGGCGGGCCGCTGGTTAACACCATCGCCGCCAAAGCCGTTTGTCTCAAGGAAGCCACGGAGCAATCGTTCAAGGACTACCAGAAGCAGGTGGTTGCCAACACCAAAGCCATGGCGGCGGCCGTCGCGAAACGCGGTTTCCGTATCGTCACCGGCGGCACGGACAATCATCTCTTCCTAATCGAAGTTCACCCCCGCGGCATCACCGGCACCGATGCCGAAAAGGCCCTCGATCGCGCGGGCATCACCGTAAACAAAAATTCCATTCCCTTCGATCCCCTGCCCCCCATGAAGGGCGGCGGCATCCGCCTCGGCAGCCCCTCCGTGACTACGCGCGGCATGCGCGAACCGGAGATGGAGCAGATCGCCGCCTGGATCACCGAAATCCTCTCCAACATCGGCAACGCCGAAGTCGAGCAGCGCGTCCGCAAACAAGTTGCGGAATTGGCCGCTCGCTTCCCCATTTACGAGGCCCGCATGGAACGCGGCCGCGCCCACGCCGAGCGCGCACGCGTGTGAAAAAGCGCACGCGAGAAAAAATGCGCTCTCAGGCCAGCCGAACCTGACCTGTCCTCATTCTCCCCGCCCTAACTCCAGTGCCGCTGACCCAAGACTGTCCCACCGGTCAGTAGATTCCGCGCAAGAGTACGAGTACGTTCGACATGGACTGGGATGGGAACAAATCTCGCAACCCCGCGGCTCGCGGTTCGAATCATCCCCTGGATGACAGGGACATTTCTTAGCGAGGCTCCACAGCCGAGGCTGGCGCGAAACGCTTTTGCGCTGAGCGAGGTGAACTTATGATGGATACGGAAGCATTCCGAGAATTCAAGACCGGCCTGACCTACCTTCGAGATAACTACGCCAACAAAGCTCTTCCGCACATGCGGCGCGCCGTGGACCTCGACAAAAATAATCCGTACTACATGTCGTACCTGGGCGTGGTGCTGGCGCGGTCCGAGCACAAGTGGGGCGAAGCGGAAAAATTGTGCGACTCCGCCGTTCGAATGAAAAGGAATCAGGCGCAGCTGTATCTGAATCTTGCGGAAGTATATGCAACCGCTGGCCGCAAAGATGAAGCCGTGGAAGCACTGCAGTCCGGGCTGAAATTTGCGCGCCGCGACGTGCGGCTTACGATTGCGATGAACAAATTGACGCAGCGCCGCTCGCCGATATTTTCTTTCCTGGCGCGGAGGCATCCGCTAAACCGACAACTTGGACTCTTGCGGCACAAGACGATGCATATGTTCGGGCAAGAATCTTAAAGAGTTCTCTCCACCCCCCAAACACAAGAACGGGCGCCCCGATGCACTGGGGCGCCCGTTTTTGCTTTATCGGATGATTCGAATCCAGCGCTGCGGCTGTTAGCGCTGCGTGCCGGGACTAAAATTGTAAGAGTGTTGGATTCCCATTTCCATCAGGATCTTGAAGCCAATCCCAAACATACCGGTTGGAAGAACGTCTCTGCGGACGACTTCGGCAAGATACTCGCGGTTCATGGAGGCGGGATCCTGGGAATACGGCATGGTGACGAAAAGCCGCATTCCCACTTCATAACCCGGTTCACTGGACTTGAAATAGACACCGGAGCGGGAGACGCTGGCGGAACCGCGTAGATCTTCAAAGTGGTCGAGATTCGGGTCCGAAGGACGGATGCGCATAAGCTGCGTAATCTTGCAGCGGCGGTTGCCGCGACGCTCTTTGGAGGAAGCGGGCTGTTTGGGGTGGCTGTCGGTCGTGAGCTTCTTCATTAGCAAATCCTGCTGGGTCGCCATGTCTGGGCTGTCTCTCCGCGAAAATACCAAATGCACTTCTCGAGAGAGAGTGTACGGCTTGAAGCACAACCAACCTATAGGGCAGACGTACCCGGAAAGGAATGGGACGTCCTGAAAAAATGGTAGTACGGAAGTACTAGAAAAGGAAGGGAGGAACTGAGGAAAAAGTGAGTGAAAACTTGGATGGAGGAGAAATTGGGAGTGTGGAGTCCCGAAGTGAAAGAGGAACCGAGGGGTAGTACCAATCCGGGACTCGTTGGGTCGCGGATAGGTACTTGGAGAAAAGCTAAATGATTGTCTGGCGGCAAGTTAGAGAAATGCGGCGAGGATGTTGGCGGACGGAAAGGCGGCTCAGGAATTGCAGAAGCGAAAGGCAAGTTGGGGATGCAACCAATCGCTGCAGGGGATGGAGGATGTCCCGCCATGAATGCAAGCGCAAGACAGAGTTTGGTAGTACCTGAGCAAGGGCAAAAAAGAGCGCGTTCGAATGGCGACCGCCGGGGAAGCGCCGGAAGCGACGAAAATGTTGCGCGGCCGAAGGGAGAGGTGTGCGCGGGAGGCAAACCTCGGGTGTTCGTTGCGGCTGAGAACCGCCTCCTGCGGGAAGCGCTGTCACGGATGTTGGTGAAAAGTGGAAATATTGAAGTCGCTGGTGTGTACAGGGCAGGACCCTTTCGAACGGAAGACTTGATGAAGGAAGAAGCGGACATTCTGCTGCTGACTTCGCGCGGAAGCATGAACGAGGATCTGTCGGCGATTCGAAAGGTGCGAGCCTCCGCGCCAAACGTGCAGATTTTATTGATAGGCGTTACGGGAGAAGAGACCGAGTTTCTGCAGTGCGTGCGAGCAGGGGTCAGTGGATACCTTCCGAAAAGCGCTTCGGCGGAGGACGTCGTGGAAGGGGTGCAAGCGGGCGAGGCGGTGTGCCCGGGTACGCTCTGCGCGTTGCTGTTCCACTATTTTGAACGGGAAGCAACCTCGTTTCCTTCCGCAAGCGCGCACCAGCGGATGGGACTGACGCGCCGGGAACAGCAATTGATTCCGCTGATCGCCGACGGGCTGGCCAACAAAGAAATCGCAAATCGCTTTTTGTCTCTCGGAGCAAACGGTAAAAAATCACCTTTACCGAATGAAGCACAAAGTTGGCGCCGGGGACCGGCTGGGAATTGTTCAGGTGTGCCGGATACAAGGATTTATGGTTCAGTTCCTGCTCGAGATGTCCGGTAAGTTTCGTACTGTCAAACCCTGATCGGTGGAAAGATCAAGCGTCCCGGGAACTAATGGCGAGGGTGTGCCGTCTTACCTGTTAGGCTTAAAGTGACTGCGCAAGAACCAGGGCAATCCTTGTGTCAGCGCGCCCGTGAGATGCTATCTCGCCGTAGGGGTGACCCGAGCATGCGGACCTTCCCTCGTCTTGAAACCTTCTGGCAGGACGTACACTACGCGGCGCGGGGCCTTCGGAAGAATCACATGTTTCTTGCCGTAGTCGCGCTCTCCCTGGCTCTGGGAATCGGCGCCAACACCACGATCTTCAGTGTGCTAAATGCGGTGCTCTATCGCCCCATGCCCTATGAGCAGCCTGAGAGACTGGTGGTCATTTGGGAAACCCAGGCGGCCCACCCAGACTCCCGGCAGGCGCCGCCGATTGCAGAGATGTTGGACTGGAAGAAACAAAACCACGTGTTTGAAGACATTGCGCTGACCAGTTTCATCGAGGCTTCGAACATGTCGGGCATAGGCGAACCCGAGCCAATTCATGTGGAGGACGTGACTCCAAACTTGTTCAACCTGCTGCGCGTAAAGCCGCTACTCGGAAGGGTCTTTCTTCCCGAGGAAATGCAGGACAAAGCTCAGACGGTGATGATCAGCAGCTCCTTCTGGAAATCGCACTTCCACAACGATCCCAAGGTTCTGGGGAGGACGTTCGTCGTGGAAGGGGTGATTTCAACGGTGGTTGGGGTCATGCCACCGGGATTCGCTCCTTTTTACGGAGGCAGGATCGACCTCTGGCAGCCTGTCAATCCGGAGAGCAGCCGTTATTCGGAGCGGCAAGATCACTGGCTGATGCCCGTCGCGCGCCTGATGCCCGGCGCGACAGTGGGACAAGCGCAGGTGGAAATGGACGTCATCGCCAAGCGGCTGGAGCAAGCGTATCCGAAGACAAACAAAGGGATTGGCAAGAAAGTTCTCCCGTTACATGAGGCACTCTTCGGCTGGGCCGGGCCAGCGCTCTATCCCCTGCTTGGCGCGGTGGCTTTTGTTCTGCTTATCGGCTGCGTCAACGTCGCGAACCTGATGCAATCCCGGACGGAGAGCCGCCGCAAGGAGTACGCTCTACGGGCCGCGCTCGGGGCCGGCGGGCGCCGGTTAATGCAGCAATTGCTAGTGGAGAGCGGGATGCTCGCGCTTCTCGGAGGGCTACTTGGAATTGTACTAGCCATCTGGGGGATTTCCATCTTTCGCAAATTGGCGGGAGATTTTCCCAACTCGGACGGAATTAACCTTGATGGACGAGTGCTGCTCTTTACTCTGGGAATTTCGCTCCTGACGGCGATCCTCATCGGGTTGGCGCCAGCCATCCAGGCCTCCCGAGCCGATCTGAATCTCACGCTTCGAGAAGGAGAGCGTGGCACTTCGGGGAGTTCACGCAGTATCGGCCGGCACTTGCTGGTTGTGTCCGAGGTAGCGTTGACCATGGTGCTGCTGGTCGGCGCAGGACTGATGATCAATACCTTGCTTCGCCTGCAAAAGGTCAATCCTGGATTCGATCCCAAGAATGTGATGACCATGGAAATTCAGTTGCCCGAGGGCGGGAAGTACATGGAGAGAGTGCCCGGCGGGGACATGGAGAAGACCCTGCCGACGGTCACGGCTTTCTATCAACAGCTCCTGGAAAGGATTTCGGCAACGCCGGGCCTGGAGTCGGCGGGGTTGGTCAGCTCGCTGCCCATGCGCGGGGGGCAGATGTTTACGTTTTCGATCCTCGCGCACCCCGCGCCGCCTCCGGACAACCGGCCCCGCGCTGGGTATGACGAAGTGAGCCCGGACTTTTTCCGGGCCTTGCGGATTCCATTAAGGAAAGGGCGCTACCTGGACGAGCATGACAACCAGAGCGCACCGTGGGCGCTGGTCGTCAATGAGGCGTTCGCCCGGCGGTTCTTCCCGAATGAAGATCCCATCGGGCAACACTTGCTCCTCAGGTACGATCCCTATCCCGTAGATGAAGAGCGGCCGCGGCAGATCGTGGGGATCGTCGGAGACGTGAAACATTTTGGCTTGGGAGAGGACACGCCTCCTTTTGTGTACGCCTCCTACCTTCAGCAACCCACAATTTTTCCCGGAGGCACGGCAATGCTCCACCTTCGCCATGCCCTGGCGTTGAGAACTACTGCCGAACTTGGCGGAGGCCAAAGAGACTCGGTTTTGGCGGTCAAGAAGGCCATAGCGGAGATTGATTCCGAGCAGCCGGTCTTAAACATCATGAGCATGGAACAGGTCTTAGCCGCTTCCATGGGCGATTGGGAATTCTACGCGCACATCCTGGAGCTATTTGCCGGCGTGGCCTTGCTCCTGGCAGTTATTGGTATTTATGGGGTGATGTCCTACGTTGTGAACCGGCGCAGGCATGAGATCGGTATTCGCGTGGCACTGGGAGCGAGGGCTGCAGACGTCCTGGTCATGGTTGTCAAACTGGGGCTCAAACTCTCACTGATTGGAATAGCCATAGGAGCTGGGTTGGCGCTAGGGCTCGCGAGGTTGATTTCCACGTTTCTGTTTGGTGTGAAACCGACCGATCCGGGAACCTACGCGGAGGTTGCCGCCGCGTTGCTTGGTGTGGCGATGCTGGCGTGTTTCATCCCCGCGCGCCGGGCCACAAAGGTTGATCCGATGGTGGCGCTGCGACACGAGTAGGTCATTGCCCGTAAGTTCCATCAACAGAAATGAGAGTGTAGCGATCGCGACCCGCGCGAGATCTTGCGCGGAGTCACAAAGCGCTCAGGCAAGCACATCCCGGCAAAAACTTAACTCAGCGCCTTCCTGAGGCGCTTGGTGGTTTGGAGCAGTTGGCGCTTGAGGACGTCGACTTGTTTGGAGATGGCGTGCAGTTCTTTCTTGGCGAGCACGCCTGCTTTTGCAACCTGCTGAGCCTTGCGGTCCGCTCTGCCCATTGCGGCGCCGATCTTTACTGCGACTTGCGTGAGCTTGCTCTTCTTGGCCATCCCGATCCTCCCTACTCCATCAGAGAAGAACTCATCCTATACCCGAACGGTTCCATTCGGTACTTTTTGTCTCCGATTGCATAGTTTCGCGGGCCTGTGGCGCGGGAATCGGGGGCTCAGGATGACTTGGCGGCTCGGTTTGTGCGATTCTTCTTTGCCACGGAAGAGCGAGGGCCCGCCAAGAAGCTGGCGGGCAGGCAAGGGGCGATGCTGAAAAAATTCAAGGATTTGACGGAAAAAGAGATTCTGGCGATCGCCATCGCGGCGGAAGAAGAAGACGGGCGGATTTACGGGGAGTTCGCGGATGCGCTGCGAGACGAGTATCCTTCGACGGCGCAGATGTTCGAGGAGATGCGCGAAGAAGAGGTGGGGCACCGCGACCGTCTATTCGCGATGTTCCGGCAACGATTCGGGGAGCACATTCCGCTGATCCGGCGGGAAAACGTGAAAGGGTTCTTGCAGAGGAGACCGGTGTGGCTGGTGCGCCCGCTGGGAGTGAACATTGCGCGGAAGCAAGCCGAGTTGATGGAGATGGAGGCGGGGCGATTTTACGCGCGAGCAGCGAGCAGGACGGCGGACGCTTCCACGCGGGAATTGCTGAACAAGCTCGCGGATGAAGAAAGAAAACACAAGCAGACCGCGGGAGAGCTGGAAGAAAAACACCTGACCGCAAGCGCGAAAGCGAGTGAAGCGGAATCGCACCGCAAGTTGTTCCTGTTGCAAGTCGTGCAGCCTGGGCTCCTAGGTCTGATGGATGGGTCGATTTCAACTCTGGCCCCGCTGTTTGCCGCGGCCTTTGCCTTCCAGAATAGCTGGAAGGCATTCCTGGTCGGCTTGGCAGCATCCGTGGGTGCTGGCATTTCGAT
>Ga0209056_10003619_pt1 | contig 16439 bp, 16 predicted proteins | sample GraSoiAngelo_114_FD_185876 | JGI IMG/M metagenome (GOLD analysis project Ga0209056, IMG submission 185876) | Grasslands soil microbial communities from the Angelo Coastal Reserve, California, USA - 14_0903_13_40cm (SPAdes) (version 2) | ecosystem: Environmental > Terrestrial > Soil > Grasslands... | reverse complement strand
GAAGCGCTTGCGACCCCCGAGCAGATCGCGGACGAGCAGAAGGGACCATCGGTCACCGACCAGGTCGAGGGTGCAGGCGACCGCGCAAGACGAGCGACGCGGATGCGCCGCACTCCGACTCCGGTGTCTACGGCTCGTTTTCGTCGCCATCGCGGACCCATATTGCCGAAGTGACTTGCAATCTGCAAGTGTCTCAAGGTGGATTCGGGTCGCCGACGGCTGGCGGGCCTTCTAACTGCTTGTGAGCTCGGCCGAGACGCGTCGGTTGTGGCGGGAGGAGGTCTAGCGTTTAGACACCGTCTTACCAAGGGCCTTCGCCAGATCGGCAGGCAGGGGGTGGCGCGCCTGCGGGTTGCGCCAGAGGCTGGGCCGCACGCCGGGTTCGCCAACCAGCCACAGAGCGCCGCTCAGTCGCTGGTAGTGCCGCAGAAAATCACGCGTCCCGGCAAACCCGCGCTGCAGGAAGAGCGTCTCGTCTTTCTGGGCCGCGCGGTCCTGCAGCCAAAGCATGGCCGGGGCGAGCGCGTCCGCGGCTGAGGCGGGACCATCGGCGCCCAGGACCAGCACGTTGATCATCGCGGGTGGCAGCTGGCCCAGCTTGTCGCAGACGGCGCGGATGAGCCGGGCCGGATCGACATGCGCCCCGGGCGTTGGCGCGGACTGGCGCAGCCTCCGCACCTCGACGTTGAAGCGCGTCTGGGTCCGGAAGGTCACGCGAAAGTCAGGCGCGCGCTGGCCGACGCCATACGACTCGTATTCGACCGCGAAGCGGCGCTCGTCGAGCAGGCGCAGGGCGACTGCCAGCTCGAACGCCAGGTCGTGCCGGCCCTCATCGTCACGCAGCCCGCGGGCCTTCTTGCGAATCTTGTCGCGATAAATCTCGGCGAACGATCGAAAGCGCGGCGACGCGCTCAGCCACGGTCCGACCTCGGTGGCGAGCGAGGAACGGTCGGCGCCGAAGACGTAAGTAATCAGCTCGTCGAGCGGGATCGTCGAACGTAACACTCGCTGGCGTGCCAAACCGAAGAGGCTACAGTCGCGCGACGACGACTACATCGTGCACCTGAGCAAGGTGTTCCAGGCGCGATCGGTTTGGCCGATCTTCGTGAGCCGCTTACGGCTTAGGGTCTAGCGGACCAGTTCCAGGTCTGCCACACCGGCGTCGAGCCGTTCGTCGCGGGGTTGTTCCACTCAGCAGATAGCCAGATCTGTCCGCCCGCGCTCTTGCGGGGATCCGGCGTGGCGCCGCCGTAGTCACCCCAGCGGCAGACGTCGGGGACGCTGCTGCCGCAGGAGAAGTCGACGTTCGGTCCGATCGACTGCTTCAAAAGCACGAACCCCGACTGGGCACCGCTACCACGCCGCGACACCATCTGGATCGCGGTGTAGGTGCTGGCGGCAGAGGTGTTGAATCCCATCACCATGTTGCGTCCGGTGAGAGCCGAGGCGTCCGTCGCGTCGTCGGCCGCGCGATCGGGCGAGATCGCTCCGTTGAACACGTACAGGTTGGGGTCGCTGGCCTTCCCGCTTTGCGAGACCGTCGGTGTCCCCGCTGTATTGATCTCATACCACCGGTCCTCGGACCCCGCGCCTCCGAACACGGCATGAGCCGTCCAGATCGCCGTCGCTCCGATGCGCGGATCGTAGCCGGCCACGGCGTGCGTGAGCCGCGTGTCCATCGTGTCGAGGAGCTGCGTCGTGCCGCTCTGCGGCGCGTTCGCCGGCATCTGATACGGCGCAACGGTGACGGGGGTCGGGCCGCTGATCGCGGCGTAGCCCAGCGCGTTCTTGGTCACGTTGAAGACCGTGAGGTAGTTCGCGCTTCCGGTCCCCACGTCGGCCGATCCCACGATCCAGCCACCGGAGGTCACGTCGGCGCTCACCGCGGGCTCGGGTGTCGAGGTCTGCGAGCCGTTGGCGTTCTTCAGGTTAGAGAAGATGCTGCCGGCACCGAGCTGCGCCGGGCAAACGGGGTCGGTCGGCTTCTGGAACCAGTCCACGTCCGAACCGGTATAGAACGAGGCGAGCAGGAAGACGTTGGTGCCGACGAGCACGAAGTCCTGCGTGACCGCCATCTTCGGGTAGTCCGGCAGGTACAAGCTGTCGTAGAAACCGCCGACGAAGTAATGGCAGAAATCGGTGGACGAGCGCGGGTCCGCGCTCTTGCTGTAACCGAACGCATAGGCCGAGTTGTAGAAGTCGAGCACGAGGTAGTAGTAGCGCTGTGCGGTCGGGTCCCAGACGATCTGCGGATCGCTCAGCTCGCCCACCGGGAAGAGCGTGAGCGCTCCCAGGTCGCCCTCTTCGATGACGCTCGCGTCGCGTCCGTAGATTCCGTAGCGCAGATTGATCAGCTCGATGTAGCTGTTCGGCCCGATCGCGCCGGTGGGATCTGGCGGCGCGAGATCGGCTTCCGATTGCCCGTTCCAGCTGACACCGATGGTCGGGCCTGAAGTGGACGCCGCGGTGACCGCGAGGGAGACCCCGGCGGTGTGCGTCGCCGTGGACGACACGCCACTGATCGTGAGCGCGAACGTACCCGTGGTCGTCGTCGCCGCTGTCGTCACGGTCAAGGTCGAGCTACCACCAGCGATCACCGATGCGGGAGCGAACGAACCGGTCGCGCCCGAAGGCAACCCGGCGACCGCCAGGCTCACGGTCTGGGCCGTGCCCGAACTGACCTGGGTGTTCACGGTGTATGTCGTGCTCGAGCCCTGCGCCACGGTCTGGCTCGAGGGACTCGCGCTGATGGCGAAGTCATCGGTCGGCGCCGCCATCACCGTGAGGCTGAGCGTGATCGAATGGGTCGTCGGCGGCAACGCGTACTGGCCCGTGACCGCAAGCGTGAACGTGCCGACCGCGGCCACCGAGGTCGTCGCGATGGTGAGCGTCGAGCCCTGTCCCGCCGTGACCGATGCGGGATCGAACGTTGCGCCGGCACCCGATGGCAGCCCGCTGGCCGAGAGGCTCACGGTGCGCGGGGTCCCCGACAGGACCTGGGTGCTGACCGCATACGTGGTGCTCGAGCCCGTCACGACGGAGCGGCTCGACGGATTCGCGCTGATGGCGAAATCATCGATTCCCGCCGTCACCGTCAGGCTAGCGGCGGTGGAGTGCGTCGCCGGTGGAGAGCTGTACTGGCCGGTGATCGTGAAGCCGAATGTGCCAGGAGCCGCGACCGCCGTCGTCGACACGGTGAGTGTCGAGCTCTGTCCCGCGGTGACCGAGGCGGGATTGAAGCTCGCGCTCGCGCCCGAAGGCAACCCGGTGACGGTGAGAATGACCGTCCGCGCGGTGCCGGCCGCGACGAACGTGCCGACCGCATACGTCGTGCTCGATCCTTGCACCACGGTCTGGTTCGACGGACTCACGTTGATCGAGAAGTCGCCACGCGCGTAGCTGCCGGGCCCGTGCGACTGCCCGGCTCGTCGCGCGGCGTCCGCCTTGGCATGCGCGGCGATGGCCTGGTCGAGTACGCGGTAGGGCAATCCCGAAGGAGGACCGCCCTTGGGTCCGGGGATGGTGTTGGAGCTGTCGATGCGCGATCCGACTGTGCTGATCAGTCCACGGGAGCCGGCGTGGCCGGGAGCGGAAGGCCTCGCGGCATCGGCCGGTTGCGAAGCGAGCGCCAAACAAACCACCACCGCCGCCGTGAAGACACATTTGATGACGCGCATCTACTTTCCCTTCCAGTTCCGGGCTGGACGGTCGGCCGCGACTCCGTGCGCGACGACCGGGCTCCCGCGGAAGTAGTAACGCGGAGCGCTGGCCTGTTAAAGGCGGACTAGTCAGATTGATGGCCACCAGACACGCCGTGATAACCGGAAAGCCGGAAGGACTATGCGGTAGGTACCAGCGAGATCCTTGAGTACCGTATCGGGTAGAGGATGGGGTCTCGTCAGCGCGGGTAGGTCTCCGTTGGGACCGATGCGATCCTCGTGCTTTGCCCCGGAAAGCAGCAGCCGCGTAATGCGCGCCAAATCTACAGCGTGCTCGTGCGAGGATCTTCCAAAGTGATCGCCGCAGAGAAGTCCGCCGCGGTGTAGCTAGCTGCTCGAAACCGTCACTGCAACGCTCAGAGCGTCGGCTTAAACAGCATGAGGTACAGGATCACGAGCAGACCGCCCGTCCCGGTAACGGCAAGTACCCATGGGTTGAAGCGCGAGAGCAGCCGCTCCATCTGCGCGTCGTCGCGCGTGTCGGCGATCCGATCGATCGTGCGGCCGCCATAGCGGTTCATCACGACGGCGATGGAGATGAAGATGACGAGCGCGGCCCACAGCCATACGGTGCCCCAGAACGACCCCATGAAACCGAGCACGATCCCGGATACGAGTGTCAGTCCGAAAAAGATCCAGCGCAGCGCGCTGGCGGCCTCCGATACCTCGAGCAGCTCGCGGATTCTGAAGTCGTCACGCTCCTGCTTGAGGTGGAACGCAACGGTCACCGGATGGACGAGCAAGAGCCCGAGCACGCTCGCGATGTGGATGAACACGATCCACCGATACATCAAACGCCTCCTGTCCGTGAGGTCAGACGCGCTCCGACCAGCGCCATGATTTCGCGCTCGCGATCCGTGAGTTCGTCCGCCCCGGAGCGGACCGCGCGACGATCGCATGTCGACCCCGTAACAGATCCACAACTTTCGTCATGGCTAAATTCTTGACCATCATGACGGCGTATGGTCGAGAGACAAAAGGCGGGGGCCGTGCGCCTCCCCGCGAGGGGACACATGCCGAGGATGCGTGTGCTCGTCGTCGAGGACGATGACGACACCAGGCGACTGATGGAGATAGAGCTCGGCGAGGCCGGCTACGACGTCATAGCCGCTCTCGACGGCCAGCACGCGCTCCGATTGGTCAAGACGGCGCGGCCGAAGGTGCTGCTTGTCGATCTGGGCCTCCCGCTGATGAGCGGTGACGAGTTCGTGCGCCGCTGGCGAGCATCGGCCGACGTAAAAGACGTATCGGTAGTGATCGTCAGTGGGAGAGAGGACGCGGCCGAGGTAGCCGAAACTCTCGGGATCGAGAGGGTCATTGCGAAGCCCTTTCGTATCGAGGACTTGCTTGCGACAGTCGCGCAATGCGCCCACCCAGTCGTGTGAACGGATGCCCTGGCTCCGGGGCGGCGCGGTGAAAAAGTATCCGATGCCGAGAACCGTCGCGACGTAGCGGGGCGCCGGGCGTGGTTCCGGAGTTTTCGGCGCAGGCAACCTGGTGGCGCGCCACTGCGAACTGGACGTCGCGGCTCCGTCCAGTTCGTGGTCGCCTAGGCTTCGGGCGCGCGGCACGGGACGACTCGTGCCGAACGCATAACAGGAGAGAGCGAGGGCCGCAGAGATGTCCTTCGAACGCACCGGTGCCGGCATCGGACTCGGTGCGGAACAAGCACCAAGCCCGAGCCACGCTACCTTGACGTCGGCCCAAGGGACGTCGCCCTCGCTTCGGCTGCAGATCCTTTCAACCGAGCATTGGAGCCTGCTCGCGTCGCGCTCGCTCGCCTGGAACGAGTCGTTCAGCCGCGCGGGGATGTTCCTCACAACCCTGACGGGAGCGATCGTGGCCTTGGCGCTGGTGGCGCAGGCGTCGGCGTTCGGCGACGGATTCACGCTCTTTGCTCTGGTCATCCTCCCGGTCGTGCTGTTCATCGGCGTGGCAACGTACATCCGCCTCGGCACGTCGAACTACCACGAGGGGCTGTGCGTCATCGGCATGAACCGCATCCGGGCCGCTTATCTGGAGCTGGCGCCCGACCTCGAGCGGTATTTCGTGATGAGCGCCCACGACGATCTCCGCGGCATCGGTATCACCATGGGCGTGCAGCCCGGCGGCGGCAGGCTGTTTTGGGTGGCGCAGATGATCGCTGGCACGCCGACTGTCGTCATGATCCTGGACTCGGTGCTCGCGGGCGCGATTGCCGCGATCGCCGCGCTCCGGGTGGGAGCTGCGCCGTCGACCGCTCTTCTCGTCGGCGTCCTGGGCTTCGCGATCGCGACCGTTGCGCAGAGCTGGTATTCACGCCAGACCATCGCGAAGGCCCAAGCCGGACAGCACCCGCTCTTCCCGACACCCGAAGGCTGAAGCAAGGAGACGCACATGAGGGTGGTCCACGGCTGCGACCCGAGCATGGTCGCCCCTGTCAAGCGAGCTGACCGGGTGCTGGGTTCTGGGTGCATCGATCTTGTCGACAACCGATGACGGACTGGCCACGTGAGCAGGGGGTTACGCTCTTCGCCGACCAGGAGGGGAGAAAAGACATCATGCGAAAACTTGTGACTTTCATAGCGGCGATCTCGCTCGCAGTGGCGATGCTGGCAACGCAAGCGGTTCCCGCCAACGCCGTGTCGGTGGTGGGCAGGATCAACGGCGGGGGCACGGCGATCATGACGGACCTGCCCGCGGGGATGGGGGTCAGCTCCTTCGGATTCGAGGCCACGCTCTTCGCGGACGGCTCGGCGCGGGGGCACTTCGACTGCGTTGACCACGTGGGCGACGTGCCAGGCTACCCGGGGAACATCTTCGGCGATATCACGGGTTGGTCCGCGAATCCGACGACCGGCGCGCTGACCTTGCGGATCACCGACGGGAAGCTCGTCAGCTTCCCGTCCGGCCTGGTCGCTCGGGAGTTGTCGTTCACGGTGACGATTCAAACCTTCGGCGGCGCAGGGGTGGGCCACTGGACCCTGGATTTTCCCGGTATCACAAGCCCGTTTAACGGTGGGCCGATATGCCAAGAGCTCCTGACCAGCGGGCAGATCACGGTTCGCTGGGACTAGGTCGCGCACGAGCGAAGACCTCTTTGCGATCCATCTGCGTCAACGAAACCCCTGACGAGACGGTCGTCGGGGGTTTCTGTTTGTCGACGACCGAGGGGTGAGTACTCGTCGCTCGACGCCGCAGAACGAGCGATCTAGAGCTTGAGCCGGTATTCGCGCAATAGGCGCTGGCTGCCCACGCTTGGGACCGGTTCGCGGCCGCGGTACGCAGCGAGGAATCTGACAGGAGCCGCGGTCGGAACCCGCGCCGGGCGAGAGATCAGCCAGCGCGTTCGTTGTGTCGGCTTGCGCTCTGGAGAGGCGCAGAATCGCCGATTGGTCGGTGCGCAGCGATTGCGCAGACTCGAGCCAACTGAGCGCGCGACTCACAAGACAAAGGAGGCGCCGATGAGGGTCCACGACTGCAACTGGAAGATGCTTGAGGAATATCTCGGCCACGATGACCGCATCGTGCTGCCGATCGGATCCACGGAACAGCATGGCTACCTTTCCGTGGGGACCGATGCGATCCTTGCCGAACGCGTCGCCGTCGAGGCCGCCGAGCCGCTCGGCGTACCGGTGTTGCCGGCCCTGCCGTTCGGCGTCACTCCGTACTTCGCCGCGTTCCCCGGTAGTCCGTCCCTGCGGACCATCACGTACGTCGCCGTCATTCGCGATCTGCTCGATTCGCTTTTTGGTCAGGGTTTCCGACGCATCGCCGTGATCAACGGTCATGGCGGGAACACGCCGGCCTCGGGCGTGCTTCGCGAATGGCTGACGGAGCCGCGAAAGGCGCGGGTGCAGGTGCTGTTCCATGACTGGTGGAACGCTCCGCGCGTCTGGGCTGTCGTGCAGCGTTACGAAAAGGAGTCGTCGCATGGGTCCTGGATGGAGAACTTCCCGTGGACGCGGATCACTGGCGTCGCGATGCCCAGCGGCGTCAAGCCGCCGATCCCGCAAAATCGCATCCGACAAGCGCCCCCCGACGAGCTGCGCCGGTTGACGGTCGACGGAGTCTTCGGCGGCTCCTATCAGCGACCGGAGGAAGAGATCCTCGAGGTCTGGCGTACCGGTGTGGCCGAAGTTCGCGACCTGATCGAGAACGGCTGGTCCCCGAGTGCCTGAGCTCAGCGGGAAAGTCGCGCTGGTCACAGGAACGGCTCACGGGATCGGCACGGCGATCGCGGATGGACTGGAGCAGGACGGTGCGACGGTCCATCGCGTCGACCGCGACACCGCCGACCTCGCGGATCCGGGTCAGGTCGCGCGACTGGTCGAACACATCGGTCCCATCGACGTGCTCGTCAACAACGCCGGCGGCGTCGCCGGACAGGTCGGGCGACCGCTCGACGAGATCAGCGACGACGATTGGCGTGCCATCGTGGACGCGAACCTCACGAGCACGTTCCTCTGCACACGGGCCGTCATCCCCGCGATGAAGGCGGCCCGCGCCGGGCGGATCGTGAACATCTCGTCCGGCGCGGGACGGAGCGTCAGCCTGACCGGGATCCAGGCGTACGCGAGCGCCAAGGCTGGACAGATCGGCTTCACGCGGCAGATGGCCCACGAGCTCGGACCCTTCGGTATCACCGTGAACTGCATCGCGCCCGGCTTCGTGCGGTCCAATCCGACGACCGAACGGCAGTGGCAAAGCTACGGCGAGGAAGGTCAGCGGCGCCTGATCGAAGGGATCGCGCTGCGCCGTCTCGGACGTCCCGAAGATATCGCCAACGGCGTGCGTTTCTTCGTCTCCTCGAGGGCCTCGTGGATCACGGGACAGGTGCTCTCGATCGACGGCGGCCGTTCACTGTTCTGACCCGTCACCGGTAGCTTTCCCAGAACCGTGCCCACGCCTCGAGGCCCTCGTGGAGGCGGTGCACGCGGAAGAATTCGTTCGGCGAGTGGAAGTCCTCGTCCGCGGTCGAGAACGAGAAGAACACCGTGTCGATCCCGAGCAGTCGTTTGAAGAGCGCGCTCACCGGTAACGTCGAGCCCATGCGGACGCGAAGCGGCTTCTTTCGGTAGACCTCCTCGAGCACGCGCTCCGCGGTCCGCAGGCCTGGATGGTCGGTCGGGATGCGATACGGAGACGCCTCATGCCGCTCGCCGCCGATGGAAAGGGTGACGCCGGTGGGCAGGTGCGTTTCGAGGTGCCGCACCACGAGCGCGCGCATCTTGCCCGGACGCTGCTCCGGCACGAGACGGCAGCTGACCTTCGCGTGTGCTTCGTTCGGCGTGACGGTCTGGCTGCCCGGCCCCTGGTACCCGCCCCACATGCCGTTCACTTCCAGCGTCGGACGTACCCACTGACGCTCCAACGTGTTGTAGCCGGGCTCGCCGACCGGCGCGGGCGCGCCCACCTCCGCGAGAAATCGCGCTTCGTCGAAAGGTAGCGCCGCGATCAGGCGCCGCTCGTCATCCGGCAGCGGGACCACGTCGTCGTAGAAGCCGTCGATCGCGACGCGCCCGTCCGGCGAGTGCAGGCTCGCGACCAGCTCGGCCAGCGCGTGCAGCGCGTTCGGGACCGAGCCGCCGTAGCGGCCCGAATGCAGATTCTTGCTCGCGCCGCGAACGCTGAATTCCAGCGCGCACACGCCACGGCTACCGATCGTGATCGAGGGCTCGTCGCTGCGCCACATCGCGCCGTCCGCGGATAGCACGAAGTCCGCCCGTAGCAGCTGCGCGTTCGCGGCGATGACCGGCTCCAGGTTCCGACTGCCGATCTCCTCTTCGCCTTCGAAGATGAACTTCATGTTGAGCGGCAGCGCGCCGCGCGTGGCGAAGAAGGCCTGCGCGACCTTGAGCGGGATCAGCATCGGTCCCTTGTTGTCGGACACGCCGCGCGCGTACAGGCGGCCATCGCGCACCTCCGGCGCGAAGGGCTCGCTCCGCCACTTGTCGATGGGGTCGGGCGGCTGCACGTCGTAGTGGCCGTACACGAGGAGCGTCGGCGCGCCCGGAACGCCGAGCCACTCGCCATAGACGACCGGGTGTCCCGGGGTCGGCAGATCACGGACGACGATCGGGCCGGCCTGCCGCAGCTGCGTACCGACCCACGCCGCCGCGCGCGCGATGTCACCGCGACGCTGCGGGTCGCTGCTCACGCTCGGGATGCGCGCGAACTCGATCAGCTCCTGCAGGGTCCGATCGTGGTGGACGGTGAGATGTTCGAGCGGCGTCACCGGGGCAACACGGCTTTGAGCAGATCCAGCGTCTGGTAGCTCTGGGCGCGCCGGCCCTCTTCGACCTCGTGCATGAGCTCGATCAGGCGCGAGCTGAGCGGCGTCGGTACGCCCGCTTCCGCGCCGAGCGTGACGATCGGGCCGAGCTGCGCGTCCGTCTCCGTGCGGCGCTTGCGCACGGCGATGTCGCGCCAGATGCCGCTGTGCGTCTTTGCCGACTTCCGGTTGAAGGCGACCAGCTCGTCGAGCGAGCGTTCGGACATCGCGCGGTCCGCATCGGGCGCAAACGCGTGGGGGTCGAAACCATTGAACGCCTCGGGCTTGACCCCGCGCGTAAGGGCCACTCGCATGACCTCGCGCGCGATCTCGACGTACAGGTCGCGGTAGCGGGGATCGGCGAGCGCGTCCGCGATCGAGTCATTGGTCAGTGCGGTCGCGAAGAGCTGCGCGCCATACCCCAGCTTGCCCCAGAGGTAGCCCCAGATGTTCGCCGTCACGATCGCCTGGTCGTCGAAATCCAGAAATGCGCGGTGCAGCTCCCTCACGCGAGGCGTCAGCCGCCCATCGATCTCGCCCACGACGACCGCCCCACGCCCGGAGTACTGGATGACACCCGGGTCGAGATAGTCGGCGCCGAAGTTGACGAAGCAGCCCATCGTGCGCGCGTCGCCGACGATCGATTTGATGACCAGCTCGTTGAGTCCGTTCTGCGCGGAGACGACATATCCGTCGGCGCTCAAATGCCTCGCGAGCGCGCGCGTGGCCGCCTCCGTATCCTGGGCCTTGACCGCGAGCAGGACGTGTTCGAACTCGCCCTGGAGCGCATCGGGCGTGAACGCGGGTATGCGGACGACGAACTCCGCGAGCGGTCCCTCGATGCGCAGTCCCGCCGTGCTCATCGCAGCGACGTGGTCTTGCGCCCGGTCCACGAGCGTGATGTGATGCCCGGCGCGGGCGAGGTGCGCTCCGATGGTGCCGCCGATCGCCCCCGCGCCCCAGATCAGGAATTTCACGGTGTTTTCCACCGAGGAGTATTCAGCACACGAGTAACCCACTTACTCCTCGCGGCGTTGACAAGGCGGGAGGTGGCCTTTTGAGCAGGGTCGAGAAACTCTTCGCTAGCTTCAGGCGTCTTATCGAGGCGTCTCCGGGGCCCGAGGCTCAGGACGATCCACCCCCCGCCAATGTCTCCACGGTCGCGGCGGAGTCCACCGCTCCGGCTCGTCTTGAGCTCGCAGCCGAGACCCCAGCCGTCATCGAGGAAGCGGCGTCGCCGCCTCCCGCACCGAGCGCAGAGGTCGCCGCCGTCGAGGCGCCGGCGCCGGCTGCGGCCGGGGTCGGGCTCGTGCTGCGACTCGAAACCGAACGCGAGCCGGCTCCGACATTCGAGGTCACACGATCGGGTGCGACGGTAGGTCGTGGGCCTGAGAACACCATTCGGCTGGAAGACCTCTCGGTCTCGCGCCGCCACGCGCGGATCAGTTACCGGCAGGGCGCCTACTGGCTGAGCGACCTCGGGAGCATGGGTGGTACGTGGGTTGATGGGACCAGGCTGAACGCCGCCCGGAGATTCGTCGCAGGTCAGATGATCGATATCGGGGTCTGCCGGCTGAGAGTCACGTTCGCGGGCGAAGAGAGCGAGGCCGCCTTCAGCCGCCGCGCCGCTCCGCCAGTCCGTCGCCGATCAGGCTGAGCGCGACACCGACGACCAGGAGCGCCAGCCCGGGCAGCGTCGTCATCCACCATGCGAGCAGCAGGTACTGACGGCCTTCGGCGATCATCGCGCCCCATTCCGGGGTGGGCGGCTGCGGGCCAAGGCCGAGGAAGCTCAGCGTCGCCCCGGTGAGGATCGCCAGCACCATGCCCGTGAACACATAGATCAGCGCCGGCGCGATCACGTTCGGCAGGATGTGGCGCAGCATGATGCGCGCCGACGAGCAGCCGATCGTCCGGGCGGCCAGCACGTACTCCAAGTGACGCGTCGCGAGTGTTTCTCCGCGTGTGATGCGCGCATATGGGATCCAGCCGACCACGCCGACCGCGATGTAGAGGTTGGTCAGCCCCGGCCCGAGGATGCTCATGATCGCGATCACCAGGATGAGGAACGGGAACGCCATCAGCACGTCGACAATGCGCATGAGGATCGTGTCGAGCGTCCCGCCAAGGTAGCCGGTCGCTATGCCGATCAGGCTGCCGAACACGAACGGGAACGACACGGAGAGCAGCCCGATCTGCAGATCGAGCCGCGTGCTGAAGGCGATCCGGCTCCAGATGTCCCGCCCGAAGTTGTCCGTCCCTAGGATGTGGCCGGTGCTGAATGGCGGCAGGAACGCCTCGGTGAATTGCTGCTCGATCGGGTCGTAGGGCGTGAGCAGCGGCGCGGTGATGGCGACGACGATGACGAGGACGAGCAGCACGAGGCCGGCCGCCAGCGTCGGGGCAACCCGGATCTTCTGAAGGCGCGTGGTGCGACCGAGCTGCGAGAGCGGCACGACCTCCGCCAGGGGTCGGCCGCCGAGAGCCTTCTCACTCATACGTCACCCTCGGATCGAGGAATGAGTACGAAAGGTCGACCACCAGGTTGACCACGATCACCAGGACCGCGCTGATGACGGTGATCGCCTGGACGACCGGGTAGTCGCGGGCCGTTATGGATTGGATCAGCAGCTGCCCCGTCCCGGGCAGCGCGAACACCGTCTCGACCACGATCGCGCCGCCCACCAGGAAACCGAATTGCAGGCCGAAGATGGTGAGCGTCGAGAGCAGCGCGTTGCGCAGCACGTGGCGCAGTAGCACCAGCGAGCCTGAGAGCCCCTTGGCGTGCGCGGTGCGCACGTAGTCCGAGCGCATGGTCAGGATGATCTGGCCGCGCAGGTTGCGGATCAGGACGGCGGAGAGCTGCAGAGCCAGCGTGAGTGCGGGTAGGAAGAGATACCAGACGTGCTGCGCAGCCGTTTCCCCGAACCCAGCCACCGGGAACCAGCGAAGCGTGAGGCCGAGCAGCAGGATCAGCAGGATGCCGAACCAGAAATTCGGCGTGGTCAGCGCGAACAGGAATCCGACCCGGATCAGCTGATCGGGCCAGCGTCCCTTGTTGACCGCGGCCAGGATCCCAAACGTCAGCGTTATCAGGGCGGCAAGACCCATCGCATAGGCCGCGAGTGCGAGCGACACCGGCACCCGGCGCAGCACAAGGTCGCCGACCGGCTGGCGGTAGAGCAGCGACTGTCCCATGTCGCCCCGCGCGAATCCGGAGACGAACATCCAGTACTGCTCGAGTACCGGGCGGTTCAGACCGAGCTGTTCGCGGAGCTCCGCGGCTTTCTGGTCGGTCGCGCGGTCGCCGAGGATCAGGAACGCGGGGTCGCCGGGCAGGATCCGCACCATGCCGAAGATGACGACCGTAACGCCGAAGAGGACAAAGACCATCAGGAGGAGACGCTTGCGGATGTAGGCGGCGCGACCCATCAGTTACCGGTCATCAGATCAGCAGCCGGACGGCTGATGGCCCGACCGCGAGCCATCAGCCATCCGTTTTCGGCTACTTGTTGATCTTCACGTCTTCGAAGCGGTAGTACGACAGCCCGTCGATGAAGAAGCCGTCCACATTGTTGCGCCAGCCCGCGGTCGCGCCCAGGTAGGCGATGAAGACGAGCGGTGCGGCATCCAGGTAGATCTTCTGGATCTCCGAGTACTGAGCCTCGCGCTTCTTCGCATCCTGCTCGAGATCGGCCTTGGTGATCTTGTCGTTCAGGTCGGGGTTGTTGTAGCGGGTCCAGTACGAGAACGGGCTCGCACCGCCGCGCATCGCGTAGTTCACGATCTCCGTCGGGTCGTTCATGTCGTTCGTCCACGCGCTCGGCGTTGACATGAAGTTGCCGGCGCGATAGTTCGTGCGTACCACGGCGGTATCGAGCGTCTGGATGTCCACCGTCACGCCGAGCTTCGCCCACGCTTCCTTGAGGATGACCGCCGTGTTGGCGAAGTTGGTGTTGCCGGAGCGCACCTGCATGTCCATCTTGAACCCGGCCTTGCCAGACGATTCCGACATCAGCTTTTTGGCCTTCTCGATGTCATAGGGGTAGCCGGGGAGACTCTTGTCCCAGTAGGTGCCCTGCGGGATCGGCGAGTTCATGAACTTCGCCTGCCCGAAGTAGACGGTCTTGATGATCGCGTCTTTGTCCGTCGCGTAGTTCAGCGCCTGCCGCACCTTCGCGTCGTCCAGCGGCGGCTTCGAGGTGTTCAGGATGACGAACGCGCTCTGCTGGATCGTGAAGGTCTGCGCCTTCACGCCTGATTGCCCGTTCAGCGCTGCGATCTGGCTGAACGGCACGAAGTCCACCAGGTCCGATTCGCCTCCCTGGAGCTTCAACACGCGGGTGTTGTCGTCCGGGATGTACTCGATGCGCACTTCGTCGACGGCCGGCGTGCCCTTCCAGTAGTTGGTGTTGCGCTTCAGGATGATCGGGTCACCCTTTTTCCAACCTTCGGAGTAGTACGCGCCGGTCCCCTTCGTCTTCCACGCCATCGTGTTGTCGTAGTCCTTCGCGTCCGTTGCCTTCGCCATGTCCGCGGGAAGGATGCCGCCCGAGAACATCGCGAGCACCGAGAGCAGCGGGGCGTACGGCTGCGACAGCACGATCTTCACGGTCTTGTCGTCGACGGCCGTGATCTCCTTGATCGCCTTGTAGTTGTCTTTCCAGGCGCTCTTCTCGCCGCCACGCGCCATGTCGAGCGACCCCTTCACGTCGCTTGCCTTCAGCGCCGAGCCGTCCGAGAACTTGATGCCGTCGCGCAACGTGAACGTCCAAGTCAGTCCATCAGCCGACGACTCCCACTTGGACGCGAGGCCCGGCTCGACGCCTACCCCGTCCTTCGTCGTGCGCAGCAGCGTGTCGTAGACGTTGACCGAGATGAACAGCGCGGGATTGTCGTCGATCTGCCAGGGGACGAACGGGCTGAACGGCTCGGCGTTGCGCGCCATCTTCAGCACCTTCGGTCCAGTGCTGGTCGCAGTCGGCTGAGGCTGGGTCGTTGCGGATTGCGTACCACTGGGCGCGCAGGCACCGATCAGCAGCGCTGCGACGGCGGCCAGGATGACCGGTGACCGCATGTTCCGTGCAAGCATGAGTCTCTTCCTCCCGTGAAAAGGTGATCGTGTCGTCAGACGCGAGCGATCACGTCGAGTTCGGGACGACCTCCCCTCCGCGCATCTCGATCTCGTTATGGAACGCTGCGCGCACCTGCGCCGCGCAGCAGACGTCCGAAGACAGGTCCGCATTATCCTCCGGCCGCCGAGGCTGCGCGCCGCGAGTCGGACGGCTCATCCAGTCTCTGCCCGACTTCGTAGCATTCAGCGCTCGTGGACCTCTCCTCGTTCAGCGCGACCTATGGCGTTCTCGCGATCTTTGTGGTCATGCTGCTGAAGGAGATCGGCGTTCCCATTCCCGTGCCGTCGGATCTCTTGATGGTCGGCGCAGGCGTGCAGATCGCGACGGGCGCTTACTCGCCGGTCGCGCTTCTTCTCGCGCTCGCCGTCGCGGTTTTCATCGGTGGGTCGATCCAGTATTTCCTCGCGCGCTCGGCGGGACGCGCGGTTGTCTACCGGCTCGCTGCCATCGTCGGGCTGCGGGCCGAGCTGCTCGACCGCGCCGTCGCGCGACTCGCCGCGGGCGGATCGCGCGCCGTCTTCCTCGGACTGAACATCCCGGGCGCGCGCGCCGCGGTCATTCCCGCGGCCGGCCTCGCGAAAATGGGCTTCGCGCTGTTCATGGTCGCGACCATCGCGGGATCGCTCGTCTTCTACGGTTGGCACGTGGCGCTCGGTTATCTCGCCGGACCCGCAGCGACCGCCCTCTTCGAGCGTTATTCGCTCGGGGTGCTCGCCGTCCTCGTGCTGCTCGCCCTCGCCGGGCTCGTCGTCTGGCTCCTGATGCGACGGCGTGATGCGGGCGTTCGCTCGTGGATCGACGCTGCGTGTCCTGTGTGCCTCGCCATCGCCGCGGCCCGAGGCGATCAAGCGTAGCCAGTCGCGGCACAGGGGTACCTTCCGGAAGCCATGCGTAGCGGCGGAACGATGCTCACCCTCGCGCCGTTCGTCATCGTCCTTGCGCTCGCGATTGGGATCGCGCTCGCGGGTTACCTCACGGGCCCGCGCATCGTGAGCGTTCCTGCCGAGTCCGTCGCGCCCACCCCGACTCTCACCACGGCCTCACCGGCCACAACCCGAAGCGCCTCGCCAGCCATAACGCGCACGGCCACACCAGGGTCGAATGACGCCCTGGAAATGCTCGGCGTCCACAACGAGCTGCGCGCCGCGGTGGCTGCGCCCGCGCTCCGGACCGACGAGCGTGTGATCGCGGCGGCGCAGCGCCACGCGGAGTACCTGGCGCGGAACCAGCTGGGCGGCCACGAAGAGACGCCCGGACAACCCGGCTTCACCGGCACGAGCGTCCACGACCGACTCGCGGCGCAAGGCTATCCAGATGCCATCGCCAGCGAGG
>Ga0209056_10003612_pt1 | contig 16449 bp, 14 predicted proteins | sample GraSoiAngelo_114_FD_185876 | JGI IMG/M metagenome (GOLD analysis project Ga0209056, IMG submission 185876) | Grasslands soil microbial communities from the Angelo Coastal Reserve, California, USA - 14_0903_13_40cm (SPAdes) (version 2) | ecosystem: Environmental > Terrestrial > Soil > Grasslands... | reverse complement strand
ATTCGGGTTCGTAGATTTCTACGTGCCTAGCGTGAAAAATGTTTGCTGGTCAACGGCAAGGCCTCTCCGGATGCTTGGTTGTTAGAATGGGAATCCCGCTGTCACCATGAAAATCAATGTGATGACGAGGAGCACTACTACTGTGGTGGCACCGATGCCTCCGCGTTTGAGCACTTTCGCGAGCTCCGGGGACGGAGGGGCGGCTTGTCCACTCGCCAACATCTCCTTGGCTAGATGGTCTGCCTTTCTGAGGCTCGGGATTGAGACGAGGATGGCGTCTAGGTAGGCAATCAGACCGAGTGTGAGTCCTGCGATTATCGTCGTGCTGAAAGCACCTGGGAAAGAAAAGAGCAAGGCGAGGCCGAAGACGATTGTGGCAGTGGAACTGCCGATGAAGAATCTGGTAGCCCTGGGCCCAATCTTTGAAAGGAATTCAAGCCTAGCCGCGGGGCTCATTGACCTGAGACCGGGTGCGACTGCTGAGACGAAGAGGACCGCCCCGCCGAGCCATCCCATCGCAGAAATGATGTGAAGATAGGCGAGTATGGTAATTACAATCGGAGCTACCATTGCCGAACGTAGCCAATGCTGAGATGTTATTTTAACCTAGGTCTAATTCTCGACCAACGAAAGGCCTCCGGCGTAAAGGGTCGCGAGTCTTCTCGCATCTGTGGAGAACCACCCCACGCGGATTCATCTTTGTCGTAATGTGCTGGACACTGCCTACGACACCGAGAAGCCAAGTGGTGCACCCTCCGCGAGACTTTTTCAGCCCGCGTTGCCCACGAGATTGAGGGTCATCATGTCAAGGTTCTCCCTGCGTATTCGACCCAGGAGTGTTGCATCTGTGGGGCATTGAATCCGGTTCCTCTCAGCGTCCTCTCCTTTATCTGCCGAGGGTGCAAGAGAATGTTGGACCGTGACTTCAACGCGGCCTGGATAGTGCTGAAGCGAGGACTCGCTCAGGTAGGGCACCTTTGTAACGTGCGCTCTTCTCCGGCTCCGGTCCCTTCTACTTGCTACGCTCCTTCCATGGCCTCCTTAAAGCTCCTCTGAACGGGGTAGCAGCACGCCTTGGCAAGCCTTCTCCGCATGCACCTTTCAGCGCTTTGAGCGCACTCAGACAGTTTGCGGAGGCCGCCTCCACACTCAGGACAAAGAGTTCAAGGACTCAGCCCTACCAAGTGGTCCAGCGTGCTGCTCTATCCCGGTATCCGGAGCTATCAGTCACCTCCCGTAGTCTTTGCTTCCGCTTCTCTGTCCAGGTTTGCGAGCTTCTTGGCTGTTGACGCTTCGTCCTCCCACCTCCAGTTCTCTTTGTACCTCAGCATGTGGTCGATCATCCTGACGAGCTTCCTCATCGTAGCCACATGTGCAAGGCTGCCGGAGTTCTTCCTCTTCTTCACTGACAGGTAGTAGGTCTTGAGCCGAGGGTTGTACCTCATCACAGTGTCCGTCATTACGGAGAAGGCCCACCTCGCCGTAGATGGGCCCTCCTTCGACATGTGCCCCCTCCTCTTCACGTTCGCGCTGTCCCAGCTCTCCGGGACGATCCCGAGGAAGCTCGCCAGATGGTCATCGTCGGGGAAGCGGTTCACGTCGCCGACGTACGAGGAGGCGAGGGAGGCGAGGTAGAAGTCGACCTCCTTTATGCTCATGAGCCTCCTGATGTCCTCGCTATCCCTCACAATTGTTCTGACCTTCTCTTCGAGAGGTGCGCATTGCCTCTCGAGGAACTCAAGCCTGTCCATCATCGTGCCGACGACTAGGTCCCTCCCGTCGTCGTCGTCACCGTCGCCGCCGAACCTCATGGAACGGATCGCCTGCCTTCTCTCGCGAGAGAAGCTGTCGCTGCTCTCAGGGAGCGAGAGGTAGACGTCTTCCCTCTTCAGGTAGGCGATCAGCTTCAGCTTCATCTTGCCTATCTCCTTACCCAGAGTCACTCGCTGTATCAGCAGGTCCCTCTTCACCTGCTCCTCCCTGCTCAGGAGGTGTGATTCCGGAAGCATATGGGCCATGTGGAGCCTCGCTATCTTCAGGCTATCGATCCGGTCGTTCTTCTTCTTTGACTTGACTATCCAGGCCAGCTCCTTGCTGTGAGCCACCGTGATGTCGCTGTAGCCGAGAGCTGTCAGCCTCCTCGATACAGGATACGCCATGCTCGTGGCCTCGAATGCGATCCTCGCATCTTTTGGCACCTTGCTCGCGAAGGACGAGTACCCGTCATCGCTCATCGACATGGAGAAGCTATCGACCACATCCCCGTCGGGGGATAAAATCGTGGCGAGGCTCTCGCTGTCCCCTAGGTCTAACGCAGCTGTTACCATGCCCTCCCTGTCTCTCTTCTTTTTCATATTCTCTCTTTTTTCCTACCGCAGAAGGAAGTGACTCCGATGTCAGATGCGGAGTCGCATGGAGCAATCGGAGAGCGCGCGTTACGATTCTGTCAGGACATGCCCGAACTCAGGCCTGTGGAGACGGGCCTCCAATACCCGTCCCGACAACGGGACGCGCAAGCCCGATCGGTGAAGCAGGAACCATACACGGCGAGAATAGATGCTCACCGCTGGAAGCCCACGAGTTCAGTCGTGGGAGGATGTCAAGCAAGCTGAACCTGAGCCGGACTGACAGCCTGAGGCGTCTCTATCAGCCCCTCGGCGATCAGCCTTCCCATCTCGGTCAGCATGACTTGGGTTCTTCCGTGAGGTCCGATGTGAACCTCGATGAGGCCTTGCGAGACAAGACCCTCTGCCTTGGCACTCCCGTTGATGTGGTATGAGACGAGGGGAAGGCTCATCTTGAGACGTCGGGAGAGGTCCTCAAGCGAGCTGCAGCAATCCGGTTCCGTTTTCAGGAATTTCAGGATGTTCAGCTTCCTCTCGGGCAGTAATCGGTAGTAGGAGAACTTCAGGATGGGGAGGAGCATCACCCTATCCTCGACGACGCTGAATGCCTTCAAGCCGTTGACGTAGGCCGCCGCCAGAGCAGCGCAGTTGTCAGTGTTATCTCCAGACGACACGTTCACAAGAATGCTCTCTTCCTTGACTCCCCCCTTTATCTGGGCGAATGCCCTGAACATACCCTCGAGGGGGTTCCCTTTTACATCGACCACTTGGACAGAAATCTTGAGACTATCGGTAACCTTCTTCAGCTGTTCTGTCTTGTCTCGGTTCTTTCCAGTTGACAGCAGGTAGATTCGTTCAGTGGGAAACTCTCGAATCGCGACGAAGGTGGAGGCAAGGTTTTCTCCAAGGGGCGCGATAATGTTCCATTTCATGAACCCGGGAAGCAAACTGGAGGCCTATAAGTGTTATCTTAGCCTTGAAATCAAGTGACGAGTTAAATTGCGCGTTTAATCGTTGAAACATAAGCTTATCTTTGCGGAATGCTGTCCGAATCACGGTGAGAAAATATTGGCAAATACCGAGTTACTGCATCTGAGCAGAGCAGACTTCGAACGCGAAGTTCTGAAGTCGGAGGTTCCGGCGGTCGTGGACTTCTACGCCGACTGGTGTGGTCCCTGCAGAGTCGTCAGTCCTGTCATTGAATCGCTTTCGAGGGAATACGCGGGCAGGGCGAAATTCGTGAAAGTCGACACAGACGAAAACCAGGAGCTCGCCGCTCGATACAGTGATGAGTATACCCACTGTCATGATCTTCAAAGGGGGAAACGTCGTTGACACGGTTGTGGGAGCAGTGCCCGCGCAGGTCTATCGGCGAAGAATCGACGTCGCGCTGGATGGCAGATAGGCGCATGCCTAGGTTCCCTGTACAGAGTGTGGCGGATGATTCCCAACCGAAGAAGCCGTGCTTGTGCATGTAGGCTAATCAACGCCTATATCGCGGGTCATCCGTTTCCACCAACATGAATTTCCCAGAGCAACTGAAGACCACTACCGAGAAGGCCTATTCGAGTTGGCGAGGGGCTGAAAACCTCAGCGACGAGGAAAGAAAAATCAAGTTTAGACGCGCAGTCAGGGTCACAGCCAAGTATGGTTCCGACCTAAGAAAGGAGGTCCACTCTGGAGAACTTTCTTGGTATTCAGACGCAGGAAAGGGGGTCGGTGGGAAAGGCGAATACCCAGGGGCGCTGCAGCACTTTGTCTCTGGCCTTCCTCTGTGCCAGATGACGCACTACGCCGAGCGCGCCTCTGTATGGGGGCTCGAGCTTGGGAGCTTGAGATGAGCGTGATCGGTCACTACGTGGGAGTCAGCGGATACGGGTTCGACGAGATTGAGTTCGAAGCCAGAATCTCCAGTCCAGAGCCACCGGAGCGAATCAGGGAACTTGCCAGGGCGGCTGCCAACGACTGTTATGTCACTAACACGCTGAAGCGAGCGTGCAGGGTTCACGGGCGGATATTCCTCAACGGCGAGCACTTGGTGGACCTATGAGCGGGCTGAAATCTGGGTGGGTTAAGCCGGAGATTTGACGGTTAAGAGCAATTCCTAAAATTGAGAGGCTTTCCCTTTCCGCTCATGCCCAAGTGCGAAGCGTGTGGTGCGACTTTCGCGACAACGGAGGAACTCATGCGGCATAACGAGACTCATGTGACGAAGGCAGAGAGTTTCAAGTGTCAGGCATGCGGAGCGACCTTCGGCAGTCAGCAGCTACTGGAAGGGCACATAAAGGAAGCCCACCCCATGGCGATATCCCGTTAGCCACATACGGCGGCGCAGGGCAGTCCGGCGCAAAGCGCTGCTGCCGTCGTCCCCAATTTTTTCTACGTTATCTTGGAACTACCTAGGATGGGTCTATCTCATACAAGTTAGCCCAGAAACCCTTAAGCCATAACCAATGACGAAGTCGAAGACGATGCCAGGGTAGCTCAGCCTGTCCGCTTCGGGCTATGGAGAGAGACATGTTTCCTCTAACACCCGGCTGAAGTGATCTCCTCTCATGGACCGGGCTGTCGCAGGTTCAAATCCTGCCCCTGGCATAATTATCAAGACCTAGCTTGATCGCTTGTCTGTTGATCAATGTAACTCCAGGTGGTTATTTAATTGGTCATGGTGATTCTTCGTGCGGTAGATGACGCTTCACGAAGTGACTCTACGAAGATTCAGACACGTATGGACGACAGCTATCTACTTGGGATACCGCTCGAAGCGGTGAGGTAGCCGGGTATGGTAGATAATAAGGAGGACTACATAAATAGCAAACGGCGGATCCCAGAGAGGATGGCTAGCGCGGTCATCATCGGGAGACGGCCCCGTTAGGTTGCGCGTATCCGTTCTTCTCGCTCTCTTCCTTGTCGTTTCGCTTGCAGTTGGTCCGATTTTTCCAAAAAGCGCCGCTTCTACGACAGGCTGTCAGTTCAACTCAGCGAAGGGACGGATCCAGCACGTCATCTACATTCAATTTGACAACACGCACTTTACGCGCGATAATCCGAATGTCCCGTCAGACCTCGAGCAGCTGCCCAACCTGCTGAACTTCATTCAGGAGAACGGCGTGCTGTTGACGAACCACCACACGCCGCTGATCTCGCACACCGCGACCGACATTCTCACCTCTCTGACGGGGGTTTATGGCGACCAGATGGGAGTGCCAGTTTCGAACAGCTTCCGTTACTTCAATCCGGACGGGACCTCGAACCTGGGAGTCTCCTTCGCCTACTGGACCGACCCGATCTTCGACCCCACCACGTCGTCTCCGACAGATACCAAGTACAACATGCTGACAGCCGACGGCCTCAACGCGCCCGCTCCGTGGGTCCCGTACACACGGGCTGGGTGCAACTTCGGCGCGGTTGCCACCGCGAACACAGTGCTCGAGAACATCGCGACCGACATACCGACCGTGTTCGGCCGCGACTCCCCGCAAGCAGCGGAGGTCTCCTCCAACCCCGGTCAGGCGTTCGCAGATTTTGTCGGTATTGCGATCCACTGTGGGACCGGGAACGCGCTCTGCTCTTCCGCAAACGGCGGCGAACCCGATGCCCTCCCGAACGAACCGGGCGGCTACTCTGGCTACATGGCCCTATTCGGGCACAAGTACGTCGCACCTCAGGTCAACCCGGGTGGGTCATTAACTGACCTGAACGGGAACGTGGTCGAGGACCCGATGGGCCGCATCGGCTTCCCCGGTTTTGACGGCATGACTGCCGCAGTTTCGCTCTCGTACGTAGCGGCCATGCAGGAGCACGGCGTCCCGGTGACCTACGCTTACATATCCGATTCGCATGACAAACATCCGACCGGACCTGCGTACGGCCCTGGTCAGGCAGGCTATGTCGCAGCGCTCGCCGCCAACAACGACGCACTCGGAAAGTTTTTTGCTCGCCTAGCGGCCGACGGCCTCAACACGGGCAACACGCTCTTCGTCTTCACTTCCGACGAGGGCGATCACTTCGTCGGCGGCTCGCCGAGCCCGCCGGAGTGCGACGGCGTCATTACGCCTTGCACGTACAGCGCCATCGGCGAAATCAACACGAACCTCGCCGGACTGCTGGCCACTCAGCAGGGTATCACAACACCGTTCAGGGTGCATTCGGACTCCGCCCCCACATTCTACATAACGGGGAATCCCAGCCGCACGGCACCGGTGACACGGGCCTTTGAGCGGGCGACGGGAAAGCTGACCGTGGTGAACCCGATAACCGGGGTCACCGACACGCCTACCCAGTTTCTGGCCGACCCGGTCGAGATGAATCTCCTGCACATGATTACAGCCGACCCGGCCCGTACCCCGACGTTTACCATGTTCGCTAATCCGAACTACTTCCTCTTCGCAGGCGCCCCCAACTGTAACTCCCTCTGCGTGACGGTTAACCCGAGTTTCGCTTGGAACCACGGGACTGTTGCGCCCGATATCACCACGACTTGGCTCGCCCTAGTGGGGCCGGGGATACAGCATGGGAGTGACGAGGGCAGTAACGACGAGGGCAGTAACGACGAGGGCATCTGGTCGGACCACGCAGACATCCGCCCCACGATTCTGCTGCTGCTAGGCCTGAAGGATGACTACATTCACGCTGGGCGTGCCCTCGTCGAGGTCCTCAAAGGATGGGCCATCCCGTCGTCTGTTCGAAAGCACGGTAACACTTTCTTAGAGCTAGCTCAAGTTTACAAGCAGATTAACGCACCTCTCGGTGAGCTCGGCCTCAACAGTCTGAGGATCTCCACGCACGCAATCGAAAGCAACACCGCTGGCGACAGCACATACACCAACCTTGAGAATCAGCTTCTATCGCTCGCCGCTCAGAGAGACGCGCTGGCCACCAAGATAATCGGGCTACTCGAGGGCGCAGAGTTCAACGGGCAACCAATCAACGTGCATCAGGCGCATTCGCTGATCTCCCAGGCGCAAGACCTGCTCGATCAAGTAAGCGAACTGGATGATTAGATTAGGACCTCAGAAGTGCCCAGTTCTATACTATCGGGTTCGGAACCGACTCAGACCCTTGTCCCCTTCAGTGTTCTCGAGAGTTAGGTGGACACCCTTTTCTTTGAACCGGTTCATAGTTGCCGTTAAGGGCCTCGATGCTCGCTGGGAAGCTCTTCAAGAATGAAATTTGGTCTTGCCTTTCAAGCGAGCCAGACCGATGCTCATTATCTGAAATGCCTGAAGCTGGCAAATAGATACGGTTTCGATATGTTCCAGGTCTATGATGACCTGCTCTTCAAACCCGCCTGGAGTGTGCTTGATCAGATTGCCCCTCACGTCCGAGATTCGAGGATGAACTTGACCATAGGCCCAGGAGTAACAAATCCGTTTCACTATCACCCTGCGATCATCGCGGCATACATCAGTTACCTGGACCAAGAAACAAGGGGAAAGGCGTTCTTGATGATTGGTAGGGGGGCTTTCCACGACATTGTGGGCATCACGATAGAGAACCCTATCAGGGCCGTTCGCGAAGCAATTGTGATAATCGACAATCTCATTCACGGTCGGAAGGTTGATTTCAATGGCAAGCGGTTCAGTCTAACGGCCGAAGCGCAATTCCGGTGGACCCCTCCCAGCGATTGGGATCCCAAGCCCAACTCGGGTGGAAGGAGAATCCCCATCTGGATTGGTACCTGGGGTCCCAAGATGTGCCAGCTTGCCGGAAGCATGAAAGAGGTGACTGGAGTGATTGTAAGCAGCATAATCGACCCGAGGTACATTGTTTCACTTCGGGAGAATCTCGCGATTGGGGCGAGGAGAGCATCTCGGGATGTAGAATCCCTCGAGCTTGGTCTCGTGTCGGGGACAGTTGTATCGAAGGACAGAGATTTGGCGTTCAAACTCGCTAGGGAAGCAGTCGCACTCTACCTACCCTACCTGAGTCCGATGACAGAGTTCGTCGGGATAGACAAAGCCGAAGTCGATGGTGTTAGAGAGGCTCTCGCGAAAGGTGACACAAAGCTTGCGACCTCGCTCGTTTCAGAAAAATCGGTTGACTCCTTCAAGCCGTGGGGTACCCCCGATGACATAATTGAGAAGGTATCCAACCTGATGAATACTGGGTTAACCAGAATAAATTTTGGGTTCGGCAGGGGGCCCGAGGATATCGAGGGTATCGAGCTTCTAGGGAAGAAAGTGTTGCCCTACTTCGTGAGTAGGTAACTACAGCCAGCACATTTTGCTTCAGGCGTGTACGACCTCTTCGAACGGTTGATTCGCCCATCGATGGTCAGCACTAGCCCGTCTCCTCAATGACCACGAATGTGTTCGCTTTCGGGGCTTGTCCACTCTTGTCGGCGTTCGTCTTGTTTCGTTTCGAGGTCTGGGAAACCGTCGGTAATTCATGGCTCTAGTCGACTGCAAACGAGGAAGATCAACAAAGGTTTATGTTAATCTGGGAAACCCAAGTGCCCAATACATATGGAAGCTGCCCGAGGCGCATCCGGTGGCCCAGGGTCTGCCCAGTCGGCACAAATGACCGCCGAGGCTGCGAAGCTCGTTGGACGCTCGATTAGGAGAGTAGAAGATAGAAGGTTTCTGACAGGAGGCGACAGGTATCTCGATTCGGTAAATCTACGCGGGACGGTATATGCAGGCTTTGTTAGAAGTCCCTACGCCCACGCCAAGATAATCCACATCGACGTGAGCAAGATCGTAGAGAACCCAGGTGTCGTGGCCATACTGACCGCAGAGGAGGTGCGCAGTCATTCAGACCCCATACCACTTCTCTGGAAAGTCCCAAATGCCTTGACGCACGAGCACTATGCACTGGCTCAAGAGAAAGTGAAGCACGTCGGGGACCCGGTTCTCGCCGTAGCTGTGAGGGAGAGGGAGCAACTTGAGGACATCATAGAGCAGGTGGAGGTTGAGTACGAGCCCATCGAGCCTGTGCTCGACCCGCTCTCAGCGGATAAGGGTCCCGTGATCCATGAGGACCTTGGGTCGAACAGGTGTTTTCAGGTCAGCATCTCCAATGGCGATACATCAGCAGCGATGAAGGATTCCTACGCGACGGTATCGGGTAACTTCAAGATTGCAAGAGTCGCCGCGAGCCCGATGGAGACAAGAGGTGTGATAGCGGACCCAAATGGTCTCCACGGCATGTTCACGATATACTCTTCGACGCAATGGCCACACATACTGAGGACTTGCCTAGCCCGAAGTCTAAGGCTGCCCGAGAATCGCATCCGAGTAATTGCCCCAGACGTCGGCGGGGGGTTCGGAGTCAAGGGAGAAGTCTACGCGGAGGAGATAGCCGTGCCGCTCTTGGCGCTGAAGTGCAGCCTGCCCGTGAAGTGGGTGGAGTCGAGAAGGGAGAGTTTCCTGGCGACGGCCCAGTCTCGGGCGCAGCTGATAGACGCCAAAGCCTCTTTTGCGCGGGACGGCAAGATAACGGCTCTCGAAGTCAAGATAAATTGTGACCTGGGGGCGTACCTCCATACACTCTCCCTTGGTACTCCCATGATAACGTCCATCTCCTTGAACGGCCCATACCATCTGCCAGAATTCTCGGTAACGACTGAGGCGGTGTACACGAATAAGGTGGGATTGACGGCGTATCGCGGTTTCGGTCAACCTGAAGCCGCATTCGTGGTTGAGAGGTTGATGTCAGCGGCCGCTGCGAAGCTGAACATGGACCAGGCAGAGATAAGGCTCCGGAACCTGGTGCAACCGACGGAGATGCCGTACAAGCTGGCGGGGGGTGGAATCTATGATTCCGGGGACTATCCGTCCTGTCTCCAGAAGTTGTTGATACTTTCAGGCTACGAAAAAATGATCGCCGGACGAGACGAAGCGAGAAGGCTTGGGAAGCTTAGGGGAGTCGGTGTTTCGATGTACACCGAAACCACAGGCTTTGCGCCAGGATTCGTCTTTGCCCTTCTGGGGGTGCAGTTCGGCGGGTATGAGAGTGCTAAGCTGAGGATCGACCCCCAGGGGAGACTGCACGCCACGACTGGAGCCTTCCCCCACGGACAAGGCTTCGAGACAACGCTCTCACAAATCTGTGCAGACGAGCTTGGGTTAAGGATGGAGGATGTCTATGTCACCCATGGCGACACCCAGGTCTCGCCTTACGGTCAGGGAACCTTTGGGAGCCGGACTGCGGCCGTCGCCGGGAGCGCTGCCCTAATAGCGGCGCGCCAACTCGCACAGAAGATTCTCGCGGTTGGTGCCCGCCAGATCGGAATCGGTAATCCCGAAGACCTATATCTTTCCGACGGTTTCGTTCGGTCTCGTTCACACCCTGAAAAGCGGGTTTCAATAGCCGAAGTGGCGTCGGCTTCCTACACGGCCCATAACCTTCCGCAGGGGGTTGAGCCGGGGCTTGAGAGCACTATCAACTTCAACCCAGTCGGCCTCGCGACTTCGTATGCGGCACATGTCTGTGAGGTTGAGGTAGATCCCGAAACGGGGAGTACGACGATTCTCGGACATTATTGCGTTCACGACTGCGGTAGGCAGATCAACCCGATGATCGTTGAGGGGCAGATCCACGGTGGCATTGCTCAGGCCATCGGAGCCTGCTTTCTTGAAGAAATCAACTATGATGAGAACGGCCAGCTGCTGACCGACTCCTTTCTGGACTACCTAACCCCGACCGCACAGTTCATGCCTCACAAACTGATGGTGGAATCAATGGAATCTCCGACCCCAATTAATCCGTTGGGTGCAAAGGGCGTCGGAGAGAGCGGAACAATAATTGCTCCTCCCGCCATGGCAAACGCCGTCTCCGATGCGCTGGGAGTTGATGCGAACGAAATTCCTCTGACACCTGAACGGGTTTGGAGACTAATCAAACGGAGGGGCCGGACCCGGTCTGAGCCGTCGACCGATTGAGTGAGTTCAGGCTTATATAGAGTCGATTCGGAATTGGCCGAAGCGGATGAGCCCGACGCATCGTCGCGGTGAAAGGGCAATTTCTGCGATTGTGGCCGCCGTTATCATCGTCGTGATCATCGCGGCAGCGGCGGCGTCGTACTTCTTGCTGGCCCCGACCTCACAGGGGATTCAAACGACCACCCCGAAGACCGTCGAGGTTGTTTTCGGGGCGACGCTTTCAATGACGGGTCCGTTGCAGGCTTTTGGGCAGGAGCAGAACTGGACACTGTCATACGCAGTTCAGTCGATCAACGACCTTGGGGGGATTCCGCTGAGCGACGGGACTAGAGGGATTGTCAAGCTGGTGGTTCTGGATGACAAGACTGACCCGAGCGTAGCCCAATCAAATTTGCAGACCCTTGTCTCTCAGTACCATGCGCAAGTGATCATGGGTGAACTCGGCGGAGTTCAGGATTCCGTGGCGCAGCAGTTCGCGTCGAGAAATCAAATTCCGTACATCGGACCGGTGTATACCTCAGTCGCAAAGACTTGCGCGGATTGTTCCAACGCCTGGATATTCTCCCCATTCCACAATGAGACTAACGAGGCACATATCTTCTTCAACTGGTTCCGGACTGTGGACCCGTCTACTCCATCTCACAACGTGACGGTGGCCTTCTTTGGTGAGGGTGATCCGGCGGCGCAGGCGAATAACCTTGGGGGTGAAGCTTATGCGAGAACCCTTGGATACACCGTCTGCACTTGCTCGGACCTGACATTCAGGCCTGGTAGCACCTCCGAGATGACGAGCTTCATATCGGCTGCAAAGAGCGCGGGTGCTGAAGCCGTTTACGGACTTCCCCTTCCACCCGACGCAGTCCTGATGGTGAACACGGCCCACCAACTAGACTATGCGCCAAAGGCATGGCTCCTCACACGAGGAACCGCCGTTGCGCCGTTCGCAATACCCGCCCTCGGGGGTGCTGGAAATCTCTCCGTGGGAGTGATGTCCGCCTTCCCGTGGCAGCCCAGCGTTCCTTACGCAGGAAAACTTCTGGGCAAGAACGTGAGCAATTCTGAAATCGTCAGCAAGTACGAAGCCAAGTGGCAGCATCCACCCACCCTCGAAGGCGTCTACTTCGCCGAGGCGTTGATAGCTGCAGACGCGATTCAAAAGGCGGGGTCGCTCAATAGCGTAGCAATAAGAGGCGCCCTTCTTTCCACGACCTTCAAGACACCGATGGGAGATGTCTCCTTCACCCCTGGAGGCCAATGGATTCAGTCTGGAAAATTCATGCTGATGATGCAGTGGCAGAACGCCGTGATTAATGGCCAGACGCTACAGGTGCTGCAGGTGCTCGAGCCGACGAGTGTCGCTACGACTAACTACATACTCTATCCGTTCAGTTGGGCGAAGGCGCAGCCCCAACCATGGCCGCCCCCTGCCTACTAGCCGTCGCTCTTTATTTGACCGGAATCGGAGTCCTGCGTTTTCGCAGCTCGTGTAGAGAGGAGACAAGGCCCCGCGGCAAAAGCACGGCTACGCCAATTATCATTAAGGAAAGTATGAAGGTGTCGACAGTACTTCCGGGGAATTGACTCGTGACGTAGTAGTTTATCAAACTAAAGACGACCGCCCCTAGCACCGGACCTTCGAACGTTCCGATTCCACCGATGATAACCATGAATATCGGGAACAGAGAAAAGTTGAGATTTTGGAAGAGGGTTGTGTTGATCGTCCCTATGATCTGGAGATAATAGGCACCCGCCGCGGACGCGATGAATCCGCTCGTGAGGACTGCTATGGATTTGTAAAGCAGGACGTTAATCCCAAGACTCGACGAAGCCAATTCGTCGTCCCCTAAGGCTCTCAAGGCGAATCCGACCCTCGACCGCATCAGAAAGTATGCGCCGAATATCGTGATTCCGGCGAGGACCAAACCCGAGTAGTAGAGCCCTATCGGTGTGAGAATCACGGTCTGAGGAACGGTGAAATCTGCCCTGTTGCCAAGAAATTCAACCATCGGCTTAACGATGAGTGGGACGACGAGGGTGGCGATCGCGAAGTAGAAGCTCTTGAGTCTAAACGTTGGTATCAGTGCGACTCCGAGAATCGCCCCAGCAAAGCCAGCCAAGAGCAACGATATGATGAACGGGAACCCATCGAACAGGGCTAGCGCTCCCACAACCCCGCCGAGAGCGAAGAAGGCGGAGATCCCCAGATTGAGAAGCCCTGCGTATCCGCCCACTAGGTTCCAACTCTCTGCCAGCGAAATCCACATGAAGTAGACGGCGTACACAGACAGGACCCTCGAACCCTCCGTGGAGAGGGTGAGTGGATACACTGTCGCGAAAAAAAGTGAGATTAACAACGTGATTTGGGAGGGATTTCTCATGCCTACCGCGAACCTCCATACCCGACTCCTATCGGCCAACTTGGGACCAGTCCCTCTCCTCCGCTTCACTCAGCAATACCGTGTCCAAAGAGCCCTCTTGGTCTGACCATGAGAATAACAATGAAGATCAGAAACGTCAGAAGCGACGCGAGGTCTGCGTGAAACTGAAACTGTGAGGGCAGCGTCAGAGCGATGAGGCTCGATACGCTCATGATGACCCCAACAAGAAATCCCGCCGCAAGGGTTCCAAGTATACTCCCAATCCCCCCTAGAATTACCACGACGAGTATCACCGGAAGCAACACTTCATCCCCCGCTGTTGCCGTTACGGAGTTCGTGAACGCAAAGAGCCCCCCCGCAAGCCCCGCGAGGGCCGAACCCGTGATGAATGAGAGGAGCCTGACCGCCTTCGTGTTTATGCCCGAGAACTCAGCGGCCTCCCAGTCCTGCGACGTTGCGCGAATCGCTCTGCCACGATACGTCCTGGAAAGGAAGAGTTGGAGAATAGGAAGCACCACAACAGCCATGACGAATGCCAATGCCTGAGCCTCTTGCAGGAAGAACGGGCCTATCTGGAATGCGGTACTCGAGTAGCTCTGATGCTGAGCTTGGGCCCCAATGCCGTGCGATGGGTCCAGCGCCGGAAAGGGACCGATGCCGTTTGAGGCCAGATACTCTAAGAGTATCGAAAGACCAAAAGTGGCGAGGAGAGGGGCTTCAAACCCTGTCCTCTCAATCCTGTAGATAAGAAGAAGGTAAACTGAGCCGCCCACAAGGGCCAGCATCAAGGAGTCAGTGAATATCGAGAGCAGGGGGTCTATGTGGAGAACGGGTGTAACCAAAATCGAGAACTGAATCGTGGCGAATGCTGCGAGGACGATGAATGCCCCATGGGCCACGTTCAGAACCTTCTGGACGCCAAATATGAGAGAAAATCCGGCGGCGGAGAGGGCGAAGAATCCGCCCTGCAACAACCCATTCACGAGGGCCTGAACAAATTCTACCGTGCCCAGGGCCAAATTCAGGTCCCGACTCCCAGATAGGCTGCTCTTACCATGGGGTCGTGCAACAGCTCATCGCTCAATCCACTGCCAGCCACCCTCCCGTTCTCGAGCACGTAGGTTCTATCGGAGATTTCCATCGCTCGCTCCGAGCTTTGCTCCGCCAGTAAAACAGCGACTCCTTCCCTGTTTATCTTCTCGATAACGCCAATGACCTTCTCGAACGCAATAGGTGAGAGACCGAGGGAGGGCTCATCGAGGAGCAACATCTTGGGCTTCGCCATCAGCGCCCTGGCAATTGCGACCATCTGCTGCTCACCCCCCGACAGTGTCGTGACTAGCTGGAAACTTCGCTCTTCTAGTACAGGGAACAAGTCGTGAACAACCTTCAGCCGTTCATGGACTTCGGGACATCTTCTCGGTGCGCCCATCCGAAGGTTCTCTCTCACCGTCATTTCTGGGAACAGCCTTCGTCCCTAGGGAACATATGCGATGCCCATAGCTACCAATGTGTGGGGAGCCACCCCAGTGACTCTAGTTCCTTCGAAGACTATCTCTCCTCCCTGAGTCCTCACCAGACCCATAATCGACTTGAGCAGAGTCGACTTCCCAGCCCCATTCGCGCCAACGATGGAGACGATTTCTCCGGCTTCCGCGCTCATCGATACGTCCCACAGTACCCTTAGGTTACCGTAGGAGGCCGAGACCGAGTCAACTGATAACAACGGCTCTTGAAGCCACCACGGCTCTATTGAGGGGCTGAGGAGAAGGTTGTTGTGCTTTCCCCGCCGTTACCTCGTCTTCCCATGTATGCCGCGACCACTCTCTCATCTCTCATGACTTCTGACGGGCTACCCTCGACCAGCTTCTCTCCCCCGTTCATCACGACGATTCTGTTGCAGAGTCTCACTATCGCTTTCATCACGTGCTCAATTACGATTAGCGCCATTCTCCGCTCGGGCTGTATTCTTCTGAGAAGGTCGACCATGGCGTTCATCTCCGAATGATTCAACCCAGCCACGACCTCGTCCAGCATCAAGAGTTTTGGAGAGGTGGCAAGCGCCCTCGCGAGCTCCAGCCTCTTCTGTTCCGCGAGGGTGAGGTGACCAGCGCGAACCTCGGCTTTATCCAGAAGCGAAACCAATTCAAGGATTTCAAGTGCTTTCTGGGTAGCTCGCCTCGGCGCGATAATGCCGCTTCTTCCGAACAGCAGTCCGGCCATGACGTTCTCCCTTGCGCTCATCCTGGCGAATGGTCTCACGGTCTGAAAGGTTCTGGCAATCCCAAGCGACGAAACTTCGTGCGGCTTCAGACCCGATATGACTTTCCCATTGAACCTGATGCTTCCTGCTTCCGGCCTGTAGACGCCGGATATCAGGTTGAACACTGTCGTCTTGCCCGCCCCGTTGGGCCCGATTAAGCCGAGAATCTCCCCCTCGCCTATCGAAAAGGAAAGGTTCTTCACGGCCACCAATCCACCGAACGACTTCGTAATCCCGTCCAGTTCAAGAAGGGCGTCCAAGTTGGACTGAAAGTGCGTGGAAGGCCTTTAAGCTTTCAGCCGAGAGTCTTGAGGTATTAGGTGATGAATGAAAAATCGTCTTGATCTGATTCTCACGAATCGCACGCACTTAATCTGCAGTCACGCTCTTGCGTTTCTTGATTCGCAAATTCCTAGGTGAGCGCCTTCGTTCGTCGAGTTGCGGGCCTACCTTTTCAGATACTCGAATAGCTGGATTTCGGCGGGCTCCCAGTCAACAAGTTTCCCCTTGTTGTACTCATCGTAGGCTGAGAGGTCGAGCAGGCCGTGTCCGCAGTTGTTGAATGCGATGACCTTCTT
>Ga0209056_10003608_pt1 | contig 16455 bp, 20 predicted proteins | sample GraSoiAngelo_114_FD_185876 | JGI IMG/M metagenome (GOLD analysis project Ga0209056, IMG submission 185876) | Grasslands soil microbial communities from the Angelo Coastal Reserve, California, USA - 14_0903_13_40cm (SPAdes) (version 2) | ecosystem: Environmental > Terrestrial > Soil > Grasslands... | reverse complement strand
ACCAACTGACGGAGACCGGGCGGAAAGCCGTCGCTGCCTTACTCACTGCCTTGCGCTCCACAGTCCGAGACCTTATACCGGAGGCCGCCTGAAATTCGTCGCCAGAAGGAAAGAAATCACAGATTAGAGACAGAGGCCACAGAGAGCTCAGAGCGCATAGAGAAGAAAGGGAGAAGCCGTGAGAAGCCGTTGCTTGACAATTGGGGAGGGGGGAAACAAACTAGGCGCATGCGCGAACTCCTGGGGCGATTGTTTCAAGTCGATTTCTTGAAGGGCCTCGCGGTCACTTTTCGGGCCCAGCATCCCAAGAATATTGTGACGGAGCAGTATCCGCTGGAACGGCCGATGGTGGCGGAGCGGTATCGCGGCGCGCCGCGGCTCAACAATAACCCGGAGACGGGCGAGACGCTCTGTATTGGCTGCAATTTGTGCGCGTTGGCGTGCCCGGAAAACTTGATTGTCGTGGGCTGGCAGCGCGATGACGCTACGCGCAGGAAAGTGCTGACGAACTTCACCTATGATACTTCCCGGTGCATGTTCTGTGGACTCTGCGAAGATGCTTGCCCGGTGGATGCGCTGGAACTGACGCAAGATTTTGAAATGGCCTATTTCACTCGTGAAGGCGCGATCTGGGATCGTCACCGCCTCGAACAGGGACCGACACCTGCACGTTACACCCGCTAAAGACATCGAATGGAACTTCGCAAAGATCCCATCACTCAAAGCTGGGTCATCCTGGGACAAAAAGAAGTTCGCAGCGAGACGCCGGAGGAGTGCCCGTTAGAGCCGGCCAAGCTCGAAAAGCTGCGGTCGATTATGACGTGGCCGACGGAAGGGGCATGGCAGGTGCGCGTGCTTCCACACCCGGAGCCGCTGTATCACATCGAAGGTGACCCAGGACGTGTGGCCGAAGGGATGTACGACAAGATGGTAGCACTCGGCGCCCACGAAATCGTGGTGGAGACTCCGCTGCACGACAAACGAATGTCGCAGTTCAGTGACGAAGAGATCGAACGCGTGTTATGGGTGTGGGGGGCGCGCGTTGCGGATTTGAAGAAGGACGCGCGCTTTAAGTACGTCAGCGTATTCAAGAATCAAGGCGCTCTAGCGGGAGAAGAGTGGGCGCACGCGCATTCGCAGGTAACAGCCACCATTTTTGTACCGCGCCGAATCAAATATGAACTCAACTCCGCACACGAATGGTTTAAAGACAAAGAGCGCTGCATTTTTTGCGATACGGTGCGCCAGGAAGAGAAGCAGGGGAAACGCATCGTGGATGTGCAGGGAGATTATTATGCGCTGTGCCCGTATGCGTCACGGGTGCCCTACGAAGTCTGGGTGATGCACCGGCGGCACAACCACTTGTTCGAGCAGCCTAAGGCCGGTTCGAATCGCAGGCAATTGGCGGCACTGCTGGGGCGCGTATTGCGCCGGCTGGAGAAAGTGGCTCCGGCATATCACCTGGTTGTGCATACATCACCCAATACCAAGAACAAAAAAGGCGAACTGGCGGGGTATTGGAAGACGCTGCCGGATGATTATCACTGGCACATCGAGATCCTGCCCATCGTGGAGAAGACCAGCAAGTCGTACAGCATCAAAGAAGTGTATTTTAATTCAGAACTGCCGGAGCAAGCGGCCGAGAACTTGCGTGCGTTGGACCCCAATTCATGAAGCATGGGCAAACGAATCAAGACGAGCTTGGCGGAATCTTCCTGAACTTGATCCTATTGCTGTGTTTTGTGATTTTCTGCGCTCTTTTGTACCTGGTGAGGCGTCCCCTCCTCCGGTTTGCGGCAGAGACGTGGATTGTCGAAGATCCTCTCGAGAAAGCGGATGCGCTCATTGTCCTGGGCGACGATAATTTTTATGCGGATCGGTCAACACGAGGGGCGCAATTGTTCAGGGAAGGGAAGGCGCCCGTAATTGTGGCGAGCGGAAGACGCCTGCGGCCCAATGCGGGGATCGCGGAGCTAATGGAGCATGACCTGATCGAGCGAGGAGTGCCAAGGGACAGGATCGTGCGGTTTGTACACGACGCGGATGGCACGCTGGAAGTGGCGCAAGCGCTTACGCGGCTGGTGAAAGAACGAAAATGGCACAGCGTGATTGTGGTGACATCGAATTTTCACACGCGGCGGGCGCGCTATGTTTTCCTGCATGTTTTTCCAGAGAGCGTAGAGGTGCGCATCGCCAGCGCCAGCGATGGCGATTTTGATCCGCAGCATTGGTGGGAAAAGCATAAATCAATGAAAGAGTTAACACAGGAATTTGCCGGGATGGTGGCGGCCTGGTGGGAGCTGCGAGGGAAAAGCGAGAAGAAGGAAACGACGCAATCTGTAGTGGAGTTGGGAGAACTAAATCCGCTATTACTAGTGTAGCCTTTCAGGAAACACCCCAGATTTGCTACCCGCCATTCCTTGTTTACACCCGCTAAGTCGTGTACTATGTTCACTCTTCCGAGTCGCAGCTCCAACCAGCCCTGCGATAAGCGGCTTCGAAAATCCAATTTTCGATGTCGAGGTGTGAGATGTGGAAAAAAGAAGATGCGAAGCCGGACGGAGTTACTGGCAACTCCGCAACTCCCGTAAATTCTGCGACTTCGTCGAGCCCGGCTACCGCCAGTACGCCCTCAATCTCCAGTGCTCTCCCAACTTCGGCGCGCGCGGCCGCCTGCATTAGCCAGGGAATTCGAATTAAAGGCGAAGTCACGGGAAGCGAAGATCTTTTTGTTGACGGCATGGTGGAAGGAAAACTCAGTCTCACGACAAACAGTTGTCTGACCGTTGGACCGAACGGACATGTGAAGGCCGACGTGCTTGCGCGCGAAGTAATCGTGCGCGGGAAGATCGAAGGGAAAGTCACTGGACGGGACAAGGTTCAGCTATGGAGCACAGGGCAGGTCACAGGCGAAGTGCAGACCGATCGCCTGTCAATCGAGGATGGAGCACTGCTGCGCGGAAGAGTTGAAGCCGGCAGGCAGCCGAACCAGACTGCCGAGATCAAAGCCTCCGCAGCCACGGCGTCGGCATCCACGTCAGCAACGGCATCGGCAACGGGCAAGGTGGCTGACGCGACGCCCTTGAGCCCCGGAACGGCGGCTAACTGACGATGAGCTTTTTGAATAAACTGCGTCTTGGCATGACAAATGGGACGAGCCGCGGCGGGTCCATTCCGGTGCATTCGAGTTCACGCTCACGAACTCCGGGAGGGCCAGTTTCCGCTGTGGGCGCCACGCACGCACCGGAATCCCCGGAATCGACCCGCGTCTCAAACGGATTGAAAGAATTCCTGTGGAATCTCGATGGCCTTGGACGGGGCACGTTGCTGGATCTAGGGCCCGCCTGGCAGACGACTTTAAGCTTTTTTATCGAGCGTGGCTTTCGCGTCTCTTCGGAAGACTTCCTTCGCGGATGGAAAGCATTTCTGACCGATGAAGAGAAGCGGTTGCGCGAGGACCCCGATGCGCGTGAGAAGCTGGACATGACGCCGAATGGACGTGCGACGCGCTTTCTGGCGGAGAATCTGCAATACCCACGCGCATCATTCGACGCTGTGCTCCTATGGGACTTGCTGGACTACCTTGAGCCAATGCTTGCGAAGCAGATGGTTGCCAGTCTGACGGAACTGTTGCGGCCCGGCGGGGTGATTCTGGCGATGTTCCACAGCAAGAAGCCGGAGGGCTTTCAGCGCTATCGAGTGGCGGATTCGAATTCGCTGCAGGTGATTTCGTCGCCGGTCATCTGCGCGGCGCAAAAGGTGTATCAAAACCGGGAGATCCAGGACCTCTTCACCCGCTTCAGGACCATGAAATCGTTTGTTGGCCGCGATCAACTCCGCGAAACCCTCTTCATCAAGTAATACAGGGCTTTGAATCTGTTTGAGCGCTGTGGGAATCGCGCGTTCACCCTCTCTTCGCTTGCATTCGACGAATTGAAGGAGTACAAGCAGGACGTGAGCTCACCGAGCTCCGGAGGGACCATGACTCCACCGGGCTTAGAGCTGCACTACAGCTGATCACACCGCTTTTGCGGTGCGCGTCGCTCGCGAAACATACGTGCATTTAGCGCGCTTCCGAGACGACACACTTAAAAACAAAGGGGGAGCCGCCAGGCTCCCCTTTTTGCTTACTGCACGGATGCTTTCCAATTAGTGCTGAGTCGTAGCCTTGCGATGATGGCGACGCCTAACGGCGCTGTGTCTGCGATGATGGCGATCATGTGATGACGCTTGGTTGGACGCCTGCGGCTGGGAGGGGGCCGCACTATCCTGAGGAGCCGATTGCGCGGCTGAACTCTGCTGCACGGATACCAAAAGAGCCGGCGTTGTTGCGAGTAAGAGAAGTCGAACGATGCGTTTCACGGCAATTCTCCTAGAGAAGTTCCCTGTAAAAACTATTGAATCACAAGTTGCAGAGAAAGTCTGTCGGAATTGCTTTCAGGAGTTTACAGAGCGTAGGGCACTAACCGCCGAACTTAAGCCGTACAAGCCATTGAATGGCTTCGCGCTGGTTGGCAATGATCTGTGCCTGCCATACTAAGGCAATGGACATGAAGCTCATAGATACAACGCAAAAGACGAGAACGATCACGACGTTGGACTCTTGGACGGGGAGACTAAGGACGCGACGAAGCCAAGTCATGGTAGGAGCTCTCCTAGTACTCGGTTCGCCTGCCATCGCTCTCTTGTGCGAATCCGAGTCGGCAGCGCCCGGGGATGTAGCGTGTGCCTGATTATCTCAGGGCAATCGGGAGGCCAGGACTGCGGCGAGAGTCGGACCCCTTATCCCATGGAAAATAGATGGTTTGCGAGAACAGCAATGGTGATTCGGTCTTCGACTGGAAGTGACGGGTCAAGCGTTGTGCAAAATTAACGCTCATTTGCGCAACTTTTTTTCCGGGGCCTCTAGGCTTTTATTGCAACAGCCGCTAGCAAGCGCTCCCAAAGGTCGGGGACATGGAGGGATAGGCGGAGCGAGCGAGGAGTTTCGGGGTGATTATGTGCGGCCTCTTCAGCCTTACCCCCGGTCAGCAAGATGGTGCGGTCGCAAAATGGGAAGAGCGTGTCGGCCAAATCAGGAGTGGCGATACCCAGAGTGTGGGGATGGTAACGCAGCGCCCGCTCGTAGAGCTTGGTAAGTTCGCGCATGCACCGCTGGACGCTACGGCCGATGGCTGCGGACCATAGCACACCGTGCTGGCGGAATTGTATGTTGCGTTTGCGCCCCTCCTCCAGAAATCCACCGACTTCGGCGTCAGAGGCGCCAGCAAAGAAAAACGTGTCGTCAAAATCGCGCTGTCGCGCAAACTCGGCCTCTCTTTGCGGGAGGCCGGTGTTTTGCGCGAGTTCACGGGGAGAGAGTGAGCGCAGAGTGACAAGGGGCACCCCGGTATCCTGGGACAGCGCTTGGAGAGCCTCTGCGGCTGCAGGCAGAGCTTCCGCAATGGGGATGCAGGTAAAGCGGCCCAGACGCACGGTCGTGGCCTTCCCGGACCGCGCTGTGTCGGATGAGGGTCGAAGGTGAAAGTAGCCTTCCGGCAAGTAGACGGCACAGCCGTCCTCCGCGATGAAGGGGTGCGTGTGGCCGTGCTTGCGGCGGGGATCGTCAAACTGGAGGCGCGAACGGCTGGTCAGCCAGACTGCAGGTATACCTTCGTGATCGAGTACTGCCGTGAATTCGTCCAGGCCACGGAGGCTGCTTCCCCGGAGTGGGATTAGCGCATCGACGGCGATGTAGAGGACACTGGAGGTCTGGCGCAAGCAGGGGCTCCGAACCGAGGAACCATTCTATCGGAATCTGGAAGGCGGCAGGCTCTGGAAAAGAAAAAGGGCGGGCAGAATGATCTGCCCGCCCTGAATTGTGCCCGGCAAACGCCGCCGAGTGATTGCTCTAAATTATTAGTTGCCAGACTTTGTGGCAGCCGCAGCAGTCTGCGAATTCGCCTTCGGGATGCTGAGGTAGCCGCTGACGGTGTTCCTGCCCACCTTGTTGATAACGATTTCCTCGGGAATATGCGTTCCAGAGAGATAGAAGAAGATCGGCTCGTTCATGGCGCGATTCTTCTTTTCGAATTGCTTGTCTTCAATCGTTACGGCCGCGCTGAACTGATTGCGCTTTTCGTTGACGCCCTTCAGTTCGACGGTGACATTACCTACCTTCTGGGGTTTGTTCCTGCCGACGATGGTGAATTCAACATAGTCCCGTTCACCGAGGCGGCGGAGCTGGTCAATTTCATCATGGTTGCGTGCGATGAGCGTGCCCATCTCGCTGCGCGCCATTTTCAGGTCTTCGCGGGTGGCGTCCAAGTCGGTCTTGACGCCTACAACCTTGGTGTCCACGGTCTTCACGTCATCACTGGTGGCCTTCGTAGCGAGTTCCGAGTGGACCGATGTATCCAGAGCAGTCAGCTTCTCAGTCGTCGCGTCATTGAGTTTCGCCGCTTCCTCACGCGCCCTCTTAAGCTGGCCTTGCGTAATCTTCAGCTTGCCCGTGACAACCTTCAGGTCGCCCTGCAGATCCGTATTTGTCTTTTCGTCCTGAGCAAGACGATCTTTCAAAGAAGCCATGTCCTGCTGCATAGACTGCTCTGCCGTCTTCAATTGAGCTGCAACTGCCTGCTGTGTGCCATCGAGCTTCGAAGAAGCACTCCACCCAACTGCCAGTCCGCCAATAGCAATCAAGCCTAGAACGACCATCGCCGGCAACGTCCAAGCTGGTGATTCGGTGCGCCCATCCGAAATTCTATCGTCTGACATAATCAATCTTTCTCCTCACCCCGTTAGGGGAACCGCCGGCTTAACCGGCCTATAACGCGGTGATTGCATGCAAGAAGCCAAAGTAGAAAAGTGCGTGGTTACGGTAAGTGATAGAGGGACTGCGGGTTGTGGGCGGCGAAAAAACGAAGATGCAGTACTAGTCCTAGCAAAGTTTACCCTAAAGGACAGGTAACAGCGGATTTTTTGCTTTGCGCAGGTTCAGTCAATTTGGATCCCGAGGCCTCGGAGGTTGGATTGGAGTTGTTCGGGCGATTCGAAGACAATTCCGGTCATCCCCAAGCGGGTGGCCGCCTCTGCGTAGGCCGCAATGTCGTCGATATAAATGGCTTCCTCCGCCCGCACCTTACAAGCCCGAAGAGCCTGGCGGTAGATGACGGGGTCCGGTTTGCTTGCGCCGACCCTGTAGGAATAGATGCGAATGGGGAAAAAGCGGAAGAAGGGGAAGCGAGCTTCCTCATGGGACATGTGGATGGGATCGGTATTCGAAAGCAAGGCCAGCTGGTAATTCTTGGAAAGGTTCTCCAGGAAAGACTCGGCATGAATGGGGTTGGGGTCCAGGGCGCGGTTCCAGACTTCACTGAACTGCTCGAAAGTAAGTGAAGCGCCCAAACGCTTGTTGAGCTGAAGATGCCAGTCCCGTGGAGAAATGCGTCCCTCCTGCCAATCCAGCCAGTGAGGATCGTTTTGGATGGCCGACCACACTTCTTCGGGCGTGAACGAGAGGCCCGAAGCCAGCCCGTCCATGGCGCGAGAAATATCCACGCGAATCAGAACGCGGCCAATGTCGAAGATGAGGGCGCGAAACCTTGCAGTTGCCACCGGCTATTTGCCCTCTGTGCGGGGAGTTGCAACGGGACGCTGATCATTGGCAGTACTGAACCTATGCCTGCTCCGATAGATACTGATAACCGCGGGAAGGACGGAAACGACGATGACTACGGCGATGACGTAATGAATGCGCTCACCAATATTCGGAACGGAGCGGCCCAGGGAGAATCCGCCGAGAATCATGGCGCCGACCCAAAAAATCCCGCCAAAAATATCGAACGCCAGATAACTGGCGTAAGACATCTTCGCGGCGCCGGCGACGGGTGGGCAGAACGTCCGAACGATAGGAACGAAGCGGGCGAGGATGACGGCTCGTCCACCATATTTCTCGTAGAAGTCATGGGCCCGTTGAAGGTGGCTTCGCCGGAAGAAGAAAGAATCTTCGCGGCGGTACAGCGCGGCACCCGCCGAGCGGCCAATCCAGTAGCCGATCTGGTCACCTACAATGGCGCAAAGCATGACCGGCAAGAGAAGCCATTTGAGTGGGATCACGCCGGCAGCGGAAAAAATTCCAGCGGTCACCAGCAGGGAATCCCCAGGAAGGAAAAATCCCACAAAAAAACCGGTTTCAACGAAAACGATCGCGCAGATGAGGGGCGCTCCGCCGGAGCGAATTAGTTCCTTGAGTCCATCTGCGTCGTAGAGGGAGTGGAAAAAGTGAAGGATGGCGTCGAGCACTCGTTGTTGTTCCTTGCGCCGGATGGATAAATCGAATCCCTTACGGGCACAGAAACGAGAACGCGCGAGCGCAGGCTCGTAAAGGCACCCAAACCTATACGGTAGCAGAAAACCCCGACGTCCTCTCCACATTCATGCCAAAGAAGGAGCGGGACAGTAAAAGGCGCGAGCCAGATGCTGATGCGATTCATCCGAGCACCTCCGCCAGCCATAGTTGACCCTTGTCTGCAGCCTCGATGCGCGCCTGGAGATCCTGTGCGGCTTCTTCCCTCTGCCTGAGCAGTTTTTCAATGCGCGGAAGAGCGCGACACGCAGCAGCAGCGCCGGCGGCAATAGCTTCTTCGGCGCGATGGAAGTCGTCCCAAGCCAGGGATTGCACGTCGGGCCGGAGGACGAGGTCGGCATGACGCTCCCAGACTTCAAGCTGGTGTTTTTGCGCGGCGCTCACGGCGCGGCTCACAACCTGAAAGATGTTTGTAGGGGCGCCGCGGTGGCCATCCTGCATGCCAACGGAAATCCCAATTACCGTGGCAGCGCCAATGTCGCGAGTGGCGCGCGTCGGAACCGGGGCGACCAACCCGCCATCCGCCAGACACCGCGTGCCAATCTCAACTGGTTCGAACAAGCCGGGGAAGGCGCAGCTTGCGCGGATGGCGTCGGCAAGATTTCCTTGGGTGAACACTACGGGCTCGCCAGAGGTCAAGTCCGTGGCCACAACTGCAAGAGGAATACGGAGATCTTCAAAGTGTCGCGAATCAAAAACGCGCTCGATCAAATTTTCAAGTCGCTGATTGCTTGCCAGGCCAAGCCGCGAGACACGCCAGCGGGCGATATCCCGCAAGCGGAGCGTGCGGCAGGTCTCAATTATGCGCGAAAGAGGGGCCCCACTGGCGTACGCAGCTCCAAGGATGCTGCCCACGCTCGTCCCCGCGATGTGCGAGATGGGGACATGGTTCTGTTCGAGAACTTGCAGAACGCCGAGATGCGCGAAACCTCGTGCAAACCCTCCCCCTAAAGCAAGGCCGACGCCAGCCCTGCTGGGCTTGGCGGCTGAACTCTCGTTGAGGGTCCTGCGCGCACTGTACCCGTGCCTCGTCATTTCCAGAGGATCGCAGGGAGAAGGTTTTCAACCTATGGGTCGGGCGTCCCGAAAGAGCAGTACTTTTGTACCGCGGCGGAAAACAACCATAGATTAATGTTTGAGATCTCGGCAGTACCTTCTTACTAGTGCAGTACCCTCTCTGTACCATTGTGACAAGCTGCACGCCGCGCGATTCTCTCTTTCGTCAGGCTGAATCACTCAGGGGGCTGTGAATGGACAGTGCGTTCAAGGCTTGGGTAGGGCAGCCGGTGGTCCTGCAAGTGGCTCTTGGTGATATCAAGGTGCCGCTGCGCGGGAAGCTGCTGAAAGATGGCGAAGACACCGTACGGATGCGAATCGGCGATGGCTGGGACGTGGATATCTATAAGGCCATGATTCTGGCGGTGGAAGAAGATTCGATGGCCCTACTTCCTGCGTGAGGGATGCTGCTATGAAAACACAAGAACTCAAGTACGTTACCCGACGTCGCGCGGCGGTTCTGCTTGGTCTTTCGGAAATGGAATTGAGCCGCATCTCGAGTGAATCGGGATTCGGACACAAAGAAGTCGCAGGCGAACAGGAAGAGACGTATTTCACCTATGAAGAGCTGCGGCGGATCTGCATGCTGGCAATACACCAGGTGAACTAGACAAAACGAGTTTCCTCCGGCCCCCCTCAGCAACACCCCCACCCCGGGTCGCTCCCCCCAGCGACCTGGGGTTTTTCTTTTGGCCGAAGATCTCAAGCCAGTGATGCGTGGCCGTTGAAACGGCTAGAAATCCTTTGACAGACAGAGGCCGTGCGATAAGACTTAGCGCCTCATGGGAGGGACGCAGCTCTAATGTCACATCTTATCGTTCGCAGGTGGTGGAAGTGGGCCGCGGCACTACTGTTGGTTGCTGCAGCGGTGGCGCTCACGGTAGGGAGCGGCGCGAGCAACGGAACCGAAACTTATGACGTGGTCATTGCGAATGGGCGAGTGATGGATCCCGAATCGGGTCTGGACGCGATTCGAAACGTCGGGATTCGCAGCGGGAAAATCGCCGCGATTTCTAGCGGCCCTCTCGAAGGGAAGCAGACGATTGAAGCTAAGGGGCTTATCGTCGCACCCGGTTTCATTGATCTGCACCAGCACGGGCAGGACGCGGAAAACTATGCCGCCAAAGCCGCGGACGGCGTGACGACGGCGCTAGAGCTTGAAGTTGGAGTTGCCGATGTCGATCAATGGTACAGCGAGCGGGAAGGGAAGGCGCGCATCAATTTTGGGGCCAGCGCCGGGCACATTCCGGCGCGCATGGCCGTGATGCACGAACCGGGCGGGTTGCTGCCAAGCGGGGACGCGGCACACCGAGTGGCGACAGCGGAAGAGAGGGCACGGATCAGCGCGCTGATCGAGAAAGCGTTGAAGCGCGGCGCCGTGGCCGTCGGCCTTGGGCCCGCTTACACCGAAGCCGCCACGAATGAAGAAATCCTGGATGTATTCCGCGTGGCGGCGAACTACCACGCCTCGTGCCACGTGCACATTCGTGCGCCACTTACGCAGGTGGCGGGGAATTTCAGCGGATTTGAAGAGGTGCTGGCGGCTGCGGCGATCACTGGAGCCCCGCTTCACATCGTGCACATCCAAAGCACCGGCGGGCCGAACGTAACGCAAGAGCTTCAGATGATTGCTGACGCGCGCTCCCACGGAATGGACGTGACCACGGAAAGCTATCCGTACACGATGGGGATGACCAGCATTCAAGCCGCGATGTTCGATCACAAAGAGGAAGAGCCCGCCACGTTTTACTCTTCGCTTCTGTGGCCGGCGACCGGGGAACACCTGACGAAAGAATCCTTTTTGCGCTACCGCAAGCAAGGCGGGATGGTCATTGTTCCCGCGAACACGCCGGAAAATGTTCATGCAGCCACGGTAAGTCCGCTTACGATGATCGCTAGCGACGGACATCTTGCGAAAGGACAGGGACACCCGCGGACCGCCGGCACGTACGCTTTGGTGCTCGGACGTTACGTACGCGAAGAAAAGGCGCTGGATTTGATGACCGCGCTGCGGAAGATGACCCTGATGCCGGCGCAGCGGCTGGAGAAGCGCGCGCCGATCTTCAAGGATAAGGGACGCATACGCGTGGGAGCGGATGCGGATATCACGGTCTTCGATGCGAATCGTATCCTTGACAAAGCCACGTACGAAAAACCGTTGCAGTACTCGGAAGGAATTCAATTTGTGTTTGTCAATGGAGTTGCCGTCGTCAAGGACGGGCAACTCGTCGACGGAATTTTCCCCGGCCGGGCAGCGCGGGCGCCGCTTTCGCAATGACCTGCCTGTATCCCGCTTACCAGTCCAGAGACACGCGCAGGAGTCAGAAAAGACCATGCTGCCAATCGTCCGGAAGTGCTCTATAGTACAGCGCGCAATGGTCTTCTCCGGAAAGGACGCACCTTGACACTCGCCGCCGCGGATTGGGCTGCCATCGTTGGATACCTGCTCATCACCTTATTTCTCGGCTTGTACTTCCGAGGCCGCTCCGGGAAGAGTACGGAAGACTATTTCGTATCGGGCCGTAACGTTTCCTGGTGGCTCGCGGGGACTTCCATGGTGGCGACAACGTTTGCGGCGGATACGCCCCTCGCTGTCACCGGCCTTGTCTACGCGAATGGAGTCGCGGGGAACTGGCTCTGGTGGAGTTTCCTGCCATCGGGAATGATGACGGTGTTTTTGTTTGCGCGTCTCTGGCGACGCTCGGGCCTCATCACCGACGTGCAATTCGCCGAGATGCGCTACGCGGGCAAGTCCGCCGCGTTCCTCCGCGGCTTCCGCGCGGTGTATCTCGGCCTGCTAATGAACTGTTTGATCCTCGGGTGGGTCACCAAGGCGATGGTCAACATCATCAGCACGTCCATGGGCATCAGCGATTTCAAGGCTTTGATGATTTGCGTCTTCTTCCTGATGCCTTTCACTGGCATTTACGTCTCACTGGGCGGCCTGTGGGGCGTTCTCTGGACTGATCTGTTCCAATTTGTTTTGAAAATGGCCATCGTAATTGGCGTGGCTTGGTACGGTGTCCGCGCCGTCGGAGGAATGCCCCAACTCCTGGCGAAGCTCGCGGAGCGTCGCGCTGCTGTTGGGCCCGGCGCGAGTGACATCACGGCACTCTTGCCTGATTTTTCGCGCGGGATCAGCGGCGAAGCTCTTTGGACGCTGCCGGTCATCACCTTCGTCGTTCACCTGGCCGTGCAGTGGTGGGCCTTCTGGTATCCGGGCGCGGAACCAGGCGGCGGAGGATATATCGCGCAGCGCATCTTCAGCGCGAAGGACGAACGCAACGGTTTGCTTTCCGTCCTGTGGTTCAACCTTGCGCACTACGCGCTGCGTCCGTGGCCCTGGATTCTGACGGCTCTGGTCGCGGTTGTCCTGTATCCCAATTTGGCTCAGCCCGAACGCGGTTTCATGCTCGTAGCTACGCGCCAAACGCCTCACGCGCTCCTGGGAATTCTCCTTGCCGGATTCATGGCCGCCTTCATGTCTACCGTTGCCACGCAACTCAATTGGGGCAGCTCCTACTTGATCGAAGACTTCTACCGGCGCTTTCTGAAAAAAGAGGGAAGTGAAGCGCATTTTGTGAATGCCTCGCGGCTGGCTACGGCTTTCCTGGTGGTTGCCGCCGCCGCCGTTGCCTGGGAGCTGAAGTCCGTCTCCGATGGTTGGAAAATTGTTCTGGAGCTTGGGGCCGGCACCGGCGGCGTGTATCTGCTCCGCTGGTATTGGTGGCGCGTCAACGCGTGGAGCGAAATTTCGGCCATGTTCGCCGCAATGGTGACGACTCTCGCTCTTCATTTTGACGCGCTTTGGGACGCTCTTATTGGCCGACCTCAGCCGTTCACTGGCTCCGCGGCGGTCATCTTTGCCAAAACCACGCTCTGCACGACGGGCGTCACCACCCTGGTATGGGTCGCTGCTACTCTACTCACTCCTGCGGTGCCCGACGACACGCTCATCAAGTTTTACACCAAGGTTCGCCCGCAGATTACCGGCTGGCACCCGGTAGCCAAGCTGGCCGGCGACGTTCCGGTCACCCGCGACTTAGGGCGCAACCTGCTCAGTTGGATCCTTGGCTGCGTGCTCATTTACTCCGCGCTCTTCAGCATCGGTAAGCTTTGCTTTGGTCTCTATCAAGAGGGGTTACTTCTTGCCATTCTCGCCGTCGCCAGCGCTCTGGCCCTCTCGCGCCTGATGCCCAAGCCGGCGGACTGGCAAGCAAACTGAAATGGCTGGCGACGTTCGGCCTGCAGGATCGGGGACGCATCATGCGGTTCTCGCCGGATTTCTCGGCTGGACGCTCGATGCGTTTGATTTCTTCATCGTTGTTTTTCTCTTCGACACGCTGGCACATCAGTTTGGCGTCACCAAGAAAGAAATCGTTTGGACCACCACTGTGACGCTGGCCATGCGCCCCCTCGGCGCACTCCTATTCGGGCTTCTCGCGGACCGTTACGGGCGCCGCATCCCGCTCATGGCCAACGTGATCTATTTTTCGGTCATCGAGCTTCTCTGCGGCTTTTCGCCGAACTTCACTGTGTTTATCATCTTGCGCGCGTTGTTCGGCATCGGCATGGGCGGCGAATGGGGAGTGGGCGCGTCGCTCGCGATGGAAGCAGCGCCAGTGCGCTGGCGGGGAATCCTCAGCGGGATTTTGCAGAGCGGTTATTCCATCGGCTACTTGCTCGCCGCGATTGCCGCGAGATTTCTCCTGCCTGCATGGGGATGGCGCCCCATGTTCTGGATCGGTGCGCTGCCTGCGCTTCTCGCGCTGTACATCCGCACGAAAGTGCCGGAGTCGGAAGCGTGGAAGCAGCATCGCGCCGCGAGCACCGGGCAAGTTCTGCGTATCGTCGCGGGAGAATGGAAGCGTTTTGCCTATCTTGTCGTTCTTATGACCTTCATGATGTTTCTTTCGCACGGGACGCAGGATCTTTATCCTGACTTCTTGAAGGAAGTGCACAAGATTTCCGCGGCGATGGTTGCCAACATCGCGATGATTTACAACGTTGGGGCGGTCGTGGGCGCGATTATCTTTGGACAGCTCTCGCAGGTGGCGGGGCGGCGCAAGGGCATGACCGCAGCCTTGGGATTGTCTCTCCTGTTGATCCCTTTGTGGGCGTTTGGCAGTGGGCTTCCGACGATCATCGCCGCTTCCTTTCTGATGCAAGCGGGAGTGCAAGGGGCTTGGGGCGTTATCCCCGTCCACTTGAATGAGCTTTCCGCCGATGCCGCGCGTGGTTTGATGCCGGGACTCGCGTATCAACTGGGAATCTTGCTGGCCTCGCCGACAAATTCCCTCCAGTACGCGCTGCATGTCCGATTTGGATATCAGTGGGCGATTGCCGGCTTCGAAATCGTGACGATTCTAACGCTCGCAACGCTCCTCTGGATTGGCTCCGAGGCCCATGGAAGGAGTTTTGTTCGTAGCACACTAGCGCAAACCGGCGATTCCTCGCCGTGATTCATCGAACAGAAGAGGCTTCTGGGGTGATTAGATTTTTGTTTGCGCGGCCTGAGACATAGGTAATGGCGCGCCCGGGGGGACTCGAACTCCCGACCTTCTGGTTCGTAGGGCGAAAATGCGCTACACGCCAACACACGCCAGCCTAAACCAGCCAATAGAATCAGCGCAAGAGCCGATTCGCTTTAGGACCGTTTCGGATGCTTTTGTACCCCGTTCACGGACAATTACACGGACAATTTGCGCGACTGCCAGGCCCGGGCCATCCAGCGTTGGATATTTCATCAGTCGGCTTTGGCGCGTCGAGCGACACGCGCCGTTAAAAGAAAACCGACAGAAAGTCCAGTAGGTCCAGAAAATCGAAGAGATAACCAAAGAAACGCAATGGGTTGGCATCTTCCAACGATTGGGCTTGGTACCTGAGGATTGGCTCTTCTGCTGCCGGCGCGCCGCAGCCCGAGCCTTTGCTTAAGCCCGTGAACATCCGAGGATCAGCGCCTAAGCCTAAAACAATGAAGGACATATTCAACTGGCACCTAAGCCGGAAGCTTACTGATACTTACGCGTTGACGTTGCTGATTGTTTCAGCCTGCCCGCGCCCGTGCGTCGCGCCCGCGCGTCGGTTTTCGTTCTCACCAAAATCAATGCAGCCTTGGCGATTATCTCGCGCTCGTTTTCGCACACTTCCAGGGATATTCCAACACGTCTCCGTCTCTCCGTCTGACTGCCTACCCGATGTGCCTCTGCAAGTAGCTGATTCTTGGAATGTTACAGGTGAGTGTCCGTATACTGTCCGCGTGTTCAAGGTGCGCCAACATGCAAGCTGAAACGCAAACAGAGGCGATTCTAGAGCCTGAAATGGCGCCTCAGGATGAATCAGAGCAATCAAGGCCCAAGCGCGGCGGTAGAAGGGCCGGCGCTGGCCGCAAGCCGAATCTCGCGAAGCATCTGCTCAAGGGCTTCTCTCGCGAGGCGATTCTCCAAGCGGTTGAGAACGTCGACGTCGGAGCAATCGTCGTGGGGCTGCTCAAGAGCAAGCGGGAGAAAACACGGCTGGAGACGCTGATCTTCTTCCGAGACACGTTCATAGGCCGTCCAGCGCAGAACGTACAGCTTGGGGTGCTCCACGCACATGTCTGGCGTCCCTTGGCGAGCCTCAGCGACGAGGAAGTCCAGCTACTCGATGCGATCACCAAGAAACTGACCGCACCGGCAGTCTCAAATACCTCTCAGGATGCCCCGCAAAATCAAATAGAATCAAAGCCAGCCATCGAAGCGGAAGTAGTGGCTTCCGAGGCCAGCGAGGTACGCCAATGAGTGCTGAAGCGCCAGCTTTCAGTCGCGCGGAAAAGGAAGCGCTCGCCGTCAAAGCGGTCAATCGGCTCATTGCCGATGTCGAGGCGAAGCGGCTGCTTGAAAACAAGGAACTGGCCGAGGTCATCAAGGTCTGCATTCGCGAAACGCCTCAGGGGTCGCCCAAATCCGGCCATATAGGGTCAGCTGAAAACCGGCCATAGGAAAGCCCGGGACATTGACGCCCGAGAGAGCCCTTATAGGCTCGCTCGGCATGAGCAATGTCTTGAGCACCGA
>Ga0209056_10003607_pt1 | contig 16458 bp, 10 predicted proteins | sample GraSoiAngelo_114_FD_185876 | JGI IMG/M metagenome (GOLD analysis project Ga0209056, IMG submission 185876) | Grasslands soil microbial communities from the Angelo Coastal Reserve, California, USA - 14_0903_13_40cm (SPAdes) (version 2) | ecosystem: Environmental > Terrestrial > Soil > Grasslands... | reverse complement strand
CGTACAACATCACGCCCGCGCTGAGCCTGTACGGGGTCGTCCACGCGATGTGGACCGCACAGGCAGTCGATACCGACACGACCTCCCAGCTCGCCAGCGCCTCGGGGGTCGGGACCGCAGCGAGGTTAACCATCGTCAACGCACCAGGCTGGTTGCAAGGCGATTCCAACTATGTCGGGACCGAGGGGAATCTCGGGATGACCTGGCGGTTCGCGCCGAACGTAGCGTTCGATCTGGTCGGAGCCTACCTATTCGCCGGCGATGCGCTCAACGCGGCTGAGTGCCGCGGGACCCTGAGCGCGACGACGGGCTGTGCTGGCACGGTCGTGCGTATGGACGCGCATGACGCCTACACCTTGGCCGCACGCATGAGGTTGTCCTTCTAACCGGTAGCCGCAGTCTGACCGCAGTGGAGGCGGGGCATGGGTGGCAGGATCGCCCATGCCCCGTTTCATTTTCCCCCATTCCTTGACTCTCCCTACCCCCTGGGCTAGCCTCGGGCTAATGTTGGCGCAAGTGTCCTCATGAGCCGTCACGCGGCTCGCGTCATCTCCCTCGCGGTCCTCATCGCCGTCGGGGGCACCGGGACGTCGGGAGCCCAGACGGCATCGCCCCCATCCCTGGGCGTGCTCGTCGATCAAGTCCTGGCCCTCTTTCCGAAGGTCGATGGCGAGGTGATCGAGGTCCAGGGCAGCACGATCACGCTCTCGCTCGGCAGCCGCGATGGTCTCATCGCGGGCGTCGAGCTAGCCCTGTACCGCCAGGGTCGCGAGCTCCGCCATCCAAAGACGGGTGAGATTCTGGGCCGGACCGAGCAGACGGTCGGGCGCGTGGTGGTCCAGCAGGTGCTCGAAGCTTACTCGACCGGGACGGCGAGCGCGGGTGCCGAAGTGCAGCCTGGCGACAGGGCCAGGGTCTCGGCGGGGAAGATCAAGCTGAGCCTCGTGCCGATCGTCGAAGGCGGCGTGAAGGAGGCGCTGGCGGCGGCTGCGGTTCACGAGGTGATCGAAGCCTTCAACCGGGCCGGCCGCTTTCAGATCGGCCTGGGCGACGGCATCAGCGTCTGGATCGCCCAGCAGGGCATCAAGCGTGAAGACGTCCTGGCGGGCAAAGGCCTCGATTCGATCGTCGAGCGCTTCAAGGTCGAACACCTGCTGATCGTCGCGTTCACGCGCGTCCAGGGCAAACCGTACATGGACGTCCGATTGTTCAGCTCGCCCGCGGTGAGCCCTCGCCTGACCACGGCGCTCTTCGTGCCGCCGACGATCAAGCCGGCCGCCAAGGGCGACTTCTCGGCCGCGGGCAAGCAGCGTGAAAGCCAGACGCCGAACCCGCAGCGGTCGTTCCTCGCCCGGTTGCTGTTCGGGGACCTCGACGCCGGCGCGTACTCCAGCGGCGAGTCGTCCATTACCCTGAAGGAAATCGCGAAGTACCCGTTCTACGTCACCTCCATGGATGTCTCCGTCGGGTCGAAGGACAAGATTGCGCGGATGGTCATCACGGACGGCGATCGCGTCTTTCTCTATCGGATCACACCGGAACGCGTCCTCGAGCCCGAGTGGACGTATCGCGGTGACACACGGGCGCGCGTCTTCAGCGTCCAGCTCGCCGAGCTGTCCGACGACGGCACTCCCTACGTCGTGGTGAACCGCTACAGCCAGATTCAGGCGATCCAGGTCAACTCCCTGATCCTGGCGACGAAGGACAAGAAGCCGGTCGTGGCCGTCGAGGACGTGAACGAGATCTTGCTGGCGGTGGACGTGAGCGGCGACGGCGTCAAGAAAGTGCTCTGGGCTCAGTCGTTCGTCGAGAACGGCTTTTTCAAGAAGGGTGACGCCACGCGCGTGGCGCTTCGAAACGACCGGCTGGTGGCCGATGGGCGGGTTCGGGTCCCCAGCTCGTTCCGCGCGACCGGCGCGACGTACACCAACATCTCGGGCAAGGGGACGCGGGCGCTGGCCTTCATCGACGAGAACAGCCGCCTGCGGATCGCGATCGACGTCGAGGACGCGTTTCGCTCCTCGTCGCTGGTCGGCGGGGGCCTGCCCAAGCTAGGGGTGGAGAGGCAGATCGAGCGGGGTGGCCGCACCTATCTCTACACCCCTGAGCCGATGCCCCTGTCGGTGGACCTGGACGGCGACGGGATCGAAGAGGTCGTCGTGCCCCAGAATCAGTTTCCGGGTCGCCTGGCCGTCGTCTTCAAGGGGCCGGGCGGCTACCGCTTCCAGACGGTCAACTCGGGCTTCGAGGGCACCATCGTAGCGCTCGGCGCTATCACTGGGGACGGGACTCCGGCGCTCGTGGTTGCGGTGGCCCGCTACGCGGGCATGATCGGCTCGGCGGGCGAAACCCAGATCATCATGACGACCGCGGAGTGACTCCGGCACGCGTCCATTCGTTGCCCTGACTCCGTCGCGCCTCACCCGGATGATCCGTCGCAATCAGACCGTGGTCCCGAGGGTCCTCCCGACTGCGCTCGGCACGGTCGAGGCGTGGTCGTGAAGCTCGACACGGCCCCGCCGCGTGGGATGAAGGATCTCCTTCCTTCCGAGGTGGAGCTCCGGGATCGCGCGACGGCCACGATTCTCGCCACCTACAAGCGCTATGGCTTTCGGCGGATCGAGACGCCGGCGCTGGAGAACCTGAAACTTCTCCTCGGGAGCGGCGGCGGCGAGAACGAGAAGCTGATCTACAAGGTCCTGAAACGGGGCGCGAAGCTCGACTCGGCGACGACTCAGCGTGAGGACGATCTCGCCGATCTGGGCCTGCGCTTCGATCTGACGGTCCCGCTCACCCGCTATTACGCCCACAACCGGGCCGCGCTGCCCGACCCGTTCAAGGCGATCCAGATCGGGCCGGTCTGGCGCGCCGAGCGACCCCAGAAGGGACGTTTTCGACAGTTCACCCAGTGTGACATCGACATCCTCGGCGTCGCCTCCGAGATCGCGGAGATCGAGCTGATCCTGGCGACCTCCGAGGCGCTCATCGGCCTCGAGCTCGAGCGCCCGCGGATCCGCGTGAACGATCGACGGATCCTGACGGCGATGGCGACGCACTGCGGCTTCGACTCTGCCCGCCACGGCGAGTTCTTCATCACGCTCGACAAGCTGGACAAGATCGGGCGCGAGGGAGTCGAGCGCGAGCTGCGCGAGGCCGGTCACACCACGGGCGCGATCGCGAAGCTGTTCGCCCTGTTCCCGTGGCCGGGCGACCCGTCACCGGCCGCTCTCGAGCGGCTGGCCCAGAGTGTCCCCGCGACGGCGGAGGCGATCGAAGGCCTCCGCACGATCCTGACCACCGTCGAGCGGGAAGCCGGTGGTCGCTTCGCTGTCGCGTTCGACCCCACGCTGGTTCGCGGCATGGGCTACTACACCGGTCCGATCTTCGAGGCGGCGTACGGCGACTACGGCTCGTCGATCGCCGGAGGCGGCCGGTATGACCGGATGGTCGGTCGCCTGATCGGGCACGACGTCCCGGCGTGCGGCTTCTCGATCGGGTTCGAGCGGGTGGTGTCGATCCTCGAGGAGCGGAGCGGCGTCGCCGGATCGGAGCGCGACCGGGTCGCGTTCCTCTTCGACCGGGACGACCCGCTGACCGAGGTCGCCGCGGCCGCAGGGCGTCTGCGCAGCCGAGATCGGGTCGTGTCGCTGACGCTGAAACGGAAGAATCTCGCCAAGCAGCTCGACGACCTGGTTGGGGAGGGGTTCGGCTCGTACGCGGTGTTTCGCGCCGGCCAGGCAGCGCCGGACGTCAAGCCGCTCGCCCGGCGAGCCGCCAGCGGGGGCGGCGCCGATGCATAGCCTTCGCACCCACACGTGCGGCGAGCTGCGGGGCGAGCACGTGGGTCGCACGGTTCGATTGTCCGGCTGGCTCCACCGGAAGCGCGATCACGGCAACCTGTTGTTTCTCGACGTCCGGGACCACTACGGAGTCACGCAGTGCGTGCTCGACGGCTCGAGCCCACTGTTCAAGACCGCCGAAGCGCTGCGCCTCGAGAGCGTGATCACGGTGACCGGGAAGGTCGTACCGCGCGCGCCGGGCGCGGTCAATCCGCGGCTGGCGACCGGCGAGGTCGAGCTGACGGTCGATGAGCTCGCCGTGCAGTCGGCGGCGGAGCCCCTGCCGCTCCAGGTCAACAGCGACGCCGAATTCCCCGAGGAGACGCGCCTGCGCTACCGCTTCCTCGACCTCCGGCGCGAGAAGCTCCACGCGAACATCGTGCTCCGGAGCCGGGTCATCGCATCGATCCGCCGGCGAATGATCGAGGCGGGCTTCACCGAGTTCCAGACGCCGATCCTGACCTCGAGCTCGCCGGAAGGGGCCCGGGACTACCTGGTACCGAGCCGGGTGCATCCAGGGAAGTTCTACGCGCTGCCGCAAGCGCCGCAACAGTTCAAGCAGCTCTTGATGACCGCAGGGTTCGATCGCTACTTCCAGATCGCGCCCTGCTTCCGCGACGAGGACGGCCGCGCCGACCGATCCCCGGGCGAGTTCTACCAGCTCGACGTCGAGATGTCGTTCGTCGCGCAGGAGGACGTCTTCGCGGCACTCGAGCCGGTCCTGCACGGCGTGTTCGAGGAGTTCTCCGGAGGCGCCGCGGTGACACCCGCGCCGTTCCCGCGCATTCCGTTCGCGGAGGCGATGGAGAAGTACGGCACTGACAAGCCGGACCTTCGCAACCCGCTTCTGATCGCGGACGTCACCGACGTCTTCCGGGGCTCGAGCTTCGCGGCGTTCGCGACGGCGATCGCCGCCGGCGCCGTCGTCCGGGCGATCCCGGCCCCCGGCGCGTCGGCCCAGCCGCGGAGCTTCTTCGACAAGCTCGGCCAGTGGGCGCGCGACCAGGGGGCCCCGGGACTGGGCTACGTCGTCCTGGCCGACGGCGGCGCGAAGGGGCCGATCGCCAAGTTCGTCGACGCCGACCGACTCGCGCGGCTCGTCGCCGCGACCGGCGCCCGCGAGGGCGACGCGCTCTTCTTCGTCTGCGACCGGAAGCCGGTGGCCGAGAAGCTGGCCGGGCGCGCGCGGGCGCGGCTCGGCGAGGACCTCGGGCTCGTCGAGCGCCACGCGTTCCGGTTCTGCTGGGTGACAGACTTTCCGATGTACGAGCTGAACGAGGACACCAAGCGGATCGAGTTCAGCCACAACCCGTTCTCGATGCCGCAGGGCGGCCTCGACGCCCTCGAGCGGTCCGACCCGCTGACGATCAAGGCCTACCAGTACGATATCGTCTGCAACGGCGTCGAGCTGTCGAGCGGGGCGATCCGCAATCACCGGCCAGATATCATGTACAAGGCGTTCGCGATCGCCGGCTACAGCCGGGACGAGGTCGAGGCCCGCTTCGGGGGGATGCTCAACGCCTTCAAGTACGGCGCGCCGCCCCACGGCGGCTCGGCACCCGGCATCGACCGCATCGTGATGCTCCTCGCCGGCGAGACGAACATCCGCGAGGTGATCGCGTTTCCCATGAACCAGCAGGCGCAAGATCTGCTGATGCAGGCGCCCAGCCCGGTGCCGCCGGAACGGCTCAAGGAACTCCACATCACGCTCGATCTGCCGAGTGTAGACTCGGGAAAGGAATCCTAGGCGTTGAGCGAAACCGCCGCCATCACCCGCCGGATCTCATTGGCCCCCGACCTCGATCTGCTGCCGCTTCTCGGGCGCAACGACGATCACCTCCGCACGCTGGAGACGGAGCTCGACATCCGTATCGTCGCCCGCGGCCACGACATCATGCTGAAGGGAGACGAGCGCCAGGTGAAGAAAGCCGAGCGCGCGCTGGTCCAGCTCGCGGAGCTGGTCCGGGCCGGGACCCCGCTGCGGGTGGGCGAAGTCCGGGCGGCGCTCCGCATGCTCTCGGACGACGAGCAGGCCGACCTCAAGACGGTGTTCTCGGACGCGATCGCGGTGCCGTCGCGGAAGAAGTGGGTCGCGCCGAAGTCGGTCAACCAGAAGCGATACGTCGACGCGATCCGCGGCCACGACATGGTGTTCGCCATTGGCCCCGCCGGGACCGGCAAGTCGTTCCTCGCCGTCGCGATGGCGGTCGCCGCGCTCATGAAGCGCGAGGTGGCGCGGATCGTGCTGACGCGGCCCGCGGTCGAGGCGGGGGAGCGGCTGGGATTCCTTCCCGGCGATCTGTACGAGAAGATCCACCCCTACCTGCGGCCGCTCTACGACGCCCTCTACGACATGCTCGAGACAGAGCGGGTGACGAGCCTCATGGAGAAGGGGGCGATCGAGATCGCGCCCCTCGCGTACATGCGCGGCCGCACGCTCAACGACTCCTTCATCATCCTCGATGAGGCGCAGAACAGCACCGCCGAGCAGATGAAGATGTTCCTCACGCGCCTCGGCTTCAACTCGAAGATGGTGATCACCGGCGACGTGACGCAGGTGGACCTGCCGGCGTCGCGCGGCTCGGGGCTCATCGAGGTCCAGACGGTGCTGCGCGGCGTTCCCGGGATCCGCTTCGTCTATTTTGACGACGGTGACGTGGTGCGACACCAGCTCGTGTCGGCGATCGTCCGCGCCTACGACGCCCACGACGCTCGCAAGGGCGAGCGCGAATCGACACCCGCCCCTTCCTGATGGCGGCGGTAATCGCGAATCGCCAGCGTCGGGTCGCCGTGTCGCCGGCGCGGCTCGCGCGGACCGCGGAGCGGGCCCTCGCCGCGCTCGGCCGGGCGGCGGGCGACGTCGACGTGCTGGTCGTCGACGATGCGGCGATCCGCCGGCTCAACGGCCGGCACCGCGGCGTCGGCCGGCGCACCGACGTGCTGGCGTTCCCGCTCGCGACGCCGGGCCTGCCGAGCCCCCTGGTCGGCCAGATCGTCATCTCGGCGGAGGCCGCGCAGCGCCAGGCGAACCGGCTCGCGGTGCCGCTCGCGACCGAGCTGGACCTGCTCGTCACGCACGGCGTCTTGCATCTGGTCGGCTACGATGATCGCGATCCGGTCGAGGCGCGGCTCATGCACGAGCGTGAGCGGGCGATTCTGTCGGCGGGCCGCCGGCGCCCGCCCGCGCGGCTCTGGCAGGGACTCCTGGACGCGCAAGCATCATGGGCCCGGCCGCGGTAACCGGTCGGGCCGGATTCGTGTCGCTCATCGGCCGCCCCAACGCGGGGAAGTCGACGCTCCTGAACCGCCTCGTCGGCGAAAAGCTCTCGATCGTGTCGCCCCGTCCGCAGACGACCCGGAACCGCATCACCGGCATCAAGAACCTCCCGGAAGGGCAGATCGTCTTCGTCGACACGCCCGGACTACACGTGGCCGTCGACAAGTTCGGTGCTTTCCTGCTGACCACCGCCCGGCGCGCCGTCGAGGACGTCGACCTGGTCTGCCTGGTGGTCGACGCGGCGGCGGGGGACGCTCCCGAGGAGATCGTGCTGGAGCCGCTGCGGGCCTACTCCGGACCGGTCTTCTGCGTCCTGAACAAGGCCGACCGTGTCCGACCCAAGAGCCGGATGTTGCCGCTCATCGAGACGTGGCGACGCGGCCACGCGTTCGCGGAGCTCGTCCCCGTCTCCGCGACGGAAGGCGCCAATTGCGACCGGCTCCTGGAGCTGATCGTCGAGCGGATGCCCGCGCATCCGCCGTTCTTTCCTCCGGACACGACGAGCGACCAGCCCGAGACCTTCTTCGTCGCCGAGCGGATCCGCGAGAAGGTCTTTCACCACACGCGGCAAGAGGTCCCGTACGCCGTCGCGGTTCGAGTCGAGGAGTTGACGGAGCGCGAGAATCCCGCGTGCCTGTACATCCGAGCGACCGTCTTCGTCGAGCAGGAATCGCAGAAGGGGATTCTCATCGGCAAGGGCGGGGCGATGCTGAAGCGGATCGGCAGCGAGGCCCGGCGCGATCTCGAGTCGTTCTTCGGCATCAAGGTATTCCTCGAATCGACGGTGGAGGTCCGCCGGCACTGGCGGCGGGACGAGCGGGCGCTCCGCGAGTTCGGATTTCTGCTGACGTCCTGATGGCGCTCGGAAAATCTGCCGCGATCGTGATCGGGTCCTTCCCCCTGGGCGAGAGCGACCGGCTGGTGACGTTCTATTCGCGCGATTTCGGCAAGATCCGCGGCGTCGCCAAGGCGGCCCGGCGGATGCGCTCGCGGTTCGGGAGCGCCCTCGAGCTCGGCACGCTCGGCGAGCTCGTATTTTTCGATACGGGCCGGAGCGAGCTGGTCCGTGTGGACCACTTCGACATCACCCGCCCGTTCCAGCGCGTGCGCGAGGATTTGGAGCGGTTGGCCCAGGCGGCCTGGATCATCGAATGCGTGGCGCGGCTCACCGCCGAGCGCGATCGACACGTCGCCCTCTTCGGTCTGCTGGTTCGCGCACTGCGCGCGCTGGACGGCTCGCGCAAACCGACGCGGGTGGCGATCTGCTTCGGAGTGCGGTGCATCGAGGTGCTCGGCCACCGGCCGCGACTCGACGCGTGTGTCGAATGCGGTCGCGTCTATCCGTTTCCGCGCCCCGCCCTCGGCGCCGGGGGTCTCGTCTGCGAGGCGTGTGCGCGCGGGGGTGGAGACACCCTCCCGATCGCTCCGACGACGATCGGCGCGTTCGAGCGACTCCGGGCGCTGTCCTGGGACGAGGCGCTCGCGCTGCCGCTCGGCCGCGCCGAGGCGGAGCTGTCGGTGCTCCTGGAGGCGCAGGTCGCGGGTCTCATCGGCCACTCGACGCGTGCGGCCAAGTTTCTGCGCGAGGTGCGACGACTCTCGCCGGCGGCGGATGAACGCGCGTGAGCCTGGCCGTCCGGCCTCCCGACGCACCGAGGCGATAGAATGAGCATGGTCGGGCGAGCCGCAGCCGGAGGCGAGGCGAGTCGATGAACATGGACGTGCTGGTGTCCCTCTCGAAGCGGAGGGGCTTCGTCTTCCAGTCGAGCGAAATCTACGGCGGCACGGGCTCGTGCTGGGACTACGGCCCCCTGGGAGTGGAGCTTAAGAACAACATCAAACGCGTGTGGTGGCGCGACTTCGTCCAAACCCGTTCGGACATGGTCGGGCTCGATGCGTCCATCCTCATGCACCCCACCGTGTGGAAGGCGAGTGGTCATCTCGATCACTTCACGGATCCCATGGTCGACTGTCGGGAGTGCAAGCGGCGATTCCGTGCCGATCACGTGGATGCCATCTCCTGGACGCACTACTGCCCCGCCACCAAGGGCAACAAGTTCACGATCCCGGCCGGCGAGCCCTGTGGCCATTGCGGACAGCGCCGAATGCTGTGCCCGGAGTGTGGCAAGGGCGAGCTGACCCCGCCGCGCCAGTTCAATCTGATGTTCAAGACGTTCATGGGCCCGGTCGAGGAAGACGCCTCCGTCACCTACCTGCGCCCGGAAACCGCCCAGGCGATGTTCGTGAACTTCGACAACGTGCTGCAGTCCATGCGGCTCAAGCTCCCGTTCGGCATCGCCCAGGCCGGACGGTCGTTCCGGAACGAGATCACGCCCGGCAATTTCATCTTCCGCACGCGTGAGTTCGAGCAGATGGAGATCGAGTACTTCGTCAATCCGAACGATCGGGTGGAGGGGCGGCCGGCCGACGAGTACTGGCACGACCGATGGATCGAGGACTGCGTGACGTGGTTTCGCCGCTATGGCCTCCGTGACGAAAATCTGAGACTCCGCGAGCACGATCGAGACGAGCTGGCGCACTACGCCAAGCGCACCGTCGATGTCGAGTACAACTTTCCCATCGGGTGGAGCGAGCTGATGGGCATCGCCAACCGCACCGACTTCGACCTCAAGCAGCACGCGAAATGGAGCGGCAAGTCACTCACCTATTTCGACGACGAGCGCAAGGAGCACGTCGTCCCCTACGTCGTCGAGCCGTCCGCGGGCGTGGATCGGGCGTTCCTTGCCTTCATGGCCGATGCCTACCGGGAGGAAGAAGTGCGCGGGGAAAAGCGTGTGCTGCTGCGGCTCCACCCGGAGCTCGCGCCGCTCAAGATCGCCGTGCTCCCGCTTCTCAAGAAGCGCGACGACATCGTCCGTGCCGCCCAGACGATCCGGGGCGATCTTGCGAAGCATTGGCGCGTGGTCTACGACGACACCGCGGCCATCGGGCGGCTCTATCGCCGGCAAGATGAGGTCGGCACTCCCTACTGCGTCACGGTGGACGTTCAGACGGTCGGGGACAGCGAGCGGGGCGAGGCGGGTGATCGGCGGGTCACGATCCGGGAACGCGACTCAATGGAGCAGATCCGCGTGCCCATCGGGGAGCTGACGACGGTGTTCCGTGAACTCTTCGACGGCGCATCGTGGCCTCAGGTCGCGGGGCGGTACCCGCCGGCCCGAGGTTAGGGCGTCTGGCTTTGGGGGACTGGACTCGGCGGGGAGGCCGGCGCCGGTGCCGTTGCCGGAGCGGGTGTCGGGGTCGCCGGGAGCTGGGCGCGTGGCTGTCCCACGGCGTTGCATGCCACGCCTGATTCAGTCCCCTTGACGAAGGCCATCGGTACAGGGCGCAGGCACTCTCCCGACGGATCCTCGTCAATGAGCATCGAGACGATCCGATCCGGGACGGGAAAGTCTTCCTTTGGACTGTCGCCGAGAATCTTGGCCATGTACCCGACCCAGATGGGCACCGCCACACGGGATCCTGTTTCGTCGCGTCCGAGACTCCGCGGACGGTCGTAGCCGACCCACACGCCGGTCGCAAGCCGTGGCGTGAACCCGATGAACCACGCGTTCGAGTAGTCGTTGGTCGTCCCGGTCTTTGCGGCAACCGGGCGCCCCAGAACCTTTGCGGCCTGGCCGGTGCCGCGCTCCACGACGCCGCGGAGCATGTGCGTGATGACATAAGCGGTCTCGGGCGCCAGCGCCTCTCTGCCCTCCGGCACGTGCTCCTCGAGCAGCTTACCCTGCGCGTCGGTGACGTAGCGGATCGTCACCGGCGGCATCCACACACCCTGGTTGGCGAGCGCGCCGTAGGCGGACGTCAGCTCCAGCAGCGAGAGGTCAGAAGTGCCGAGCGCCAGGCTCAGGTTGATGTCCAGGGGGCTCGCGATGCCGAGACGGCGCGCGACCTGGATCGTCTTGGCGAGGCCGATCCGCTCCTGGAGCTTGACGGTCACGACGTTCACGGACTCCTCGATCGCCTGCTGGAGGGTCGTGGACCCGCGGAACTTGCGATCGTAGTTCTCCGGCTTCCAGGTCTGCCCATTCTTCCCGCCAACGCCGTAGGAGACCGGAGAGTCCTCGATCTGCGAGGCGGCGGTGAATCCCGCCTCGAGCGCCGCGATGTAGATGAAGGGCTTGAAGGCGGAGCCGGGCTGCCGCTTGGCCTGCACCGCCCGGTTGAACTCGCTGCGCAGGAAGTCGGATCCGCCGACCATCGTTTTCACGTAGCCGGTTTGGGGCTCGACGGTGACCACGGCGCCCTCCGGGAACTCGCCGGGTCGGGCCTGGGTCGAGCGGCCCTGGAGCGCCTTCAGCCCGTCGCGGAGCGACTGCTCGGCGGCGAGCTGCATGGTGGGGTTCAGCGTCGTGTAGACGTTGAGCCCGCCCTTGAGGACCAGATCGGGGCCGTACTTCGCCTCGAGCGTCTGCTGGACGTAGTCCACGAAGTATTGACCGGTCGTACGCCGCCGCTCCGGTGGGATCAAGCCGAGGTCGGTCTTTGCCAGGCGCTTGGCCTCCTCGTCCTTCAGGACGCCGTAGTCGACCATCCGACGGAGCACGACCTCGCGCCGGCGCTTCGCCGCCTCGGTGCGATCGAACGGCGAGTAATTCGAGGGCGCCCGCGGCAGGCCGCCGATCAGCGCGGATTCACGCACGGTCAGCTCGGAGACCGACTTGCCGAAGTACGTCCGCGCCGCCGCCTCGACACCGTACGAGCCGTGACCGAAATACACCTGGTTCAGATACATCTCGAGAATGCGGTCCTTGGAGTAGCGGCGCTCGAGCTCCAGCGCCAGCACCGCCTCCTTCAGCTTGCGCTCGAGGCTCTTGTCCGGCGTGAGGAAGAGGACCTTGGTGAGCTGCTGGGTGATCGTGCTGCCACCCTCGACGATCCGTCCGCGCCGATAGTTCTGGATGACGGCACGCGCCACGCCGATCGGATCGATACCCCAGTGCGAGTAGAAGCGCCGGTCCTCCGTCGCCAGGATCGCGTCGCGGAGCGATTGGGGGATCTGGGCCAGTGGCACCAGGATGCGCCGCTCCACATGAAGCTCGGTGACGGCCTCATCGTTGTCGTCGTAAATCTTCGTACCCTGGATGGGCTGCAGCGTTTCGAGCGCGGTGACCGAAGGGAGAGAACGCGGGAGGATCGTGAACGCCCAGAGCGCGGCGACGCCCACGGCCGTGAGGGCGAGCAGCGTCAGGGCGCCGACCAGGATGAGCGAGCGGCGCAGCCAACGCCGGCGCCACCACCGCTGCCTGGGAGGACTCGTCGGTCGGTCGGTCACGGAAGCCACTCCCGACATTATAAGCCGGCGGCGCCGGGCAGCCGTGCGTTGCCTTGCGCCTCTGGAATCGGTGTGATACAACGCCCGTGCTTTGAGCCGTGCGGAGTTCCCCCCGGTCGATGAGCAACTCCAGGTCGTCAGGCGCGGTGCCGCCGACATCATCGTCGAGGCCGAGCTCGCTCAGAAGCTCGAGCGATCGCGGCGCGCCCGCACCCCGCTGAAGGTCAAGCTGGGGCTGGATCCCACCGCCCCCGATCTTCATCTCGGTCACACGGTGGTCTTGAGAAAGCTCCGCGACTTCCAGGACCTGGGCCACCAGGTGATCGTGATCATCGGCGACTTTACCGGCATGATCGGCGATCCGAGCGGCCGCTCGGAGACCCGCAGGCCGCTCACCCGGGATGAGATCCGCGCGAACGCGGACACGTACCGCGCGCAGCTCGGCAAGGTCATCGACATGTCGCGCGCGCGCATCGAATTCAACTCGACATGGCTCGCCCCGCTGACCTTCGAGAGCGTCATCCGCGAGACCGCGAATCTCACGGTGGCGCGGATGCTCCAGCGCGAGGATTTCGCCGCCAGGTACGCCGCTGAGCGCCCGATCAGCCTTCATGAGTTCCTCTATCCGATCGCCCAGGCGTACGATTCGGTGGCGCTGACCGCCGATGTCGAGCTGGGCGGCACCGACCAGACGTTCAACCTCCTGGTCGGACGCGATCTCCAGCGCGCCCATGGACAGGAGCCGCAGATCGCGCTCACCGTGCCTCTTCTCGAGGGGCTCGACGGCGTGCAGAAGATGTCCAAGAGTTACGGAAACTACGTCGGGATCAACGAGAAGCCGGAGGACATCTTCGGCAAGCTCATGTCGGTCTCCGACGAGATGATGTGGCGGTACTTCGACCTGCTGACGCGCGTCCCGGAGGCCGAGCTCGCCGCCCTCCGGTCCGGCCATCCGATGGACGCCAAGAAGCGCCTCGCCCGCACGATCGCGGCGCAGTACCACGGCGACCGCGCCGCCGTGGAGGCGCAGGAGCATTTCGCGCGCGTTCACCAGCACCGTGATTTGCCCGACGAGATCGAGACGGCCCGCGTGCCCGGTGACGGACGCGCGATAGCCGGCCCCGTCTTGCCCCCCCGGGGGGCTCCGTGGCCCGTATGGCTCGTGCTCAAGGAAGCAGGGCTCGTGCCCTCGACGTCCGAGGCCCGGCGGATGATTCAGCAAGGGGCGGTTGAGATCGATCGTCGACGAGTCGTGAGCGCCGAGGAAACGCTCGCGCCGGGGCGAGGGTACCTGATCCAGGTGGGGAAGCGGCGCTTCAAACGCGTCCTCCTCGACTGTGGTGGCTAAGAACTTGACAAGGCTTGGGTCGATCCGTATAGTCAGTCGTTGCCTCACGGGTACGTGGGGTATTCAGGCGTAGGCCCGGTCACCTTCCAAGCTGACCGTTGTGCTCTTTGAAAGCTGGATATGCTACTGGCTCACCAAAAAGGTGTGAGCACCATCCGTTCTATCGAGTGCCTTGCGCTCGGCCGAGTGACTGCACGCTAAATCGCAGTAACACGTTCGAGCTTGAGGACCAGGTTCATCGCTTTACTTGGCGAGTTTGATCCTGGCTCAGAGCGAACGCTGGCGGCGTACTTAACACATGCAAGTCGAACGAGGATCATCGGGTTAGCAATAATTCGGTGGTTCTAGTGGCGTACGGGTGAGTAACACGTGGGTAACCTGCCCTTGAGTCCGGGATACCCTCTCGAAAGGGAGGCTAATACTGGATACGTTCCCCGGGGCGCAAGACCTGGGGAGGAAAGGTGGCGAAAGCTGCCGCTCTTGGAGGGGCTCGCGGCCTATCAGCTAGTTGGTGAGGTAACGGCTCACCAAGGCTATGACGGGTAGCTGGTCTGAGAGGACGACCAGCCACACGGGAACTGAGACACGGTCCCGACTCCTACGGGAGGCAGCAGTGGGGAATTTTCCGCAATGGGCGAAAGCCTGACGGAGTGACGCCGCGTGGGGGACGAAGGCCTTCGGGTCGTAAACCCCTGTCAGAGGGAAAGAAGGGTGTCGGCGTGAACAACGCCGGCATCTGACGGTACCTTCAGAGGAAGCCCCGGCCAACTCTGTGCCAGCAGCCGCGGTAAGACAGAGGGGGCAAGCGTTGCTCGGAATTACTGGGCGTAAAGGGCGCGTAGGCGGGATGGCAAGTCGGTCGTGAAATCCTTCGGCTCAACCGAAGAACGTCGGCCGATACTGCCGTTCTTGAGGGATGCAGAGGAGACTGGAATTCCCGGTGTAGCGGTGAAATGTGTAGAGATCGGGAGGAACACCGGTGGCGAAGGCGGGTCTCTGGGCATTTCCTGACGCTGAGGCGCGAAAGCGTGGGGAGCAAACGGGATTAGATACCCCGGTAGTCCACGCTGTAAACGATGACGACTAGGTGTGGGGTGGTTCAGTCCATTCCGTGCCGCAGCTAACGCATTAAGTCGTCCGCCTGGGGAGTACGGCCGCAAGGTTGAAACTCAAAGGAATTGACGGGGGCCCGCACAAGCGGTGGAGCATGTGGTTCAATTCGATGCAGAGCGAAGAACCTTACCTGGGCTTGACATGCTGGAAGTAGAACCCCGAAAGGGGAACGACCTGTTAAGTCAGGAGCCAGCACAGGTGGTGCATGGCTGTCGTCAGCTCGTGCCGTGAGGTGTTGGGTTAAGTCCCGCAACGAGCGCAACCCTCACCCTATGTTGCCAACGGTTCGGCCGGGCACTCTTAGGGAACTGCCGGCGAAGAGCTGGAGGAAGGGGGGGATGACGTCAAGTCCGTATGCCCCTTATGTCCAGGGCTACACACATGCTACAATGGTCGGTACAGAGGGTTGCCAACCCGCAAGGGGGAGCCAATCCCAGAAAGCCGATCTCAGTTCGGATTGCAGGCTGCAACTCGCCTGCATGAAGTAGGAATCGCTAGTAAGCGCAGATCAGCAGGCTGCGCTGAATACGTTCCCGGGCCTTGTACACACCGCCCGTCACACCACGAAAGCCAGTTGTACCAGAAGTCGCCGAGCTAACCGCAAGGACGCAGGCGCCCAAGGTATGGTTGGTGATTGGGGTGAAGTCGTAACAAGGTAGCCGTAGGGGAACCTGCGGCTGGATCACCTCCTTTCTAAGGAGCTTCGGGAGTCCGGCGGTCCGTTCGATCCAATGGATCTCCGATCGTCGGGTTCTCCAGCTTCTGTTTCCGCTCGCATCCTCGAGGTGGCCAGTAGCATTTTTTTTCGCCTGGGGCCTTTAGCTCAGGTGGCTAGAGCGCGCGCTTGATAAGCGCGAGGTCCCTGGTTCGATCCCAGGAAGGCCCACCAGACGGCAGAGGGGATGTAGCTCAGTTGGGAGAGCACCTGCTTTGCAAGCAGGGGGTCGCCGGTTCGAATCCGGTCATCTCCACCAGGCGCGAATGAAGAATGATCTCGGCGAGTGTGACTCGCGACGATCTTTGAAAACCGAATACGGAGATTCTCGAGTGTAGCCAGGCGATGTTCTCCATCAAGAAGTTCGTGGTCAAGCTACTAAGAGCGAACGGTGGATGCCTTGGCGCCGGGAAGCGACGAAGGACGTGGCAAGCTGCGATAAGCCTCGGGGAGCCGCAAGCAGGCATCGATCCGGGGATGTCCGAATGGGGGAACCTGGGTGGGGTAATGCCCACTCGTCCGTGGCTAAATTCATAGGCCACGGCACGCGAACCGGGGGAACTGAAACATCTCAGTACCTCGAGGGAAAAGAAAGCAACCGCGATAGCCCTAGTAGCGGCGAGCGAACGGGCTCCAGCCTAAACCAGATCCGAGCAATCGGGTTTGGGGTTGCGGGGCGCTCACGGGGGAAACCCGGAGAGTTACCAAATCAGGCGATAGTCGAAGGCTCTGGAAAGTGCCGCCACAGCAGGTGATAGCCCTGTAGACGAAATCGCACTGATCTCTCTGGTGAGCGTACCCAAGTACTACGGGACACGTGAAACCCCGTAGGAATCTGGGGGGACCACCCTCCAAGGCTAAATATTCCCCGGC
>Ga0209056_10003605_pt1 | contig 16459 bp, 18 predicted proteins | sample GraSoiAngelo_114_FD_185876 | JGI IMG/M metagenome (GOLD analysis project Ga0209056, IMG submission 185876) | Grasslands soil microbial communities from the Angelo Coastal Reserve, California, USA - 14_0903_13_40cm (SPAdes) (version 2) | ecosystem: Environmental > Terrestrial > Soil > Grasslands... | reverse complement strand
CATATGGAGGCGACCGCTGTGTCGGGCCTGCCAACCCCGCCGCATCCAGATGCGTTTATAACCTAAACGCGATTTTGCAAGGAGGACGCGATGACTCAGGCAATCGCACTGGCGGTCATTCTCGGCGTGGTCGGCGGTCTTGGCGGCGCCTGGCTTCTCCAGCGCTACGACCAGGGCACTCCGCCGCACTCCTGAACCAGCGCATCGGTGCCGCCTCTTCCTTTTGGGGGTGATGGGCGCACCGTATCGGCGTGCCCACGCCTCGCGTTCTTGAAGGTAGACGACATAACTTCGAACGAGAGGACGAAATGAAGGCCTTCCTTCTGCTCCTGACAATCCCAGCGCTCGTGGCGCTCGCCGCCTGCGGAGACGATGACGAATCGGCGACGACGTCCACCCCGACGGGAACAACCGCCAGTCCGACTCGCACCGCGGCGACATCTCTCACCCCGACGGCAAGCGCTGAGCCGTCGGCGACGCCCGATGCACTCGCCACTGTTTGTGGTGACAACCCGGACCCAGCGACCGACGACGTCAACCAGGTGGATATCCCAAACGCGGGGGATGAGGTGGCCAGCGGCTTCGGGGTACAGGGCCGTATTGTCGCCTTCGAGGCTACGTTCCGAATCACCCTCTTCGACGCTGCTGGCAACACCATCGCTGATGAGACAGCCATGTCGTCCGAAGGGCAGACGCTTGCGCCCTTCCAGCAAGACGTCGCGTTCTCTGTCACGCACGAGACGCCGGCCTGCCTCTGGGTCTACGAAAGCAGTGCCCGCGACGGCAGCCCCATTCACGTGCGCCAGATCCCGTTGCTTCTCTTGCCGTGATCGCCGTAATAAGCCGGCCTCGCTCGTCCTTCCAGCGCCGACAGGCCGGGGGTGTGGGGGTGGCCCCCACCCTTCCAGTGGGGCGACTTCAGGAGCCACGCACCGTTAAAGCGGGGAACTCCCCAATGCTATACTCAGCGCCGGTATGATCCGCAGCGGCGGCCGACGGCCCAGCGAACTACGCCCGACGACGATCGTCCCCGGCTACCTCCCGCATGCCGAGGGCTCGGCTCTCATCGATATGGGCGAGACGCGCGTCCTCTGCGCCGTCACCGTGGAGGACCGCCTGCCCCGCTTCGCCATCGGCAGCGGCTCTGGGTGGATCACCGCCGAATACGGCATGCTCCCCCGCTCCACTCATACCCGCACCGCCCGCGAGACCAGCGGCCGCTCCGGACGCACCGCCGAGATCCAGCGCCTTATCGGCCGCTCGCTGCGCTCGGTTACCAGGCTGGACCTCCTCGGCGAACGCACCTTCACCGTTGACTGCGACGTCCTCAAGGCGGACGGCGGCACTCGCACCGCCTCGATCACCGGCGCCTACGTGGCCCTCGCGCAGGCGGTTCACAAGCTAATGCAAGCTGAAAAGCTCCGCACCTCGCCGCTGCGCTACGCGGTCGCCGCCATTAGCGCAGGCATCGTCGACGGAATGGCGCTACTCGACCTCAACTACGAAGAGGACTTCCGCGCCGCCGCCGACTTCAACATGGTCATGACCGAAGCCGGCGAGTTCCCCGAAGTCCAGGGCACCGGCGAGAGCCACCCCTTCACGCGCGCCGAAATGAACCAGCTCCTCGACCTCTCCGAGGCAGGCATCGGGCAGCTTTTCCAGATCCAGAAAGCCGCCCTCGCCGAAGCCGGCATCTCGCTCCCCTCCCCCGTCGCCGGTAAAGCGTAACCCCAGTGCAATACTTCTTTCTCAAGCTTATTCCGCCTAGACCCACCTTCCAGCGGGACATGACCGAATCCGAGCGGGCGATGATGCTCCGGCACGTCGCATACTGGACAGAGCTGGCCGAGAGGGGCGTCGCCGTTGCCTTCGGCCCCGTCGCCGACCCCCGCGGTGGGTACGGAATTGGTATCGTTGAGCTAGAAGACAACGCCGATGTGTATGATCTGGAGAAGAACGATCCGACGGTCGAGTCCGGGCTCGGGTTCACATACGAGATCTTTCGCATGCCACAGGCAGTCCTTCGGCCTTCGCATTCTGCCTAGGCGTACTCCCCCAAAAACGTCCCCCCGATCACATGCACGTGCCCGTGCTCCTGGCTCTGCATCGCCTCGTACCCGAAGTTCGACAACAACCGGAATCCCCGTGGGCAGTGCTCCTGCCCCATCCGCACCGCTATGTCGCCCACCCGCCCCATGTCCGCCCATAGCTCGGCTTGCGTAATGTGCCTCTTCGGGATCGTCAGCAGCATCACCGGCACCCACCGCAGCCGGTTTCGAAACACCATCACTTCATCGTCTTCGTAGAGGATGTCAGCAGGCTCGCGGCGCTCGACGATCTCGCAAAACGTGCAGGCGTAGGGCATGGTAATTCGACGGCCATTCTAACGCAGCGTCGCTCGCCGCCCCGCAAACGGCCGATGCTATCCTTATCCCATGGCCGACGTCCGACCCTTCCGCGCCCTCCGCTACGCGCCCGGCCTCGACCTTTCGGCCGCCATCTGCCCGCCCTTCGACATCATCTCGCCCGATCAGCAGCGCGCCCTCCATGAACGCTCTCCCTACAACGCAGTCCACGTTGAGCTCGCCTACGATAGCAACGGGAGCCGCTACGAGCGCGCCTCGGAGTCGCTACTTCGCTGGCGTCAGGACGGCACGCTTGTGCGCGATGAAACGCCCGCGTTCTACCTCTACGATCAGCAGTTCGAGCGCGATGGCGTGCCCTATCGCCGTCGCCTGGTCTTCGCTCGCCTGCGCCTCGAGACCTGGGACAAGGGCATAGTTCTCCCCCACGAGCAGACCTTCGGCGCTCCGAAGGAAGACCGTCTGCGCCTCCTCCGCGCCATCCGTACCAACACCAGCTCGGTGTTCCTCATCTACCGCGACCACGACCGTCACGTCGAAGCGCTGCTCGATAGCACGTCCTCCTCACCCCCAACCGCTGAGTTCGCCGGCGACGATGGCCAGACCCACGCAGTGCGCCGCATCGACGACCCGCGCGCAGTCGAGGCTTTGACCAACTCCTTCGAACTCGAGACCCTTTACATCGCGGACGGCCACCACCGCTACGAGACCGCCCTCGCCTACCGCGATGGACGTCGCGCCATCGCGAGCGAGTGGACCGGCAACGAACCCGAGAACTTCGCGCTTGTCGCCCTCGCCTCGTCCGCCGACCCCGGGCTCCTCGTCCTGCCCATCCATCGCGTGGCTGCGGCGGGCGTCCCGCTGTCGGAGGCGCTCGGCCGAATGGCGGGCCTGTTCGCCGTCGAGGAGCAACCCTTTCTTGACGCCCTCGAAGCGCGCCTTGTCGCTACGCGCGGAGCACCGGCCTTCGGCCTCGCTTCGGCGGAGTCCGAGGACATCTACCTCCTCACGATCTCCCACCCGAAGGCCGTCGACGCATTGCTTCCGCTGGACCGTTCCCCCGCCTGGCGCTCTCTCGATTATGCGATCGCTAACCACGTCATCCTCCAGCACGTGCTCGGCCTCGAAGAATCGCAGGTGTCGGACTACAACACCCTCTGGTTCACCGAAGACGCCGCCGAAGCAGTCCGCGACGTGCGCAGCGGCCGCGCGCGATACGCCGTGCTAATGAACCCCGTCCCCATCACCCGCGTGCTCGACGTCGCGGACGCCGGCGAGCGCATGCCCCAGAAGTCCACCTTCTTCTACCCGAAAGTGCCCACCGGCCTCGTCTTCAACCCGCTAGAGGACTGAGTTTAGTGAGCGACCATCAACTTCGTTCTGTCAGCGTTGGGAGGTAAGCCGTGGGAAAGATCGTTCTCGCCCTCGCCTTTGCCGGCGCCGCTACGATCGGTTGCGGCGGCGGGGACGACGAGCAACCATCGAGCACCTCATCCGCACCCGGCGCGGTTATTACTAGGGGCGCTTCATCGTCCGCCTCCCCGTCGGAAGACCCGGCCGAAGCGGCACTCGCCGGCGCCATCGAGCTCCTTGAAGGTGTCTCCGAGGCCGATTGCACCACCAATAATCCCGAGCAAGCAGACTGCATCTCGATAGACCCCGACAATCGCGAAAACGCCTCGCTCGGCGTCGCTGTGCTTAAGATCGAAGGCCCGTCCGGTGGCTCATCGGGTCTGCTTATGGGACGCGAGGCAGACGGCAACTGGGCGTACTACGCGGGCGGCGTGCAGTACTACCAGGCTTCGAAGTTGCCGGGCGAAATGACCGTCTGCACGCAGGGGACCGGCCTGAACGTCCGCGCAGAACCGTCCGCCACCGCCCAGCTCGTTCGCACCGTCGAGGACAACTCCACCGTGACCGGCGAGGAGTTCGTTCTCACGCAGCCGGGCACGCCACCAACGGCGTCCCCCATCCCCGGCTACGGCTGGTACCGGATCAGCGCCCCCATCGAGGGCTGGGTCTACTCGAAGTACGTCTCCGGCCTCGCCGACTGCTCCCTCCACGACTCGCTCGAAACACCTTAAGGCGAATCGTCTGAAGGTGGCTGGTTTCCGCTCGTCCTGAGGCTCTCGAGGGACCGGGCGGAGCAACCAACGGATTCCTTGCTCCTAGCTCCTTGCTCCTACAGTCGCGCCAGCTTCACTCCCAGGATGTCCGGGATCTCCTTCACCCGCGCGATCTGCTCTGGCGTCAGTGTCTCGTCCAGCGCGAGCACCATCAGCGCCGTTCCCCGCTTCTCGTGCCGCCCGACATTCATGAAGCTGATGTTTACGCGGTACTCGCCCATCAGCGTGCCCACGGCGCCTACCATCCCCGGGCGGTCCTTGTTCTCGACCAGCAGCAGGTAGCCCTCGCTCGGCGGCACATCCACCCAGAAGCCGTCGATCGAGACGATGTGCGGCCCGTCGTGCGCCAGCGTGCCGGCGATCTCTGCGCCACCCGCCTTCGAGCCGATTCGCACTTTCACGAGGTTCGCGTAAATCTCGTGTGAGGGGCCTCGCTTCTCCGTGATCTGAAGCCCCCGCCGCTGCGCGATGATGTCGACGTTGACGACGTTCACGTGGTCCTCGCTGATCGGCGCCAGCAGCCCGCCGACGACGGCCGCCTTCAGCGGCGTCACGTCGTGCTGCGCGATCTCGCCCGAGTAGTCGATCTCGATGCGCCCCATCTGGCCCTCGTGCAGCTGCACCGCCAGCTCGCCGGCCTTGAACGCTACCGGCACATACGGCGCCAGGTAGCTGTAGGTCTCGGCCGGGATCAGCGGGGCGTTCACCGCGTAGCGCGCCGGCTCGCCCCGAAGCACAGCCATGATCTGCTCGGCGACGTCTACGGCGACGCGCTCCTGCGCCTCCGCCGTCGAGGCGCCGAGGTGCGGCGTGACCACGACCTTGTCCGACTCGAACAGCGGGTGGCTCGTCAGCGGCTCCTTCTCCCAGACATCGATCGCCGCGCCCGCGATCCAGCCCTCGTCGAGCGCCTGCTTGAGCGCAGCTTCATCCACGATGCCCCCGCGCGCGGTGTTGATCACGCGGGCCGACGGCTTCATCGCCCGCAGCTCCGCCTCGCCGATGAGGCGCTTCGTACCCTCGGTGAGCGTCGTGTGCACCGTGATGTAGTCCGACTCCTTGACCAGCTTCTCCATCGGGACGACGTCCACGCCCAGGACGCGCGCCCGCTCCTCCGGCACGAACGGATCGTGCGCCAGCACCCGCATCTCGAGTCCCTTCGCCCGCCGCGCCACCTCCGACCCGACCTGCCCCAGCCCGACGATCCCCAGTGTCTTGCCGCGCACCTCTGTCCCCTGGAAGCGCCCGCGCTCCCACTTGCCCGAGCGCAGCGACGCGTTCGCCTCCGGGATGTGCCGCGATAGCGAAAGCATCAGCGCGATCGCGTGTTCCGCCGCCGAGATCACGTTCCCCGTCGGCGCATTGACGACGACTACGCCCTTCTCCGTCGCGGCATCGAGGTCGATGTTATCGACGCCGATACCCGCGCGGCCGACCACCTGCAGCGTGCTCGACGCCTCGATGATCTCGCGCGTCACCTTCGTCTCGCTGCGAACCACCAGCGCGTCGTAGCCGTCTACGCTTTTGCGCAGCTCCACCGGCGACAGCCCCGTCCGCACATCGACATCCGCGCCCGAGCGCTTAAGCGCCTCAACGCCGTCCTCGGCTATCGGGTCACAGACGAGGATGCGGAACGCGGTCTTTCCGTTCCCGCTCTGCCCTTCAGTCCGTCGCTCTGTGTTTGAGATCGCCATTGGTCTACACCTTCACCCTGTATCCTACCAACCACCCATCCTTATGCCCCAGCTGTCATCCTGAGAAACGAAGGATCTGTCCCAACCCACCCTATCGGACAGCGATGCACTCCAGGACTCTCGGAAACGCCTGCCCACGTCATACCGATGAGCCTTCCGGGTCCCGCGTGCAGGGCGGCGCTTGGCCGGGATCTTGGGACGGCCCCCAGTTTACCCTCTCGGGCGGATGGTTTGCGCCGCCAGGCCGGGGGGTGGGGGGTGTCCCCCAATTTACCCTTCCGGCAGGATGTACAGAAAGAATCACACCGCGCAAGCGACAGTGATGAGCATGACGTTCGGAGTCTCAGCATGTGGTTGGACTAAACCGAGACCTTCGGACCTTACTGGACCGCCGGATCGCAAGAATGGGCGCCGCCAGGCCGGGGGTTTGGGGGTGTCCCCCAATTTATCCTCCCGGGCGGGTGGGTGGGACGCAGAACATCCCGCAACCAAGAAAGAGGAACATCACGCTCCGAGGGACACACGGGGTGGCGATTCGGCTTGGATTCCTGGCTCCCGTCTCGCGGTTCCTGCGCCTCAGCGCGCCGCGCGCACAGCGAACCCCAGCTTCGCCAGCGTCTGCTCGAGCGCCGCAAGCGTCTCCCGGATATCCTCTTCCTCCACGAGCCCCAGGTGGCCGATACGAAAGATCTTCCCTTGCAGCTTGCCCTGCCCGCCCGCGATGACCACGTTGTACTCGTCCTCCATCGTGTTCCGCAGCGCGCTCACCTCGACGCCCTCCGGGCACTTGATCGCCGTCACCGTGTCCGAAGCGTAGCGCTCGTCCTGGCACAGCAGCTCCAGCCCGAACGCCTTCACTCCCTCGCGCACCATGCGCCCCATCGACGCGTGCCGCGTGAAGATGCGCTCCGCACCTTCCTCCGCCATGCGCTCGAGCGCCACGTCGAGGCCGAAGAAGATCGACATCGCCGGCGTCCAGGGCGTCTGCCCCTTCGGCAGCGCGTCCCGGTGCCGCCCAAGGTCGAGGTAGAAGCGCGGCATCTTCGCGTTCTCATACGCCCGCCACGCCCGCTCGCTCATCGAGACGAACGCCAGCCCCGGCGGCACCATCCACCCCTTCTGCGACCCCGTCACCACCACGTCCAGCCCCCACCCGTCCGCCTCGAACGGGATCGCCCCCAGACTGCTCACAGCGTCCACCAGCACCAACGGCCCATCCGTTCGCCCTGAGGCTCTCGAAGGTCCCTGGCTCCTGACTCCTGACTCCTGGCTCCTAATCGCGCGAGCGATTTCCTCTAGCGGGTTCGTGACGCCGGTCGACGTCTCGTTGTGCGTGACCAGCACCGCCTTCACGTCCGGGTGCTCCGCCAGCGCCTGCCGCACGTCCTCCGCCCGCGCCGCCTGCCCCCACTCATACTGCAGCGGGATCACCTCGGCGCCGTAGGTGTCCGCGATCGCCGCGAACCGCTCCCCGAACGCCCCGATGCTCACCGAGAGCACCCTGTCTCGCGGCGACAGCGTGCTCACCACGGCCGACTCCAGACCGCCTGTCCCCGACGCGCTCAGAATCAGCACGTCATTGCTCGTCTGGAACCAGTCCTTCAGCCGCTCCGCCACCCGCGAAATAAGCGCCGCGAACTCGCGCCCCCGGTGGTTCACCATCGGGTGCGCCACGGCCTCCAGGATGTCCGGCGGGACAGGAGTGGGGCCGGGTATGCGCAGATTAGGTGTGTCGCTCATGGGCCTACGGCCATGTTATGGCGAGCCTCGGTGAGTAGCAAGGATAACGACAGTCACCCCGCAAAAGACGACGCCTCTCCCCGCTCGTCCTGAGGCTCTCGAAGGATCGAGCGGAGCGACTGCGCTTGGTCTCGAAAGGGGCAAATTGGTTGCAGCCGGAAGGACAAGTTGTGCTCTCCGCGCACCTAGAGACAGGTTAGCGCCATAAGCTACCCACAACCGACACGCCCACCTGGCGCCTGTCATGGCGTGGCGTTGCACGCTATTGCGCTTTCGCCGTGGTATTAGTGAAAGAGACTACACCTAACCGCGCTCGCGATGCTCGGCGATCGACCGTGCGTGCGTTGCTGCACTTCTGCGTAATCACTACCCGCCGATCGTTCTGTCGGACACCATTTGGGAAGGGATCGTAACGGCTCGCGGAGGGAAGACCGGACTGGGTTCTGCTGAGTTTCATGTCGAGCTGCGGGCGCCAAAATCGGCCTCCCAACTTAGCAAGATCGGTATTGATTAATGCCAATGAAAATACTTGCCGTACCGCATCACGTAACCCGCGCCCTCGAATGGATGCAACTGGCTCGGGCCTCTCCGGTCCGTGTCGACACGTTCGCCCATCTATGGTTTGCACTTATTGCCCTGGTCCGATTTGGCCAGCCAAAAGGCGCATGGGATTTAACGAGGATCCTTGCGTACTTGGCTCAGCTCAGAAGCGGGGCTGGTGGCCATCCTGTGTTGGGGCGGGCCCGAATAGACGCTCTCGAAGCTCTCTTCAGAAAAGCCGAACAAGCGAGACGCCTTCTGTTCCATCGAGACGATGACACGCTGATCACGGATGAGCTGATCGAGGAGCTAGAGGATGGCCTATTCCAACTCATCGAACCCGAAGTTGCACGGTATCGCGCATGATGAAATTAATCGCCCGCTAGCCCTCCCCGGCCGACTCAATCCGCTTATCCGCTGCGCCGCAGGCAGTCCGCTGACAGAAATCCCCACTTCCTGCTCACCTATTCCCCGCTAACCGGCATCTCACCACGTTCACCCGGCTTCACCTAGCGCCGACTGGAATCCAAATGGAACTCTTATGATTCCCCGCACCCAATCCAGCCGCCTCGGTCATATACTCTGCTTAACGACTTACCAGCCGTTGAGTCGCCATGCTCTCTCGTACTCTCGTCCTGCTCGTCGCCGCCGCAGCGCTGGGCGTCGTTCTGCTCGCATGGCAGGCGGGCGCCGCTTCGGCGGGAACGACAACGAGCACGTTCGTGGAGCGCGAGGCGGGGGCCGTCCTCGTGTCGGACGCTCGCGGGCTGCACACTTCGGTCGAGATCGCTATCGGCGAGACGGAGCGGGCTTCGGGCGCGGGGCTCGAGCGCCACCTGAACGCGAGTATCGGGATCTTCCAGTCAGACTCGCGCCGGCCGAAGGCGCAGCCGGTCGACCTGGCGGGCAATGTGGAGGGAGAGGCGGGCGCGCTCCCGATGAACGGCGACCTGAGCGAGGCGTCGCTGGAGATTACGGTCCCGGTGTGCGGGGCGAAGGTGCTGCACAGCGGCCGCTTGAAGGCGAGGCCGTCCTCGGAATGCTTCGACGCGAAGGTCGACATGCGCTGGACGGGCACGGGCGAGCTGGTGATCGTGGGCGGGCCGAGCGACACGCCGGTCGACGGCTGCACGGAGCACCGCGAGTCGACGTCGCAGCGGCGCCTCGCTTCGGCGCAGGGGAGCGTGCTCGCCGGCGGCGTGAACCTCGCGCCGTATCCGTCAAGCAACGCCGCACTGTCGGTGTTCAGCGAGACATCGACACTTACTTGTCCTGAGAAGACTCTCGCCGACCTGATCGTTGCTAATGACCGCACCGGCATTCGGGATTGGGCGGCGCCAAAGACTATCGCCGAAATCAACGCCGAGGTTGCGGCGCTCGATGCAGCACAGCGAGACCAGCTTGCATCGGTCATCCTCGACTCTAACGCCGATGCAGCGAGCCGTGACCTGTTGCTCCGGACGATGCGGGCAGTCCTCGCAAAACCAGACCTCGGCTTCTATGCGGAGATCTGGAGCTACACCTACATCGAGATGGTCGAGGGCGGCTTCTTCGGGACCTGCGGACACCTCTTCTTGAGCCCGACCGCTTGGCCCGGCCTCTCCGATCATGACGCCCGCTGGGTTCTCATCCACGAGTCTTTTCACTCGTTCAACTGCCTGAACGGAGGCCCGATCGGATCGCTAAACGAAGGCTCGGCCATCTGGATCGCCAAGAGCTCCTTTCCCGAAGGCGTCGACCCCGCGGAGACTTGGGCCGAAGCCACCTATGGGACGAAACTCTACTACCGCGACATTGCCGGCAATCCGGACTTCCCGCTTGAGGCGCCCGCCGCTCCGAGCGGCAAGCTAATAGAGGTGTACCAGCGCCTCTCCGCGCTCGACCCCTCGCAGCTCCCCTGGAATTCGACCGAACGGCTGGTTACCTGCTTCGACCGCTACTGGGCCGGCCTGGACCGCAACGTCGATTTCTTCGCCGTATGGCTCCCGTCAGTCGCACAGGCGACCGCCCAGATGCTCGCTGACCCAGACTGCCGTCCGGTCTAGAGGCGCGCTCTTCTTACCTCTTACCTCACTGACAACCGAGAACCGACAACCAACAACTCCACGCCCAGTGCCATTTCCCCCTTAGACTTCCGGCCCCCTTCCGCTACGCTAAAACCGGGCGCAGTCCGTCCACATACCGCCCGTGGCCGCTCGCGCCCACCATTTGAAATCAGTGGACAGTCCGGGGAGGAGGCGAGGCGGTGGAACCAACGAAACAAAATGAGTCCGGCGAGGCAGGCCGGCACCCATTGCGAGGCGCCAAGCGCGGCAAGCGCGGCGGCCCCCGCCCCGGCTCAGGCCCGCCCAAAGGCAACCTCAACGCCCTCAAACACGGCCGCTACTCCGCCGTCACAAGCAGCTCCTCGAGTCCCTCCTCGAGGTCCCCCAGGCCCGTCAGGCCCTCATCGATATCGGCAACCGCCATCGCCAGCGCGTTCGCAAAGCGGAGGTCGAGGCATCATACCTCCTCTTGCGCTGGCTCGCCAACCACAACGCGCCGGGCCTGTTGGACGCCATGGACGGCGCCGCCGCCACGATACAATCAGAAAACGACCAATCTCAGAACGACCAACTGAATCGTGCCCTCGCTAACATGGAAGCAGCCTTCAAACGACGAATTTCCGAAAACGCGACCAAAAAACGCACCCCCAAACCGTCGGATCAACCAAACCGGTAGGGGCGCGGGCTCGCCCCGCCCTCGGGGAGGGAGGGCATTCGCTAGCTGATAGCTGCGGTGCGGGAACCGATCCGCAGCCACCGGTGTAGTATCAGCGGAGGTGCGAGATGTTCCGAATCGTGGTCGCAGCAACCATCCTGTCCGCCGCCGCTTTCCTGCTCACGGCCGGCTCCGCCCTCGCGAAGGGCCCGTTCAGCCTCGTGATCAGCGGCGGCTCCCTCGTCGAGCCGGTCACCATCGACGGGCCGGTAGCCGACGCCGGCATGTTCGGCCTGCAGATCGACGACCCGCAGCCGCACCCCGATGTCATCTACACGGTCGAATTCTTCACGATGGACGGCCACCAGCCCGCGGGCACCATCTCCTACTACCCCGCCCACGACGGTCTCCCCGCCGCCTGGCGCACCAGGTACGGCTTCTGGGCCGTCCCCGGCGAGTTCAACGGGACGTTCACGGCCTATCTCCCCTCCGACGACGGTGGGACGTCCGCTCTCTGGTACATCGTCCCGGTCGCCGGGCTGGGACTGATCGCGGTCGCCGGGGGCCTGGGCGGTCGCCGGCTCCTGTCGCTCCGCCGGTCGTAACCGCAATCCCGATGCTGCTGCCCGCCTCCTTGAGGGCGGAGAGACGCGACCCTTCGAGAACACTTACCCTGTTCGGCTCGGACCCGCTTCCCTCAGACCTCCAACCTTAACGGAGGCGCACTGAATTTGCGGGAATCTGGTATGGTCGGCAGGAAACATCAGGAGGAGCACACCAAAATGGCGGACGAAGCTTACATCTCTGAGGTTCTCGCAATCCTGCTGCCGGATGGCTGGCACGAGGTTGAACGGGGGACGGGGCGCTTTGTTAAGTATCGACTACTGGACGACCAAGGACCCGTCCAGGATGGTTATGCCTTCACGGAACGGGCTCGGGCGGGGACAAACCTTTGTGTACGAGCCGATGCTATCCTTGCGGTCAGGTACGAACTGCCCGCAAGAAATCGAGAGGCCACCAGCTGACGCTTGCGGCTGCCTCCTGCATTCAACGGTTGCGTTCTTCCGGGCCGGATCTACTACCGTGTTCGCGGAGATTCTCCGCTATCTTACTAAGGACGTCTGCCGCTTCCACGACTGTTGACGTGTTGGTCGCCCACATCCATGCGGCCTCTGAACAGGGCTTGCAGAGGTCAAAGCCCCGCCAGTGGGTCCACGCCGCCTCACCGCAGCCATCGACCGCACACCGGTTCATCGCCTCACAGCCTCAAGCCACTCCACTCATCATCGCGAGCGAACCACGGCCTGATTATAACCAAGCATCCGCCTGCGTAGAGGTAATCGACGGCGACCCACGCTTTCCAGTCTGTTACACTGACGACAGTGGCGAACGTTTAGGCCCCCGCTGGCTTTAGCCTAGCGACCTCGGGCTCGTGGTGTCCCGAACTAACCACTTAGTTAGAGAGGGGTCACCTATTGGGCTTTCAGGCAAGAGATCTCGACTGTTGCGATTGCGATCAGTTATTCGCGTTTAGCAGAGAAGACCAGGGGCTTTGCCACGAATTGGGATACGAACAACCCCGCCGCTGTCCGGCGTGCCGGCGAGCGCTCGAGAACTCGCGAATCCCCGTGCCCATCGCAGCTCTTCCTGCATAACGCTGGCTCGCAACAGAGCTAACCACCAAGCACGCCTAATCAGGAGGTCACGAATGGAAATGTTTACGCCCAACATGAGCAGATGGACGACCAACGAGCTCCTCGGAGAGGTCATGCGACGGACCGCATCGGACGCCCCGGCACTCTACGCGCTACAGACGGTCGTGCTACGCGCACGCTTGGCCGAAGGCGATCGCCGGTCGGACTTTGGGACGCAGTCTGAACTCGTTCCGGCGCGAGAACAGGCCGGGGTTGCTGGCACGATGGAGTTGGGGCTTGAGGAGTAGCGTGCTCACAACCGCCGCGCACGAAGTGGACCCGGACATCTGCGGAGCGCACACGCATGATCACACGCATCGCAGGCTGGCCTCAGCGAAGTTCGCCGCACACGAGCATTACCATGTTCATCCCGATGATTTGAAAGCGGACGCGACGCTCAACGGACACACCCATGCCCGCGCCCACTCCAAGTTGCCGTGGGAGAGCCATAATCCAGCTTAGGGCCAGAGCGGCCTGCCAGTGATTGGCACGGCCACGGGCCCAGTTACAGGAGATTCGCAATGCGCAAACGCAGATCATCTTCGGAAGACGCCAAGCGGGGTCGCGATCACCGTGCCGCCTTGCGCTTGGCGGCTAGCGACATAGCGGAGATCGTCGGCGATGTTCCCACGCTGAGCGACAGGCGCGGCGACATCGGTGTCCTTAAGGCGCCGCTCGTCGCCGGGCTCGCCCTCTACTTCAATGCCGCTGGCGTACCACGGGCGCAGTTCATAGAACGGGCTTATCAACATCCGGCGGCCCTCCTGTGAGGGCCAGGAACGACAAGGCTGATCGGGACGCTCGTAAAGCGGCAGCTGCAGGACCGGGGGACACCGCGGCGGGTTCTGCGAACGAGATCGGAACACAGCCAATGAAGCCGTCACTCTGGCAACATTTAAAGTTCCGCTGGCTGCGAGTTCGTTCTGGCGTGTTCTCAGATTACCGCTTCCAGGAGATCACCGTTGAGTTGCGCCTGGCCGAATTCATCACCGCGCGAAACGAAAAGTTGGTTTTCGTGCCAACGCGTCTGTGGTATGAGATCGGGGCCGAAGAGGCGTTCCGCCGCATACGCCGCCGCCGCCGCTGGAAACGACAGCAAGCGTAGGATTGAGACGTATCGAGCGCCGTTTACTACGGTCGTACCGAGCCCGGCGGCGAGGCCCAGGCGAGGCCAAAAGAGTAGACGTCCTAACCGCACACGGATGTGTTCAGCTTTTAACAAGCGATACGGCCACTCCTGAAAACCCCTCAGCCGTCTAAATTTAAACCGCCCACGATCCAGGTGGCACCATCCTCTTCCGGACTCTTCTCGTGGATTTTTTGGCAACGTTCTTGCTTGTCCTGTATGCTGGTGTCACCTCAAGTTATTTGGCGCTGTGACGACTTGATCATCGACCACGGGTAAGGAAATGGTGTACATAAAAACTACTCCCTGGACGCAAATGGGGCGGAGTATTGCCATTGAGAAGGCCGTTGCCGGCATCTACGAGATGTATTTCGCGAAAGGGCCTCGCTGGGTGGCGAAGCATCTGCCACAAAGGTCGGAGATGCCACAATATGGCGATCGGGTGAGCGCAGAGTCGCGCGAGATACTTCTCGGTGACTACGGCGTCGAGTCTTTCATTGAAGACTACGCTGTTCTAACCATTCGAGCCTCCGGCGACAGCCTCAGCACCAAGCAGACATACACGCAATGGGTATATGACGAAACGCGGCACAGTAAAGCCTTGTGGTATTGCCTTGTCGATTCGGGACTGTACTCGCAGCAGGAAGTGGACCGCTACGCGCACGAATGTGGTGAAGACATATGGACATTTGAGAGACAGACCGGTTACGAGGCTACGCCGGAGCGAGGCGCCGTCTATGCGATCGCCCAGGAGAGGCAGACTAAGAAGAACTATCAAGACATGCAACGGCGCTTGTGGCAGGAGTACGGCTCACCGGCAGATGCTACCGGACGCCCCGTGTACCCCGCTATCGCCGGAGTCTGCCGGACTCTTTCGACCGATGAGGGGTTTCATGAAGGGGTCTTCCGGCAGATTGCCAGGGTGTACCTCGCATTCTGGCCGGATAAGGCTTTGCGAGCAATGTGGGAAATGTACGAGCGCTATCGCATGCCGTTGGTGAAACTTCCAAACGCCGAGGCTTTCTTACAGGCGGTCCTTTCGACGGGCATCGACTCGGCAAGATCAGTCGTGCGCAATGTGCTTGAGCCGACGTATGCCGCAATGGGTTTTGAGAGCCGGGCGGCCCTCCGGCGCGCGGCGAGGGAGAGCTGGGAGCTTCCAGATGGCGCTGTGATCGAAGTGGGGAATGAGCCGCTCCATGGTCTGACTTACGGAGCGGTTCCCTACCGGATGAATCCGAACGGATCGCTTGTGCGAGTAAGTGTTCCGGCATGACGCGGACCGCTAATCGTGCCCACCAGCCTAATAACTCGCAGTCGAGGGCATGCGCAGGAACGGCACCGGTGCCGCGACGATCACGCTAAGCGCCCGAGGATGCCACCAAGGGCAGCTGTGGGTCGGCCTTACTGGTCGCCCAGAGGAAACGCCTGAACGGCCTGCTCCATGAGGTAGGCGGAGTGGACGACATCAAATGCGAGGCGGTCGGAAGCGGACACAAACGCGCGGCGACCGGCGGTGCTCGACAAACCCGAGCGCCCCAGCGCCTCGAACTCGAGCTTGCTCATCGAAACGACAACTTTATCGAAGTCTGCGCGCCAGGTAAGGCGCCATCTGGAAAGACCCATAAACCACCTTCCATATGAGCGGCTTAACTACTTGGGGCCGGACCCATCGCGGCCGGGTGCCGCTATTTCCTTCTGTGTGAGCATTTCTCGTACTTTCGCGATCAGGACGTCAATATCGAACGGCTTGTTAAGAACCCCTACGTGGCTGTGGTCTTCCAGTGAGCCGGCCCGCTTATTGAACTCCTCAAGATCTGAACTACAGACCAGGACCGGGATATGTTTCGTTTCGCGGTCCAGGCGCAGGACCTGGAACAATATCCAGCCGGCCTCTCGGCTTTCCAGCCACGTGTCTAGAACGATGAGATCTGGTTGGTGCTTCTTGATCTCTTCGTAAGCTCTTGCACCCTCGGGCAGTTGAACCGTCTCAAACCCAGCTTCGGTCAAGACCTGGTCCAGCAGACGGATAAGCACAGGGTCATGGTCGGCAATACCGATTAATGGAGCCGCCATTTGCTTCCTCCCTGCGGAGCAAAGGCGGCATCCGTACCCAGAGGAGATCGAGGGTCGAAGCGGGTGGAGCCCTTGTTACGCGATAAGCTCTGTGGTCTATGCTAGCACATGCAAGCGGACCGTATAGCGGACCCCTACTGTCCCGGATGAAGTGTGGCCCTGATCATCTTTAGCAAGGCCTCCGGATTGAAGGGCTTAAGGAAAACGCTGGTTTCGGGCGGCCGTCTTAGGAGCGGGGACCTCGCCTGGATAAGGCTTGGATCTGAAGCGCAGACGATGACCGGCATCGCGCTGAGGTCGCGGTCTGATCTTACCGATTCAAGCAGCGTCCAGCCGATTTCCTGCGTTTCCAGGCTGGTATCCAGGACGAGAAGGTCCGGACGGTTCTCCTTGATGACCA
>Ga0209056_10003604_pt1 | contig 16462 bp, 7 predicted proteins | sample GraSoiAngelo_114_FD_185876 | JGI IMG/M metagenome (GOLD analysis project Ga0209056, IMG submission 185876) | Grasslands soil microbial communities from the Angelo Coastal Reserve, California, USA - 14_0903_13_40cm (SPAdes) (version 2) | ecosystem: Environmental > Terrestrial > Soil > Grasslands ... | reverse complement strand
CGCGCCGCCGGCGCGGCCTGCGGCGGGGATGCCGCGACCAGCACTTGCGGTTTCGCGAAGCGCGCATCGTCCAGTGTGCGATTCACGGCGACCGCCTCGATCACCATCCGGTGGGTGCGCGGGTCGCTTTCGACTGCCGTCTCGTACAGATAAGGCACCTTCAGGCCCTGCACGGATCTGAAATCGCGCTGGTAGACCCACACACTGCGCATCTTGCCGTCCACGCGGCGCGGGATTCCCTCGACCTTCACATCGAGAAAGCTCTGCGCGTCGATCCAGATGTGCTGCACATCCCCGCTCTTCATCGTGAGTTTGAGCTTGTAGGCGGGGTGACCCTCTACCGGATCCATCCCCTCGAGTGCGACCTGGCTGCCCTTCGCGGCGTAATCAACGAGTGAGCCCTCGAGATCCGCCTTGGCCGCCTCCGATTTCGCTTCATCCGCGCTGAATGGCTCCAGGTCGTCGCGGTTGAGATAGGGTCGGAGCTTCCAGCCGTTCTGACCGTCGTAGACTTGCACCGCGGTCTTGCCGGCGAAGTCGATTTCCAGGCGTGACTTGCGCGGCCGTTTCATCTCGAGCCTGAAGGGCAGTTGCACCTGCTGCGCCGCGGCCGCCTTGACCGAGGCCTCTGCGGCGGCCCTCTCTGCTCGCTTCGCGCTCGCACCCATTCCTTGCCGCGCCAGTCTTACGCTGCGTTCCACGGAGTCGCCACTGCCGGCATCGAGCTTGCCCGACACCGACAGCGTCTGCACGGCGCGCCACGCCTGCAGTCCCCCGCGCGCCCCCACATGCTTATCGACGATCTGCGCGGCAGTCAGGTTGCTGGCCGGCGCTTTGCTCTCGGCCGCGGCCAGCGCATGCGCGAGCGATGCGCTCAGCAGGATGCTCATAAGGAGGGGCGTTTTGCTTCGCATACCCGGACTCGCTTGATTGGACTTATGGGAATTTCGGAATTCTAACATGGTATCTCTCTCATTCTGTGCGCCCGGTCTCGGGTCCCGTGAACCAGCTGCGGGCGCTAGTCGACGACCAGTCCGTCCGCGCGAAATACCCCGATCACGACACTGACGAGGTGGCCGCGCTTCACCAGCCGCCCCTTGTTGGAAAAAACCATCCAGTACGACTTGCCGTTTTCAGGCGGAGCGCTCTGACGCAGCTGTCCGACGTTCTCCATGGACGGAACCACGAGGCTGACTCCGGCCTGCGGGTCGATAAGTGACGGCTCGAACTTCTTGTCGTTGAGGACCTTCGCCTTGTCCGCGTCCAACACGCGGTAAGTGAAGCGAATGACCTCTCCCGACTCGCCCCACTTCACGCCCAGGGAATCGACACCCCAGACGAGTCTGTAATAAGTACCCGCCCGCCCTGCGAAACGCTCGGGCCGATAGCGGCTCGACTTCCCGCCTTGCTTCGGTTGCGCGGACGATTGCGCGCCCTTGGTCGGTTGTGGGGCACGCGCGCGCGCCGCATCAGTCGGCTGCGGGCTGGTCTGTGCCGACACTGCGGCCGCCGCCAGCACTCCCGCCAGCGATATCGCTGCGGCGCCCGCCCCTATCCTATTTGTGCTCATGCGAGGTTTCGGAACAGAACCGCTTAGCGTTGCGCGGGTCGATTTTACTCACAAAATCGACCACCGAGTCATAAGCCTTCCGGTACTCATCGCTGTTGCGCACTTCGGCCAGCTGTTGCTCGCTGGCCCCCCGCACTAGCTGCTTGATCATCTGTCGCATCCTGTCGGCGTCCACAGGGTCGAGCGGCCCACAATAGTTAAGAGCGCTTTCTGCGACGCCGAGCGCTTGTGCGTTCGGCGCCGGGCCGTCAGCAAGGGCGAGCGGCGACAAAGCCAGCCAGGCACACGCCAGCCACGCGGAAAAGCCCCCAACGCGGCGCATTCTGCGTGCGCCACCGGTGCCCATGAAGACCGCCGCCAAACATGCGGCGATCACGTGGTGAATCTTCAAGCCTGTATTCATGTGTCGATTCCGACCGCTTTTTCCGCCGGCTGTTGTTATTACGTTCGACCTGGCCGCGCAAGTCAAGTTGCCCAGAATACGCCGCTGCTCGCAGATTTCTCTGCGAGCAGCATCGTTCCTTTCCGTCTGCCCCGGGCCGACCGCCGCTAATTTGCGGTTCCAGTCAAGATCGACGTCTGCGTGCCCGCGGCGCTAGTCACCGATATCGTCGCGGCCTTGAGCCCAGTGGGTGCCGGCGCGGCCTGCGGCCGGAACTGCACGGTGACCACGCAGGCGGACCCCGGCGCCGGCGCCACAGCCAGGGTCGTCTGGCCCAGCAGCTGGCCATTTCCAGGCGGACCGCAGGTCGACAAAAGCCGCACGACGAAGTAGTCAAGCGCGCTGGCGTCTCCGAGCACTCCTTGCGCGACGCCCGTGAGCGGTACGTCGCCGGTATTGGTCAGAACGAACACCTGGACCGGACCCGTTGTGGTAGTTCCCCTGGCCACCGTTCCAAAGTCTGCCGTGGCCGGAGTCAGGCTTGCGCTCATGTTCCCACCACCACCACCACCACCACCACCACCAGTGGCCCCAAACTCGACCGCGCCCGCATCGACCGCGCTATTGGTCTTGCGCGCATTGCCGAAGAAGTCAACGAACGGCGCCGGCGGGTAGGTCGGGGCCGACGACGGGACCTTGTTGATCGCGGACGAACCCGCCGCCGTCGTGTAGTTGCCGAGTGGGGTGGCGGTGGTACCGGGCGTCGCGACGGTCGAGGGATTCGACAGCGACAACGGACCCCAGGCGATGTTGATCCAGTTGTTGCCTTCGTCCACGGTCGCCGCCGGCGTCAGGTTGAAGATCGGGTTGGGCACGGTGGCGTCCGCAATACCCGGCGGCACGTTGTAGCCCAAGCCGCCATTTTCCGGCGGAACGCGGGCGCCGTTGCAGTACAGGTGCACAAAGTTGGGGCTGCCCGTCGTGTTCGACGCGTCATACCCCGCAGTACTCGTCATCACCGAGTACAGCGGAGCCAGCGTGACGCCGGGATGGTTGGTCGGCCCGGTGTCGCCCCGCACGCCGATGTCCCAGTAGTGCGCGCCCGACACACATTGGCCGGTTGCGGTCTGGTTCAACGTCGGAACGAGTGTGACCACGTTCTGCTGGTTCAACGCCCCGGTGCCGAGCCCACCCACGCTGATGTTGAACGTACGGTTGTCCCAGATCACGTCGTTGTACAGCTGCGGATACGAGACGGTCGCGCAGGTTCCGTTGGTCGCCGTCGTGCCCGGCTGGAAGTGGCCTGCCGGACACGTGATCCCCGTCGTCGGCAGGTTCGACCTCAGCGGCGTGCTGTTCTGAATGGCCACGATGCCGGCGGGCTGAGGCCTCGATGTCGTCACGGCATTCGGACAGGTGCCGTCAGGGTTGCGGGGAACGCTGCAGGGCCCCTGCGTGCTGGCCAGCGGAGCGCCCACCGTATTGAACAGCATGCCAGACGAGGCGGTCGTGTCGTTGGACGCAATCGTGTTGTTGATGATGTTCACCTTCAACGAGTCCAGGAGCGAGATTCCCGCGCCATCCCAGCCGGCTACGTTATCGGTGATGATGTTGTTGGTGACGGTCACCGCGTACCAGAGTGCCGGGGTCGTGGGGAAGGTCAGCACATCTGTGCCGTTGACGCCAATGAAAGCCATGCCGCCGCCGCTGCCGCTTTCCGCGGCATTGCCCTGGACCAGGTTTGCGTTGATGACCAAGCCCGGACCGGCGCCGTCGGACGGCCCGACCGGTGGGTTGACAAGGCAATCCTGGTCGGGCGCCGGGCACTCCGGATCGGCGTCCGGGGCGCCCATGACGAGCAGGCCGCCGCCATTGGTTGCGATGGTTGGGTTCGCACTCTGATTGAACAGGATGCTGTTGTGCTCGATGTGGCCGTTGTAGCTGAACCCGATGTGAGCGAGACCGCCGCCGTCACCGGTGCTCAGGTTGCCGCACACCCAGTTGTAGTTGAACTTGTAGAAATCCGAACCGTTGCACAAGCTGGCGCCGCCTGCCCCCGCCGGTGTCGCCGAGAACAGCTCGTCGCCGGTGGAGGAGTTCTTCGTGACCGCGTTGTGGTGCATGTTCACGTTCACGTCGAAGCAGAACGGCAGCTGGGTGTTGGGCGGGCCGCCGGCCTGGCACGAACCCGGATCCGTGATGGTGCCCCCTCCCTGAGTGTACGCGGGGGGGAATTCACCCTGACCGACGTTGATCCCGCCCGACATCGTTCCGGCGTTGTTCGTGACCCGGTTGTTGGCGATCTGCAGGTTATGCCCCCAGCCGTGCACGAAGATGCCGCCGCCGCCCTGCGAGCTGTTCTCGATGGTCAGCGCATCGATGCTCGATGGATTGCAGTAGAAGTTACTCGGGAACGGATTCGTCCCTCCATTGTTGCAGCCGCGACCGGCGGCGCTGCCCGAGGCTCCGGTCAGCAACAAGGTGCCCGGCGGGAACACGCCCGCGGTAGCCGCCGAACTTCCGAAGATATCGGTGGCGCCGTTCGGAATTCGCACGCCCTTCGCCAACACGGTAATGGCGGCCCCTTCCAGGGCGCCCATCAGGCTGGGCTCCTGCAACAACTCCGCCAGATTGCCGTTCAGCGAGGTATTCCAGCCGATGACGGATTCCAGGGGAAGTCGATCGACCTGCGGATTCGGATTCGTGGCGGTCCGCGCCACGTAGTCGCGCAGAGTGGTCGGAGTCCCGGCGAAGTTTGCCGACGTCCCGCATGAGTACGTCCCGGTCGGATCATAAGGATTAGTGCCACCGCTGCCGGTTGACTCTCCTCCATTGATGGACACGCCGAACAGGCAGGTAACCTGGCGGCGCCAGGGATCGATCTTGCCCGCCGGATGAGTATTGGCGTTGATCACGCTGGCTGCCGCCCCGACGCCCTGCAGCCGGACCGGCTTCCACATCAGCAACAATTCCTGGTGGATCGCCGGCACCGCGGGGGCCGTATTGGTCGCGCGGACCGCCGGGTCGATGATCAGCATATCGCCGGGCCTGGCGCGATCGATCGCGGCCTGGATGCTGGCGGTGGGCAACACGTGAGTCGGCGTCTTGCCGCCGATCGTGACGGTCACCGTGTCGACGGATTGCTTGCCGTTGTCGCCGCGCGTGATGACCAGCTCGCCGCACCGCATAGTTGAGCCGCCGTACTGCGTCTGTTGCTGTATCGGGCAGGTCGACTGCGCTGCGCTCAGAGAAGGCACCGTGCCCGTGATCACGAGGTCGCCCCAGGCGACGCTGCCCAGAGGATGTGGATTGCCGTTGGAGTCGAGCAGCGCCACGGTACCGAGTGCGGTTCCGAAGCTGTATTTCCGGGTCACGGTCTTGGCGTTGAATGGCGCCGTCGTGGCCGAAGGCCCGGAATAGCCGTAGTTGTTCACCGGCGCGGTGCCCAGCGCATAAATGTGCAGCGTCTCACCGGCCGCGCTCACCCGCGGTCCGATGCTGTTGCCATCCACTTCGCTGATGGCGGGCGTCGCATCCGGATAATCACAGTCGGGATTGTTGTATCCCGCGCCCGCGAAGGCGGATGTCGGTATCACCGGCGTGTCCATGTACTGCGTCTGGCCCGGCATGAACGGGATCTCGTAGCAGAACTGGCTGTAGGCCGGGTTGAACAGCGGATCGGGCGTCGGGCCCCTGCCCGGGTCGTTCATGCACGTGACCATCATCTGCGGCGCGTAGCCGGTGGGATTCGGCGGGTTGACCTCCCAGGTCGAGTAGGTCAGGCCGGTGTAGCTTCCCCACTGATCCGAATACACGCGCGAGATTTCGTTTCCGGTCCAATCCTTGATCGCCACCGGCAGGTTGGCCGGGGAGAACTTCTCGCCGAAGGAGGGCGAGAACGGGTCGAACTCGGAAGTGAAGTCGTCGGTGATGATGCCGGTGAAGTGGGCCGCGGCGTGGGCTGAGGTGAACACCCAGAACTTCGCCAGCGCCGAGGTCTGGTCATCCAGCGTCACCAGCTTGCGGTCGCAGAGGTTGCGCTTCGCACCGGCGAACGGCGCGACTTCCGTCGACTGCGGGAACAGGCTGATGTAGTCAGGCACGATGCGCGTCGCGCCCACGCACGGCCAGAAGATCTCGACGCTGCCGGTGTCACCCTCGCCGCTCGACAGGGTCGATATTCTGCCCAGAGCCTGGGTCGGCTGTTGCGCGTTGCTGGCGTTGTAGCTGGAAAGCGCGCCCTGGCTGGCGTTATAGACCGCAGCCACTGAAGCCTGGTCGGGCAGGATGTAGATGCTCGCGAGGGCACCAAACTGCGTCGTCACCGGCGCGATGTAGACGTCGCCGATCAGGATGTTCTTGTCCTCTTCCTTCACCAGCTCGTAGCCGGGGGGCACGACCATTTCGACCACGTACTGGCCCCTGGGCAGCATCGGCGTGCCGTCGGTCGGATTGGCGATGCAGACGGTGCAGTTGCTGCCGGGGCGCGTTCCCGCCGTGCCGTTAGTCGAGCCGGCGCCGATGGGGGCACCGCTGGTCGGATCCCGACCGATGATGCTCGGGAACTGGTAAGCGCCGTCATAAGGCGCCGGCTGCACCTGATTCCAGTTGTGCATGCCGTCATAGCACTTGAACTGCGAGTTGTTCGGAATCGTGTGCGCCGGCGTCGTGCCACCGTTGTTGTACACGTCCAGGAACATCGGCTGGTTGAACAGCGTGAAGAAGAACAGGTCGCCAGCGTTCGAGGTCGTGGGCGCCGGGAGCTGGCCCGGGCAACTCATGTAGGGTTTGTTGGTGGTGCCCGGATAGAACCCCTGGGCCCAGTCATCCCAGCTGCTGGTCTTGGTCGAGTCGACCAATGTCAGCGACTGGCTGCCATCGGGCGCCGTCCCCACCTGATACAGGTTGATGGTCACGCCCGGTACGTCCGGGGTCCAGCTCGTATGCAGGAGCAGCTGCGGGTCGTCGAACGGACGGGTCGAGGCGTAAATCACCTCACCCCGGATGCCGCCGTTCTCGGCGGGAAGAGTGCCGTTTGCCGGCGCGAAGGTCGCCTTGCCGAACTCGATGAACGAGTTCTGACCGGAGAAGCCCTGCCAACCCTCGCTCTTGACCCACGGCGGGTCGATGCGGCCGGTCGACAGTATGCTGCTGCATGTCGTGGCGCCTGTCGAGGCCGAGGTCGTGCAGTTACTGGGCGGATCACTGCTGCCCGCACCGGCGGCGATAGAATGGCCCGTGCAATCCGCCCCTGCGCAATACACCGCGCCCGGGACACGCAATGCGAGCGGCACGGAGACCTGCTCGGCGGTGTTGGCCATGTTCGCGGCGATTGTGGAGTTGCCGCACGGTGCGTGGGGCACGGTCGTACTCGTACACCCTGGGCTGCCGTCGGCCGGTCCGCCGGCGTCGTAGACCACATGAGTGCCCGTGTTCTTATAGCGGTTCGCGTCCGTTTCGATCACGTACCAGCTGAACAGCGGGAACACCTCGTTGAAGCCGGCGTTGCCGGCCAGGTCCGTGTTGTTGAAGTTCGAGTAGCTGCCGTCGCGGAAGCGGATGTTGGTCGGCACCAGCGTGAGTCCGGTTTCGTTGGCGTCCCGGACGCCGTTGCCGTTCGCATCGAAGAAGGTGCTGGTGTAGATGTTCGCCTGCCACTGGTTCAGCGCGATCTCACCCAGGTTGGTGGTTCCACCGCTCAGGCGCACCGGCGTTGACAGGCCGTCGACCAGCATGTCGTTCCACTGATCGAATATCGTGATTCTCCACATGCCATCAGGCAACCCGGACAGCGTGAAGTTACCCTGGGCGTCGCACTTGGTGAACGCGAAATCCTCGCCGTCGGCGTCGCCGACGCTGACAAAGCACTGGGTGAAGGCGAAGCTGCTGTTGTCGCCGCTGCCGTACAGCCGCTCATCGGGCGTGCGGCTCATGCGCTCCGTAGTGACCAGACCCGTCAACGTATTCCTGCAGTTGAGGGCGCTGAGGCTGACGTTCGGGTCGCTACCCCTGCAGACGCCCTCCAAGCGTGAGTTGATGATCTTCGGATTCGCAAAGCCGATGGATACGTGGTAACCGCCGGGGCCGTACTCCTGGAAGAAGTTCGGCTCGCCGACGCGCAGGAACGAGTCGTGGGCCTTCTGGCCGTCGAGTGTATTGGTCTGCAGCCACTCCTCACCCCGCGCGATGCGATCTGCACCCGGCGTGGCGACCACGCCGTAGCGGCCCGGCATCAGGTTGGCCACGACCGCCTGGCCCGCCAGTGGGGAAAGTGTATGGCCGTCCGATTCGACCCTCGGGCAGGTCACGATCGTGCCGGTGATTCCCGTTTGAGTCGGGTCGAGCGTGTTAGGTATGGGGTTGCCATTGGCATCCAGCTTCGGGCCGATGCGCGAGATCGCCGAAATCGGACACGCGTCGAGGCCGGTGGCCGGATCTTTCGTCCCGGCCAGACTGTTCGACAGCGGATAGTTGAACATGTCGTAGGTCATCTGCCCGGTCGCATCCCCGGTGCCGCCGGCATCGTCGAACAGAATGATGTTGAAAGTCCCGAGGCCCGCCTCGTTGGGCGCCAACACATCGACTCCACCTCCGCCATCGTGCTCACCGTTCAGCGGGAAGTCGTCCTGGAACACGAAGACCGAGAGTTTCGAGGGCGGGAAGGGCGTGGGCTGCGTCAGTACCGTGAGCTGTTTGGCGGCCGTGGTGGGGAAGGTGCACGTGGTCGCCGGAGGTGTAATCGTGCACAGGACCGGAGCTCCACCCATGCCGTGACCTTTGGGGAGGGCCTCGAACGGATTGGCCGCATCGCCCGGCAGGACTGAGAGGTAGTAGCGCTTGGTCGGATCCAGGTGGACCGTACCCGGCGACGTCACCGCAAAGGCGTTGCCAGGCCGGCAGACGCCGTTGCCGACATCGCACACCGCCGGGTCGTGTGTTCCGGTGGCCGGATTGAAGATCGTCTGTCCCCCTTCGCAGGACAGGGGCCCGGTGCAGCCGGTCGCGATCAACGGCATGTAGCTGGTGTGGAAGTTGGTGCCGAAGGTCGGGACAATGCCTGGTGTTCCCGTGATACCGGGCGTGGTTGCACCGGGGCAGCCCGCCGCCGGCGGGTTCGTCATGCAGTTCGGATTCACGGAGAAGGTCCGATCCTCCTCGATGATCCAGCGGTAGTCGCTGATCACGGTCGTCTTGTCGTTGCCGTCCAGCACCCTCACCGTAAGGCCAGTGGCCGGCGCAAAGTTCACTGTCACCGTGGCTGTGGCCGCGCTGACCGTGCCCTGCGAGTTCTGCGCACGGTAGGTGAACGTGCTGGCGCAGGTCGTGGCGGGGGCCACCGGAGCGCAGCTCGCAACCGAGGCGGAAAAGCCGCCATTTGGATCCACGCTCAGCGTCAGGCCTGCTCCCCCGGTCACACTCGCGGCGTTCACCGTCAGCGGATAGCCGGCCGCGTCCTTGTCGAACGCCAGGATCCCAGGAGGCAGGATCTTCAGGAACGTCCCGTTCGCGTTGTACGTGGTGCCGTTCATCGCGATGCCGGTGGCCAACTCGACGGGCGCAGCCGCGAGGTTCACCGTCGTGCAGGCTGCACCGGAGGTCGCGCCGTTTCCACAATAGGTGAACGTGGTCGGCCCGCCGGTGTAGGTGAACGTGCCATCCGGATTGAGGGTCAGTCCGGGAACCGTGCCGACCACCTGGACGGCGGAGATATTGATGTCGTTGGCGATCACGCCCTTGCCGGGATCGGACACGATGAGGGTGTGTCCGGTGATCACCGAGTTGTAGGTATCCGGGTTGGCGTGCACCGCGGATGAGGCTGCGCTGAACGCACCGGCAGTGGGCAATGCCGCGTTATTGACGCTGAGGTAAGCGAGCATGCCCGCGTCGCGTGCGATCGAATTGCCCGACAGGCTCAGTTCGCGGTCGAAGATCGGCAGCGCCGTCGCGGCCGCGGCCGGCACGTTGATCATCACGTCATAGGTCTTGCCCGCGGCCATGAACACTTCGCTCTGCACGCGCGGCACGCCGGGTAGCACGTTGCCGTCCTCGGCGATCAGCGCGAAGCCTGCAGGCGGCAGCGCCGGGGCGACTGCGATGCCGGTCTGCGATCCGACGATCGCCGGCACGTGCATGCGCAAACCCGCGTTGACCAGGCGTACCAGCACCGCTCCCGTTGCGGCAACCCCGGTGGGCGGCGCAGCCGGGAACAGCGAGGCAGCAGTGCTGGTCTTGTCGAACGCGGTGCCGTTGATGAGGTAATACAGCGGCGTGTAGTTGACCGCCGGCGGGTAGCACGTGTGGTAGGTGGGATTCGGGGACCCGTTCGCATTCACTGGATTTCCGCAGCCACCGAACGTGCCCGACCACACCGTGGACTCGTTGAATCCCGTGGTCCGGACCGCGGCGTCGACCGCGGCGTTCTGCACCGGGTCGATTTCGCTCAGCAGCACCGGAATGTCGGCATTGTAGGATACCGCGCACGAGCCCGCGGTTGCGCCTGGGTAAGCACACCCGGCGGCGGTCCCCGGCGCCGTCGTGACGACCAGGATCCCGTACAGGCCCATCGGACCCTGGATGGATGGATGCGTGCCCGACTCGATCAGGTAGGAGCCCGGCTTCAGCGCCGGCCTTCCAGTAACCCCACAGACTCCCCAGCACAGGGTGGCCGGGGTGCCCACTGCCACCTCAGTGGAGAAGGACTGCACGCGAGTGCCTTGCACCGGCGGAGTCCCGACCCCAATCAACCCTGTGCCCGGCGTGTCGCCCGCAATCGGCCAGGTGAGCGGCTGCGCGTTGGTGTGATCCGGGCTCGCGATGGAGGTTGCCGCGGTTCCGAGTCCGGCGCCCAGCTGCCCGACGATCACCAGCGAGGTGGGGATGTTGCCCCCGGCGAACGCAAGATTGTTCGTCAGGGTGATCTGCAGATCCTGCCCGGTGGGCACCGTGATCACGACGGGGGACCAGGTGCCCGCCGCCGCCGTTCCGGCCGCCACCGCCTTATTGAGCGCGGTGCACGCTGCAGTGGAACCGCTGATCGCTGTGCCGCAGGTATAGCCCCACATAGGAGTCCCGCTGGGGTATGCCGTGGCGAACCCTGCAGAGAGGCTGACCTGCTGCTGGGCGAAGGCCGCACCGCTCGCCAGGAGGAGAACGGAGGCCGCGAGTCCCGCGTGCTTCAGGACCGACTTGTAGTTGTTGGAGCGCATTGAGATTGTCCTCGCTTAATTCGATTCGTCGATCACGAACTCACGCGAATCGACCAGCATCATCATCAACATGCCGCCGGGGAAGATGTTGTTGGTGGTGATCTCCCGTTCGTTATGGGAGTGCCACATGAAGGCGAAGCCCGCCTCACTCGCCGGCGGGTTCGCGATCGTGCCCGAGGGCGGGGTCGTGCCTGTCGGGCCCGTCGCGCGCACCGTCGCATTCGGGCCCAGGTAGGGGCTGCCGCCATACCAGGCGCCGTTGGTGAACAGATTCGGATCCGGCAGTGTCGTCGGTCCGCCGCCTGCGACGTCGCCGAACGGAGCCGCCTGCAGCGGCTTGTTGTGGTCCTGGCACCACTCGTAATAGTTGATCTTGGTCCGCACCGCCGTGCCGGTGTTGTAGCCGTTGGGATCCGGCGTACAGCCGAGCCGCGCGGCGGGGTCCGCAGACGTCGGTTTGTGACCGTAGGCATCCCAGTTCAGGCCCTTGCCGGTCCAGTAGAAGATCCCGTCCATCGCCTGACCGGGCGTAGTCGTCGTGGTGAACAGCAGCGGCCCGGCCAGCTGGCTCGCACTCGCCCCGGTGAGGCCGCTCACGATCAGGTTGCCGTCGCGCGCCAGGACCCGCACGTGGTTGCCATGCTCGTGGAAGGGGTGCTGCCAGCGCCCCTGGCCGATGATCCGCAGCAGCACCAGCTCGCCCGGGTGCATGTGCGGATTGCCGTTGTAGGGCTGGTTCGGATACTGCGCCGCATAGTTGGTGTCCATGTCGTCCGGCATCGAGCGGCCGTTGATCATGAAATAAACCGGATGGTAGGGCTCGGTCGGGACGTTGAGTGTGGTCGGGCAGGTGTTGCCACCGGTGGTCGTGCAGTTGGCGATCGCCGTGACCTGTGCCAGGGCCTGGATATGGATGTTCGGATCCATCTCCGAGAACTGGAACAGGTACTCGCGGTCGTAGCAGCTTTGCGTCAGGTGATAGGCGGCCCCGGTCGGGGAAAGCCGGAAGTCCCTTTCAGTGCCGGTTAGAGTCGTCTGGTCGGTCGCGTTCGGATCAATTCCGGCTGCGGGGTTGTGGAACGGACAGCTCCCGTTGGTTGGCGCGCCGTTGGGCAGCACGATGATCGCCCCATACAGGCCCATTTCCACCTGCAGATCACCCTGCGTGCCGCTGTAGTAGGCGCGCGTTCCGGGCGAGGAAGCCGTGAACGTGTAGGTTACAGTCTGTCCCGGAGGTGCCTCCTGGGTCAGCAAGCCCTGCACGCCGCCGCTCGTCGAAGTCAAGGTAAACCCCGGAAACAGAATCGAGGTGTTGCCGGCGGAAGTGGGCAGTTGGTTGATCAGGTTCACCGTGACCGTCTGACCTTCCGTGACGATCAGCGTCGGGCCGGGAATCTGCATGGTCGAGCAAGCGGGTGTCGTCGTGATGCTCGCCGGTGAAAAGCCGCCTGGCGCGCCGTTGCACCCGTAGCCCCAGGAATACACCGCCTGGCCGTCGGGCTGGCTGATGGACGCCGCCTGTGCGGTCAGGTTGAATGTGGGGCCGGTGATGCCAGGTGCTGCGGCCTGTGCGGCCGTGGTCAGCAGCAGAGCCGCTGTTGCAGCCACCACGGAAAGCAGTCGCTTCGTTGAGATCGCGTTTTTCATGTTTGCTGCGCTCATGGCCGTTCCCCTAGTTGACACGCACTTCGGTCATCAAACCGCCGAAGTTCTCCGCGTCGTTCGACAGATGGTCGAGGTTCGGCGTGTACAGGTAATAGGTGCCCGTGGGTAGGGGCGTCGTGCAGGTGGTGTAGTCGGGCGGTGCGCCAGCCACAGCACTTACCGCCGGCCTTACCGCACAGGTGTCCAGGATCACGTCCAGCGATTCCCCGCCACCGAGGGTGATCGAGTTGGTCGTGTAGTACAGGTTGTTGCCGGCCTGGTCGCGCAGCAGCTTGGCGTTGTAGCCGATCACCTGCATCGGGATGCCGAGTGAGGCCAGTGTCTGGTACTCCGACACGTCGAGGTCTGAGATCCTGAGCAGCGCTCTCTGACCGGGCGTGATCTTGATGATCGCCGGCAGGGGCTGCGAGAAGTGGTTCACGCCGTCGGCCGACTGCGTCTGCAGAGGACCGGCCGTGACCGTGTCGGGATAGCTGCGACCGTTGAGCAGGAAGTACTTGTCCTTCATGTCGGCAAACCCTTCCGGGTTGAAGGTCATGCCGACGAAGTGGAAGTTCGGGTCGAAGCCGTGAATCTGCAGCGGATACTCGACGTTGTAGAAGGTCGAGCCGTCGCCGTCGTTGTAGGCATACAGGCCGGTGGCGGCACGATTCACGCCACCGTTGGTGGCCGGCAGCGGATTGCTGCACAGGATGTCGTTCGCCGAAACACACGCCATACGCAGATCGCTGTCCTGTGTCTGACGCGCGGTGTAGAGCGAGGTACCCGCTGCGACCCGGTTCTGCCGCGGCCGCACGTACAGCTGCCCGACCATGCCCATCTGCAGGTGCTCTGGCGGGGTGATGTGGCAGTGCCAGAAGTACGTGCCGGCATCCGGCGACAGGTAGTAATACGTGAAGCTGGCGCCGATGTTGATCGCGACTGAGGCGTCCGGCACGCCGTCGTAGAAGGCCGAAGCGTTCGGGTAGCCGTGGAAGTGTACGGTGTGCTGCTCAAACAGGTCCGGCCGCATGATCATGCCGACGTTGGTCAGCGTCAGGAAGAACTCGTCATCCTCGTCGATCGCCATCAACGGCGCCGGCATGTTGCCGTTCATCACGCCCACATCCATGATCGGGCGCGGATCCACGTGGCCGTCGAGCACACGCGGGAAGGATGCGGTTACATCCGACGATTCGTTCACCGCGGCGAGCCCGGTGGGCCCAGTGGGCCCGAGGCTGTAATTGAAGGCATAATTCGGCGGGAAAAAGGGTTTGCCGGTCGTCGGATCGATATTGACGACGTTGATCGCTGTTACTGTAAAGGTTCCCTTGTAGCCGGCCGGCAGGTCGGTACCTCCCGAAATGACGACTTGGTCGCCCGGCTTCAGGTTCAGATCTAGCGGCGTGTAGCCGACCACTGTCACGGTGGTCCCCGTCTCGCTGATGTTGAGAACGTTGACCGAGTTGACGACGTTGTAGTCCAGCCCCACCGCGCCGTTGTAGAAGCCGGCGAGCTGCGTCATCTGAGCGGGCGTCAGCGGCGGTACGAACTGAGTCGTCACGGGGGCCACGGTGGCCGCCGGGTCGCCCGGCTGCAGTGGGCCTTTCGTCGTCGTCGGGTCGTACCGAGTATTGAAGGCGCTGGGAGGAAGCGTGCCGGGCTGACCGCTCGCAATGCTCGCCAGCCCCGACAGCGGTCCGAACGAGAACAGGTAGGTCTGCGTGCCATCGCCCATGGTCGCGTAACCGTCGCCGCCGGAGATCTGCTGGCACTTGATCGCGCCGTTCACGTGGGCCGGCGTCGTGCCGTAACCAGTCGTGCCGGTGTACGTCGGACCGACGTAGGTCGGCTCCGAATTGTTGCTGGCCGGGTTCGGGTGGGTGACGGTGCTGGTTGGACACTGCACGCGAAACGACTGAGCCATCGCGGGCACCGCGAAGACGCTCAGCAAGCCCAATGCAATCCAACCGCGTGTATTAAACATAACGCCTCCAACCAGCTCCGCCAGCAGGCGGAGCGCGGTGAACACCCGTGAGTGACCGTGAAGGGCGTGTGTCGCCCCGACCTGTATTCGATTCAGACACGATGCGGCTGTGTGCTTCTGTTATTGCTTCTGAGACGATCTGCTCTGGCGGCTGGGGTGGTGCGCGCCAACTTCCCTCGCGCTCTCCGCCCCCTCGATGAACCGTCCCCCCTGTCAGATCTCTGTTCGGCCCAAAATCGGCGAAGTGAAAAATAGATCTGCGTGGGCCCGTACGTAATACCCCTCATTCCTCAAATGGGTAGATTTGAATACCCACTGTCCCTACCGTTAAACCCTATTCGGACACGTGAGCCGCAATAGGGCTGACGTAATCAACAGCGGGGGCCCGAAAGCGGGCGTGTCAGAGCGTTGGCGGCACGGGGAGGCCGCCGCGACGTGCGTGTGATTCGACAATGCCCCGAGCGGGGCTATTGCCCGGGCATATTGCCAGGAACCATGACTCCAGGAGCCGGACCGCCAGGACCCGGACTGCCGCGAGGCGGATTGCCCCGAGCCGGATTGCCAGGCGCTGGATTGCCAGGTGCTGGAGCTGGGTTTCCGGGAGCGCCCCAGCGGCGCAAGCGCGGCTCGTACACGAACTGCCAGGCGCAGTAGCAGTCCTTGTCGGTGAAGCCCTTGTCGATCTCCGCGAAGTTCTGGCGTTTGATCGGCGCGAGTTTGGAGGCGCTGTAGATTCCCTTGATGCCCCCCTCGGGCGCCGGCACGAGCTGCCAGTCGGTGCCGTTGGTCATGGGATCGATATACAGGCGCCGCAGGTAGTGCACCGGAACGGGCGAGCGGCTATCGACGAGCAGATCCTGGAGGGCGTTCGGGTATCGGTGGCCGTGCGCGTAGTAGGCCGCGATGGCGAAGCGAATGGAATCCCCCGCGAACAGCAACTGCTCCTCCCGCTCGCGCTGCTCGGTGAGCGACCAGACGCGCGCCGCCATCGTGAGCAGCAGGCCCATGAGCACGACCGCCGCGAGGAGTCCGAGATACGTGAAGCCCGCCTGGCGCAAGGGGTGCGCGCGCATGATGCTCACCAGGAAGCGAACGGCGTGCCGTTGGCGGCGAGGTCGGGGGCGCCGCTGTGCAGGTCCTTGAGGCCCGGGTGATCCGGATCGTCCGACTGCACGAGCGTCCAGGTGTCGGCCGCCTTGGTGAAGGGATCGACCGGAATGCTCTGTATGTAGCGCTTCTCGGCGAGCGCCGCGAGCGTGTCGGGATACTCGCCACGATCCGCGTAGTACTTGTCGATCGCCTCGCGCAGGATCGCCAGGTCCTGCCGCAGCACGGTCTCGCGCGCGTGCTCGAGGGTGCGGAAGTAGCGCGGCACGGCGATCGAGAGCAGCGTGCCGATGATCAGCATGACCACCAGCAGCTCGATCAGCGTGAAGCCGCCTTCCCGGCCGGTGCGAGCCCTACCAATCATGGTAGTGGGCCCCGTTCAGCCCGACGCCCTTGTCGAGTGAGTAGACGTCGTAGACATCATCGCCCGGCTGCGGATCGTCGGGCGGGCTCGCGTAGCTGCGCAGCCCCCAGCTCTGCTCCGGCGGCACCGTGCCGTCGGGGAAGAACGGGTCCCGAGGAAGCCGCCGCAGGAAGTACAGCATCGCCTTCTTCTCGCTCGCCGC
>Ga0209056_10003601_pt1 | contig 16465 bp, 9 predicted proteins | sample GraSoiAngelo_114_FD_185876 | JGI IMG/M metagenome (GOLD analysis project Ga0209056, IMG submission 185876) | Grasslands soil microbial communities from the Angelo Coastal Reserve, California, USA - 14_0903_13_40cm (SPAdes) (version 2) | ecosystem: Environmental > Terrestrial > Soil > Grasslands ... | reverse complement strand
GGTCAAAACCCCGCGGGCTTCAAGTGGGCGCTAGTAAAGGCCGGAGCGATCGGCGCCATTAATGCCTTCACCGAGAATCCCAGCCTCCAGGATGGCCGTCAATGGATCAATGCATGGGGTGATCATGGGTGGGGTTTCACGAAAGGCAGCACACCGCTGCTCTCGTTTTCGATAAGCCCACGGGAGGGCGCGCTGACGCGCAAACTCCTGGCCGAGCGGGGCGTTGTCCGCGTCAAAGCTACTGTCGATAGCCATTATTATTCCGGCACCTATCCCTATGTGACGGGTCTGATCCGGGGATCGGGGCCTGAGGAAGTATTGACTCTGGGGCATTCGTTTGAGCAGGGGGCGCAGGACAATGCCACGGGCGTCGCCGCAATGTTGGAGTCCCTCGCAACGGTCAATCGCCTCATCTTCTCTGGTAAGTTACCCCGGCCCAAGAGGAGCATCCGTCTGTTGACCATGGGTGAGCTCTACGGATCGATGTATTACATCGAGAAGCATCCTGACCGCATTCGTCGCACGGTTGCTGCGCTGTGCATGGATACACCGGCCGCCTCGTACGACCTGGCGGGGACAGAGTACACGTTTTACATGAATCCCCATGTGGCAAAGTCCTACACCGATGCGTTCATCTTGCGCATTGCCGAGGAGTACTTTTCCCAGGTGCATCGGCCTTGGCATGAGCACCAGTCTATGAGCGGCACGGACACTTACCTGAGCGAGCCTATGATTAATGTTCCCACGGTTTGGGCATACAGCGGCAGCGGAGTGGAGACTCACCATAACAGCGAGGATACCCCAGATCGTGTGGACTCTCGCTCGCTGCGGGACGTCGCCACGGTAAATGCTGCTTATCTCTATTATCTGGCCAACGCGAGTGAGCCCGAGGCGATGTGGCTTGCGGAGCTCAGCCAAACACGAGGCTACGAGCAGGTTTTGCAGTCCTCTGCGCCGTTCCTGGAACATGTCGCCACCGCAAGTGACGCTCAAGATCTGGGACGGCTGCTCCAGGATGCAGTCGATCACGTCACTTATTCTGTTGGACGGGAGTCGCAAGCGGTCCTCTCAGTCGTTGGCCTGGTCCCGGAATCGGATCAGAAAGATGCGGCAGCGAGTCTCGCTCCGATGATTGAGGGCCTGCGCCGCTTTGGAGAAGAAGAAACTAGCAGAGTGCGCCGTGCCATTAATCGCCGTGCCCGGGAGCTTGGACTCCAGGCGCCTGTGCAACCAATGGCGCTCCCTGACACTCTACGGGACAAGGCAGCAAGAATCGTTGTGAAGCGAAAACGCTTCGGAACCTTGCCGCTGGACGACCTGCCGACCGACCAGCGCGAAGGGTATCCTTCGGGGGCTTGGGAAAGTATTCCCATAACGGCCCTTTACTGGTGTGATGGGCGCCGGAGCCTCGCAGAGGTCATCCACCTGACGCGCATGGAACTTGGCCCCACGGATTTCGATTTCATCGGCTACTTCCGCTTCCTAAGAAAGCACGGGTATGTGGACTTCTTGTCGGAATGAAACGGTTTTGGCAAAATCCGCTCACCGGGAACTAAAAAAAGATAGTTCTTCTCAAATTAAGACGGAGGTGATCGGCGTGGCGACTTAATCGGTCGTCAGAGTAAAGGAAATCTCCTGTACATTTGGGCGAATGTACTTACCGTCCTTTGCGCCTAGTCGAAGCGGCACCGAAACCACACCAACCGCGTGATCCAGCGCGGTCTCCGGAGCATCCGCGTAAGGGTTATGAGGATAGACTGGCCAAATCAGCCGGGTTCCTGGGTCTAACTTCAACCTCCACTCATGATGATGGATCCAGCCTCCCAGCTCATCTGGTCCCAGTTCAACCCTCTCGGTTCCTAGGACAATCTTTCGCCCTGCGGCGGTCTCCAGCGTTTCTCCCGCTTTCAGGCAGAGTTGCAGATTCAGTTGCGCTTCCGGAGGAGGTTCTCCTCTCCCCGTCATGACGAAGCGCAACTGCAGATCATGTTGAGAAGGAGGCGGAACGTACAGGTCTGTGAAAAACGTATTGTAAGCGAGTGAAAGTCTGTCGCCGCTGTTGTCATCCATCTGAAGACGGCTGCTGATCGGCATCTGAAAGGTCTGCCCCTGCAATTTCTCGAAGAAGGTCGCCAGGTCGGGTTGGCGTTTTGACCCTGCCCCGGTGACAATTAATCCAAGCTTGTCATGAAAAACAGATAGGTTTCCTTGGCGATCCAGATAAAATCGATTGTTGACCGCTTGCGTGCTGATTAGGCCGGACAGGCAGACGACCCAGGGGCCCGTCTTGCGGATCCCTGCCGGGACGCTCATCTGATACGAATAGCGCGGCTGCTCCTGAGGGATGGGTTCTGTAGGTCCTTCGTGGTAGTACAAAGCATCCTGAGCCAGTCGTCCGAGATCGTCCATTGTTAAGTTGTCCCCATGAAAAAATTCGGTCAGGAACTCTGCGTAGCGCCGGCCGTCAGGGAAGTGTGAAAACCCGAAATGACCCCAGGAGTCCACTTTCCAGTAGCGATTGCGGTCATTGATGGTTTCCACCGGAGCACCGTCGGGATAGGTAAAGTGTATGTGGAAATCTGTTGCACGGCGCAGGGCTGCGAGAGCCGCAGGGTCCTTGGAGTATTCCCAGTAGAACGCCACCTGCGTAAAGGTGATGTGGTTATACCCCGTGGTTGGACCGTTGCGGCTGTGTTCACCCCAATATCCGTCCGGTGCCTGCTCTTCGGCAGCGAAACGATGGAGAATCCGGGCCCCAAGATTCTCCCAATCCTTGTTGCCGAACACACGACCCGAAAGCAACATAAGAGCGGCCCACGAGGCAAAGTGGTTCGGCGAGGTTCCAATATAAGGTGTGTTGTACCAGGGAAATTCTTGCCGCTTCAACGCATCGGAAACAAGCGGCGCAACTTCCGCTTCAATGGAACGCCTCCAGCGCGCACGACGCTCCTCCCCGAGATCTGGGGCCAGGAGGCGGTACGCTTCGAGCCACATGTGCGAGTCCCACTCCTCCTCAAAACATTCTTCGGAGTGGCTTTTTTCGCATTCGGTCGCCAGCAGGTCGCCGATGCGAATCGCCAGGCTCAGCATCTTCGGATCCCGGTAGTGGGTGTTCGATGGGTGCTGCTTTGCGTACAAAACGGCGGCTGCCAAGATGGATTGGGGAAAACGCTTCCATCCGGGACGAGCCGCCAGGGTTTGGAGACTCGGAGCGGGCTGGGTGTCCATTTGTTTACCAACCTGCGCGATTCCGGCTTCAACCAGCCGGAAATACTGAGCGGGAAGTTGCTGTGAACATGCTACCGTCGCGAGCGTTAATTCAAGCAGCAAACAACTTACGGGTGCGAGTATGAACCGGGCGCGCCCGAAATGTTTTCTATTAACCCAACGCGGAGATGCCCCAGCATCCAGAATCGCGGAAGGGAAGAACGATTTCTCAATCATGATTTCAGGCTCACTGGGACTAAGGTTTTCCGTCAACCTGGAGGAGGCTCCGGCGCAAATCGGCGCGCTCCGGAGCGAGGCGGACGGCTTCTTCGTACTCCTGGCGCGCCTTGTTCTTTTCACCGAGTTTCAGGTAAATTCCACCCAACAAAGCCCGAACTTCGGAATTCGCCGGCCGGCTCAGCTTCACTTTTTCTGCGTACCGCCGAGCCTGATCATAGTCCATCTTCTTGAACCAGTATCGTGCCATCAAGAAATTCCCGGTGGCGGAATCGGGGTCGATTTGCTCCAACCTCTGCAAGTGAGGGTAGGCCCCTGCCAAGTCACCGGCATCAAGGTCCATCTCAGCTATGTAGGCGTGCGGCTCCCATTGATTGGGATCAATCTCGAGGGCTTTCTCAAACAGGATTCGAGCGGCCTGGGGATTCCCGTGGTCCAACTCCCTTTTGGCCTGGGCGATCGGACGCTCAACCTCCAATTTGCGTGCTTCGCGGTCGCGCTCGGCGGAAGTTGCGCGCTGAAAGTTCTCCATGTAGGCGGCGCTGCGAGCAGCGTCGCCTTTATTGCGGTAAGCTCGCGCCAACGTGTAATAGGCCGTCGGCACGCTGAGGCCTGCCGCTTCCACAGCTTTTAGGCATTCGATCGCCGCATCCGCGTCACCCATCGCCAGGTAGACCGAGGCAAGTTTCGCAAGGTACTCCGGATTATTCGCATCCTCACGAACCGCGCTGAGGAGTGCATCCTTCGCAAGTGGAAGCTGATTCCTTTCGTAGAGAATTTTGCCCATCTCGAAATAGGCTTGGGGATTCTCGCTCGATTTTTCTAGGCTACGCCGAAAACAACTTAGGGCCATGTCCGGCTGGCTCTTCACCAGGTATACCTGGCCCCTATACAGGTCGATGCGCGCGTCCGTTGGGTCACGCTGGGCCCAGAGATCGAGAATCTTGAGCGCTTGATCGGTCATTTGCAGGCGGTAGTAGACATCGGCCAGCAATCGCAGCCAAGCCAGGTCCAGATGCTCAAGTGTTTTGTCTTGAACCGCGGCCAGTGCTTCCTGGGCCGCGGCCGCTTGCCTGAGTTGCTCGAGCACGTGGGCCTGAAAAACTCGATAATGAAGTTGCTCAGGCGCCAAGTGGACCGCTTCCCCGACTTCGGAGGCAGCATCGCGCATTCTCCCGGCCTGAGCCAAGGCCACGCCGCAATAGAAATAGGGCCTTGCGTCTTGTGGGGCACTTTGCTTGGCGCTATTGAGGACTTTTACTGATTCGAGAACACGTCCCTCGCCCAGGAGCTTGATGCCTTCCGCCAACCGCGTTTCAAACAGGTCCGCGCTCGCTTGGCCCGCGCCGCATGCCGATGATGTCGCGAACAGGCAAACGAGCAGGGTCACGAGACGCGCGATTTGGGTGAATTCGCACTGGCTCTCGATCATGTGGGCGCAGTATGAATACAGAGAGAGATAGTCCGGCGAACTCTGAGCTCGATTCGAGGTGAGCCTCTCCCCGGACCGCGTCAAGGTTTGAAAGAAAAACCTCGACATTCCAGCTTAGCCCTCCGCAAGTAAACAACTCGTTCAGGCGTGGATATTAGCGCCGTTGTGCTGGGAAGGGCAAGGCTGCGACGGAAGTCGTACAGGATGCACGACCTCCCGTCGAGGAAGTTTGCCACGCTAGTATTCCATGCGAAGTGAGAACTGTATGATTCGCGGGTCGTTTGATTGTTGCCCCAAGTTTTGCAAGCCACTGATTGTGCTGGGAGCCACATCGTTCGGATGGTTGAAAGCATTGAAGAAATCGGCGGCAAAGCGAACGTCAAAACGCTCTTTGAACCTGAAGTGCTTGTAGACCGACAGGTCGTCATTCCACGAGCCCGGCCCGATAACGTTTACGCGGGGGTCGGGGTTGTAAAGTCCACTGAAGGGGGCGTTGAAACACGACCCATCGCTCAAAGTAACAGCAAGCTTGCCAAGGAACTGTCCGGAGCAATTCGGACCCGCTGGCCGAACGGCAGGGGCAACGAGAGTGCCGCTAACAGTCGTTACAGTCGCGGGGTTGAAATCGCCGGCGAACCATTGCCGGTATAATTCGGTGGCTCCGACGATGTTCAGCGTAGCGCGCTTATCGCCAGAAATGCGGACATTGCCGGTCTGGACGAAAGCAGGATTCACGCCCATCCAGAGGCCACTATTCCAAGTACCAATAGCCGCCAGTTGCCAGCCCCCTATCAAAAAGTTGAGCGGCGTCGAAACGTTCCTGCCAACGCGTTTGCCTCGCCCGAAGGGAAGTTCGTAGATTCCGTTGAAAGTGATCCGGTGCGGAGGGATGGTGGTGTTGTTGAAGTAGACAAGCCGCCGCCGCTGGTTGTAGCTGAGGTTTGGTTCGCCGAGCAGTTCGATATTCTCGGGCACGGTCGCCCCACCGCTCCCGCCAAAACTCCCGTTTCCGCCGCCGCCATTGATCGAGGTGTTTCCATCGGCGAAGCCAGCTGGATCGGTAGTGGTGAGGGCACGCACGTAAGTGTAAAACCACTGGAAGCTCATCCCATTGGCATACTTCCGGCGGAGTTCCACTTGGGCCGAATGGTCGTGGGAAAAGCCGGTATGGTTTATGCCAATCAACCCCCACCCTGGCACTGCCCGCAATAGATTGGTTTGGCCCGGAGGCTTAAGTCCAGTGCGCGTCGAATAGTTATATACCGGCTCTCGAGGATCGATGGAGAACTGCTGCTCCAGGTTTCCGCCGTACGTTCCTATGTAGCTCAGTCGTAATCCTATTTGCGCAGGTAGCTCACGCTCGAGGGTTACGTTCCAAGTATGCTGATGCTCGTCGTTCCAGGCACGCGGATCCCAATACGTCGCAGCGTTACCGTAGGGGTTAAGTCCTTGCGGCGTATTAATATCCACCGTGGCGGTTGGGAGGTAGTCGCTGGGTGCTGGGGCCGAAATATAGGGATACGTACCATCATACGGTCCTCCCGCACCACCGGGTACGTTGGGATTATTGAAAGGGTTGTTTACGAAACGAAGATTCAAAGGCGGATTATTGCGGGTTGATTGTAGTAACAGAGACAGTGGCATTCCTACGTAGTAGATGCCGAACGCGCCGCGGATCACGGTGTTGCGGTTAATCTGATAGGCGACGCCCAAGCGAGGACCAAAGTCATGTCGAATAGACCGAAAGAGGTTGGAAGGGTATCCAACGGAGTTGGCCGTGGCCCAAGTCAGCCCCACATTCGCCCACGACGTGAGCACGGCGGGAGGAATTCCTGGGATTTGCTCCACGCTCACATTCCCTGGCGAAAGCACTTGGAACGTGCCTGGGGTTTCGGGGTTGTAGGGCACTACAAGCCGGTTTTGAGCTTCTTTATAAGGTGTCCAATAGTCCCAGCGAAGGCCTAGGTTGAGGGTTAGCTTTGGCGTAACCTTGAAGTGGTCGTTGACATAGAGCCCTAACTGCGTCTGGCGGAAGTAGAAGTATCCACGGTTGTACTGATTGGAAAGGAAATCCGGCAAGCCGAGCAGGAGTTCGGCAAATCCACTGCCCGTATCCGGTAGTGGTCCGAAGGAACTGGCGTCCCAATTGGTGGTATACGCTGGGTCCCATTCGTGACTCCCTTGGGCCTGCTGGTTCTCACGCACGTTGTTCTGTTCTCGTCGCCCCCGGAAACCAAACTGGATGGTATGTTTGCCGTGGGTCCAGGTTGCGTTGTTATCGATCGTTTCGCTGGTCAGATTTTGGTTGTGCACGTTGTCCGAGTCCCAGCCAAAGAACGCGGTGCAATCCGGGGCTTCACACGTGTACATCGTAGGCCACCCGGTTGCGTTGAAGGGGTTGGGCAGCCCCAGCGTGGAAGGCCAGTTGGTGAAGTCCGCGCTCGTCCCGTAGTGAACGGCGGATCGGCTCACGCCGACTAGTAATTCATTGAGCCAAGTCGTCGAGATGGTCCGAGTGTAGTTCACGGCGACGTTGTGAATGTAGTAGTCCTTGGCGCTCGTTCCCATGCCCGAAGACGTATCGATGGGATTGGCGAAGTACCCGCCCTCCAGGGCGGCGTTCAGCCAGCTGTTCGTGTAGCGCACCGAAAGCCGGTCTTTGTCAGTGAAGTTCTGGTCTACTCTGATGGTGTAGGTGTTGGTGCGTGTAATGTCTGGATATGTGGACAAGAAATTCGGGGCGATAAAAGGATTATTGTTATTCGTGGGAAGAGCAGTCAGGGATTTCAATACGCTTGCGGTCTGGTTCAATGGCCCCGGGATTTGATTGTTGGGGAAAGGTTGCCGCTGGAAGGTGTTAGGGTCCGTTGTCTTCGGGTCGTAAATGATGATTGGCGCGTATCCAAACGGAGTGCAATTCGGTCCCGCCGGATCGCATGAGACACTAGGGTCAACGGCGTTGCTCAAATCACCATTCCACATAGCTGGGGTCGGCACGAACGGAAAAAAAGGCTCACCGCGCTTATGCTCCCGCAAGCCTTCATAGTCGAAGAACCAAAACGTCTTGTCACGCCCGCGGTACACGTGCGGGATCACAACGGGACCGCCGACGTATCCTCCGAACTCATTGCGAATGACGTGGGGCACTTGAACATTCACAGGGTCTTCGCGGCGGCGCGTTTGGGCAATCACGGAATTGTCACGGTTATATTCATAAGCGGCAAAGTGTAGTTGGTTTGTGCCGCTGCGCGTAGCCATGATAACTGTAGCCGGCTCAGCGAAGCTCGCGTCAGACCCCACGGTTTCGATTCGAAACTCCTGGACAGTTTCAATTCCCGGCCGCACGCGGACGATCCCTCCGCCGAAACGGTCGAGCTGCGTGACGCCGTCCAGATTGATATCCAGAGACCCGACTTTCATCCCATTGACTCGGGCGCCGCCCGAGCCGCTCTCTACGCCTGCGGTCAGGCCAAAAAGCAAGCCGACATCGCGACCGTTCAGCGGGAGGTCCCGGATTTGGCTGGACTCTCGCACATCGCCTATCACGCCGCTCGTCGTCTCAATGGGTGTCGCAACGTCCTTAACCTCGACAACGTCTTTCACACTTCCGACCCGTAGCGTCGCGTCTACCGTCACGTTCTGACCCACGGACAGCGTCAATGTCCCCGCCCAAGTTTGAAAGCCTTCCTTGTCCACTGACAGTCGGTATGGACCAATCGGCAGAGCGGGGAAGGAGTATAGGCCCTCCGGGGAGGTCACGACCTGCTTTGAAATTCCGGTCTCGGTGTTAGTGATCGTGACTTTTGCTCCAGATACAAAAGCCTCCGCACTGTCCCGCACCGTTCCTGACACGGTTCCGGCGCCAGTCTGTGGGAATGCTGGTAAGGCCGTTAGTCCGAGAACAACTAAAATGATTAAGCCAAAACGAACTACATGATGAATTCTGCGCAGGCCAAGCTCACGAGACTCCATGTCTACCTCCACGGCTGACACGGGAGCGTCCGGCAAATTGCGGCATCGAGGCAATCCCCGGCTGGCAGGCTCGATACCACCATTCAAGGGGCGTGTCAAGCGATCTGTCGCTGCGTCGCTGCGTGTCGCTGAGTTCGATGAGTACCCGCGCCGCACATCAAGGGGTAGGTTTTCAACGCATCGAGACATTCGAATTAGGCCCCGAGCGTAAACTCCGTTTGCTCAACTCGGCCGGTTAAGAGGTCGTGAGAATTTATTTTCCAGCGCCCTTTAGGGTCAGTGTAAGCAAGGTGGAAACGCTCCAGATGAGGTGTAGATTCAACCCGCACATTTCGCGCATAGAGCTCATAAGGTTCGCCCTCGGGGGTCACGAATTCCAGCCGAACGATTCGAAAAGTTCCTTCCGGCAATGCCGACTCGTTCCGGAGCGTGACAATCAACGGGCTGCTCGGATCGGCCTCGGCAAGAGGCTCGACGCGGAGTCCTGGAATGGGCTGGGGGGCGCGCGTCAGGACCAGGGGGCTCCAGGGGCTAAGATTCATTTGGATTTTATCAATTGCGCTGAGGTCGCGTCTGGCGCGGATGTCGTAGGTCGCCATCGCAGCAGACCACGCGACGGTGACCTGGACCTCTTTTTCGAGCAGGAAATTATCGATCGCTCCAGCCCATTCGCGTTCCGGTTGGGTCGGCAAATTCCCCCAGCCACCGTCATCGAACTGGGGGTTGCGGAAAATCGCCACGTGTTCGTAGGCGCCGTTCGCAAACCGGACAACCTCCGTCCCAGGGAGGCGCTGCCCGGCCGCGTCCAACACGCGCACTTGTGGTTCCATTCGCGCCAGCGCAAAGACCTGCTCCATGATTTCCGGCAGACTCGTTGTTGAACCAGGCGTCAGCCGGTCGTAGGGATAAGTGGCCAGCTCAACATTCAAAAAGACCGCTTTCCCCTGTCCAAAGTCATTCACGACAATGAGTGGGACCTGGGCGCTCTTTGCGAGCGGTTTCCCGGTCGTAGTACTTATGCTTTCATCTCCGATCGTGAGATCGAGTTTTTTGCCTTGCAGGCGCAGTGACGCGTAGTTCTCAATTCCCTTGACCGCGGATCCTTTGACTTGGCCTTTCACGTGCTTGATGCCGAAGATGCTGTCGAGCTGACCCCGCCCGAGGTCACGTCCGTGCTCGTTCATGGTTGCAGCACGGTAGTCCGCGATCAGGGTCCCGCCGGTTTGAACAAATTGCCGGATCTGCTCGACTTCGCGCGGACTCATAGCGAGCGATTGCGGCAGTATGAGCACCCGATATTCGTTTCGGGTCAACTTGCCTTCCTCGATCTGGCGAGCACCCACAAACTCATATTGCAGGCCAAGATCTTCAATCAGCTTGGTCCAGCCGTTGCGAACGCCTGTGAAATGGCTGCCACGATCCCCGCCGCTGTGCAACATCCATTTCCGCGCATGCTGGACGTTGTCCAGCAGCCAGTGGACCTGCATAGAGGGCTGGGAATAATGGACGGCAATTCCGTCGTGGAGCCGGCGACTGCTAATAATGAGCTTCGCTATGCCTTTATGGAATTCCTGGAACGTATCGGCGTAGGTCAGCGCCGCAGGAGTGAGCTGCCCAGTCTCTTCGTCAACGAAGCGGTAGTCTGGTAAGTTGGCGTCCCAGATGATTGATCCGCGATGGCCGTGAAATAATCCCCACCAAATCGGCTGCGGTGCGCGCTTCTGGTAAAGGCGCTCTTCTTCTGTTAGCGGCGCTCCGGGCTTGTGTTGGAAGCCGTGCGTGGAAATCATAATAACGTCACGATTGAGCGAGCGGATCACTTCCACATTGTTGCCGATGTTGTATGGCTCAATCACATCTACTTGCTTGACGACGTTTTCGTAGTTATACCAACCGAACGCAAAGGGAGCTTGGCCGCCCTCCGTAGCGCAGCGGGCGTGCGGATCTTCGGCTTTGCAAATGGCACGGGCACGTCCAATCGCGTCGGCGAAGGTTTCGTCCATAAAAGTGCGGAAGTCACACCAGGGCGAAACGTTCCACCCTTCCGTTGACTGGACGGACGACAACTCCTGATAAAACCGATTCAGGAAGGCAACAACCTCGGACCAAGACTTGAAACCGGTGGGCCGCTGCTCCGCCGCCCAAGTTGTGTGAGCTCCCCACCGCACGTTAGCTTTCTCGATTGGGCCCAAGCGCTCACTCAGAGCCTTTTCAGAGAACTCCGGGACGGAGCGGGTCTCACTCAGCAATCCTCGCAGTGGCTCCCACTGTTCTCGGCCGTCCGCCTCGTTGCGGGGTGCAGGAAAGTTCACGCCCCAGGCTTTGTTCAAGGCTGCTATGCCTCCGTACTTGGCCTTGAGATTGGCCACCGCAACGGCGTCGAACGCTTGGTCAGTCGTGGTGCGATTCACCATCAGGTTGCTGGTTGCCCATTGGGACCCGTTGCGGAGGCTCTCGTCGTCCCAGCGGGTTTCTTCCGTCACTGACCACTCTCTCGCAACATTTCCGGGAGCGCCGTACATTTTGCGAAGATAGTCCGCGAACTTGCTCGTGCAGTAGGTCGAGTGGCAGAAGTCATTGGGCCGAATCTGATCGCCCTGGCCGAGCTCGTCGGCAATGTTGTAAAAGATCGGTCGGAAATCGCGATGTAGGCTGACGAATCGGGTCAGGTGTTCTTTCACATACTCATCGGTCTTGGGATCATTGACACACGGTCGCCGGATCCAGAGGTCCAGATTATTGCGATCAAGCTCGATCTGATTCAATAGCCCCCGCCAAAGGGGCTGGTCTTTGTGGTAGATTGCAAAAACTTCCCAGGCCATCTGCTCTACATAGAAATTAAAGTTGTTGTCGATCGCGGGTTCGCCGGCTTCTCGATAAGCGATGGTCGCGTCAACGCCGGCTTGACGGAGCAGGTCGTAAAATCCGTCCCCATAGCTTGCCCAACTGATGACGTGAAAATCGTCCCAGGGCCTCGGAGACGGTGAAAGCAGAAACTGTCCTCCTTCGGCCTGCTCAACATCGTTGACCCAGATTCGAATCCAGTTCCGGTAAGTGAAGCCGCGGCCCAGCTCAAATGAGAAGCTTAGTGGCGCTACTTTGGAACCAAGGTTCGAAGGATGAAATTCGTAGACAGTCCGGCCGAAGCTGTCCAACCAACGTATGATCAGCGACCCTTTTACCGGAAGCCGAAAGTGCACGTGTCCATTCAGGACGGCATCACAATTGTAGAGCTGGTGATCTAGGGTCACGCGCGCGACAACAGATCTGGCCTTATCAGAGTCGTCTCGAACGCCCAGCGGCGAATAGCTCCCCACCATACCCGCGATGGGTGCTGCCAGAGCCGCTCGCAGAAACGACCGTCGTGAAGGCAAACGACGGTGGTCCACATGTCCTCCGAGATCTTTCTTCTTGCACTCCGGGCGAATGCCACTTCACAGGGATTCAACTCAGAGCATCTAGAAGGCAGAGCATACTTCTCTGCCTAGGTGCTCTCACTAGTGAATGCTATTTTACATTTTCGTGCACATCCACTTTTATTCGGCTGACGGCCTCGATGAGACCTACGACATCGCCCAAACTGTTATGCACTGGAGCTAGAACAGATATCCAACCGGGCTTGCTTGTAACCGTGACCCGTTGTTCCGTCTTCAATGCCGTCTCCATCTGCGGAACCATATCCCCGTAAAGCTCGCCCCAGTTCCAGAATTGGCTCATTTCGTTCTTATTGCGAATGACCAGCTGAATTTTACCGGGGTGTCCCTCGATCGGCATCCACAGATTAACGTCGGCCGGGAAAGAAGAAAGGTGCGAAAGGCGGGCCAAAGTCTTCTTGACTGTGTTGAATGCCACGTCGTCAACGTCGTAGTTGTCGCCCGCGAGGAATTCGTCGCGAGGGTCCTTGGCGAACAGGAACTCTTTTGCCCGCTGCGTTACGATTTTCTGGCAGACGTCGCCATCTACTACGACGCTGCCAACACGCGCGACGTCGTCTAATTCCCTTTTCATGTCTACCGATGCGTCGGGGCTGAGCTTCGGGACTCCCAACATTGCGAACATCAAACTCACGGTCAGCACGATCAGATAGACAATTTTCATTTGTCCTCCGCTTGAAGAGTGAGCGCATATTGGTGGACGTTGTACCATGCGGACGCAGCCGGGTGCCGCAGCGCGTGCTGGGTGTGGCTGGCCGCATCCTCAATCGCACTCCCGAGCCATTGATCCGAGGGAAGGTCGGCAAGTGCGGGCCGAGGGTTCCACCAATCATCGAGGGTAGAGTTGTTGTAACTCCGCGCTGCTTCAGCCCTTAGAGAGTCAAGCGGCTTGCGACCCTTGAGACTGTCGAGCAGGGCAAGGTCCTGAAGGCAGTTGCGTTGGATCTTTAGGCGGATGCTGGGAATTGGTTCGGTAAGGCCAAAGCGCTCGCCGGAATATACGAGCGCGGTCTGGCCCCCATTAAAATGGAACCAGGGGTCTTCGCCGGGGCTGATTGTCAGCCAATGGACATAGCCATTCACGCCCCAAAGCCAGGCCCGCAGCGGGAATTCCGTGATTGCTGAAGAACTATCCGTCACGCTGGGAGGACCGCCGTAGTACCAGATCACGTCATCTCGGTTGCGCAACATCTTGGGTGCGTCCCTGTAGAAACTCAAGATGTCTCCGCCAGCGCACCACAACTTCACAACTCCTTCTAGGATCCTAAACTGTTGCTCCATGTCCCAGCTGACGTCGGCTCGGAAAACGAAGTGCACGGGAGTGTCGGGTGGCAAGGCCTTCTTCAGCAGCCGCCCATACTCAAGGAAGTATTTGAGGTCCTTGGGAAATCGCACCTCGTCACCATCCCAGGGAAAGCCTTTATAGCGTTTCTTGTGATTGAAAAAAACTTCAAAATTCGTGTGGGTCCACCCTTTCTCACGAAAGTGGCGTTCCATTTCCGAGACTACATTCACGAATTCCGCTTCGTATCCAGCCTCGCCCCAGAACTCGTAAGAACCCGGCCACTCGGGATTGATGGGCAGGTAGACGAAAGGAATTGGGCGCTGGCCGCGGCGGCCTGCTGAAAACGCCGTACCGTCGAACAGGGAACCATAGTGGCGATCGTACAAGCTCCAGCTAATAATGTGCTTCGCCCGGCCGGAGCCCTCGAGCGCGGGCGCAAATTCCGGACCGACTTTCCCCGAGTGTCCATATCCCAGTTGATGGAAAATTCCTCGGTGCTCATAGAAGACGCGATGATAAGCGTGGATCAATCCGAAGAACTGGTTGCTCTCAAACCAATGATCGGGGTCGCGCTGGTAGGAAGCTGCGAACTGCTGCGCGAGCCAGGAACTTCCATAAGAGTTGTGATCGATTGTCACTACGTCTTCTGTGGGAATGACGGAAGCCAGGACGGTAAATTGGATCTGAAGGGTGATGATCTTCGCCCCAGCTTTGAGTGTGGCGCTACCTGACCGGGTCCCCGGATGAGCATCAGGAGCAATATAGACGTCAACCCAGAACGCCTGGGCGGTCTGCAGCGGGATGCGATTGTCCGGTTCAGGCAGGCGCGAATTATAGGTTGCGCGCACGGGGATGAGGGCGTCCGGATAATAATGCTGGTCGGAATCCGTAAAGTGGAACCATTCGCGAAACAAATCGATTTGAACTTTGTTTGCCGGATCGGGAATTGTCACGTCTAGTGTGTAGAGGCCCGGTGAGGGTAGTTTGACGACCATTTGAAAGGAGACATATCCACCCCGACACCCAGTGAGCATAACTCGGTGCTGAGCGTCATAGAGGCTCGAGGCGAGGTCAACGCTGCTGCGGTCCGGAGCGACGATGGTCCCAAAAGGGTCGGACCGCAGGAATTCAGGCAGAGCCTGCAAGTCTGCGGCAAGCAAGCCTTGACCGGAGACGACCATCAGAAGCAATAGAAGAAATGGGGCTTGCTTCGCCAACGCGCCCTCCAAACAAATGCTTCGAAAAACTGCCTGATCAAGACCACTCGACCGAATTGGGCCACGGTAGCAAGGCGCAGATTTCGAGCCGGCCATTGTAGGAATTCTCTGACTGTCAATCGTACAACGGTGGTTAGCCTCAGTACAGTACAGCCAACCGACCATAAAGAACATTATTAGATAGATTCAACACCGAAAGATCCGAGGTTGTTGAAAGCTGGAGAAACTCTGGGTTTTCCCCAGCTACAGAATTAACTACAGTGCATCTCTCGCTCGCATTCTTGTTCTAACAGATTCGTTCAGTCCAAAAGACTTATAGGCCTGCGGAGGCTCTAGACCCTTTGGTCTCGGGGCAGTCGCTTAAACCGGCCCTTTCTGCCGATTTCAACGGGGAGGTCTTCCCTTCTGCGTAGCTTCGCTCTAATATAGGCGTATAGGTGTTTATCTGTTTGTGTGTATAGGTGTCTTATGGAAGAGCTGTTCGCTGGAATATCAAGGTCTCCAGGGAAATCGACCTTACGCTGCGCACTTATCTCGGCGCCCAGGGCATGAAAAAAGGCGACCTCTCGAAGTTTATCGAGGAGGCCGTCCGCTGGCGCATCTTCAACCGCACTGCGCAGGACATCAAGTCGCGCCATGCCAATGCCGACACGAACGAGCTCCAAGCCATCGTCGATCGCGCCGTTCGCGAGGTCCGCTCGGAGCGCCGCATCAAAAGGAAGGCTAACAAAGCCTGATGCGCGTGGTGCTTGATACCAATATCCTGGTGTCGGCTCTCATCGCTCCGGCGGGCACCAAGCAAACTTCCTAAGAATTAACTGTGCGTAGGTTCAGGCACTTCGCCCGTAGCGTCGAGGTTGTGCTCGATAAGCGGAGCGCGGACAAAGGCGTAGTAGCCGACACCATCGCCGGTGGAAGCGCAGAAATCGATATGAAGATACCGACCAGGACCGCGACGTTGAAAACCGTGAATTTTTGCCACGTCTTCATGCCTGGGTTCCGCGATTCTCTTTCCATCTCATCGGTGAGGCAGTATAGCTGGAAAGGGTGAACCGATGAGAAGGAAGCATCCGAAACAAAAGAACCGCTCAAAACTGACGTTCGAAAAGTGGCTCCGATCACTCAATAACGAGATCATCGCGAACTTGGCTGGTCAGTGGCGACGGGATATCCAAAGAACTAAAGCTATTCAACGAGAGTTCAAGCGCAGGCTCAAAGCAGAGACAGAGCAATAAACAAAACGCCACGATGAGGAGATGCAGAATTCCCGGCAGGGAGTATGGGCCTCGATCTTTAGCTCGCCTGCGGTGGCGTCTTCCAATTTCTCCATCTTTCCGCCTCCGCGAGTGGTTACATGTAACCTATCACAACTTCCTGCCAACATCCAGTCCCAAGTGACCCGGGCGAAAATTCCTCTCGACGCTGTCCCTCGGTTCGCCCCGGGTGCGCGAACCAGGATGCCCCTAAATCTCTAAACACTCGAAGAAGCGCTGCTCGGGCGATGTGCTGAGGTCCTGCAAGCGCACAGGTAGAGCCAGGTTGCGGCTCTCCTCCGTCAGAAAGGTCCGGTGTGATTCCGCTACGGCGTTGTTTGGAATAGTCTTGGCCTAGAACCCTGCGAGGACAAAGACCCGGGCGCTATTTCGCGAGCTGATATTCTCCCTCGACATTGCAGGAAGAA
>Ga0209056_10003599_pt1 | contig 16468 bp, 15 predicted proteins | sample GraSoiAngelo_114_FD_185876 | JGI IMG/M metagenome (GOLD analysis project Ga0209056, IMG submission 185876) | Grasslands soil microbial communities from the Angelo Coastal Reserve, California, USA - 14_0903_13_40cm (SPAdes) (version 2) | ecosystem: Environmental > Terrestrial > Soil > Grasslands... | reverse complement strand
GTCAAGGCCTGGCATATTCACCAGACCATGACAGTCAATAATGCCGTGATCGCCGGGCGCGCGAAGCTGGTGTTGTACGACCTGCGGGAAGGCTCACCTACCAAAGGCGAATTACAGGAGGTCTTTTTCGGCGAGGACAACTATTGCCTCGTCCAGATCCCGCCTGGCATTGCCAATGGCTATAAGGCTTATGGCGACAAAATGGTGATCATGGCGAACTGCGGCACCGAGCCGCACGATCCCCGGGAAATGCTGCGGCTCGACCCTTTTACCTCAGAGATTCCCTACAATTGGGAACTCAAACACGGTTAGTCAATTTATACGGCCTTTAACTCTCTCGGAAGCGGTGGAGAGTTTTAATTCGTGGAATTCGTGGCCAGTAATCAGTAAAAAACCGCCACGAATTCCACGAATTTCACGAAAAGGGATCACCTCACGGTAGCGCCGAAAAATCTTGGCCTCCACTTCTAATTGCACCCCCCTGATCCCTAAAGTTGACGAGCGACGCAAATTAAGCTTATGAAGACATTGAGTTCAGCATTGGTTGTCACCCGCACCCCCTTGCGGGTGAGTTTTGCCGGCGGCGGCACCGACTTATCCGATTTCTACGAACACGGTCATGGGACGGTGTTCAGCACGACGATCGACAAATACATCTACGTGACGGTGAAACGTCATGGGCCGGTGTTTGATGAGCAAATTCGCCTGAACTATTCCAAGAGCGAACAGGTGAATCGGATCGACGAAATCGAAAACGATATCGCGCGCGAATGTCTGCGGTTTCTGGAAATCGAGCCGCCGATTTACGTCAGCACGGTCGCCGACCTGCCCGCCTCGACGGGTCTGGGCGGGTCAAGCAGCTTTGCCGTGGGGTTGTTGAACGCACTGCACGCCTTCCGAGGTGAGCGCGTTTCCGCCGGGCAACTGGCGGAAGAAGCTTCCTATATTGAAATCGACGTTCTTCGACAACCCATTGGCAAACAAGATCAGTACGCTGCGGCCTTTGGGGGATTGAATTCATTTTGTTTCAAGGCTGGCGGCGGCGTAACGGTGGAGCCACAACGCCTGGCAAATGGCGCTTTAGCCGGCTTATTCGGCAACATCATGATGTTCTGGACGGGGCACCAGCGGGATTCGAGCTCTGTGCTGGCCGAGCAAAAGTCGAATACAAGCAAAAAGATGGAGTCTTTGTTGAAGATGCGCGAGCACGCCTGCCAACTGCAGGCATTGACCTGTAACGGACGGTTTGATGTAACCAAGTTCGGCCGGATTTTGGATGAAGGCTGGCAACTGAAACGGCAACTTGCGACCACCATTACTAATGATCAGATTGATGCCTGGTATCATGCTGCCATCGCGGCCGGCGCGGAAGGGGGCAAGCTGTGCGGCGCCGGAGGCGGCGGTTTCCTGCTCTTTCTTGCTAAACCGGAGCGACGCGAGGCGGTGCGGCAGGCCCTGAATGGGTTGACTGAAGTTTCAGTCGCATACGAGGCCCATGGCTCTTACGTACTGCTCTCGACGGTCTAGTCCGGGTCTCCAAAGTTTTATGGCTTGTCATGACTCAACGATGAGTAACTCCAGGAAGCGATTATGAAAGTCATAGTCTTTGGAGCGTCAGGGTATCTCGGCGCAAAACTCTGCGAACACCTGAGCGATTCCGGTGTCGAAGTAATTGCGGTCCTGCGCAGTTTGCCACCCGGCAGCGGCGCCTGGCAGGCGAAGCTGTCATCCATTGTCACGGGAGATGTGACACAGGATTCCGTCTTTGCAAACCTGCGTAATTGCATTGCCGATGCGATAGTGTACACCGTTTCACTAAACCACACCGAATCTGAAAAGGACATCACCCGGACCCTGGCCGTCAATGTGGCGCCTACCTGGAGGGCTCTCGATCTCGCCCGCAGAATAGGGGCCTCCCGATTTGTATACCTTTCCGCGCAGCAGGTTTACGGACGCGAATACACGGGAAAAATCACCGAGCAATCCCCGTCCAAAGCGGCAAACTTCTACGGGCTGACGCATCTCCTGGGCGAGAAAATCGCCAACCATTACGATCAAGCAGACGGGCTGAAGTGCATCTCGCTGCGCATTTCAAGCGGGTACGGCAAACCTGTATTCAAGACCAACGACTGTTGGACGTTGGTGGTGAATGACCTGTGCAGGATGGCGATAGAGAGGCAGGAGCTGCGGCTCAAAGGAACAGGCAGGGACGAGCGCGATTTCATTCATATTGACGACATTGCGCGAGGAATCAGACACTTTCTGACCCTGCCAGCAGACAGACTGCGCGGTGAAGTTTTCAATTTGGGTACGGGGACGAGTCATACAATCCTGGAAGTGGCGCGTGTGACCTCCGAAGTTTATCAGTCGGTATTTGGAAGATCCATTCCCGTGTATTTGGGGGACGGCAGTGTCGTGGATTGGGCCACAGTTGCCCTGAAGGCAGAGAAGCGGCTTTTGTACTCTACCGAGCAACTTAAATCCGCAGGATTCGAGCCCAACATCCCGTTGCGAACAGGGATTCGCGAACTCATGGAGTACACCCGGTCCGGTTTCGGCCCGCTCCCCTCTCAACAGGGGTAAAGGGGCAAAGGGCTTTGCCCTTCTGAAGAGGAGATTATCTGGTGAGTCTATTATCCAAGTGGAAGTTCCTTCTCACACGTTTCTATTGGCGCCATCGCTACGATTTTGTCTTTTACCGCCGCCTTGAAAAAGGCGCGATGATGCCGTGGTTGAATTTGAAACCCGGGGACCGTGTGTGCGAGCTCGGCAGTTTTACCGGAGCAGACGCGCACAGGCTCTCCCAGCGATTTGGCTGCACCATTTTTGGATTGGATATCAGCCAACGCCACGTCCGGCTTGCGCAGTCATTCAACAAAACGCAACGAACAGGCTTTCTGGTCGCGTCGGCCGAATCTCTCCCCTTCGCTGATGGAAGTTTCGACAAGATATACGGCGTCAGTGTGCTCGAACATTTTGCCAATGGCGAGCACGCCTTGAAGGAGGCTCATCGTTGTTTGAAGCCCGGAGGCGCCCTGGTCTTCACGACCGACAGCTTTGCCTTACGCGAGCTCTTGCCCGGCACTCAGGACATCCATCGTAAGAGATATCATGTCCGCCACTATTACACCCAACCGGAGTTAATCAGCCAACTCGAATCCGCAGGATTCCAGGTTCTGCATGCCGAGCCGGTCATCCGCCATTGGACCACCGGGTTCTTGCTTGAGCTGGGTGTGCATTACAACGGCGTGAAATTGCCCGCATCTTTGCTGCTCCCCCTCTTGCGCTGGCTCGAGAAAACTTATGGGTCCCGGGATCTAGGATATATGCAAATGGTTGGCGCCAGGAAGCCGGCTTAACGACAGGATCACCGGTTGAAGAAGCGTGGACAGGATAACAGGATGGGCGAGACTTGCCTCCGCCACTTTCTGGCAGCGTTCCCTGAACTTCCCAACACCATCCTGTAGATCCTGTTATCCCGTCAAGAAACTTATCCTGTCATCCTGTCAGATTACTCACCCGCTTGCCGCGCAACGCCGGAAATTGACCTTATGAACTTCAATCTTCCCGATCGCATCAAGACAACGCCCCTTGTTCTTTTGACTGCGATATTTCTCACGATCGGCTTTTTGGCTTCAGGCATCGCTTTTTTCTACCCGCTCGAAATCGAGACCCGCGAATCCACCGTGTGGCTGTGCGTGCTTGCGTCACAACAGGGCATCAACATCTACGACCACAGTCGCGTTGCCTTTGTAAACATGAATCATGGCCCTTTCGATCCTCTGTTTAAATTTGCGGTTGCAACGATGTTTCCGTTTCTCGAGTCATGGCAGGTCACCAGATTCGCCGTGTTCTTGCTGCCTTTTGTATTCCTCTTTGTCACCTTTAAACTGGCCGGCAAGTCCCCTGGCAAGACACGCTTAAACGTCCTGTTCCTCGCGGCAACAGGTTATCTGTTTTTATTGCTTTCCGCGAAGGACGTCATCTTGCTGGGGCGGTCGGACGCAACCGTGGCGGTGCTCTTTCTGCTCCTGGCGTATGCTTCCACCGCGTTTTCACCGCGGACGAAACTGCGCGCGGGCACTCATGGGTTTATTTGCGGAGTGCTCGGAACCTCGGTGATGCTCACGAACTGGCGAGCGGTTCCGCCTGTTATTGCGGTCCTGCTGTTCGCTCTCTGGACATACAGGCAAACCGATCGGGCTCCTGGAAAACTGGGCCGCTACTATGCGCTGTCTTGTATCGGCGCCTCCCTTGTAATGTCCGCTTTGATCCTGCACTACTTATTCGATTTTAACTTGACCCTTTATTACAAGCATTTCTTCGGTTTCTATTCGCATGGAGCCGGATGGGTTAGCTCCAACTCGCGCGGTCTTGTCCCGTTTGGTGATTCGTACGACCATTCCATGTTCAGTTTTCTGAAATCATTGTTCTATCCTGCGGCCGACACCATAACGCTGAAGGGTGGGCCGCTATTGCTTGCGTTGGTTGCGTACCTTTTCATTCCACGCAAAGCAGATTCCGCCAACAAGGCATGGAGCCTGCTGAGCTTTTCCGTGTTGGCCTTTTGTGTGATGGCTTATTACCTGCAGTTTTATGGCGGCGGGCCGCATTACTTTGTCCCGTTCTTCATCCTGCTCTGGTTCTTTCTCTGCCGTAATTTCTCAAGAATGGCTCCTGCGAGACTGACTCTCTTGGGGGTCTGCATGCTGGCGCTCGTATGCGTAAATTATCGAACCGTCCTGCTGCCGACGCTCAAGAGAGGAATCAAGATTCAGCGGGCATACGATTTCATGACCAGCGTAAGGTCGCTGCAAGACTCGAACACGATCCTGAGTGAAGACACTTTCCTGTTCAGAAGATCGCGCCATGGAGAATCGATCGACATGGGGGACACGGTGTCGGCCTTCCGGAGGACAGGTTATTACGGTGACGAATTCAACAAGACGGTCGACCGCCATTTTGAGCGAACCAAAAGTGATCCACCCGATTACGTATTGACCGGATTCACTGAAAGTCCTGAATTGCGGAGCTTGATCGAGGAGAAGTACGTCCTGGTAGCTGAAGGACCGCATAACCTGACTGCCAACGGCGGTACCAGCTCGAGGCTCTTCAAGCGAAAGACCTTGATAGCGGACTGATGCCATCTCCGGTTGGACATTCAATAATCGCTTTCACCTTCTATCGACTCTCGGCCAGGCCGCATGAACCGCTTGGTTGGCGGAAACTTGCGCTTTATCTCTTTGCCGCAAACGCGCCGGATCTGGACTTCATTCCAGGATTGCTTATCGGGCAGCCCGACCGGTTTCATCACGGGGCCGGTCACAGCGTCGGCTTCGCAGTCCTGTTCGCCCTTGTTTTCGGTCTCCTCAGTCACGTCATGAAGATAGATTCCGTCCAATCGAGTTCGCCCATTCTTTTCGGCCTCTACTTGTCACATCTCGGCGTGGATTGCTTTAGCATAGACACGGCCGCGCCGTACGGGATGACGCTCTTTTGGCCGGTCAGTCATGCATATTACAAAGCCGCAATTGGAGTTTTGCCGGACATCAGGCGCTGCAATTCGAGCAACTATTTCTTCGCAAGTCTCTTCTCTGCCCACAATCTCCGGTCTGTGTGCCTGGAGCTTCTCATATTTCTCCCTCCGGCTCTCCTTGCAACTGCCTTCAAGGGGCAGGCCAGGCAGGGCGCCTGAGACACTTTTGAACGGAAGACTGTTGAATACGATTGATTTCTTATTTCTTGAGTCCCGGAATCTGAAGGGCTTTCCGTTCCTCGAGGCTTTTGCAAAAGCTGAAACCGCTGATTTCGAGCGATTGTATGCCGGGAAAGACTCCTTTGGAGGTTCCATCGAGTTATACCGGTTCAAAAGATCTGCGCCGGTTCCTGAAACGGCCGGAAAGACGGAGGGCACCCACGAATGAGCACAGTCTACCAAGAATGGTTGGCTTCACGGTCGCGTCTTTCTGATGGATGTGGCTCGGTTCCGGAACCATCCCCAAAGCTGTCCATTGTCGTTGCGGCATATTGTGAGAAGGATAACCTCCAGAAACTGTATGAAGACCTGGTGGAGGCCCTGAAACCTCTGGACGTGACGTGGGAACTGATCCTGGTGGACGACGGAAGTACGGACGAGGATACCTGGAATGAAATCGCCGCGCTCCACTGCAGGGACGCGCGGGTTAAAGGCGTGAGGTTCTCCCGGAATTTCGGACATCAATACGGTCTTTTCGCCGGACTTTCCAGTGCGCGTGGCCAGGCCGTCGTGACGATGGATGCGGACCTCCAGCACCCGCCATCGGCGATTCCTCTGCTTCTGCGGGAATGGGATAACGGGCGGAAGATCGTCCATACCGTCAGGATCGACAATGGAGACACGTCGTGGTTAAAAAGGACGACTTCGCTGGCCTTCTACAAGCTGTTTTCATTTTTGAGCGGCGTGGACCTTTCCGCAGGGATGTCGGATTTTCGCCTCTTGGACAGGCGGGTGGTTAACGAACTCCTTCAATTCAGGGAAATGGGCCTTTTCCTACGCGGCCTGGTCCACTGGGTGGGATACCCGAGCTCGAAGATCGAATTTCAATGCCAAAGCCGATTCGCGGGAACAAGTAAATATAATTTCCGCCGTATGCTTAGATTCGCCTGGACCGGGATCACGTCGTTCTCCACCATTCCGCTGCGGGCCGGCATCATTATCGGGCTGCTGACAAGTTTGGTCGCCTTCTATCAGTTGGGTGAGGCGCTTTGGCTCAAGTGTTTCACCGACCGTGCCGTACCAGGATGGGCTTCTATTATCGGTCTGCAGTCTTTGTTGTTTGGCGTGCTGTTCATCTTGCTCGGAATTCTGGGAGAATACATGGCACGGATTCTGGAGGAGGTTCGCGGGCGGCCTCGATTTATTGTCAGTGAAACCCTGGGTTTTCCCGTCGACGGCTCACAGCCTTCACCCGCCGGTCTGGCCTCCCAGTATCAAGGTCTGAATTAAGGTGTGATCAGGATGCCAGGCAATGCTGCCAAGCTCATCGTGCACGGTGACGATTTCGGGATTTCGGAAAGAATCAACAACGGCATTTTGCGCGCCCACTGCGACGGAATTCTTACTTCCTCGTCAATTATTGCCAACGGAGAGGCATTTGAACACGCGGCTGCCCTTGCCCGTTCGACCCCCAGTTTGGATATCGGTGTTCACCTCACCCTGATCGAAGAAAAACCCCTGCTGGATCCGGCAGAGCTTCCGACCCTGGTGAAAGTGGATGGCAAGTTTCACCCGCATGCCATGCAGTTTGTCAGGCGATACTTTTCAGGAAGAATCAATTTGCAGGAAGTAAGGAGAGAGCTGGAGGCACAGGTTCAGAAGGTGTATGCCGCCGGCCTGGTCCCGAGCCATTTCGATAGTCACCAGCACGTTCATATCCTGCCTGGGATTCTGAAAATTGTGGTGGAGCTGAGTCAAAAGTATGGCATTCCGTCAATTCGTTTGCCCCGTGAAGCCGGCGTCTTCAGAAAAATGGGGCGCGTGCCCTTTGCGCGGCTAGTACAGGCGATGGTGCTGAATACTTTCTGCCAAATGGCAAAGGGCAGAATTGAACGAAGAACCGATTCTTTTTCTGGGTTTTTGTACGGGGGCAATCTGAACAAGGAGAACCTGTTGAACCTTCTCAAGCATCTGCCGCGCCACGGGACATGTGAGATCATGTGTCATCCGGGTCTGGAAGGCTCCGGCTCCCCGTATGACCACTGGGGATATCATTGGCCGGATGAACTAGGCGCTCTCGTCGATGCTGACATCAAGGAATTTGTTCGTAAAGAGGGTATTCAACTTACATCTTGCCGCGAGCTTGAGAGCCGATAGTGACGTATGAGGATAGTTTCGATAAATTGCCCCTGGGCCTTCAAATTCTGTTCCGAAAGCCATGATCTTCAACTCTTCCACGGATCCCGATGAGCAGCGCTAGTCCCTGGTTAGCCACATGGGAAACGGCTCGTCCCAAGGCTGCCTACTGGTCTGCGGCCGTCCTGGTTGCACCACTGTTCCTCCTGGCGCTGTATATCTACGGCCATGGGTTAGGGAAGCGCAGCCTGTCCATCGACGAGCTCTACCACGTGTATGCGGCGGATTCACTGAACCGGGATGGAACGTTTGCCCTTCCCTCCGGACGGCCGTATGAACGGGCGGCGCCCTACACTTATGCCGTGGGCCTTTCTTTCAAGTACCTTGGAGTTTCCGAATTCTCCGCGCGGATCCCCAGCGTTCTTTTTGGGCTGCTTTACCTGGCGCTTTTTTTCCGCCTGGTGGACACTTCTTTCGGCCGGGGCGCTGCCGTCTTGAGCGCGCTCCTCGTCGTCCTGTCCCCGCTCGAAGTCTATTACGCGCGGGAATGCCGGTTCTATTCGTTGCTTCAAGTGTCTTATTTGGTCCTGGTTTATTCGTTCTTCAAGCTGTTCGAGACTTTCAGAGAAGCGCAGCCGGCATGGGACTCAAGGCGCGTGCGCAAGCTCGTGCTACTGAGCCTGGTGTTTGCAGTGGCGGGATATCTGTGCCTCAAGATGCAACCCTTCGGAACTTTGCTGTTTCTCCCTTCGGCAGCCCTTTTCGTTGTGTTTACGTTGATCCGTAAGTTTTTTGCGAGGCGTTCGGCGCCGCCGCTCAAATTTGCGCTAACCGCGGCCGGGGTCCTCGCGACTGCCATAGCAGGCCTCTATCTCTCGACAGAGCTTCTGGGCGCCACTTTTTTTCAGTCATTCACCTACGTTCCCAGATGGGCCAGCTACTTTGCGGGCGATCGCCTGTTTTATTTTCGCGTGTTGTATCACCAGAATGCTTTGCTTTGCCTCCTCGTCCCTGTGGGTGCGCTGCTCGCTATGCGGGGGAACGCGGCCGGCGCTCTTTACTTTGGTTCTCTTTTCGCAGCGCCCTTCATGATCCTGTCGTTTCTGCCTCTGAAACAAGATCGGCTTTTGCACCATGTCTACCCGTTCGCGCTTGTTTTAATCTCCGTCTGCATCGTTGTCTCCTTTGGCAAGATCATGGAGATCCTCCGGCTGAGGACGGGCGGACCGAAACGATGGATGACGGCGCTGTTGTTGATCGGCACGATTACTGCCTTGGCCGCCAACACCGCATTCGCCTATGGCCGCTTTAAAATATCTTTTCCCCCGACGCCGGGCTGGAAGGAAACGTGTTCCTCATTGAGGAGCAGAATATCCGGTGACGACATTGTGGTTACGGACAATTCCATTGCGGTCCGGCACTACCTGGGCAGGGTCGATTACGTGATGGACGAAAATTTGCTGGAAATCAGCAAGCAGGCCGGATGCCGCGACCGGAGCGGCAGGTGGCGCGACTATTACACGGACGCCGTCCATATAACTTCGATCGGTGAACTGATGGAACTGGCGGGCGGCGGCAAGCGGGCATGGATCCTTTTGGGGCACGACGGAAGCGGGTTTCGCAGCATCCACGAGTTCGCCGGAACGATCGGTAAACCGATCACCGGCGACGCGATCGACGAAGAAATAAAAGTCTACAGCGTTGGTCCGTCATTCAGTCCAGGTCTGCCGATACAGTGATTAAGGTTGGCATTGAGTGCGAATCGATCGAAGGCAAGCAGTGGGGCGTGGGGAGGATCGTCAGCAAGCTGCTGGAGGATATCTCTCTCCGCGCGGATCTCGCGCGGGAATTCAAGTTCCATCTATATTTCAAATCGCGGATTCCGGATCTACCCTGCCTGGAGAATCCGATATTTGTAAAAACCCTCGTTGGACGGGTTGCTGAGCCGATTCTGCCGGGTGGAGCCGCCGCAGTACCCTTCGGTCTGTATTATTATCTGCTCTTGCCGCTTCGTCTCCGCTCCGACGGACTCGACGCGACTTACTTCCCGAATTACATGCTTCCGATGCTGTTTAGCGGGAGGTCGCTCGTAGATCTGACCGAGGATGTTCACCACGAAGCCCATTATGGCAGCAATCCCTTTCTCTGGCGTTTGGGATTCAGGGTTTTCTGCTGGTGGGCCGCGAAGCACGGGACCAGAGTCGAGAGCTTTTCCGAATCGTCAAGAAGGGAGCTCGCGAGACTCTATAAAATACCAATCGAAAAGATTGCGGTTAACTATCACGGCGTGGACGTATCGCTGGCCGGCAACGGGCGCGGGCCCCAGAGAAACACCCGTGAGCCGTTCCTTCTCTACTTCGGGCAGGCGTTTCCGCGCCGCCATCTGAAAGAGACCATGCTTGCCTTTGAGATCGTTGCCAGGAGACTTCCCGCTCTGAGGCTGATTGCGGTGGGATACGACAGATACAACCCTCCAATCATAAAGAAGTTGCAAGGCGCCATAAATAAACGGCTCGGGCGCGAGGCCATCCTGCACAAGGAATATGTCACGGAAGAGGAGCGCGATGCTCTCTTTTACGGGGCTGAGGCCCTGGTCTATATCTCCACCAGGGAGGCCTTTGGGTTGCCTCCTCTTGAGGCCCTGACGTACGGGACCGCGCCCATTGTAGCTCGGACCGCAACAACGGAGGAGCTTCTCGCAGACAAGGCATTTTTTGTAAGCGATCCGGATTCCGTGGAATCTATCGCCGATTGCATGGTGGAAGCGCTTACCAATCATAAGAAGCGCGATGAGATTCGGAAGCGGGGACCTGAAATAGTGAGTCAATACAGCTGGCAGGCCCACACCGATCGATTTCTGGACATTTTGCGAGCGTTGTGTGACACGGAGCGCAGGGGTTTGGCGCCCCGCGTTTGAGCGGCGAAGGCGCAAAATCTTTTCACCACAGATGAACACAGATTAACACGGATGTGTTCATCTGTACTACTAAGGTGCAAATCCATTGCCGCTTGGAAAGAATTCTTCTTCGCGGATTCTTTGCGCTCTTCGCGTCTTCGCGGCTAATTCCGGACAGCGCTTTCACCGCTAAGACGCGAAGGACGCAAAGAAAACGCTAAGCAGATAGTTTGGTTGCGGCTCGGCTGTCTCTGTGGTCATTCCCACTCTCTCAAACCATCCCTCAGGAATAACAAGGTGATGAACCTGGACGCTCGCACGGTCTCGCTTGAACACCGGTTACAAACGGCTTCCTTCCGGAAGTTGTCGGTTGTCATTCCCGTTTACAACGAGGCTGAAAACCTGGAGCCATTGTGCGCAGAGCTCGAGCAAGCGGTCGGGCCGCTGAATATCGAATCAGAGTGGATCTTTGTGGATGACGGCAGCAGCGATGACTCGGTTGCGCGGCTGCGGAGGCTCAAGCACAGGTTTCCGGCGATACGAATCGTGAAGCTGCGGCGGAACTTCGGGCAGACAGCAGCCATGCAGGCCGGATTTGAGAAGTCCGCCGGTGACGTCGTCGTAAGCATGGATGCCGATCTCCAAAACGATCCCCGCGATATTCCCTGTCTCCTGAAGAAGCTTGAAGAGGGCTACGACCTGGTTTGTGGCTGGAGACGAGACCGGAAGGACCCCTGGATCAGTCGAAATCTTCCTTCCAAGATGGCTAACTGGCTGATTCGAAGGGTGATCGGGACCAGGATCCATGACAATGGCTGCTCCCTGAAGGCCTACCGCGGCGAGCTGGTGCGAATGCTCAGACTGTATTCCGACATGCATCGCTTTATTGCAGCAGTTTCGGCAATGAGCGGCGCGCGCATCGGGGAACTGATCGTTACCCATCGTGCGAGGAAACATGGCGCGAGCAAGTACGGGATCTCGCGAACATTCAAAGTCTTGTCGGATCTGTTCGCCCTCAAGCTGATTGCGCGATTCGGCTCCAAACCGTTGCTGGGCTTCTTTACGCTCGCCCTCCCTTTTGGCCTTCCAGGTTTTCTCCTGCTGGTTTTTGTGCTCTGGCATCGACTGGGGTCCTCGCCTCAGCCCATGAGGGTGGTTAACGAGACGGTAGCCCTTCTGTTCATCGGGACCTGGTGCTTCCTCCTGCTGTTAGGCCTCATCGGAGAGATGGCCATAAACGCCACGCGCCCTCGGCTCAAAGACGGCGCCCAATTGATACTTGAGGAGTTAAAGGGTGGAAACTAAAGCAGTTCAGGCTTTACCGATCCCTACGGAATACGAGGGCGACCGGGTGCCGCATATATCGGTGGTCGTGCCGGTTGTCGAACGGTTCGACGATCTGGAACGGCTGTACAAGGATTTTTCCGCAGAGATTTCCAAGGTCACCGACGACTTCGAATTCGTATTCATTGTCGAACCCTCCCAGTTCGGCGCCCTGGCGTCGTTGCGCCGGTTGATGGCCGGCGAGCCTCGCGTACGCCTCTTCCGGTTCAATTCTTCCTTCGGCGAGGCTGCCGCTCTGGCGGCGGGACTTTCCAGGGCGCGCGGGGAATTCATTTTTACGCTGGCCTCTTATTACCAGGTCCGGCCCGAGACGTTTCGCCAGGTCTATGAATTACTGAATCAAAACAAGGATGTAGTCGTTACGCGCCGATACCCTCGGATCGACTCCAACTTCGGCCGGTTCCCATCCTTCGTTTTTCACTGGATAGCTTCGCGGTTGTCCGGGATAGCCTTTCACGACGGCTCGTGCGGTTTTCGGGGCATACGTCGCGAAGCGGCCCGGGAACTCACGGTATATGGGGACCTGCATCCGTTTCTGCCGGCGCTTGCAAACAGGCAAGGCTATCGGGTTGTGGAAATAAACGCGCTTCAGCATCCGCTGGATACGCGCGCCGGAGTCCGCGGTCCTGGCGCATACGCCAGCCGTTTGCTGGCCCTCTTCACCCTCTTTTTCCTCATGAAGTTCATCAAGAAGCCTTTGCGGTTCTTTGGAGCGGTCGGGGCTGCCACGGCTTTTGCAGGGTTTTCCATCTGTTTGTATTTGACTGTTCTTCGGCTCTTCTACGGCAGTGCTCTTGCCGATCGTCCGTTGCTTATGCTGGGGGTTCTGTTACTGCTCGGCGGCGTACAGACGGTCGGGATCGGGTTGATCGGGGAAATTCTAGTTTTCAGCCACGCAAGAGAATCTAAAGACTATCAAATTGAGAGTATAATGGAGTGAACTTTGTTGGCAACCATGATTAAGACGTCCGGTTCAATTAGCGACAATTCCGAAACCCCCGGGGATTCGGGCCGATCCAAGAAGGTGTTGATAGCAGGCGCCGGTCCCGCAGGTTTGACGGCAGCCTACGAGCTGTGCAAACGCAATGCTGTACCCATTATTTTCGAAAAAGAGAGTATCGTGGGCGGCCATGCTCGCACGGACGTATTCAAGGGCTATCGTTTCGACATTGGTGGGCATCGATTTTTCACCAAGATCCCACAGGTGATCCAAATCTGGCACGAGGTCCTGGGAGCGAAGTTCATGAAAGTCTCCAGGCTGTCCCGGATTTACTACAACGGAAAGTTTTTCCATTACCCGCTCAAACTGGCCAATGTGGTGTTGGGCCTGGGCTTGTGGAACAGCTTCCTTATCTTGATGAGCTTTTTCCGCTCTATCCTCTTTCCCTATCCAAAAGAGGATAATCTCGAAGAATGGGTCAGCAACCGCTTCGGCAAGCGCCTTTACCGCACTTTTTTCAAGACCTACACAGAAAAGGTGTGGGGAATCCCGTGCAACCAGATACAGGCCGAGTGGGCGGCGCAGCGCATAAAGGGATTGTCGCTCCGCACCGCGGTCATGAATGCCGTTTTTGGCGGCCGTAAGAAGAACATCAAGTCCCTCATCGAAGAGTTTCACTATCCGGAATTGGGTCCCGGCATGATGTGGGAATACGTTCGAAATCACGTAAAGTCCCATGGCGGGCAGGTACACATGAATCGGGACGTGCTCAAGATCCATCGAGGGAAAGACCGCGTCCTGGCGTTTACCGTGGGCAATCACGAGTTTCAGGAGTATGTCGAAGGGACTCATTTTGTTGCGAGCATGCCGGTGACGGAGGTCATCGAGAGGATGGACCCGCCGTCGCCGCCTGAGGTAATAGAGGCCGCGGGACACCTGAAGTACCGTGATTTCCTGACCGTTTGCGTGATCGTGGATCATCCCGACCTCTTTCCCGACAACTGGATCTATGTCCACAGCCCGGAGGTTCACATGGGCAGGCTGCAGAACTTCAAGAACTGGAGTCCCCATATGGTTCCGGATCAGGCCAAGACCAGTCTTGGCGCCGAGTATTTTGTAAACGAGAATGACGCGCTGTGGAACATGGCGGACGAAGATCTTGTCGATTTGGCGGCCAAGGAACTGGAAAGCATCGGTCTCACCAAGGGCGCGCGAATCGAAGGCGGGGTCGTCTACCGCCAGAAGAAGGCCTATCCGGTCTATGATGAAACCTACCGCAAGTATCTGGATGTCATAGAAAAATTTCTAAAGAGCCTGGGGAACTTGCACATGATCGGCCGAAACGGGCTCCACAAATACAACAACCAGGACCACGCCATGCTGACGGCCATTCTGGCCGTGGAGAACATCTACGGGGCCAGCCACGACGTATGGCAAGTCAACAGTGACCAGGCCTATCACGAAGAAGCTGTGGAAGAAAAATAACCTGGCTCGGGTGTCCGTCAGGAGCCGTGAGAAAACTCGTATCCCCTTCCTGATGATCGCGGCTCTGTTTCTGAGATCTGTGGATTCGTGAAACGCCCGAGGCTGACCGCCGTAGGGTGAAGATGCAGGACTGTGGCGCCAGCATCGCCGCAGATGTGCCAGAACGGCGAACACAGATCTGTACCACAAAGCCGAGAATCCTTCGTGTTAGCTGGAAAGGATTTTCTGCGTCCCCCTGGGAGCGTCCTCCTGGGAACGTCCGGCGCAGCGGGACGTTCCCGTCGAAGGAGCCTCCACGTTTTCTGCGTCTCTTGCGGTGAGGTTCGGAGTTCAGGCTTTAGCCTGCTCAAGCGCAGCCTGAAGGCTGAACTCCCAACCTTTGGTATGCGGCTCTGCGCCGTGTTCATTCTGCGTTCATCTGGGGTTTTTTAGATCGGGATTTGGTTCAACAGTCTCGGAGCCTCTATTTTCTGTCGGCGAAACCAAAGCGCCATTCCACTTTGATCTGATTGCATCGATGAGGGCTACAGTCCCATGCAAGTAAGCGAAACGCAAGATCAGGAAAGACGGCGGGACCGGCGACACCCGGCTTCCTGCGAGTTCAGAGTTTGGCAGTTGCTCGTGTTGAGCCCGGACCGAAAAAAGGAAGAGCTTACTCACGCGCGCGTCAAGAACATCAGTAAAGGGGGCGTTTGCGTCGTGACGGATCGCCCCATAAACGGGACCTATCCCGTCCGGTGCGAGCTCATTATATCGGAGGTCCCCGTCCCGCTGCCGTTGATCATGAAAGTCCGATGGACGCAGTCAATCTCGCGCGGAAGGGAACACACCATTGGCTTGCAGTTTCTGTTGTAGGAGCTTTCGGTTTACTCGTTTTGACTAACCGATCCGGTTACTACCTACGAGCGATTGTAAGGCCCTGGTTAGTTTGAGAGAATGTGGCGTCGTCAAAAGAAAACAGTGACAGTACAGCAGTTCGTGATCAAGCGGTTCGAACTCGACAAGGTAAGAATTGTGTCTGGGTTGCTACAAGCGCCTGGGACTAAAAGGGCGGTAGCGCATCTAGCGCTCTTTTCCGAGCGATCGGTTGGCAGTACAAACCGTTCACATCGAAGGGGTCGAGAAACCCAGAGACACGAAATCTGTCTGTGCAATGTCGATGATCGGTGGTACGGACTTCGAATCAGGTTGCGCTGTGAGAGAATCGGTTCTCCCGCCATTCCCCCGCAAGAACCCCTCGGTAGTTCTTTCTTACAAGTCTTTCCGCCTTAAGGCTTTGTTGGTGAAACCATATGTTGCATAAAGCATGCCGCGTGTTTGTTCTATGTTTGGCTATGACGCCCTGTGTCCAGGCGCAAAACGGCAAAGAGGCCGCTCCTGCGGCCCCCGTCAGTAAACCCGTCCCCCTGTATGTAATCCAACCTAACGACATCCTCGAGGTATTCGTGTGGAAGGAACCGGATTTGACCCGCAAAGTCCTGGTGCGCCCCGACGGCCGCATCTCATTTCCTCTGGTGCAGGATATGCAAGCCTCCGGCATCAGCCCGGGTGAATTAAAGACACACATCGAGAGCAAGCTGAAAGAGTACATCGATTCGCCCAACGTCACGATCATCGTCGACGCCATCCAGAGTTACAAAGTCTTTGTGACGGGAAAGGTGCAGAAACCAGGCGCCATTCTTGCCGAGAAGCCGATCACGGTGCTGCAGGCGCTGGCTATGGCGGGTGGTTTTGCGGAATATGCAAAGACGTCGGAAATGTCGATCCTTCGCTATTACGACAACGAGAACATCGTGTTCAGGTTTGACTACGGCGAGGTGACCAAAGGGAAGAACTCGAACCAGAATATCCTGCTGAGATCCGGCGACGTTGTGGTCGTGCCTTAGACTACCCTTCTTTGCAAACATCCAGCTGTTTCGTTGGTGGTGAATTTTAATGTGGATTTTGAAGATTTCAAGAATGCTGTTGATAA
>Ga0209056_10003598_pt1 | contig 16470 bp, 20 predicted proteins | sample GraSoiAngelo_114_FD_185876 | JGI IMG/M metagenome (GOLD analysis project Ga0209056, IMG submission 185876) | Grasslands soil microbial communities from the Angelo Coastal Reserve, California, USA - 14_0903_13_40cm (SPAdes) (version 2) | ecosystem: Environmental > Terrestrial > Soil > Grasslands... | reverse complement strand
TTGCCGTTACCTCTTGGTGGCAATGTAGTGCGCAAAGACATTCCGCCAGCAGTCCGACGCGACCTCAGCGAAATCATTCGCCAAAGCATCGATTACGCTCTGGCGCATCGAAACGATGCAGTGCGCCATTCGCTTGCCTACGCGCGCGACATGAGCATAAAGCTCACAGGTAAATTCATCGGCATGTACGTAAATGAATTTACTCGCGATTATGGTGAGACTGGACGCGCGGCTATCCGAAAATTTCTAAGTGCCGCGCACGACAAAGGCTATCTCAACGTTCCAATTGAACTGGAATTCGTCGAATGACTCAAGGAGCGACGGGTCGCCTGCCCGCAGTTGCTACAGCGTTGCAGGCGGGGGCAGCCGTCGTTTCCTCGGCTAGAATTTTCTTGCCATCAGGCCAACGCCATATCAATGACAGCTCGGTGAAGGCGTTGCTGCCAGGCAGAGGCGATCTTCTCTCTCTCGCGAGTCGGAAGTTGGCTTTTCGCATGTGCGTTCCTAGCTTTGGCAAGCTGTCCGAAAAGCGAACCATTCGATCAAGCGCAAGCCGTCGGCCCGACGGCTGCCGATTGCCGCAGATGACTCTCGGTGTAAGCGACCATGGCAGATAACGACAGGCGAAAGTTTGAATTACCTTGGGGGACGCTGTTGCCCCTGATGGCGGTTCTCGCCGGAGTCATCGCGCAGTACAAGCCGCTGGTGAGCGAACGCCCGTCGGTTCCGAGCGAAAAGACTGCTCCGGTGATTGCTGCACAGGACGTTGATGCGCGCTTGTGGCAAGACCCGATTGGCGTCGCGCAAACACAGAAGGCGTTACTAGACGAACAAATCGAGAAAGGTGTAGCTAAGAAAGGTAGCGCGGAATCGCACGACATCTGCGCGTTGACCGATCTCCTTTCCCAGCGCGCCACCACGTTTCACGGGCGTGTTCTGTTACTGGCGGTGATGCTCGATGCCGGGCCGTACAGTGAACAAGCCGAATCGCGATTACGCGCGCGTCAGGCTGTGCTCGAAGGGTTGAGTGAGAGCGGATTTGTTCCGATGGACGGCGAGCACATCGGATTCGTCACTGCCACCTGGCCGCCACCGGAAGCAAACGTTCCCTCTCCGCCTATCGAACGTGCCTTGCTACTTCCGTGGGAAGAATGTGAAGCGATGGACGATTCCAAAAACGTTTTTCCCAAAGGCATCAAGCGCGTCTTCGTAGTCTGGTTGCCCACCGTAAATTTTAATGTCAACCCATTGCGTTGCTTCGCGACCCTCATCGATCAGCTCACGGCGGGAGAGATCCGCGATCAGATCGACGTCAAACTGATCGGCCCGGCAAATTCCACAGGTTTGCAGGGCATGATTCACGAAGCCGGCTGGGACCCGTTGTGGCGGGTCAACAGCGAGGCTTCTTTGGCGATGCAGAAAGCACTTGATGGCGTGTCGATTGTTTCGCCTCGGGCGACCGCCTCTGATCTTGAGCTTTTCTCTACAGCACATGTCCCGATGCCTTCTACAGATAACCCCGTAGAGACAGCTCTTGAACAATCCATAGCAGGCGTTCCTCGTGGCCTGCGCTTTGTTCGCACCATCGCGCCCGATGACTGGGTCTTGGACAAATTGATCGAGGAGCTAGCGCGACGCGAAATCTACGTCACATCCCAAATGACGCCAGATCGTCGCCCGATACCGCCAAAGCTCTCCCACATCGTGATTCTCAGCGAATGGGACACTCTTTATGGGCGATCTTTGGGGGCAACCTTTGCGGCCAAGGCGCCCGGACACAGTGCCAATGGTATCTTTGAGCACCCAGACAAGCAGCCAGAACGGATTCATGCTTACCATTATCTTCGCGGAATTGATGGTCGACTGCCAGGCGAACCCGGCAAAGGCAATCAACGTGAGCCGGAGCAAAAAACTCAGCTTGGCCAGAACACAATCGCGGTTGAGGCGACGGAAGGGTTAAATCAATCCGACTATCTACGGCGCTTAGCGCGGCAGATGAAAGAGGACAACGCGCGCTTGCAGCAAGAGGACGGCTTAGGTATTCGCGCCATTGGCCTCCTCGGTTCGGACATTTACGACAAACTGATGATTCTGCGGGCACTGCATCCTGAGTTTCCGGACGCCATTTTTTTTACCAACAACTACGATGCACATTTTGAGCGGCGCGACGATTGGGATGTTACACATAATCTCGTAATCGCATCGCCGTTTGGCAGCACCGTGCCCGAAATTTACGTCGAGCATCGGCAAATCCCTCCGTTTCGCGATAGCAATCAAACTTCCATGTACGTCGGCACGCTTGTCGCCACCACTAAAATGAGAGGCGAAGACGCGGAGTGGCTTAAGTGGCAACCGCGCATCTTCGAGATCAGCCGACGCGGAGCCTACGATCTTAGTCTGCCCTGGTATCGCTTGCGTCCGGGCGAATCGAAACCTGTTTTCGAGTCACGCGACCGAAAGAATGAAAATACGAAGACGTGGTTTCGTGATTGGCTGTTTGCACCCGGTGTAATCTGGCGACTAATTATCATCGCGCTGGCGGTGCTGGCCGTGGCGGCCTGGATCGGTGTAAGCATTGCCAGGCGCACATTGCCCGGCGGAGGTACTGCCCTTGAGCGTCTAAAACGCGCGCTCGTCAGCACAGTTTTCTGGTTGGTCTGTGGCGGACCGCTCATCATTTTCGTGGTTGCTCTGGTCGCGCAATACTGGGCACCAGAAGAACCGCTGGCCTTTTTTTCAGGCATCAGCATTTGGCCAACTGAAATGCTGCGCCTGATGGCGTTCATGCTCGCGATCTTTTTTATGTTCAAAGCGAGCTTCGATCTTCGTGCAAACGCGAAACGGATCGAGGCAGAGTTTTCGTTTGCTCCGTTGCCATTGACGCCATTTCGCTGGCGAAATCTTGGCATCGGCTTTGAACATTGGCAGATGAAACAGCCTGCGGGAAGTTCGCGCTTTTCTGCTGAAGAGGCGTGGCACGCATATCTTTGCCGAAACAAGTTTTGGCCGCGATTCATCCGAATTGGAATTCTCTTTGCGTTGTATTCCATTTTTGCGTTCACCATTTTGCACTTGTTTCCTCAACCACCGCCGCCCGCACGCGGTCATGTCGCGTTTCAAATCGATAAGATTATCTTTTATCTGGCTGGCGTTGGTCTGCTGCTTCTCTCGTTTTACGTGGTCGATGCCATTCAGTTGAACAGCAATTTCATCCGTATGTTTGGCCGAGAGGTAACGAAATGGGGCCGCGGCGTAGTTGACCGATCTCACCGAAGTCCGCCTCTGACCGAAAAGGAGCTTTCTGCTTATCACGAGATTTTTTTTGTCGCACAACGCACACAAGCAGTAGCTCCGCTGATCTGGTACCCACTGCTCGTCCTCACCTTGCTGGTTGTCGCTCGCTCTTCGTTTTTTGATAATTGGACTTGGCCGGCCAGTCTAGTCTTAATCTTTGCCATCACTGGTGCCTGGGCACTCGGCAGCGCTATTTTGCTTAGGCGCGCAGCTGAACAATTGCGCGACGTTGCGCTCAATGACCTGCGGCGATTTCGCCTTTTGGGCCGCGAGGTCGAAGCCAAACGGCAGATGTTCGACGAGCTCATCGCCGAAATCCGCGACCTCAAGACGGGCGCGTTCGCGCCGTTGACTGACCAGCCTTTCATTCGCGCAGTTCTTTTTCCCGGTGCCGCCGTCGGTCTGCTGGCGGTTGGTCAGCGTTTGTTCGATATTTTCTAGGCAATGTGAGTTAGAATTTTCTTGCCACACGATTTACGGAAGGCGTATCTATAATGGCCCGGTGAGGGTACTTCCGCCAGCCACGGGCGATCTTCTCGGTCTGGCCCGAGTCGGAAGCTGCGTGATTGCATGCGCACTGCTCGGTTTTACCAGCTGCAAGAGTCGAAAGATGCTGCGGCGGAGGCAAACCGGCGCGTCAAAAAACTAGGGATCGATCGTCCACCAATGGTGGAGACCCAGAATCCATACGGATACGTCTCGACTCCATTGGATGGAATCTGGCTCCGCGCGCCTTACCTTCACAACGGCTCCGTCCCGACGCTACACGATTTGCTGAATCCGCCTAACGAGCGTCCGCAGACTTTTCATCGCGGCCATGACGTTTTCGATCCGGTAAAAATAGGATTCAAAGAACCGCCTCCGCAACCAACGGGGCCTAACGGCACATTAACGCAGCCGTATTTTCTTTGCGATACCCGAGAAAAAGGAAACGGCAATCAAAGCACACCTACGGCACCGAGCTATCCAGCCAGGACAAAGAGAAATTGCTGGAATATTTGAAGACACTCTAGAAAGCGCGAAGGCTGTAGCGTGCGCTGTCCTCAGCGCACACGGAGTGTTACATCGCCGATTATCCGCTGTGGACAGCGGACACTATAGCATCAGTTTCGTCGCCGTGTGATCGCCCGATGAAAAGCGCTTGTGCGCGCGGCGGTTCTCCGCCAGCTTCGTCCTGTCATGGCGGGAAATCGCAAGCTCGGTTGTCTCAGTATCTTTTTGTTTGTCGCGCTTTGCGCCAGCTTGTTCGTGAATTTCGTGCTGATGATTGCGGCGTTTCAGCGCCTGGCCGGCGTCAGGGAAGCCGAACCGATCCCGCGTTTCCGCGAGATCCTGCTCCAAAGAGGCGCGCGCCCTAGCTTGGACAAGATCGCTGTCATCACCATGCGCGGACTGATCAGTTCGTCACTCCCAGGCAGCGTCACCGATTCAATGGTCGATGATATGCGCGCGGCACTGCAACAGGCTCGCGACGATAGTAGGGTCAAAGCCATCGTGCTGGAGATCGATTCTCCCGGCGGAGAAGTGACTGCGTCGGATGCGATCTACAGCGCGCTGGTCAAGACGCGCGCGAGAAAACCAGTGGTCATCTATATGGAGTCACTGGCGGCGTCCGGTGGCTATTATGTCTCCTGCGGCGGTAAATTTTTAATGGCAAACGAAACGACCATCACAGGCAGTATTGGAGTAATTATCCAAACGCTGAATTATGAGCAGTTATTCAACAAGGTCGGGCTTGCTTCTGTGGTTTTCAAAAGCGGCAAATTCAAGGACATGCTGAATGGTGCCCGGCCAATTACGCAGGAAGAGCGCGACCTCGTGCAGAACTTCATCATGAAAACGTACGACAAGTTTCTCGGCATCGTCTCGAAGGAGCGAAACGTTCCGACTGATCTTCTGCGCAATACGATTGCCGATGGCCGGATTTTGTCCGGCAAGGAAGCATTTGAGCACAAACTAATCGATGGCCTTGGCGAGCTGGACGACGCCTTCCGTAAAGCAAAAGAATTGGGCAACGCGCCGGACGCCAAAGTGGTGAAGTACGGTCCGCCTTTCAGTCTAAGCCGCTTTCTGCGAATATTTGGAGAATCCGAATCAAAAATCGAACTCCAGCTTCCGAAGCAGTTCCTTCCGCAACTGGAATCTGGGCGCGCATATTTCCTGCCAAGCTATTACGCACCGTAGCGGCGTGGTCCCATGCCATCCGCCAGCCTGTTAGCGGCATTCGGAGCCGCCCCGAGCCTCGCCTTCGGCCTCCTTTCCCTTCTTTACGTTCTTGTTAGCGTTTACGTTTATATTTCGCTGATTCATCAGATCAGCGCACGAACGCCGAACCCTGGCGGGGCCGACGCGCCGGCACGAATCTTCGGGCTGCCCGAAGCGATACTCGCTGCCGCATTGGTCTTGTTTCTCTTGCTCAACATCGGCGCATCGATTTCGCGCCCATCGAACGATTTCAGCGCGCCCAATCTTCTGGGAAATTTCCTTCTCATGATTTTCGTGGTTCTTGCAATCGTGACTTTCCTTCAGCTTCGCCGCTTTGACCTGGCCTCGTTAGGCGGGTTTTCTAGAGTCAGCTTCACTCGAGCACTCAGCATTGGAGCGATCCTGTTGTTCTTTGCTTATCCATTAATCTTATGGTCCGATATCATTACTCAGCGGCTCTTGCGGGGCGGTTCAGGTAAGCAGAACATTGTCGAGTTTTTCAGCGGGTCGCGCACGATCGACCAGCGAATCATGATCATCGTTTTCGCGGTGGCAATCGCACCAGTAATTGAGGAATTTCTTTTTCGATTCTTCCTCTACAATGTAATCAAACACTATTTCGGCCGTCTTCTTGGCGTGATATTAAGTGCCTTGCTGTTCGCCGCAGCGCACGCACACTTTCCTTCGTTTGTCCCGCTATTCGTTCTGGGAGGTTGTTTCGCCATCGCCTACGAGTGGAGCGGCTCCATTCTTGTCGCGATGACAATGCATTCGCTTTTCAATTCGGTCACGCTGACCGCCCTTGCATTTCCGGAGATTTTTTCTCCATGAAACTTGGTGATCTCGGCGAAGATCGGCTGCTCAATGAGCTTTTGCCACGTCTTTCGCCCGGGAAAGCGGTTGTCGCGGGACCGCGTGATGACTGTGCTGTAGTGGAAACGCACGATCGCGGCAAGCTTCTCGTGCTCAAGACCGATTCTGTTGTCGAAGGCGTACATTTTTTACGAGGAACAAATGCGCTTGATGTTGGATGGAAGGCAATGATGCGGCCACTGAGCGATTTTGCGGCAACGTCCGCTGTGCCTCAGTTTGCATTGATTACTCTGATGCTGTCCGGAAAGACCGACGTGGCATGGGTGAAACAGCTTTATCAAGGTCTGCGCACGGCTGCGGATCGGTTTCGCGTGCGCATAGTCGGCGGCGACACGAGTAGCACGCCAGGGGCGATTGCCATTTCGGCGAGCGTCATTGGATTCGTTGAACGAGATCGCTGGGTGTCGCGCGGCGGCGGCAAACCGGGCGACGATCTGTTTGTTACCGGACGGCTCGGCGGCGCATGGAAGCGAAAACATTTGCGATTTATTCCTCGGCTTATGGAGTCGCGATGGCTTACGAAAAATTTCTCGATCCACGCGATGATGGATTTGAGCGACGGACTGGGGACCGACTTACCGCGCCTGGCGCGCGCCAGCAAAGTTGGATTCAAAATAGAGGCGGAGAATTTGCCGCTCAGTCGCGGCGCAAAAATCAATGATGCAATTTCGAAAGGTGAAGATTACGAATTGTTGTTCGCTGTTCCGCGGCGCGAGAACAAACGGTTGCAAAAAAAATGGAGCCGGAAATTTCCGAAACTGCCGCTGACGCATATCGGCTCGCTCACTTCGCAATCCGCAAGAAGTTTATCCGCCGCGGCGGACAATCCGCAATTGAAAGGTGGCTACGTTCATTTCCAACAGCCCAGCTGAAACCGAAGCCGTCGGGCGGCAAGTTGCAGAGAACATCGGGGTCGGATCGGTCTTCGCTCTCAAGGGAGAGCTGGGGAGCGGCAAAACTTTGTTCGTTAAAGGTGTCGTCGACGGGTTGGGCAGCAGTGCGGATGTGACGAGCCCCACATTCACCATCCTGCATGAATATCGAGGAGGGCGACTGCCTGTTTACCATTTCGATCTCTTTCGTGTTGAAGATCCACAAGCCCTCGCGCGACTTGACCCCGATGTTTACTTTTTTGGCGATGGTGTCTCCGTGATCGAATGGGCCGACCGCTTCCCGGAATTTGTTCCCGAACAAGCGCGCTGGATCTTCTTTGAGATAAAATCGGAAACTCATCGGGCGATTACGTTTCAATGAAGATTCTCGCGCTTGAACTTTCCACCGCCCGCGGCAGCCTCACCTGGCTCGATGGAGAGGTCGAAGATGGGCATGAATGGCCTAACGACCGGAAAAACTCCGCACCCTTCTTCGAGAATCTCAATGCGGTAACGAAGAGGAATTTGGCGGACCCGAGACGATTATCGTCGGACTTGGCCCCGGTTCGTACGCCGGGACGCGCATTGCCATTTCGGCCGCAATCGGGTTGCAACTCTCTTCCGACGCGCGCCTGATCGGTTTTCCTTCCATCTGCGCCATTCAATGCGACGCGCGCCAATACTGCGCGATTGGGGATGCTCGCAGGAAATCATTTTTCTTCGCGTGCATTCGCGGCCACGAACTCGTAGAAGGCCCCACGCTTTTTTCCCAATCGGAGTTACAAGCCAAACTAGAATCCCTCGAGCCGGGGATTCCGATCTTCTCTTCAGAGTCGCTTCCGCAATTTGAGCGCACCATGGTTCGCTATCCCTCGGCTCTTGTGCTGGCCAGACTTGCGCGCGAGCCGCACCGCAGCTTTTCTTTGCCACCGCTCGAGCCCATTTATTTGCGCGAGCCGCACATCACCATACCAAAGGTGAAAACAGAAGCATGAAAGGAACCTATCGTTGCTGGGCTGAAATCGACCGAAGCGCGCTGCGGCACAACGCGAAGGTCGTGCGGGAACGAACCGGCTCCGCCGAGATACTCGCGGTGGTGAAAGCAAACGCTTATGGCCACGGACTGCTCGGCGTGGCGCAGGCCCTGGCGGGAGACGCACAGTTATTTGGCGTCGCAAATCTGCAAGAGGCCCTTGCGCTGTGCGAATCGGTTTCCCATCCCATCATCATTTTTGGCCCGGCAACTCCGGAGGAGAGATCCCTGATCGCGGAACGCGGATTTATTCCAACGATCTCCAGTCTCGAAGAAGCGGAAGCATTCAATCGGTTCGGACCGGTGGCAATCAATTTCAAAATCGACACTGGAATGGGACGAATGGGCGTAGTGGAACATCAAGCACTGGAGGTTTTCAAAAAGCTGGCAGCGTTGCGGAATATCAACATTCACAGCATTTCGACCCATATGCCGGTGTCTAACGAAGATGCAGAATACACGCGCGACCAGCTCGTCCGATTCCAAAACATAATTGAACGGATTCGCGCTGAATTTCCGGGAACTTACAAGGCGCACGTCCTGCAAAGCGCAGGCACACTAGCGCACAATGCGCAGACATTCGACATTGTGCGCGCCGGCATCATGCTTTACGGCATTTCGCCCCTGCCGGAGTTTCAGAAACTGCTCAAGCCAGTAATGACATGGAAAACGCGCATTTGCCTAGTGCGCGATATGCCGAAAGGGAGCTCCATCTGCTATGGCCGCACCTTCATCACTCCGCGCGAAATGCGGGTCGCAACTTTGTCGGCTGGTTACGCTGATGGCTATCCATGGCAGCTTTCGAACCGTGGCGCCGCCATGTTGGTACGCGGACAGCGCTGCGCCATGTTGGTACGCGGACAGCGCTGCCCACTCCTTGGTCGAGTAACAATGGATCTGATGGTGATCGACGTAACTAACATCGATGATGTGCAGGTGGGCGACGAAGTTGTTCTCATGGGGTGTGATGGAAACGAGGAAATTTCCTGCGCGGAACTGGCTGAAAAGGCGGGCACCATTCCGTGGGAGATTGTTACCCGCGTTGGCACGCGGGTGCGACGGGTCTTTGTCTAATGCGACCCTCACCTCAATCCTCGGGTTCGGATCGCGACCGGGTGGAGCGCTGAGAGGCGGAGGACGAAGTCCCCAGTGAGAGTTGTTCGCCAGGGCCCATGCGGTTACATTTTGACGTCGTAACGTTTTAACGATTTACGATTCACGTTTCTCAATGTTCCAAATCATCTTTAACGAGCTGAGCGCAGCTGAGATCTCGGCACTGCCAAAGAGATTGCAGCTTGAGTTACTCGCTGAATTTCAAATTTTGCCTGAGGACCTGGAGCATTTCAATTCGGACCGGTTCGGTGTTATAGAGCGCGCGGGAAAAAAATTGTATCGCTACCGCGCGAAAGACTACCGGATTTATTTCGCCAAGACCGACGAGGGCATTAAGGTCCACCGCGTATTACACAAGAACACGTTCCGGGATTTTCTTTTTCGGAGCAAACTGCCTGTGTCGGAGGATGCGCAGCTCGGCGAGACGCGTGAGTTTTGGAAGCTAATCGAGCAGGGCGAGAAGACGCGCCGAGTGTAAGATCAGAAAACCTTCAACGCTCAACGTCGGACATCCAACGTGGAGCGCAGCGGTGTAGGGCGCGTGTCAAAGCCGGAGCAACGGAAACAGGCGCTTGGCACAGGCGCCTCTACAACTGTCTCATCGACCACCTGGAGAGCATCACTTAAGTCGCGTGGTCATCCCGAGCGGAGCGAGGGATCTCGCAACGAAGGTTGGATCACGCAAACTAAATCAGCGTGATCGAGATCCTACGAGAGATCCTTCACTTCGTTCAGGATGACAAAACGCGAGGGCGCGTCTTGTCACTTCATCAACAACACCGATCGGCTGCGCTTGATCTCGCGCGTGATTTTGCGGTGCATGTACGCCGGCATGCCTGTCACGCGGCGAGGAAGAATCTTGCCGCTTTCAGTGACAAATTTTTTCAGGAGATCAGGATTTTTGTAATCGATTGCTTCGAGCGCAATATCGATCCGACGCCGTGGCATTGGTCGATTGGCGCGACGAAACGCGGAACGGCGCTTTGGCGTTTTTGGCTGCATTGATGGCTACTTGGTTTCGCGGTGCAACGTGTGTCGCCGCAAAAAAGGATTGTATTTCTTTTTCTCCAGGCGGTTCGGCGTGCGCGGACTTTTTTTATTTCGCGTGGTCATGTAACGCGAGGCGGGTTTGCCCAGAGCTTTAGCCTCGGTGCATTCAAGAGTGATAATTTCCTGCGCCATTCGTGTTACTCCTTAACTTCAGTGGGCGCGGCTTCCTCTTCCTCGGTTTCGCCGCCTTCCTCGTCAGTCAATCCAAACAACGAGGTGACCGATTGACGGACCCGCGACGCTTTACTTTGTCTTTCGAGCTGTGATTGGCATTCAACAGTGAAACGCGCGAACGGAATTGCTTCGAGTCGCGGATGCGGGATGGGTTTGCCAGACATTTCGCACTTTCCATAGGTCCCCAGCTCGATGCGCTTGAGCGCCTGGTCGATTTCGTAAAGCGCGTCCTGCTCCTGCGAAAGTAAGCTCAACGCAAAATCGCGATCGTATGCGTCGGACCCGGCGTCGGCCTGGTGCATGCCAAATGCCGAAGCTTCGCTGCCTTCAGCGCGGGAGCGAAGCGTGCCCTGGGCCACGCCGGCCATCGAATCCACCATTGCATCGCGAAGCTCGAGGAGTTTTTGTTTTTGCTTGCGGATGAACGGATCGAGCCTCTTCTCGCGATGATTCAGACCCAACAGAATCGCAGGCGACTCTGTGGTCTGTTGTCTGGATTTCGGCGAACGCCGCACGGTTCCTGTGCCACGCGCGCTCCTTTTTGAGGCCGCCTGCCGCGACGTAGCCTTCCGAAGGCGGGCCTTCTTGGCGGGAGCCTTGCGCGCCGCTCGCGGCTTTCGCGCGGCCGATTTCTTTGCAGAACTCTTCTTCTTTTTCAGTCGTTTTGCCATAGATGTAATGCGCCCCTAATCGACTGGCGCCGGAAAAATGGACGCTTAATTAAGAACATTTCCCTGACCGCGCAAGCGGAGATTTCGTAACACAGGCATCCGCGCCTGTTCCGTCATACAGGCTGCCAGCCTGCATTATGTCTTTCGGACAAGATGCCCGATCGACGAAATAATCAAGATGGCTGTTTTAGGAACTGGCGCTGGAGTAATGCCGCAGGGCAAATTTCCAAAACACGCGGGACAGCCAGAACACAACGGTCGATGCAACAACCAGATGAAGCATCAACGGAAGCGGTTGCCCCAACGATTTGATGAGCAGTCGCGCGGGGATATTCGCGATGATCACCACCGGGATGATCCAGCCAAAGATCAGACGGAAGAGCCATGGGAAAATCGCGTCCGGATAACGCGCGATATTCAGAAAATTAAAATAACCGTAGACCAGTCCCTGGGCACGTACGATCCAGAAGCTCACCGCCGCCAGGCCAAGCATAATGGAGTAATGCACTGCAATCCCGAATCCGAGCGCGGTCACGTAAAGCAGGATGGATGTTAGACTCGGCATTACTCCCAAGCGGGACAATGATATGGAAACCACCGCGCCTCCCAGCGCCGCGTTGACGATGCTGTCGAGCCCGAACTGTTTCGTGGAGACAGCGAACTGGCTGTCGATCGGCAAGACCAGAACAGAGTCCAATTTCCCGGTGCGCACGAGCTCTGGAATGTTTGCGACGTTCACGAAAAAGAACGCCTGGAAAAGTTGCGCGATCATCTGGTGCGTGCCCACCAGCAGCACTACCTCCCATTTTGTCCAGTCACCGATCCGATCCACATTGCCGAAGATAATGCTAAAAAAAACGATTTGTCCGCAGAACCACAGCACTTCGACGATCATCCATAGGAGAAAATTGGCCTTGAAACTCAACTCGCGAATGAGCGAGTTGCGCAGCATGATGGAGTAGATTTCGATGTAACGTCGCACAGCTTCTTCCTGTCTCTTAGTTATAGGCGCAGTCAACCGCCACTTGAATGAAACGTTTTCTCCCGTGGATCGCACTCCTCGTCGTCCTGCTCATTGTCGCCTCGGTGGTACGCCAATGCCACAGCGGCGGCGGTGCAAATTATCAGACTGCAACTGTCACGCGCGGCCCGATTACACAGGCAGTGACTGCGACCGGCACGCTCAATCCCGTCGTCAACGTGCAGGTGGGCAGCCAGGTCTCGGGGAATATCGCAAAATTGTTTGTCGATTTTAATTCTCAAGTCAAAGCCGGCCAGGTGGTCGCGCAAATCGATCCCGCGCTCTTTCAGGCAACGGTGACTCAGGCGGAGGGTGATTTAGCTAGCACACAGGCGGCGCTGGAGCTGGCAAGGGTAAACGCAAAACGCACGCAGGATCTCTTCGCGAGAAAAACCTCCTCTCAAGCGGACCTCGATCAAGCCATGGCAAATCTTCATCAAGCCGAAGCCAACGTGAAAATCAAACAAGGCGCGCTCGACAAAGCGAAAGCGGATCTTGAGCATTGCACGATCACGTCGCCGATCGATGGCGTCGTGATCTCGCGTAACGTCGATGTTGGCCAGACCGTCGCGGCCAGTTTGCAGGCCCCGGTCATTTTCCAAATCGCCAATGATCTCACGAAGATGCAGATCGACTCGAATGTGGCCGAGGCGGACGTCGGCGTTCTGGAGGTGGGGCAGGATGTCGATTTCACGGTGGACGCGTTCCCCATGCGCACCTTCCACGGCAAAGTCGTGCAAGTGCGAAACGCGCCCATCACGGTGCAAAATGTGGTGACCTACGACACGGTGATCGGCGTAAGCAATCCCGATTTGAAATTGAAGCCGGGAATGACTGCAAACGTTTCAATTATCATCGCGCAGAAGGACAACGTGCTACAGATTAAAAACGCAGCGCTGCGTTATCGGCCGGCAGAAGCAACCTCCGGCGAAGTAAGAGCGAGATCGCCTGCGCCAGCCGGCGGCCGAGGCGGTGCCGGACGCGAGCAGCGAACGAGCGAACGTACAGTCTACGTTTTGTCCAGTGTCCGACCGCAACCGGTGCAGATTAAAACAGGAATCAGCGACGGCGTGGTGACTGAAGTAATCGAAGGATTGAAAGAAGGCGATCGCGTTATTACCGCCGAGTTGGCCGCCAAATCTCCGGCGGCATCTCCCCCGCCCAATCCATTCTCCGGCGGGGCACGCCGGTTCCCGTAATGTTTTCTGTCATTCCGAGCGAAGTCGCCTGCCACGCCGGAGCCTTGCGCGAAGGTCGGGAGGAATCTCAAATTTTTCTGTCGAGTTGAAGATGAAGATTCAGAGGAAGCGGAAAAGCTTGGGATGAATAATGGCGCACTCGTCAGGCTGATCGACGTACACAAGGTCTATCGCACCGGCGAAATGGAAGTGCCCGCTGTGCGCGGCGTGTCAGTCGAAATCAAACGCGGCGAATTTGTCGCGCTGATGGGCGCGAGCGGTTCCGGAAAATCGACGCTGATGAATATTCTGGGCTGTCTCGACCGGCCGAGTTCCGGTAGCTATTTCCTGGATGACGCCGATGTCTCTGGATTAGATCGCGACCAGCTCGCCGACATTCGCAATCGCAAAATCGGGTTCGTCTTTCAGAGTTTTAATCTCCTGCCGCGCACGTCGGCGCGCGAGAACGCGGAATTGCCGCTGGTTTACAGCGCACAGCGCTTGTCACATGCGCAGCTTCGCGAAAAAGCCGATCGCGTGCTTTCATCGGTCGGACTCGCCGGTCGCGAGGATCATCATCCCAGCCAGCTTTCTGGCGGCCAGCAACAACGCGTGGCAATTGCGCGTGCTCTGATTAATGAGCCCGAGATCCTGCTTGCCGACGAGCCGACCGGCAATCTCGACAGCCGCACGAGCATCGAGATAATGGCAATCTTTCAGCAGCTCAACGAGCGCGGAATCACAATCATCATGGTGACTCACGAACAGGACATCGCTGCCTACGCGCAGCGCAATGTTATTATGCGCGATGGCTTGATCCTGGATGATCATGCGGTTGCACAACGCGCGAATGCGGCAGCACAGCTTCAACAAGGCATCCCTTCGACGGTTTAACGCTTTAACGTTTCAACGAGCAAAATGAGAATCGCACCCACATTTCACGTCGCCTATCGGGCGTTGCGCCGAAACAAGATGCGCTCGGTGCTCACCGCGCTCGGGATCATCATTGGCGTCGGCGCGGTCATTGCAATGGTCGGGATTGGCAACGGCGCGAAGGCGCAGGTGGAAGCGCAGATCGCCAGTCTTGGCGAAAACGTGATCCTGATCTTTTCCGGCAGCACTACCTCCAGCGGCATTCGCACCGGCTGGGGCGGCGCCGGCACCTTGAAGATTGAAGACGCCGAAGCAATTCGGCGCGAAGTGCCAGGTGTAATCGGCGTAAGCGAAGAAGTTGTTTCCACGACCCAAGTAGCCGCCGGAAACCAAAATTGGTTCACGCGCATTTACGGTGAATCGGCAGATTATTTCGATATTCGACAGTGGCCGCTGGCAGACGGCGCGCCGTTTACGGCTCAGGACGTGCGCAGCGCGAATAAGGTTTGCGTCGTTGGCCGCACGACCGCCACGCAGATTTACGGCAACGAAAATTCAATCGGCCAGATTTTGCGCATCAAAAACGTGCCGTTCACGATCACCGGCGTGCTCACGCCGAAAGGCTTAAGTCCCCAGGGCGTGGATCAGGATGATATCGTTGTCATGCCGTACACTAGCGCGATGAAACGTGTGATCGGCGGCACGACCTTGCGCAATATTAATGTGCAAATCGGCGATCCCGCTCAGATCCCAGCGGCGCAACAGCAAATTATCTCGTTGCTGCGACAACGGCACAATATTCGGCCCGGTCGCGACGACGATTTTACCGTGCGCACACAACAGGAAATCGCTGAAACCGCTACGGCAACTTCACGGGTCATGACCGTTCTGCTGGGAGCGATTGCAGGAGTATCGTTGCTGGTCGGCGGAATCGGAATAATGAATATCATGCTCGTGAGTGTGACCGAGCGAACGCGCGAAATCGGTGTGCGCATGGCAGTCGGCGCGCGCGGCAACGATATTCTGACACAGTTTTTGATTGAAGCTGTCACGCTGAGTTCCGTCGGCGGCATTATCGACCCAATCGAAGCCTTGCGCTACGAATAAGGAAACGCCTGACGGAACCTGCCCACGAAACACACGAATAACACGAAAAGAAGCGATTGATCTCCGAAAAGCAAACCAACCTTACCGCCCTCGCAGCCAATATTTATTCTGAAAGTTCGTGTTTTTTCGTTTGTTTAGTGGGCCAATCTTTGCTGTAGCGGCCGCTGTCCTCAGCGGCGAAATTCGAAGCGATGCCATCTGGTTTCGAGAAACTCGTCGCGGAGGCAAAGAAAAGAATCACCGAGATTTCGCCGCAGGATGCGGCCGCGAAATCAAAAAGCGCGGAAGCGGTGATCGTCGACGTCCGCGAGAACGACGAATGGGACGAGGAACACATTCCGGGCGCGATTCACATGAGTCGCGGCACCATCGAGCTCGATATTGAAGACAAAGTTCCCGACGCGAACAGAATGATCATTTGCCATTGCGGCGGAGGCGGCCGTTCCGCGCTCGCTGCCGCGAGCCTGCAAAAGATGGGCTACAAAAACGTCCGCTCCATGGCCGGCGGCTTCAAAGCTTGGAAAGGCGCTGCATTACCGACGACAAAATGATTTACGTCTAGGCGTTGACGTAAAGTCACGAGACGGAATTGCGCGGGCGATTGAGGTCCATCTCCCTACCGGGGATGCCGTCAACTGCCGACAGCTGTGACGTCTCGCCCAGCAGTTGACCTAGTCTCATGACCTAGTTATGTTGATTGAGTGAAGACGGTCTTGATCTCCGAATTTAAAGCTAAGTGCATCCAGATGTTGAAGGAAGTGCAGAAGAACGGCAAGCCGCTCTTGGTGACATTGCGCGGCGAGCCGATCGCGCGCGTGGAGCCGGTCGCAAAAGGAAAGAAACGTTACTTGGGCGCGCTCAAAGGGCGGATGATCATCAAAGGCGACATTATCAAGAGCGATTTCGAAAAAGACTTCCTCGTGCAATGAGGTTACTGCTCGATACGCACGCCTGGATTTGGGCGCAGGAGAGCCCGGAAAAATTTGGCCGTCGTGCGCGCGCATTA
>Ga0209056_10003594_pt1 | contig 16481 bp, 16 predicted proteins | sample GraSoiAngelo_114_FD_185876 | JGI IMG/M metagenome (GOLD analysis project Ga0209056, IMG submission 185876) | Grasslands soil microbial communities from the Angelo Coastal Reserve, California, USA - 14_0903_13_40cm (SPAdes) (version 2) | ecosystem: Environmental > Terrestrial > Soil > Grasslands... | reverse complement strand
CGTTAAACAGCCTCCAGAATCGATACGGTAATGTATGTCCCTGTGCCTGCGTGGCTGTGAATCAATCCGCGCTTGGCGTCTCTGACCTGCAGCGTGTCGTTGCCAAGATGCTTGCCCATCGTCCCCTGCAACTGCCAGAACGCGAACACGGCCTGCATCAAACCCGTCGCACCGACCGGATGTCCGCACGCGAGCAATCCGCCCGAAGGATTCACGGGCAGACGGCCCTGCTTCGGCAGTTCCAATCCATAGTCCACACCGGGCATGAACGGCGTGCCGCTCTCCACGAAGCGGCCGCCGTCTCCGTACTTGCAGAGCCCGAGGTCCTCGTAGGTCTGAATCTCAGACGACGTGTACGCGTCGTGCAATTCGATGAAACTCAAATCCTCCATCGGGTTCCGAATGCCTGCCATCTCATACGCCAGTTTGGCCGCCATGCGGCCGCCACGAAACGAATGCACGCCGGGGTACTTGAGTGCGGTATAGTCCGATTCGCGCTCATGGGGCAGCAGCAGCACCTGGCCGTGCGGCCGGTCCGCCATCCGCATCGCGTCGGAGCCGGATCCGACGCCGGAGATCTTCACCGGACGGTCGCAGACCTTGAACGCCACGTCCTCAGACGCCAAGATGCACGCGGCAGCGCCGTCCGACATCGTGCAGATGTCCTCCATCGTCAGGGGCGTCGCCACCATCGGCGACTCCCGCACCTGCTTGACCGTCAGCCGCTTGGCCTTCTGGGCATAGGGGTTCGAGAGTGCGTTCGCATGGTTCTTCACCGATACCATCGCCATTTGCTCGACCGTCGTGCCGAACTCATACATATGACGCTGGACCATCATCGCGTAATAACCGGAATAGAATCCGCCGACCGGGAAGTCAAAATTGGTGTCGGAGGCCAGCGCGATGAACTCATTCCCTTTCCAGGTGTTCACCCGTGACATCGTTTCGAAGCCGAACGCGAGGCAGCAGTTCATCCGGCCGGACGCGACGGCCTCCCACGCCGATTGAAAGCAGAGCCCGCCCGTTGCGCCGCCGCCTTCCACCCGTTTCGAAGGCTTGGGGCAGAGCCCCAGATAGTCCTGCACCATGCTGGCGGCCTTCAGCTGCCGCGTGAAGTGATCCGAAAAATAGGAGCCGACCGCGCCCGCAATCATGTCCTTCGAGAACCGAGGCACGTCGCGCAGGGCGTAGTCATAGGCTTCCTTCACCATCATCCGAAAGTCCTTGTCTGGATGTGCCTTGGCGAATTTCGTGATCCCGCCGCTGATCATGTAGACCGGTTTCATGATCGCAGACCTTTCAAAAAGTCCACCACGTCGGTCATCGCGCTCCCGGGTCTAAACAGCATCCTGACGCCGGCGGATTTCAAACGCGGCAGGTCATCATCGGGAACGATCCCGCCGCCGAACACGACGATATCCTCCGCCCCTTTTTCCTTGAGCAACTCCAGCACCCGCGGAAATAGATAGTTGTGCGCCCCTGACAAGACGCTCAGACCGATCGCCTGCACGTCCTCCTGAATCGCCGTATTCACCACCTGCTCGGGACTCTGATGGAGGCCCGTATAGATGACTTCCATCCCCGCATCGCGAAGGGCTCGCGCGACCAGCTTCACGCCCCGGTCATGTCCATCCAGCCCGACCTTGCCGATCAATACCCGAATGGGTGTGGTCGCCGTCATGCCTTCACCTCTTCTAAAAAATACTTGCCTTCGACGTCTTTGCGCACGCGCCCCATGAGCACGCGCGGGTCGTGCTCGAACACCAAGAGCCAGTCCTCCTCGAACGCCCGCTTCAACACCCAGCGCTTCGTCTCCAGCGTCTGCAATGGATAGAGATCGTATCCCATGATGTACGGCAAGGGCAGATGCGAGACGGTCGGAATCAGATCGCCGAGATAGAACGCAATCTGTCCTTCCGATTCGACTTTGATACTCTGATGGCAGCGGGTATGGCCTTCCGTGATGACCACCGACACGCCGGGCAGTACCTCCGTATCGCCGTCCAGAAATTCCCATCCCTCCACATGCGCGATCGGCGTGAAGTTCTCCCGCCGGTAGCTCACGCGCGTCCGTTCGTTCGCGCGCGCCGCGTCCTCGAATTCGCCGCGCTGCACAAAGTATTTGGCCCTTGGAAACGTCGCCACCACCTGATCGTCCTCGCGGACGGTATTGCCGCCGGCGTGATCGAAATGCAGATGCGTGTTGATGACCATATGAATGTCTTCGGGCCGAAGACCCCGGGCCTTCAAGGTGTCGCGAAGCGTCGGGATGCGTTCCACCGCAAACATGTTCCTAAACTTTGCGTCCGCCTTATCGCCGATACCCGTATCCACCAGGATGTTCTTGCCGTGTGCCTTGAGGAGCAGACAGTTCAAGCCCAATTGAATCCGATTCTGCTCGTCAGGCTGGCAACACGTCTGCCAAAGCACCTTCGGGACCACCCCGAACATGGCGCCCCCGTCCAACCGAAACCGGCCGTCCGTCACTGAATCAATGTCAAAGGCGCCAAGCTTCATCTCACAAAACCACCGGTTCCCGATATGTACCAAACACTTCCTTGAGCGAGGCCGTGATCTCCCCCAGCGTCGCGTCCGCTTTCACCGCCGCGATCAAGTAGGGCATCAGGTTCTCATCGCCCGCGGCCGCCTCCTGCAGCGCTTCCAGCGATCCGGCCACCATGAAGGAGTCGCGTCGATACCGGAGCGAGGACAGCCGATCCACTTGGGACTTCTCTACCTCTTCTCCGATCTTCAAATCGACGCCTCGTCCTGCTCGACGTGCCGGTTGATGCCGACGATGCCGCGCTCGTTGCGCTCGACCTCCCGCTGATAGCACAGAGACGACTCCAGGATCTCGCGCTGCGGGTATCCTTGTTCGATGGCCTTCACCATGCCGCCCATCCGATCCAACTTCTCGATGTACGCACGGGCGCCATCTTCCAGTCGGTTCGTCAGGGCCTCGACATAATAGGATCCGCCGAGCGGGTCCACGGTGTTCGTGACTTCGCTCTCCTCCGCGATGATCTGTTGCGTGCGCAGCGCCAGTTTGACCGCCTCCTCAGTCGGAAGGGCCAGCGTTTCGTCCATCGAATTGGTATGGAGCGATTGCGTGCCGCCGAGGACGGCCGCAAGCGCCTGCAACGTCGTTCGCACCACGTTGTTCATCGGCTGCTGAGCAGTCAGCGAACATCCTGCGGTCTGCGCATGGCAGCGCAACTGGAGCGATCGTGGATCCTGAGGATGAAACCGCCGCTCCATCTCGCGCGCCCACAAACGCCTCGCGGCCCGAAACTTCGCGATCTCCTCGAAGAAATCGTTGTGCACGTTGAAGAAGAACGAGAGCCGCGGCGCGAAGTCATCCACCGCAAGACCCATCTTCACCGCCGTGTCGACGTAGGTCAGGCCGTCGTAGAGCGTGAACGCCAGCTCCTGCACCGCGTTCGACCCGGCCTCACGAATGTGATACCCGCTGATGCTGATCGGGTGCCACTTCGGCAGATGCGCCGCGCAATAGGCCATGGTGTCCACCATCACACGGAGATGCGGTTCCGGCGGGAAGAGCCATTCCTTCTGCGCGATATATTCCTTCAGAATGTCGTTTTGCAGTGTCCCACCCAACCGCTCCGCTGGAATCCCCCGCCGCTCCGCCATCGCCAGATACATGGCGAACAGAATGGCCGCCGGACCATTGATCGTCATGGACGTGGTGATCTGATCGAGTGGGATGCCGTCGAACAATCGCTCCATATCACTGAGGGACGATACTGCCACGCCGCACCGGCCGACCTCTCCGCGCGCGAGCGGATTATCCGCGTCGAGGCCCATGAGCGTCGGCATGTCGAACGCCACGCTGACACCAGTTTGTCCGTGCTCTAGAAGGTATTTAAAGCGCGCATTGGTGTCCTCGGCCGTGCCGAATCCTGCGAATTGACGCATCGTCCAGAGCCGGCTGCGGTACATGCCTGGGTGGATGCCGCGGGTGTAGGGAAAGCTTCCCGCGACACCGAGCTCAGTGTCGGGATTCCATTCCTTCAAATCCTCTGGTGCATAGAGGGGCGCCACCGGCAGCCCGGAGAGGGACGTGAACCGCTCTTTTCTATCCGCCATGTCTGTTCCTTCAAGCCTGGTACGAATAAAACCCGTGGCCCGTCTTCCGTCCGAGCCATCCTGCCTCGACATATTGGCGAAGCAAGGGACAGGGACGAAATTTTTGATCACCTGTCTCCCGATGGAGCACCTCGCAGATGGCGAGCACGGTATCGAGCCCGATGCGATCCGCAAGCGCCAAGGGGCCTTCGGGATGACGCGTCCCCGCCGTCATCGCGAGATCAATGGATTCCGGTGCAGCGACTCCCTCCTGCAGCGCAAAGATGGCCTCATTGATCATCGGCATCAGGATGCGGTTCACGAGGAACCCCGGCGCGTCTTTGCAGATCACGGCCGTCTTGCCCAGATGCTTCACGACCTCGATCGCGAGCGCCACGATGTCATCGGCCGTCTCCAAGCCTCTGACGATTTCCACGAGCGGCATCACCGGCACGGGATTCATGAAATGCAGCCCAAGCATTCGGGAAGGACGGCCGGACGCCGCGCCAAGACTCGTGATGGAGATCGAGGAGGTATTGCTCGCGAAGACCGCCTCAGGTTTGCAGAGTTGGCCAAGACGCCTGAACAGATCGAGCTTGAGAGAAAGATTTTCAGGGGCCGCTTCAATCACCAGATGCGCCTCGGCAAGCGTCTCCACCTTGGGCGTGAACCGCAAACGGCCGAGCGTCTCTTCGACCTGCTGCGGCATGAGCGTCCCCTTCCCGACGCCGCGCGCCAACGATTCGCGGGTCTTCTTGGCTGCCGTGCGGAGCGACGCATCATCGACGTCGAAGACTCCCGCGGCCCATCTGCCCCGCGCCGACGACCCCGATGCGCTTGATGTCAGCTATTCGCATAACGCCTTTGAGAAACACCGTGGCTGACGCCGCGCCCTGGGCTCATCCTCGTTCCACCATGATCGCCAACGCCTCGCCGCCCCCGATGCACAGACTCGCAATCCCTCGGCGGCTGCCGCGCGCCTCCATCGCATGCACAAGCGTCGTCAGAATGCGCGCGCCTGTCGCGCCGATGGGATGGCCCAACGCCACCGCCCCGCCATTGACATTGACCTTGGCAGCATCCAATCCCAATTCCCTATTCACCGCCAATGACACCGCCGAGAACGCTTCATTGATTTCAAACAGGTCAATGTCGGCGACAGAGAACCCCATGAGCTTTAACAACCGTTTGATCGCTTCGATCGGCGCGATGGTGAACCATTCGGGCGCGACCGCCGCTCCGGCATATCCCACAATCCGACCCATGGACGCATAGCCCAATGTTTCGGCCTCGTCCTCCGCCATGACGACGAGAGCGGCCGCGCCGTCGTTGCAGGACGGCGAGTTGCCGACCGTGAGGATTCCGCTCTCCTGAAAGGCCGGCTTGAGCGAGCGCATTTTCGCAAGGTCCACGCGATTCGGCTCTTCGTCCTCAGCGACCATCAATACCGGGCCTTTTCGCTGCGGCACTTCGACCGGAGCGATTTCGGGTTTGAATGCGCCGGACGCCATTGCGGCCCGCGCGCGCCGGTAACTCTCCAGCGCGAAATCGTCCACTTCCGTGCGCGTCAGCTTGTACTTCGCGGCGCACATTTCCCCGCCGGCGCCCATATGGAAGTTGTTGTACACATCCCACAAGCCATCCTTGATCAGGCTGTCAGTCAGTTCACCATGCCCGAGCCTGTATCCCTGCCGCGCCTTCTCCAAAAGATACGGCGCGCGCGTCATATTCTCCATGCCGCCGGCCACGACGATCCGCGCTTCGCCGAGGCCGATCGCCTGACTCGCCATGATAACGGTCATAATGCTCGACCCGCACACCTTGTTGACGGTCGTCGCTCCCACGGATTGCGGAATGCCGGCCCCCATCGCCGCCTGGCGGGCCGGCGCCTGTCCGAGCCCCGCCGGCAGCACGCATCCCATATAAACTTCGTCCACGCGCTCGCCGGGCAGCTGAATCCGCTTCAACGCCTCGGCAATCGCAATGCTGCCGAGTTTCGTCGCCGGCACCGAGCCGAAGACGCCGTTGAAGCTGCCCATCGGCGTACGGGCCGCGCTGACGATCACTGCCTGTTGCCTGCCCTTCACAGAAATGCCTCCCAGCTATCGTGTTCGAGATGCCCCTTGACGTACGTCAGGAAGCGGTCGGCCGTGGCGCCGTCGATGACGCGATGATCGAAAGACAGGCTGAGATAACACATTTGCCGGATCGCAATGGCATCGTCGATCACGACCGCCCGCTTCTGCACCGTCCCCACGCCGAGGATGGCGATCTGCGGCTGGTGGATGATCGGCGTGCTGAACAGACTGCCGGTGCTGCCGTGGTTGGTGATCGTGAACGTGCCTTCCTGCACTTCATCCGGCTGCAGCCGTTTCGCGCGCGCGCGTTCGGCCAGATCGTGCACTTCCTTCCCCAACTGCATGAGCCCCTTCCGGTCCGCGTGCTTGAGCACCGGGACGAGCAGGCCTTCGTCGAGGGAGACCGCGATGCCTATGTGGACGTTCCGCCGCAGCACGATCCCCTTTTCAGTCCACGAGGAATTCAAGATCGGCATCTCTTTTAATCCGCGTGCCACGGCATGGATGACAAAGGGCAGGTAGGTAAGCGAGCGTCCAGCCCGGAACTTCGCGATCCCGGAGCAATCCACCTCAAAGAAGGTCACCACATGGGCCGACGTGTTGCGGCTCGCTAGCATGCGTTCCGCAATGGTCTTCCGCATGGACGTCAGCGGGAGGAGTTCATCCTCGCTCTTGCCACGCCCCTCGACCGGCGCGCCGCGTCCCGGCTTCTCGAGCACATCCATCACGTCCTTCTTTGTGACCCGCCCACCGGCGCCGGTCCCCGTGATTTTCCCAAGATCCACGCCGCGCTCTTTGGCAAGCTGGCGCACCGCTGGAGAATAGCGCTCCTCCTGCTGAGCCGCCTCCGCGGAGGCCGTCGGGCGCACGACGACGCCGCCGACGCGGTTCACCACTCCGGCAGACGGCTGCGCTTCCAGTCTCGCGATCAAACTGCCTACGGGCACGGTCTGCCCTTCCGGCACGAGGACCTCGGCGAGAAACCCCGCATCCGGAGAGGGAATCTCCAGCGCCACCTTGTCCGTCTCGACCTCTAACAGCGACTGGTCTTTTTCCACGCGACCACCGACGGGGATCAGCCACTTCACAATCGTCCCTTCGGCGATGCTTTCTCCGAGCTGAGGCATGATGATGTCGGTCGCCACGATGTCTCCTTAATAGGCCGCCAGTTTCCGTGCGGCCGCCACGATATCGCTGGTCTTGGGAAGGAAGAACTCTTCCAACGGCGTGCTGAACGGCACCGGCGTGTCGGGCGCCGCGATGCGGATGACCGGACCATCCAGGGAATCGAAGCAATCTTCGGCGAGCAATGCCGAGATCTCCGCGCCGATGCCGCCTGTCTTGTTATCCTCGTGCAGAATGATCGCCTTGCTGGTCTTTCGAACGGACTCGAAGATCATCTCCCGGTCCAGTGGAATGAGCGTGCGGAGATCCAGCACCTCCATCTCGATTCCTTCCTTCGCCATCACCGCGGCGGCCTCCAGCGCGAGATGGACCATGGCTCCGTAGGTGATGACCGAAATATCGGTTCCCGGCCGTTTGACGTCCGCCTTGCCGATCGGCACGATGTAGTCCTCCACCGGCAACACCGCTTTGAGACGGCGATACAGGAATTTGTGCTCAAAGTAGATGACGGGGTTGGGATCGCGGATCGCGGCCTTCAACAATCCCTTCGCGTCATAGGGCGTGGACGGCGCGACGAGCTTGAGCCCCGGCGAATGAAAGAACCATCCCTCGGGGCATTCAGAATGAAACGGCCCTCCGTGGACGCCGCCGCCGAACGGCGCACGAATGACCAGCGGCACCGCCGCCCCCCATCGATAGTGATTCTTTGCCGCGACCTCGGTGATCTGGTCGAAGGCGCACGAGATGAAATCGGCAAATTGCATCTCCACCACGGGCCGCATGCCCATCATCGCGGCGCCGATCGCCGCGCCCACGAAGCCGGACTCGGCCAGCGGCGTATCGAGCACCCGCCACTCTCCATACTTCTTCTGGAACCCCTCGGTGATCCGGAACGCCCCGCCGTATGGACCGATGTCTTCCCCCATCAGGAAGACCCGCTCGTCACGCGTCATCTCCTCGTCGAGCGCTTGCGATATTGCTTCCAGATAGGTGACTTCCTGCCCTGCCTTGGTTTCGTGCACCGCTGTCGTCATCGTGTCACCTCATCCTCGGTCGCGAAGACGCCTTCTAATGTCTCGGGGCCTTCGGGCAGGGGGCTCTTCTCGGCGAACTCAACGCCCGCCTCCACCTCTTTCTTCACTCGATCTTCAACCTCGCGGAAATGCGCCTCATCGGCATAGCCGAGCTCTTGCAATAACCGCTCGGCCTTAGGGATCGGGTCCTTTTGCTTCCATTCCTCCAGGAGTTTGCGTGGGACATATTTGGCGGAATCGTGTTCGGAATGCCCGTGCATCCGCATGGTTTTGCATTCGATGAAGGTCGGCCCCTCGCCGGCGCGAGCGCGGTGCACCGCGCCCTGTGCGGACAGGTACACCGCCGCCAGGTCGTTCCCGTCCACAATCTCGCCGGGCATGCCATAGGCCCTCGCACGATCGACCACGTCCCGAACCGCCATCTGCAGGCTGAGCGGCGTGGAGTACGCATATTGATTGTTGTTGCAGAAGAAGACGACGGGGAGTTTGCGGACCGCCGCAAAGTTCATGGCTTCATGGAAATCGCCCCGGCTCGTGCCGCCGTCGCCGGTATTGGTCACCACCACGCGCGATTCGCCGCGCAGTCTAAAGGCCAGTGCCACGCCGGTGGCCACCGGCAGATTATCGGCGAGATGACTGACGAACCCGATGATGCCGCGCTTGAGATCACCGATATGGACGTTGCCGTCCTTGCCCTTCGTCGGGCCACCGCGTTTTCCCAGGTACTGCGCGATCACCTCACCGGGCGTGATGCCGCGCACCAGAAACGCGCCCATGTCGCGGTGGAACGGCGCGATGATGTCGTCGCGTTCGAGCACGGAGGCGTAAGCGACCGAGATCGCTTCCATGCCGTTGCTCGTATAGACGCCACCGACGATCCGTCCCTGCCGATACAGGGCCGTGATCCGGTCCTCAAGCGTCCTGGTCAGACGCAGGTAGTAATACATCTGCAGTAGATCTGGCCGCTTGATAGTTTTGAGAGCAGCGATGTCCAGGTTCATAACACCTCCGTAAAGTTAAAACTCCGGCAGATCCCTCCATGACAGCAAGGGTTTGCCGTCGCGGCAGAGCGGGCACTGCGCGGGCTCCCACTGCGGCATGTCCAGATCGGCCGTGCAGTAGAAGGGAAACGTGGCGGTCAGTTCATCCATGAACGGAAACTGACCGCTGTCTCGGCGCGCGAAGACCATCATCCCGACCTGAAGACCGCCATGGTCCGCCACGACTTTGCCAAGCTTGCTCACGCAGTTCCCCCGCGTCGTCACATCATTCAGCACAAGGAATCGCTCGCCGTCGTGGATCGCCTCGGTCGCCACCTGCGTGCCGATCTTCCCGGTCTGCTGATCGAACGGCGTCAGCACGACACGCAGCGGCATGTGCTCCCGAAGAAGGCCCGCCAATTCTTGGACCAGGACATGCGCCTCTGAAGCTGTCGCCACGATTCCCACGACGGGGTCCTTCCGGTAAGTCTGAAGGACCCACTCCGACATGTCTCGGGCAATCAGCCGGATCAGCGCCGGCATGCGCGCAATGGACGCGAACCGGAGGTAGGTTGCGGTATGATGGCCGGACACCATCTCGACGTGCGTGTCGAAGAAGACCGACCGGGATGTCCGAAGAATGCGGTGAATATCCCAGGAGGAAAGTTTCGAGGACGCGGACTCGCGGATGATCGCTTCCAATTTCTCATCGATGTCCGGTCCATCATAGAGCCGGCGGTGCCGGTCGACCAACGCCGCCAGACTGTGTTCCGCCATGTGTACGCTCATGGCTTCCTCTCGGCTCGTACCGCCCGATTCTTCAGCACCCCGATGGGCTGGATCTCTAGCTCCACCACATCCCCGGGTTGTAAATACCGGTCCAACTCCAGGCCACAGCCACCCCCGACGGTGCCCGAACCAAACAGATCGCCGGGATAGATTTTTTCCCCTCTCGACACATGGGCGATCATCTGCGGAAACGACCAATGAATCGTCCCGAAACGGCCTTCGGACCAGACCTCGCCGTTGACGCGGGCGACCATTTTCAATGCGTTCACGTCCGGAATTTCGTCCGGCGTGACCAAGCATGGCCCGATCGCCGTCGCGAAATCCTTACCCTTGGCCGGCCCCAACCGGCAGGCCATTTCCTGGAACTGCATGTCCCGCGCGCTGAAGTCATTCATGATCGTGTAGCCGGCGATGTACGCGGAGCCGTCGCGCTCCGAGATATCCATCCCTTCTCGACCGATGACGCAGGCCAGCTCCAGTTCGTAATCGAGCTTGGTGGTCTCCAACGGCCAGGACAGATCCTCATCGGGTCCGATGATGGTGCGGTGGTTGCCCTTGTAGTAGACCGGCGCCTTGTACCACTCGGGCGGAATCGGCTGGCCCCGCTTCTTGGAGGTCGCGGCGATATGCTCCTCAAACGCGATGAAATCACGCAGCGACGTCGGATTCGGCAATGGGGCGATCACTCGCACGTTGTTGTTCCGGTACCACACGGTTTCTCCCTGGGGCCCTCGCAGAGCGTCGCCGGCGTCGATCGCATATTGAAATCCCTCGCGAGCCACGGTCATCGCGCCCAGACCACCCTCAAGGAGCTCCAGCATCATCGCCGGCACGCGCGCGTCGGCGAGACGGCCTGGCTTCGCTTCTTTGCGGCTCGCGAGCAGGGACGTATAGGCCATGTTGAGATCAACAATGGCGTCGCCATGGAGTGCTCCCGACCGCACAAAGTTTCCCACAGGCGTCTGGATGCGAAAACTGACCAGCTTCATGGCCGGCTCCAGCTCATGGCATAGTCCTTCAACTCCACGGCATCGAGTTCCGGCAAGACAGCGAACGGCTGCCTCGACTCGATCATGACCGCCACCTCATCGGTGTTGGTTTTCGCTTTACTCGCGGCAACCGCCTGTGGCTGCGGCCCATGGTGGATGCCCTGCGGATGGAGAGTCAGCATTCCCGGTTCGATCCCGGAGCGGCTGAAGAAGTCGCCCCGGTGATAGAAGAGCACTTCGTCGTAATCCATGTTCCGGTGGTAGAACGGAACCCGCATCGCTTCCGGATCGCTTTCGAGCGGCCGCGGAACGAACGTGGAGATCAAGGCGCCGCCCGCCTGAAAGGTGGCATGGACGCTGGGCGGAAGATGGTACCGGGGGCTCGTCACGGGACGGATGTCGCGGACATTGAGCTTGGCCACCCACAGATCGCCTTTCCAAGCGACCACATCCATCGGCGAAAAGGCATAGATGACCCGCGTATACTCCCCGGCGCGCTTGATCCGCACCTCCCATTCGCTTTGCCGATCATCCGAAGCCTGGGGTGGCAACTCAGGCGCGACGAGGACGCCCTTGTCAAAGAGCGCATGATGACCCAGGGACCCGCGATCCGGCAGCTCAACGGGCGCGGTCGTCTCGACGATCACAAACAGAGAGGACTTATCAGACTCCAATACCAGGCGATAGGTGGTGCCTTTGGGAATCACAATGTAGTCGCCGGGCTCGTAAGCAAGCACACCGTAGTCTGTTTCGAATCGTCCCCGTCCGGCATGCACGAAGTAAATCTCGTCGCCGTCGGCATTGCGCATGAAATATGACATGGTCTCTGCGCGGCGGGACAGAAAGACGCGAACATCCGGGCTGCTCAACGCTTCTAGAGGATCGGCCGTTGCCGACCTCAGATCAGCAGTGGGAAGGGCCGCGCAGGCAAATGCACGGGGCCGCAGAGGGCCCTCGATGCGCATCCAGCCGGTTGGAGGGTGCCTCCGGTAGAGATGCGACGACGGACCGACAAAGCCTTGGCGGCCGTGCTCTTCCTCACACAGACCTTCGGGAATTCCGACATGGGCCTGGTTCGGTGGATTGCCCTTTTTCATGAGATACATCGCAGGCCTCCCCTATTTCAGTCGCTGTTCCGCCGAGACGAGACAGCTAAAGAAGCCGCCGGCGCTTTCATCGCTGTAGGCACCCATCGCCGTTCCGAAACGAAACAGCGGAAGACGGGACTCGGTAGCTGAGAGCTCTTGGTCGAGCGTTTCATCGCGTTGACGATGCACGCTTCTCCGCGTTGTTGCCGGGCGTGTGATCGTAGTCAATGATTGCCTGTTCCACAGATTGGAGTTGGTCTCGCTCGATGTCCTTGTACAAGGCTTCTACGGTCCCGCGGACAAACGTCTTCGCTTGTTCGGTGCCCTCCTGGCGTTGTGTCAGTTCCAAAAAGACCCCGCTCTCCGGGAACAACGGATAGGTGAAACGCTGCTTCAAAGGTCCGAACCCATCGCGCCCCTCTTTGAGCGACCCGCTGAATTTCACCCCCTGCGCCTCCCATTCCCGACAGACGGCTTCGATGTCGTCCACTTCGATCGCCACGTGCTGCACGCCTTCACCGTACTTCTCGATGAATTTGCTGATCTGCGACTTGACCGTCTTGTCCCGGCCTTGCATCAAGGCGATCTTCGCGGCACCCCGCTGCACCACGATGGTATCCATGCTGGACCGCTCGGTGCCGACGTCGCGTGCGGACCAGATTACGTCGAAGCCGAGCACTTTGGTAAACAGATACTCTGCGGCGTTGAGATCTTTCACGCACAACGTAATGTGATCAATGCCCATGGAACCATTCATGGTGCCTCCCTGTTACCCCCGACACTCATCCCGGCGGGACGGGGGTCCCTTCATGAGATGGGCCTCGCGTCGAAATCGCGCGAGGTCCGTGAGAAACGGCTTCTTTCCTGCATAGTCGCGCACGTAGCGCGTCATGTCGAACAGCGGCGCCGGATTCAGTTCCTCGATGACATCGTGTTTCCACGTGATTTCCAGCTGGCTGATCCGGGTCACCATTTTCGGTATCCCCGTCATGCCGAGGGGGACGGATTCATAGGCTTTGGCCATCACCATGATCTCATTATCGAACATCGCCGCGTTGATCTCGGAGGCCGATCCATGGCGCTTGTACGCCTGCACCAAGCGCTGATACGTCACAGAGTTCAGGATCTCTTCACGGAAGGCGTAAAAGATTTCGACACCCGACCGGCGTTGATCCTCCATGACTTCAACGGCATCGTCCGCCGTCTGATCCGACGTCGCCTGATCCGCGGAAATCACCAGGAGCCTCCGGATAGTGACGCCCCGGCGTACGGCTTCCTGGTTTGCCAGCAGATAGTTCGGATAGAGTGGTGCGCCTTGCTTCCAGAAGTTCCAATACTCCATCAGGGCGTCAACCGTCCGCTCGGTCGTCTCCATGAGGCGGACCGGCTCCGTGACAGCGGCGCCGTTCTCATAGAGCAGGGAGTGGCCTTCCATCTGGCGCAGTTCGCGACCGATCGCCTCCACTTTTCTGGGCAGGTACCGGGGATGGGTCGGCACGTGCAGCATCACGTCCACGGCCGTCCGGGCCAGCGTCCAGTATTCCTTGGCCTCATCAGGTGCTCGATCCTTCTGCGCGACGAGCATCAATTCCACGGGATTCTTGCCGAGCAGCTTCGCGATCCTAATGCAGAGCTCTTCCTTGGGAATCTTCAAGCCGCGGCGGAGATGGTTAGCTTCCGGTTGCGTGATGCCAAGCTTGTGCGCGAGCGCATAATCACTCTTCAGATGCAACCGATCCTTCAGCTCTTCAATATACCGAGTGATCTCCAGCATTCGGTCTCCCATCGTTCTTCGTGAAGTCAGTATAGCATTATTCATTATCAGTCAATAAAATATTTATATCATTGTTGAACAGCATTTAATATATATATATCAATAGCTTATATGTCAACAACATCTCAGGTCCCACCTCTGTGGGTTTATAACACAAAAGATTTTCCGTAGTTGATGGATTTTTGTTATAAGATGGACCAAGCCAAGCCAAAGGGGGGTAGGATATGGGGTTCTACGAAGAAATGAGAAGTTATGTCCTCCGGCACGGCGCCATCAATAATGCATACCTGGACCGCTTCAAGGCTGGCGCGCTGAGCGACTCCGAGTTTCAACAGTTCGCCATAGAATTCTATAACTTTGCACGGTTCTTTCCGAAGATTCTGGTCGCGCAACTCGTCAATACGGAAGACGAGGCGGTCGCAGACGAACTGACGACGGTGTTGTACTCGGAATTAGGCGACGGCCGAACCAAGAACCGGCATGAACTGTTATACCGTGATTTTCTGCGGTCGGTGGGCATCGGTGTTCACAATGCCATGACGCGGCCCATGCTACCCTCGACCCGGGCCTACATCGACGGCATGGAACGGCTCTACGCAGATGGCAATCATTCAACGGCGCTCGGCGCCTCTTTCGGGCTGGAGAACATGGCCATCACGATGTGGGATCATCTCATCCCCGGTCTCGAATGTCTGCACGCGCAGCGCTATCCCCGGATGGACCTGACCTACTTCACATTTCATCGGGAACTTGAAGCGACCCACGAGGAGGCGATGAAAAACGCCGTGTCCGCCGTTGACGGCAGTGGGGAAGGATTGACGGCCGCTGAACGAGAGCACTTCAGGCAGGGCACAAAGGCCGTCCTGGATTACTTGGAAGGTTTCTGGAAGGGACTGGATCGCGCCGTCAGCCGCGTCGCGTAACGCATCTTCAATCGAGCGCCAGCGTCAGGCATTTCGCGGCGCCGCCCGCCTTCAAAAATTCGGAGAGACCGACGGCGTGAGGGATATACCCGTGCGCCGCGAGCATGCCCATCGTGATCGGACAGCTTTCAGGAAGCACGACATGAGCGCCAATGGACACCGCGTTGCACGCAAATCTATAGGCCTCATCTTCCGGCACTTCGATTCGCTTCGACTCCGGGAGGCGATGACGGATCGCCTCCTGTCCGTACTCATCAAACGCGGGAGGAAACCACATGACTTCACCGCCCGCGAGGGGACAAAAACACGTATCGAGATGGTAGAACCGCGGGTCGATCAGTTCCACTGGAATGATCTCACAATCAATCATCCGACAGACGTGTTGATAGGCGCGAATGTCCGTGCGCTGTCGGTAGCCTCCGATTTTCAGACTGTCGAATCCGAGTAGATCGCCGGCGCCTTCGAAGAACATTCCCTCAGGAAGCTTTTCAACCGTAAATCCATGCTCCAGGAACCAGCGCTCGAAATACGCTTCCTCCGGTTGCCGTTCCGCAAAGCGGAACCGGCTGAGAATCGCCGTCCGCCGCGACATCGCGGCTGCATTCGCGGTAAACACCATGTCGGGCACCTCGCGCGCGGGCGCCATGCGTTCGAGCTTCGCCCCACAGTCCTTCTCGAGCACAGCCATTAATGTATCCCATTGCACCCGCGCCAACGCCTGATCTGCGGCCACCTCGACATGCATCCACGAGTTGATTTCGTACGCGATCTTGAAATGATCCGGTGGGCAGACGAGGAGTCGATTCATTTTTTCCATCCTAATTCGGCGGCCAATTCCCGCAAGAACGAGGCGGCATCCATGACGAGGCTCACCGCCTGAAAGCTGCCACGGTCCGCAAGTTTTGTGGGAACGGCCGGATTGATGTCCACGCACACCGTCGGCACAGAGGCCGGAAGGAGATTGCCGGTGGCTACCGCATGAAGCGTAGAGGCCACCAGCAGCGCCAACCCGACGCCGGGCACCGCGGCCCGCATCGCGGCCTGCGCCTTGATGGAATCCGTAATCACGCCGGGGAGTGGACCATCGTCGCGGATCGTGCCGGCCATCACGATCTGGACGCCGCGGCGCACGCATGCCGCCATGATCCCGGTCGTGATGACTCCCGATCGCACGGCTTCTTCGATGCTGCCGATCGCCCGGACGCGATTGATCGTCCGCAAATGGTGCTCGTGACCATGATGGGCGGTCCGTCCGCTCTCCAGACCGAAGCCCAACGAGGTGCCATAGAGATGGGCTTCCATGTCGTGAGCCGCGAGCGCGTTCCCGCTGAACAAAACCCGAATAAAGCCGGATTCAATCAACCACGCCAGCGGGTCGCGACCCCCGCCATGAACGATGGCTGGACCACCCGCGAAGAGCACCTTTCCCGATGCGCTTCGAAGCGCATCCATCCGCCGGGCGATGTCGGCAATGGTGTGCCTGTGCGGCCGCTCCGAGGAAACCGGTGACGCCATAAACCCGAAAACATCAAGCGTGGCCGGCCGCTCGTACGGTACGACGCGTACACCTTCATGCCCCACCACGATCTGGCCACCCTGATTGACCTCCGCCATC
>Ga0209056_10003589_pt1 | contig 16492 bp, 17 predicted proteins | sample GraSoiAngelo_114_FD_185876 | JGI IMG/M metagenome (GOLD analysis project Ga0209056, IMG submission 185876) | Grasslands soil microbial communities from the Angelo Coastal Reserve, California, USA - 14_0903_13_40cm (SPAdes) (version 2) | ecosystem: Environmental > Terrestrial > Soil > Grasslands... | reverse complement strand
ACGCGCGCTGGCGGAGGGGCTGTTCCACGAGCCGCCGCTCGACCCGGCGCGGCGCGAGCGGTTGCGTGCCTGGGCCGGGGAGCTGACGCCGGCGCGGCTCGCCCACTGGGCGGCGCGACTCGACCGCCGGTTCGCCGGCGGGGGGCGGCAGCGGGCCGGGCGGGCCATCGAGGTCGCGCTGCTCACGGGGCGGGGCCTCAGCTGGTGGCAGGAGCAGGCGCGCGAGACCGGGGCGATGCGGCCGTGGTACATTCAGCTCACGCTGCCCCGGGACGTGCTGCACCGTCGCATCGCGCAACGCGTGGACGAGATGCTCGCCGTGGGACTCGTGGACGAGATACGGCGGCTCCTGGCGGCGGGGGTGCCGCCGCACGCGCCGGGGCTCGACGGGGTCGGGTATCGCGAGGTGGCCGCGATGCTCGCGGGGCAGCTTCCGGAGCGGGAGCTGCGGGAGGCGATCGTCGTGGCCACGCGGCGGTACGCGAAGAGACAGGCGACGTGGTTCAGGAACCAACTGCGCAGGGAGCAGGGAGCGGGGAGCAGACCTGTGGAGCTCTGGACGCTCGACGCAACCGAGTCCCCTGATGAATTGGCGCACCGCATTCACCAGCGGTGGACCGTGTTGACTGCTCCCGGCTCTCCGCTCCCTGCTCCCCGATGAAGATCGGGATCACGTGCTACCCGACCTACGGCGGCTCCGGCGCCGTCGCGACCGAGCTGGGCCTCGAGCTCGCCCGGCGTGGGCACGAGGTGCACTTCATCTCCTACGCCAGCCCCTTTCGGCTGCGCGGCTACGCCGAGCGGGTGACGTTCCACGAGGTCACGCAGACCGAGTATCCGCTGTTCGAGCAGTCGTCGCCGTACGCGCTGGCGTTGGCGGTGAAGCAGCACGAAGTGGCGATGCGCGAGAACCTCGACCTCATGCACGTGCACTATGCCATCCCGCATGCCGCCACGGCGTGGCTCGCGAAACAGATGCTCAAGTCGCAGCGCGACCTGAAGATCGTCACCACGCTGCACGGCACCGATATCACCCTGGTCGGGCAGGACCCGTCCTACTACACGCTCACCAAGTTCTCGATCGAGCAGTCGGACCGCGTCACCGCCGTGTCGGAGTTCCTGCGGGAAGAGACCTACCGCGCGTTCGGGTGTGCGGGCTGCGACGTCATCGTCATCCCCAACTTCATCTCGACGGCCGAGTATCACCCGCCGGGCGGCGGCACCTGCCGCCGTTCGCTCGCGCCGCCCGACCACAAGATCCTGGTCCACGTCTCGAACTTCCGACCCGTCAAACGGGTGACGGATGTCGTGCGTGTGTTCGCCGGTGTGCGTCGCGAGCTCCCGGCCACGCTCGTGCTGGTGGGAGACGGCCCGGAGCGCGACGCGGCGGAGCATGAAGTCGATCGCCTCAAGCTCCGACGCGACGTCCGGTTTCTCGGCAAGGTGGACAACGTCGCCGAAATCCTGCGGGGCAGCGACCTGTTCCTGCTGCCGTCCGAGACCGAGTCGTTCGGCCTTGCGGCCCTCGAGGCGATGGCGTGTGCCGTGCCGGTCCTCGCCAGCGCCGTGGGCGGCCTCCCCGAGGTCGTCGTGAACGGAGAGACGGGCTTCCTCACACCGACGGGGGACGTCGAAGCGATGATCGCCCACGGCCTCCGGGTGCTGCGCGACGGTGCGCTCCAGGCCCGCATGCGCGACGCCGCCGCCCGCCGCGCGCTGGAGTTCGCGGCCGACCGCATCGTGCCGCGCTACGAGCAGGTGTACGAGGACGTGCTGCGTGACTGACGTGCTGCGGCTCGTCCGGATCAACAACCTGCTGCTCGCCGCGGCCGGCGTACTCGCCGGCGGCTGGATCGCGCTCGGAGCGCTGCAGACGCCCAACGTCCTGGCGCTCGCGGCGGTGGCCGCGGTCGGGTTCGGTATGGCCGGCAACGTGCTCAACGACATCTGGGACCGGGCGGCCGACCGCGTGAACCGGCCCGGCGGGGAACGCCCGCTCGCCGCCGGTCGAGTGACCCGGGGCACGGCCGACCTGTGCGTCGCCGGCGGCGCGGTGGTCGGGCTCGGCGCCGCGGCGCTCGTCAATGGAACCGCCGTACTCGTGGGTCTCGCGGCCTTCGCCGTGCTCGTCCTGTATTCGCCCGTGCTGAAGCGCCGCGGGCTGCCGGGGAACCTGGCCGTGGCACTCGTCGCCGGCCTGCCGCTCGTGTACGGCGCCATCGCCGTCGGACACGCGGTGGCGGGAATCGTGCCCTGGATCCTCGCCGCCTGGATCCACCTGGTGCGCGAGATCGTGAAGGACATCGACGATCAGGCGGGGGACCGGACGCTCGGCCGCCGCACCCTGCCGCTCGTCCTCGGGGCCCGACGGGCGAGCCTCGTGGCGGCGGGACTCGCGGCGGCCTTCGTGCCGTTGTCGCTCGCGTTGCCAGCAGAGGCGCACTACCACGGTGCGTACTTCCTCATCGCCCTGTTCGCCCAGCTCGTCGTGCTGGCCGTCGCGAGTCGGTTGTTCACGGGGCGTACGCAGGGAAACAGTCGCCTCCTCAAGGGAGCAATGCTCGTGGGCATCGTGGCACTAGTGGCCGGGCGGGTGGCATGACGCTCTGGCAGGGGATTGTTTTGGGCTTGGTGCAGGGGCTCACGGAGTTTCTCCCGATCTCGAGCTCCGGGCATCTCGTGCTGGTGGAGGCGCTCACCGGGGTTCATTTCACGGACGTCACGGTGGAGGTCTCGCTGCACGTGGCGACGCTCGGGTCGGTGTTGGTGTTGTACGGTCCCCGACTGTGGGGCATCACCCGCGGCCTGCTGCGCGGCGACGGCCCGAGCGTGCGCTATGCGGCGCTCCTCGTGGTCGCGACGATCCCGGCGGCCTTGATCGGCGTTCTGTTTCATCGCCAGATCGAAGAGCGCTTCCATTCACTCACCTGGCTCGGTGTCCAGTTCGTGATCACGGGTTTGATCCTGTGGTTGACCCGAGGACCGCGGGGCGAGCGAGCGCTCCCGTCCGCAGGCGCGGCCACCGGCATCGGGTTCGCCCAGGCGTTCGCCATCCTGCCCGCCATCTCTCGATCCGGGGCGACCGTCGCCGCGGCGCTCTGGAGCGGCCTCACTCCCGTTGCGGCGGCGGAATTCAGCTTCCTCATGGCCGTGCCGGTGATCGCCGGCGCCGCGCTGCTCGAGGGGCGTCAGGCCGTGCTCAACGTAGCGGCCGTCGGCGCGGCGCCGTGGGCGGTGAGCTTCCTCGTGGCGTTCGCGAGCGGCATCTGGTCGATCCGGTGGCTCGTGACGCTGCTGCAGCGCGGTCGTTTCCACGCGTTCGCGCCGTACTGCTGGGCAGTCGGCGTGCTGACGCTGGCGTACGCCCTGTGGCACGGCTGACCCTCGACGGCGTGCCTGCAGCCGATCTCGCCGGGCGGTGGGGCGTGCCGCAGTGCGGCCTGTTTCGCGAGCTCGGCTCGACCTTCAACGCGATTCACGACCTCGCCCCTCAAGGCGCCCCCCCCGGGACGGTCGTGATCGCCGAAGAGCAGACGGCAGGCCGGGGGCGCGACGGACGTACGTGGCACTCGCCGGCGGGCGGGGTTTGGCTCGGCATACTGCTGCGTCCGGCGCGCGCCGACCTGGGCGTCATCGCCGTGCGGGTCGGGCTCGCCGTCGCGGATGCGGTGGACGCCCTCCTGGGTCGCCGCGAGACCCGCCTCAAGTGGCCGAACGACGTGCTGTTGGGGGAACGCAAACTCGCGGGCATCCTGTGCGAGGGCCGCTGGCACGGTGACACGCTGCAATGGCTGGCGGTAGGCGTGGGAGTAAACGTGTGCAACGCGATTCCAGCGCCCGTGGCGCGTCGAGCGGTGGCGCTCGAGGAATGGCTCCCTGCGGTCCGCCGGCTCGATGTCCTGGATCGCCTCGTCCCGGCGCTCGCGGGGCTCGCGTCAGGCGAGCCGGTCCTCAGCGAGCGCGAGTGCGCCGCGTTCGCGACGCGCGACTGGTTACAGGGTCGCCAGCTCCGCTCGCCCGCCGCTGGCCGCGCGCGCGGCCTCCGCCCCGACGGCGCACTGCTCGTCGATCTCGGCGCGGCGACAATCGCCGTGCGGCAAGGTCACGTCGAGCTGGCGTAGCGCGGCGGCCGCTTACAACCCTCCGCGCGCTCGCCGCTCCTCCAGTTTTGCGAGCCCATCGCGTGGCACTTCAGCCGGCGCGTGCCGGCGGGCAGCGGCGATCAGCTGATCGAGGCCGCTCATCATCGTGCCAACCCGGATTTTTTCGCCGGCCCGGTCCGCGAACACCAGCTGGCCGGCGACGGGCGAGAAGGTGATGCGAGCCACCTGAGCCCAGGCGAACCGGACGGGTTCGCCGCGCCACGGCGAGTGCGCCACGAGACCGCTGTCGGTCGCGACCACGCGGCGCTTCAGCCCTTCAAGCAGGGCCCACCAGCCGAGCAGGGCGAAGAACAGCAACATGCCGCCGAAATAGTAGGGATCCTCGGCGTTTCGAAACCCCGCCGTGACGGCGACGGTGACCAGAGCCAGCGGCATGAGGACGCCGCACGCCACGCCGACGACGATCATCCACGTGCCGTAGCGCACGAGGAGGGAGCCGTCGGGGAGAGCGGGGACCGGCTTCCGGGCCAGCCGGAACAGCCACGAGAGGATGGCGATCGTGACGACGCCACTGATCGCCGCCGTGGGAATAGCCATGGGTTCCTCAGTCGGTCGGAGGCGCCACAGCATTCGGCTTGCCGGACGCCCTGTCAAGCGTGGCGATAGCCCGTTAAAGCGTCTATACTTACGCCGCGCCATGCTCCTCGCCATCAACATCAACAACACTGAAACGAAGGTCGGGCTGTTTCGTGGCGACAGCCTCGAGGCCCACTGGCGCCTCACGACCACGCCCTCGCGCACGCCGGACGAGTGGGCGGCCACCCTCACGTCGTATCTGGCGCAGGAGGGCCGGTCCACCCAGGAAGTCCGCGCCGCCGTCGTCGCGTCGGTGGTCCCCCCCGTGACGCAGGGGCTGTGCGAGGCGGTGGAGCGTGCGACGACCGTGCGGCCCGTCGTCGTCGACGGCCGGTCGCGCTTGCCGATCACGCTCGACGTGGAAGAGCCGCTGCAGGTCGGTGCGGACCGCATCCTCAACACGCTCGCCGCCGCGCAGCTGCACCGCCGCGACACCATCGTCGTCGACTTCGGCACCGCCACGACGTTCGATTGCATTACGGCCGACGGCCACTTCCTCGGCGGTGTGATCATGCCCGGGATCCGTACCGCGTCGGACGCGCTCATTCGGGGCACCGCCAAGCTTCCCGCGACCGACCTCACGCCACCGTCGCGCACCATCGGGCGACGGACGGAGGAGGCGATTCGGTCGGGCGTGTTGCTGGGCACGGCGGACGCCGTGGACGGGATCGTGCGCCGCATCAAGGCCGAGTGGCCGAACGGTCAGACGCCGCAGGTCATCGCCACCGGCGGCCTCGCGAGCCTGGTTGCGCCGCTGGTCCGCGAGATCGAGTCGGTGCATCCGGACCTCACCCTGACCGGGCTCCGCATCGCCGCCACGGCGCTGGGCCTGACGTGGTAGTCGGCGCCCGCGCGCTGAACGCCTGGCGCCGCTGGGGCTATCGGCTGCTGCCCGGCGATCTCTTCTCCTACGTGCTCCACATGCGCCCCGCCGAGTGGCCGATCATGGCGGGGCACACGCTGCTCGGCTACGTGCTGGCGGTTGGACTTCGGGGAGCGGGGAGCGGGGAGCGGTTCCTCCCGGCGCTGGGAGCCCTCCTGATCTGGGTAATCCTGCTCAATGGCGGCACCCTCGCGGTCAATTCCGTGTTCGACAAGGATGAGGGCGACATCGGGTACCTGAATGCGCCGCCCCCGCTGCCGCGGCACCTGCTGGCGTTCAGCATTGCGCTGCTCGCCGGCGGTCAGCTGCTCGCCTTCGCGCTCCCGCCCGCGTTCCGGGTGGCGTACGCCATCTGTTTCGTGCTGTCGATTCTCTACTCGGTGCCGCCGTTCCGCTTCAAGGCCGTGGCGGGAGTCGACTGGGTGATCAACATGTGGGGCTTCGGGACGCTCACGCCGTTTGCCGCGTGGGCCGCCACGGGCCGTCCGCTCGACGCGGGCCATGCGCTTGTCCTGCTCGGCTTCTGCCCGCTGTTCGCCGGGCTCTATCCGCTCACTCAGCTGTACCAGATGGAGGAAGATCGCCGCCGGGGCGACCGGACGCTCGCCCTCCTCCTGGGGCTGCGGGCGAGCCTGGGCGTCGCGCTTGCGTGCACCGCCCTGGCGTTCGCCCTGTTCGGCGGGGCGGCGGCCGTCGTAGGGGTCCAGGCGTGGCAGCTCGTCGTGCCGCTCGTCGCGTGGCTCGCGGTGCTCGTACCCTGGTACCGGCGTCGCGAGACGCTACCTGCGGCCGGCCACCAGCGAGGGATGTACCGGGCGCTCGCCGCGTGGGCCATTACCGATCTCGTGGTCTTGCTGGTGTTTGCCCGGTGAGAGCCCGCGCTTAGATTTCGCGACGGGCTCATCCCCATCGACCAGGAGAGACGACGCATGTCGGCCACCGCGGCACCCCTTGCTTCGGACCGCTCGGACTTCCGCACCGTCACTGTGGGCGGCGCCACACTCGGCGTCGCGACGGCGGTGGCAGTCGTCGCATTCCTCGCGGCGTCGCGGCTCGTGCCGATCGCCGCTGGCACGAGGGGCGGGGTCCAAGCGCTCATCGTGTTGGCGGCGGGCGTGGCCGTCGCCTTTCTTCCCGCTCAATGGACCGCCGCGCGGAGCACCGAGGGCATCGCGGGCGCCGCGGCCATGGGCCTCGTCGGCACCGTGGTGTTCAGCGTCATTGATATCGTCCTGCTGCGGCCCTTCAAGGCGTATCCCTGGACGTGGGACGCGATCGGCGGCGGCAGCACGTGGTGGTACCTGCCTATCTGGTGGATGCTGGGGACGTTCGCGGCGTGGATGGGCGGTATCGTGACCGCCGCCGGGGCGGCGGCCGCGAGGGGCGAGACGACGCTCGCGCGTCGCGCTCTACCGGCGGTTGCCGGGACCATCATCGTGGCGGCGATCGGACGGCTCGCGGGCGTCCCGGTCGCTTTCTCGGTCATCACCGGTGGCGCCTTCACCCTGGTGCTTGCGGCGCTCGCCCTCGTCGCCCTGGCCCGTAAGGGCTAGGGCGCGGGAGGGGCGACATGCCCCGCTGGCTCGCTCACCTGTTGATCGTCGTCGGATGGCTGCTGACGCCCGTCCTTGCGTGGTCGGCGTCTTACGTCGGGCTGTGGGCCGGCGCGCTGGCGGCCACCGGGTTTACCCGTCCCGTCACCATGCTCGTCGTGGCAGCCGCCGTGGCCACGCTCTGCGGCTTCACCGCGCTCTTCATCTGGGTCCGCTTCATGCGCCGGGTCCCGCACCTCTTGTCCCATCACATGGCGCCACGCACGTCGGAGGAGCACCGCGCCGTTGCCGCGGCTGATTAAGCCCTGGCGGCTCGCGCCGTTCCTCGTCTTCCCGGCCACGCTCGGGGCGCAGGGGGGAGGCCGCGGGCTGGAGCTCCATCTCGGGCGCTGGTACAACGGCAATCGCGCCGAGGTCTACGAGTTCCGTACGACCGCGCGGCTGAGCGGACCGTTCACCCACGGATTCGGACTCGCCCTCCTCGTGAACGACACCCTGGGCCGGCGCCGGGCGTTCTACGGTTTGGGTTACGAGATGCAAGCCGGAAGAGGCCGGGCCACGCTTGGACCCTACGCGCTCGCGGGACTCGCCCTGGGACTCTCCACCGACACGTCCACTCAGGAGCTCGCCGCGCAGTGGACGCTGGGAGGCGGGCTCGAATGGCGGGCGCTCTCCTGGCTCGCCCTGGGAGGTGAGCTTCGCTATCGCCTCGAAGATCGTGGCCCCCGAGGGTTCTGGAATCCGCGCCACGACGCGCGCAGCGGCGTGAGCGCGACGCTCGGTGTGTCGTTTGGACTGGGGAGGGGGGCAGGGGGAAGAGGGGGGAGTGGGAACGGCGCCCCTGGGGACCTGCCGCCGCCCCTGCCGCCCGTGACGATCTCCGGCAACGCGAGCGAAGTGGTGCAGACGGCGCTCGAATCTCTGGGAACGCCGTACATCTGGGGCGGCACGGCCGACAACGGATTCGACTGCTCGGGGTTGATTCAGTACGCCTACGGCCAGCACGGCATTCGCCTGCCGCGCATGAGCCGCGATCAGGCGCACTCCGGCGCCGAGGTCCCGCCGGTGATCGACGCACTCCGCCCCGGTGACATCCTGCTTTTGTCGGCCCGTCCCGGGGCGGGCGTGACCCACGTTGGGATGTACGTGGGCGAGCTCAAGTTCATCCACAGCTCGAACCGGGGCGTGAAGCTGTCGCGCCTGGATCCGCAGGATCCGGAGGGGGCGTATTGGCTGGATCGCTGGGTGGGGGCGAGGCGGGTGATACCGTGATACGTTGCCGGCTGAGGCGTGGCCGGGTGAAGCGTTGCCCGGTTGCCGGTTGGTTTCGCTGGCCACGCCTCGTTCGGCAACTTGGCAACGCCGTATTCGGGAACGCCTTACTCCTTGCTTGCGCCCCCGCCACGCGCTACGAGCAGCCCTCCGCGCTGCGCGGGTACGAGATCCTCATCACACGCCGCGATTCCCTGAGCCAGGATATCGCGGAAGGACTGCAGCGCCGAGGATTCACGGTGCGCCGGCAGATGCGGGGCGGGAGCAGGCCCACCGCGTACCTGCTCGCGTTCACGCTCCGGGAGGCGGAGCCGCCCGCCGTCACCTGGCTCCATGTGCGCCTGGCTGACACTCGCACCGGGGCGATCGTGGCCGCCGTGTCGGCGCCCCTCGACTCCCTGGGGGCCACGACGCTGGACCACGCCCGGGCAATCGTGGACTCGCTCGCCGCCTCCCCGGCCCTCGGTCGCCAGGTATCGCCCCCTTGACATGCCACGGCTGCGAGGAGAGATTCCTCGCGGTTGTTTAGCACTCTCCAGATGAGAGTGCTAACAACATTGTTCCACAGGCACTTAGAACCAGGTACCGAGGTGGAGGACTCTAGCCCCATGGCAACCGCAACGGCTGCGAAGACGAAGCTGAAGATCTTCCCGCTGGCGGATCGGGTCGCCATTCGGCCGATGGAGGAGACGGAGACGATGAAGGGCGGTCTCTACATCCCCGACACGGCCAAGGAAAAACCGATCCAGGGCGAGGTGATCGCGGCAGGGCCCGGACGCCGGGAGAAGGATGCGCTGGTCCCGATGGAGCTGAAGGTCGGGGACCGGGTGGTCTACGGCAAATACAGCGGCACTCAGGTGGAGCTCGAGGGTGAAGAGATCATCCTCATCAAGGAATCGGACGTCATCGCCAAGCTTGGCTGAGGCTTCTAGGAGGACACAGACATGCCTGCAAAGCAGCTGGAGTTCAATGTCGAGGCCCGCGCCCGCTTGAAGCGCGGCGTGGACCAGTTGGCCGAGGCGGTGAAGATCACCCTCGGCCCGAAGGGCCGGAACGTCGTCATCGACAAGAAATTCGGCAACCCCACGGTCACCAAGGACGGCGTCACCGTCGCCAAGGAGATCGAGCTCGAGGATCCGATTGAGAACATGGGCGCCCAGATGGTGAAGGAAGTGGCGACCAAGACGTCAGATCTCGCGGGCGACGGCACGACGACGGCGACCGTGCTCGCCCAGGCGATCTTCCGCGAGGGCCTCAAGTCGGTCACGGCCGGCTCGAACCCGATGTCGTTGAAGCGCGGGATTGACCGGGCGGTGGAAGTGGTGGTCGAGGAGCTGAAGAAGATCTCGGTGCCCACCGCCGGCCGCAAGGAGATCGCTCAAGTCGGCTCGATCTCCGCGAACAACGATAAGGAGATCGGCGACCTGATCGCCCAGGCGATGGAGAAGGTCGGCAAGGACGGCGTGATCACGGTCGAGGAGGCGAAGGGCCTGGAGACCACGCTCGAGACGGTCGAGGGGATGCAGTTCGACCGCGGCTACCTCTCCCCCTACTTCATCACCGATCCCGAGAAGATGGAGGCGGCCCTCGAGGACGCCTACATTCTGATCCACGACAAGAAGATCTCGTCGATGAAGGACCTGCTCCCCGTCCTCGAGAAGGTGGCGCAGGCCGGTCGGCCGCTGCTCATCGTCGCCGAGGACGTGGAGGGTGAGGCGCTCGCGACCCTGGTCGTCAACAAGCTGCGCGGCACGCTGAAGGTGTGTGCCGTCAAGGCGCCGGGGTTCGGCGACCGCCGCAAGGAGATGCTGATCGACATCTCGGTGCTCACCGGTGCGCCGCAGGTGATCTCGGAGGAGATGGGCCTGAAGCTCGAGAACGCGACGCTCAACGATCTCGGCCAGGCGAAGCGGATCGTGATCGACAAGGACAACACGACGATCGTCGGCGGGAAGGGCAAGCCCGACGCGATCCAGGGCCGCATCAAGGAAATCAAGGCGGCGATCGAGAAGTCCACGTCGGACTACGACAAGGAGAAGCTGCAGGAGCGGCTCGCGAAGCTGGCGGGCGGCGTCGCCGTGATCAACGTCGGGGCGGCGACCGAGACCGAGATGAAGGAGAAGAAGGCGCGCGTGGAGGATGCCCTGCATGCGACCCGCGCCGCGGTCGAGGAAGGCATCGTGCCCGGAGGTGGTGTGGCGCTCCTGTGGTGCCAGAAGACGCTCGACAAGGTGAAAGGGACCGATGACGACGAGAAGATCGGCGTCGACATCGTCCGCCGCTCGCTCGAGGAGCCGATGCGGATGATCGTTCAGAATGCGGGCGCGGAAGCCTCGATCGTGGTCGGGAAGGTGAAGGAGTCGAAGGAGAAGAACTTCGGCTACAACGCCCAGACCGACGAGTTCGAGGACCTCGTTGCGGCGGGCGTCATCGACCCCACCAAGGTCACCCGCACGGCGCTGCAGAACGCCGCGTCCATTGCCGCGCTGATGCTCACGACGGAGTGCGTCGTGGTCGAGAAGAAGGAGAAGGAGAAGGCGCCGCCGATGCCGGGTGGCGGCGGTATGGGCGGGATGTACTAAGAGCTAGACGCACAGACGCACAGACGCACAGAACAGACGCACCGTCGCACAGAACGCCCCGGGGGGCAGCAATCCCCGGGGCGTTCTCGTTGCACCGGCGCATTTGCCGGTTTCGAGGAGTCTGCGGGTTCGCGCGACGGGTCGCGGCTGCCTTTGTGCGTTACCAGCTATGCTAATTAGACATCTTATAGCAGCTACACGTCATATAGTGTCTAACCCGGGTTGGTGACGGGACTTACACCATGGTCGTGACGCGCTTCACAGTCACAGGGAATCCGTCGCTCAACGGGAGGCCGTCTGTGCCAAGTCCATCGATCCTGCGCCGGAATCAGGTCGCCGGGTTCACGTTGCTCGAGATGATCATCGTCTTCGTAGTCATGGGGATTATGCTCTCGGTCATGGTCCGGGCCGTTCGCGGCAGCTGGGTGGCGAATTCGCGGCGCTCCGCCAGCCGCGACGTGACTTCATACCTGTTCCGGGGACGCTCGATCGCGATCCAACAGAGCCGGGCGGCGTGGGTGGTCCGCAGCGGCAGCGTCCTGAAGATCATGGTCGATTCGTCGGGGACGCCGGTGCAATTGGGCTCGCAAATCGACTTTTTCCAGCGCTACGGCGCCACCCTGGGCGGGAAGGACACCATCCAGTTCGATCCCCGCGGGTTCGCCCTCGGTTTGACGACAGCGCCCAAATTCATCGTCGCACTCGGGGGCCGCACCGATACGGTGTGCGTGACGGGCCTCGGCAAGATCACTACACGGAGCTGTCCATGACCCTTGGCGTGTCCGTACCCACGCCCCCTCGCTCAGAGCGGGGCTTCACGATCGTCGAGCTCTTGGTCGCCGTCGTGATCTTCAGCGTCGGCCTGCTCGCCCTGGCGGGGACGGCGTCCGTGATCCTGACGACCCTGACCAGCACGCAGTCCCGCACGATTGCGTCCGGCGTGGCCGAATCGCGCTTCGAGCGGATCCGGGCCACGGGGTGCGCGGCGCGGGCGGGCGGCTCGACCAACACCCGGGGCATTACCGAGTCGTGGACCCTCGACCGGCTGGCCCGGGCCGATGACGTGACCGTCGCCGTCACGTTCCTGAGCAATCATCAGGCCCGCACCGAAACGTTCCGGAGCTTTCTGCCATGCTGACCATGCACAGAGCCCTGTCTCGCCGGGCTGGGTTCACGCTCATCGAGCTCGCTATCGCTCTGGTGCTGATGAGCCTGGTGGGGGGCGCCATCGTCCAGCTGCTGCTCCGGCAGCAGCGCTTTTACAACAGCACCACCGATCTGATCCAGACGCGGCAGCAGATCCGCCAGGCAGCCGCGATGCTCCCCTCGGATCTGCGGGGAATCTCGAGCATCGGCGGGGACATCTACGCCATGTCCGACTCGGCGTTGGAGTTCCGCTCGGTGTTCGGCAGCTCGGTCGTGTGCGTCAACACCGGTGGGAGGCTCTCGACCGTCCCCCGCGTCCTCGCCACGGGGGCGACGATGACCAACTGGGCCAGGCCGCCCGCGGTCGGTGACTCACTCCTCGTCTACAACGACGGACCGACCTTGGCGGTTGCCGACGACGCCTGGTCACGCTACCAGATCACCGCCGTGACCCTGGTGACCGGCAACGTCGCCAACGGCTGCCCGAGCTCGACCCGGCTGACGCAGCCGTCGGACATCACGGGCGCCAATCCGAGCTACCAGCTCACCCTCGCGCCCGCGGCCGCCAACACCATCGCCGTGGGCGCGGCGATTCGCTTCTTCCGCCGGGTGCGCTACCGCGTCTACCGGGAGACGGACAACCAGTGGTACCTCGGGTTTTTCGACTGCATCACCGGCCGCGTGCCGGTGTGCAACCTCAGTCAGCCGATCGCCGGCCCGTTCCAGCCGTACGCGAACAACGGGACCAGCGGGGTGCAGTTCGCCTATTACGACTCCACCGGCGCCGTCACCGCGAACCCGCTCCAAGTAGCGCGCATCAGCCTCGTCGTCCGGGGGCAGGCGGGGGCGCTCATCAACCTGAGCGGGGCAGGTGGCACCGTGTTCCACGATTCGCTGCGCATCGAGGTCGGCTTGCGCAACCGGAAGTGAGCCGTCACCGAAACCACGCTTGACAGTCACCTGAAGGGAACGAGGCCGGTATGCATGCGACACTGCGGTCAGAGAAGGGCATGGCACTGATGATGTCCCTGGGAGCCATCGTGATCATCGGTGTGCTCATGGGGGGCGTCCTGTTCGTGTCGACGCAGGACTACCGCATCGGCGCCAACACGGTGCGCTCGACGCGCGCCGCCGCGGCCGCCGAGCTGGGGTTGAACCGCGTCCCGGTCGCCTGGGATCTGGCGGACAACAACCGAATGCAGATCGGCGACACCCTCAAGCGGGCGTTTACCGCGCCCCGCGGGGGCACCGCGACGGTGATCATCACGCGACTCGGCGGGCCGTTCTTCTGGGTGGTGTCCGAGGGGTACGCGGGGGCCATGGGGAGCCAGGCCTCGGCACGGCGCCGCTACGGCACGCTGTTCCGGCTCGACCTGCCGCAGATGAACTTCCTGGGCGCGATCACGACCCAAGGCAATACCACCGTCAACGGCAACGTCAGTGTGAATGGAAACGACGCAGCCCCCGCCGGGTGGGCCGCGTGCGGCAGCACGACTCAGAACGTCGCCGGGGCGGCGATATCCCCCACCACCACCGCCACGGTCAACGGGAGCGTCACGCTCAACGGAAACCCGCCGGTGCTCACGACCCCCGCCGCCGGCGACTCGAATACGTACTTCAACTATGGGAGCTCGAACTACCAGTCGCTCGCCGCGGCGGCGAACCTGACCTATCCGGGCGGCACGCTGCTCACCGGCGTCCTCCCCATCGCGGTGGGCAGCGTGTGCCAGACCAGCGTGATCCCGGCCAACTGGGGAGACCCGAACCGCGCGAGCCCGGCGGGGGCGTGCGAGAGCTACTTCCCGACCATTCACGTGCTGGGCGACTTGAAGGTCACGACGGGTCGCGGTCAGGGCGTCCTGCTGGTCGACGGGGACTTTACGGTGGCCGGCAACTTCGAGTTCACTGGAGCCGTCATCGCGCGAGGGGGGCTCAAGATGTCCGGGACCGGCAACAAGATCACCGGCGCCGTGATGGCGGCGAGCGTCGACGTAACCGACAACGTCGCGCTCGCCGGGAACACGTCGCTGCAGTACTCCTCCTGCGCCCTTTTGGCGTCGTTGTCGGCATCGGCCTACCCCAAGCAGGCCATGCAGCGCGCCTGGGTGGACATGTACTGACAAGCTAGACGCACAGACGCACAGACGCACAGACGCAACAGACGCGCGGACGCAACAGACGCACATGGGCAGGCAGTGATCAGGGGTCGGGAGTCTCTCCCGGCCCCTGTTCTCTGTTCACCACCGTGCGTCTGCGCGTCTGTGCGTCTAGCCGTTTGTGCGTCTAGCGTTGCCGTTGCTAGTATCTTTGGGCTCATGCCTGCACCCGGCGGTGAGCGCGCGACGCTGTCGCGTGACCTCGCCGATTTCCTGATCGAGCTGTCGATCGCGTTGCACAAGCATGCCATGTATCCCGAAGGACACCCATCGCTCGCGCCGGCAGCGGCGGGAGTGACCCGGCGCGCCGCGCTGCTGCTCGAGGATCGAGCGACGGTGTCCCTCGGTGTGGCCCGCCACCAGCTCGTGATCGAGGGTGTGGCCACCGATCCCAAGCATCCAGTGCTCCGGGAGCTCGCGGGCCGGCTGCACCGTCACCACCTGGGCGCCATCACGTTCCGGCGCGGCGTGGAGGAGGGGGAGGTGGCCGATGCGCTCCGGACGCTCGCCGTCGAAGCGGAACGGACGGGGCAGCCGCTCGGCCTCGGCCCCCGGGAGCGCCTCGCGGCGTGGCCGCACGTACAGCTGCATGCACTCACGTATGAGCGCTTGGAGCTCACGGACGAGGCCGGCCGGTCCCCCGCGGGGGAAGGGGACGCGCGGGCAGCCCAGTTGTGGGTGGGCCTGGCCCGGGCGGCCCTGGCGACGGCGCCGGAAGACACGCGGCCCCCCTCCACCGAGCCGGCGGTCATCGCGCAGGCCATCGACCAGCACTCGAAGGCCGAGGCCACCGGGTACGATCAAGTGATCGTCGGCTACCTCCTGCAGATCGCCGCCGAGCTCAAGACTGCGGGCAGCACCGAGGCCGCGGCGCTGCGGCGGCGGACGTCGCGTCTCATTCGCACGCTCAAGCCTGAAACGCTGCAGCGACTGGTGGGGATGGGGGGCGACTTCGCGCAGCGGCGCCAGTTCGTCTCCGATGCGGCCGACGGCATGGCGGTGGATGCGGTACTCGACATCCTCAAGGCCGCCGCAGAAACCTCGCACGAGACCATCTCACACTCCCTCGTGCGGCTCCTTTCCAAGCTCGCGGTGCACGCGGAGGCGGGCGCCGCCCCCGTGCGAGCGCAGGCGGACGCGGCGTTGCGCGAGCAGGTCCAGCGGCTGCTGGCGGGGTGGACGCTCCCCGATCCGAATCCCGGAGCCTACGGCGCGGCGCTGCACCGCATGGCGCGGGCCGCGCCGGCCGGGGCGCCACGCACCGATCACCATGCCACCGAGCCCGATCGTCTCGTGGCGATGGCCCTTGAGATCGGCACGATGGGACCGCGTCTCCCCGCGGCGGTCGGCCGGGTGGTCGCCGAGGGCCGGCTCGCGCAGCTGCTCGATGCGCTTGAGGGCGGGGCGGCCGACACCGCCGCCGCGGCGACGGTCCGAGCGCAGATCGCCACGGCGGGTGCCGTGCAGCAGATCGTCGCCCGAGCGCCGATCGACTTCAAGCTGCTCGAGCGGCTCGTGCCGCTCGTGGGTGCGGCGGCGGCCCCACCGCTGCTCGCTGCCCTCGCCGTGGCGGAGTCGCGCGGGGCCCGGCGCGGGTTGCTCGCGCAGCTGGCGAAAATGGGTGCCGAGATCGCCCCGTTCGTGATTGCGCGGCTCGACGACAGCCGCTGGTACGTGACTCGCAATCTGCTGGCGCTGCTCGAACAGCTGGGGCCCCCCCCGGCGGGCTTCTCGGCCGCCCCCTACATGCGCCACACCGACGCGCGGGTGCGGTGGCAGGCCGTCAAGCTGCAATTGAAGCTCCCGGCCGAGCGCGACGAGGCGCTCGTCGTCGGTCTGCGCGATCAGGACCCGCGCACGCTGCGGCTCGCCCTCGGCCTCGCGGTCGCGCTGCAGGCCTGCCCGGACACCGCCGTGCCCTTGTTGGTGAATCGCGCCATCGATCGCACGCTACCCGGCGACTTGCGCGCGCTCGCCGTGCGGGCCCTGGGGTACACCAGGGCGCCGGCCGCCCTCGAGACGCTGCTCCAGATCACGGCGGGTGGCCGCACCCTGTTCGGCCGGGAGAAGCTGGCTGCCAAGTCGCCCGAGCTCCTCGTCGCGCTGGCGGCGCTCGCGACGGGATGGCGCCACGATCCGCGGGCGCGCGCCCGCCTCGCCA
>Ga0209056_10003586_pt1 | contig 16494 bp, 13 predicted proteins | sample GraSoiAngelo_114_FD_185876 | JGI IMG/M metagenome (GOLD analysis project Ga0209056, IMG submission 185876) | Grasslands soil microbial communities from the Angelo Coastal Reserve, California, USA - 14_0903_13_40cm (SPAdes) (version 2) | ecosystem: Environmental > Terrestrial > Soil > Grasslands... | reverse complement strand
CGCCAGATAGAGTACAAGGCGCGATGGGTAGGTTTACCGGTTGTCCGTTTGTCTAGGCGTGAGACCAGAGGTTCCAGTCTGGCTTGTCCGAGATGCGGGGAGAGACTCCAATCGGACAAACGACTAGGACGCAAACTCTGGTGCCGTAAATGTCGAACAGTAATGGACCGGGACGTGGTTGCAGCGGTTAACCTGGCTCGGCGGGGACGGGTGAGGTTCGCACGTTCCCGGCCTCCCATACCTCTAGAGGCGCAAGGCAGGGCAGGTGAAGCAATGAAGGGGAACCCGACGCCTACGGCAATCCCTGGAGTCGATGCCCCGAAGCTAACTCATCAGACGAAGAGTTAACAGAACCCAGAGACTCCTGATCCTTCAGCCAGGTCCAGCCGTTCTAGACTGTCGAATGTCGACTCATCGTGAAGCCTGCGCGGGAGGATATGGTTTGAGACCGCTTGCTCTTTCAACAGGGCGAGGCGTTCTCTCAGCGGGTCTGTGTATGAGAAGTCAAGTCTTTGGGAATACTCCTTGAACATCTCGACGACCGTCCTGTGGACAATGACTCTGGAGCTAGCCCCTATAGTGCTCCTCAACACCTGAACCACGTCATCAAACCTATTAGAAATGTCTGCTCTCCGAATCCCACCGCGCTCGATTAGATCGTAGACTGACGCCTGTACTTTCGGCCCCAGCGTTTCCACCAGGACTTTTCCAAAACAGAATGTCAGAGTATCGTAGAAAACTTCCGTTAAGGGAGAGCGCAAGGAGTATTCCTAGTGTGGTGAAACTAGTCTTACTTGGTTGAGTACGGTTATTGTAACTCGTGGTCGCGAGCGCGTCAGATAAGGTGCCATTCATCGCGATCCTACCGCGTTGAAATCGTTAGGTGTGGTTGCCTCATCGGATAGTTCTTCTCGAATTTCTTGCTCTTTGATGCAAGATTGAAAAAATCTGTACGTGAAACTTCGAAAGATAGGTTACAATCGCTTCATCTGTGAGCCACTGCGCCAGCAGGTTGAGAAATGATGCTTGGCGGTTCGAATGCGTGAGTCTGGATCGACCAATCCTCACGTTAGTCTCGGGTCAACCGTCAAGTCTATGGTTCCGGATCAAAGGCTCGATGCGGAGAGAGCGTTCTCTTCTGTGCTTGTAAACACGGTCCGCGAAGCACTTGAAAACGCTCTGGGCCGGAATGTGCTGGAAATTCTTGCATCGAAGGGATTGCTTGACGACGCGGGCAACTCGCTAGAGTTTGATAGGAAGTTACAATCACTGTTCGGTAACGGAGCCACGGTTGTTGAAAGGATAGTTGTCAAAGATCTCAACCGGAAACTGGGGATACCCTACAATTCGGAAGTCAGGCTCGACTACCGGAAATCTCTCGAAACCGCGAAGGAGGTCTGTTTCATGGGGAGCAGGTTGAGATGAGCAGCTCAGAGATCTTGTCCGCGCTGCTCGCATCCGAGGTCAGAGGGGACCTTCTTATTCTCTTTCACAAGAATCCCGGACTCATAGACACGGTTGACGGTATAGCCCGGCGGATCGTGAGAACGACTATCGCGGTTGTCTCCGATGTTAGGGAACTCTTGCAGTTGGGGGTCTTGAGGCAGAAAAGGATTGGAGCCTCTGACGTAGTATTCCTTGACCGCGCAAAGGACCGGGAACTTCTGGAGTCCGTTGCGAACCACTTGAAAACCGTCAGGATGGGTGGAGAGAAATGACCGCACCACGTCCCAAAGCTGGAGCCTCGGGTTTCGACCAACTCTTCCCTGGCGAGACGGAGAAAGGTCTGCGGGTCAAGACGGGAATTGTCGAGCTTGACGAGATGCTGCGGGGAGGGTTCATGCCGGGTGATGCTGTAATGCTTGCCGGGAGCGCAGGCATGGGAAAAACAACCCTGGCTCTAGAATACCTTGTCAACGGTGTCAGCATGGGAGAACCAGGGATCTATGTTACTTTTGAAGAGCTCCCAGACCAGATTTACAGAGATGCGAAGAACTTCGGTTGGGACCTCCGGAGACTGGAAGAGGAGGACAGGTTCCGGCTCATCTGCACCTCGCCAAGTCTTATTCTGGAATCCGGCGAAGATAGCTTACTCGATGACGCCCTTCGGGATATTCAGCCTCGACGGCTTGTAATCGACTCTCTCAGTCACCTAGAGTTGTTTGTGAAGAATGATGATATGAGGATGGAAGCCTACCGGGTGATAAGGTATCTGAAGACCCGGGGAGTCAGCTCCATGCTGCTCTGGGAGTCAACTCAGATAAGCGGCGGATCCTTCAGCGTGACCGATGTAGGATTAAGCTTCCTGGTCGATTGCATCATCGCGCTTAAGCCAGTAGAAATCGAGTCGTCCATGCGAAAAGCCCTGGTTGTATTGAAAATGCGTGGCAGTAACCATGACAAGCGTCTGAGGGAGTATGATATCACCTCGCATGGTATCGAGGTTTCGGCGCCATTCACAAATTATGAAGGTCTCATGACCGGAAGTCCGAGAAGGTCGGTTACAGAGGAGGCTGCGAACAACTGGGCGATGGCATTTGCCAAGAACAAACAGAAACATTCCTGAACCAAACCCGGTAGGGCGGGTTGGACAAACTGCCGGAACCCTTCCGCCAACTTGGAAGCCCAGCATAGTCGTCGCGGCTCCACTCCCACTTGTCATAGTTTCGGTGGCGGTATTCAACCTCATCCTGCCTCCTCCGGCACAGTTTAACAAGGGGCTGGCATTTGAGCCTCCTTACCTAAACGCGATCCTGTATACTATCTTCCTCGCGCTGACCTCGTTCATCGTCGCATATATTTCCTTCAAGAGCTACGTACAAAACGGCTGGACATTTCTAGTACTCCTAGGAAGTGGAGCACTCGCGTGGGGCACGACCTCACTAATCGCAGGTTGGCTGACGAATCTACCGACTGGACCAAATCCGGCGATAACGATATCGAACACCGGAGCGCTTGTTGCATCCATTTTCCACGTGGTCAGTAGCACGTGGTCCCGCGGGCCCTCTACACAAAAGAGCGCGAAGATTCGTAGATCGATCCTGATCTTCGCATACGGCGGAGTTCTTGGTTTCATAGCGTTGTACGCGATCGTAGCACTAGAGGGAATGACTCCAGCGTTCTTCGTTCCGGGGGTTGGCCAGACGGTCCTACGTATGGTCGTTCTTGGAAGCGCAGCTGCCCTATTCGCGGTAGCATCCATTCTCTTTGCCAGACGATACTTCTCCTCCCAGTCGAGGTCAAGCACTCTCTACTGGTACTTCCTTGCCCTCGGATTAACAGGAGTAGGCCTGGCCGCGGTCTTCTTCGGGAGAGCCCCCGGCGATCCTATCTCGTGGACCGGGAGAACCGCGATGTTCCTCGGAGGAACATATTTCCTCAAGGCAGTCCACACAGCATTCAAGGGAACAAGCGTCCGCTAGCTCACCCTGGAAATACTAGAAATGTCGGCACTGTCAACTCTTTGGTTGTTGTTTCTTGTTCTTCGGTCATCTCTAACCGTTATGTTCGAGGAAAGAACAACTACAAATGGCCTCTCGACTCAACGAGGTAAGGGATCTCAACATGTCAAAAAGGACTGTATAGTCGCCTGTGGTTTTACTCGGTAAAAAAAGAGGGGAAAATTGGGGAAGGTCAGTTGGCGTTGAATGATATTTCTCCGACTTGTGTTGACCAGCCTTGGAACAGGCTAACCGTTCTGAATTCGCCTGAGACCCAGAACGTGTTGGGTGTGGCGGGATCCGTGGCGGCCCAGAAGTAGTCTCCCCAGCGACCGGTGTAGTCGGCTGCGGTACCGGCTATCAGTAGTACTGGAGCTGCGAGGGTGGTGGGAAGCATAGTGGCGAGTTGTCCTGTCACTTCGAGGGTCGGGAAGAGGCTGAGGGAGGAGTGCCCGTAGAGGAGAACAAGGTTGTTGCTCGAATCCGTGCTGAGTGCAGGGTAGAAGACGTAGTCTCCCAAGAAGCCTAGGTCGAAGTCTTGAAGTGCGCAAGGTGGCGCTGGGCAGCTAGGGCTGACCGTTGTCTGTATCTGGTCGAGGCGAGCGCAGGTTCGGCTAGCACTATCCCCAGGAGGGGTGCATCCTTCGTGCGAGGCCGTCCAGAGTACATTGTTTCTCCAGACAATGCTCAGCATGCGAAGCGCGTCATTGGTACCCAGACTGGTAGGGTTGCCCGGCTGGTCAGCTCTACCCGGGAAGGACATCTTGGCGACAGTGAGCGTTGTAACTGTGACAGTCGTTGGGTCTGGCGGTGTGCCGGTGATCGTGAAGACGTTTATGCCGCCGTTTGTAAGGGGAGGAGGCACGTTAGGTGGAGGCGGCGTACAGTTGTTTGTTATAGCCGCTCCGTCTATTAGATGGAGACAGTTCTCCGCCATATAGGCGGTATCTGTCGTACTCAGATGCTGAGCTGGTCGTATTGCCCAGTGGTTATTAGTCGTAGTGACAACATTCGTCAGGGCGTCAATATTCCGGCCTCCAGGACATGGGGTGGGGACTGTGCACCCAGAAAGCATCTCAGCCTTGTTCAGAATCCAGTATTGCGCTCCGATAAAGAGACCTGTGGTCTCATCGAAGTCGTTAGCGGCGATCATGAACTTGTCTCTGCTGTAGCCGATGTAGGGTTGGTCGGGGAGCGTATTGGATGAGGCGAGCGAGCACATTGAGTATGGTGTAACTGGGTTGCAGTTCGCTATTACACGGTATATGAACCAAGCTCCAGTAGGGTCATTTGTGGCTGTGACTGCGAAGTTCACCCTGTTAACGTCGAAGGTATCAATGATGGACGCGTAGAACCTGTCCGCAGCTGCGTCATAGAGAACCTGGGGGTCGCTCATTCCGATTCCAAGTGGGCCTCCCCTCACTGGGAGGAACCAGAAGTCGGAGAGCGAGAAGGTTGTAACCCGTACCCCGTTGTTCTTCCAGATTGTGCCTGCAAGGTTCACCATCTGCACGATGAACTTGGAGCTTGCTGCGAGGCCCATGTCTGGAGGTGTGCAACGGCATGGGTTAGGGTTGGTTCCAGGTGTTCCTGCGAAGTCTTTCATTATGTGTATGAATTGCTGGGAACCAGGCGATACAACCGCAACCGGATCAGTTGCTCCTGTTTGTGCTTGCTCGGACAGAGATAGATCTGGCAAGCTAAGAGCCCCCACATCACTCACACTCGGCGCCGGTAGGGAACTGACGACGACCTGCCCGATGTACGCCGCAGAATAGTCGGTTACGAGCTGCTCTGTGGCGGTGTTAGTGCTTGCCGACACTGGAACAATGTCGTGCGACAAGATGACTGGTAGGGTGAGGAGAACTATCGTTAGAACAGTCGGAATAATCTTGGTGAGTCCGTGCTGGTCGAGAGAGTTTTTGAAGGTTGACAATTTTCTCTCAAAGCTCAAGTGATAGAACAAATATCATCCACGTCTACAAGTGAACACATCTGCAGCTTTCGCAGGTATATAGAAACCCGAGAATATTGAGTCTCGAGAATATCGACTGCTAGAACGTGGCTTTTCATCGACCTATCCAGGGCGAGGCGCTATCGACTTTTCGGTCCGTCAGCCGGGAACTAACTTGTCTTGCGTCGATTGATGCATATATCCAGTCTTGGCCTCACTTTTGAGTGCCTTTGCCAATGATTGATGTTTAGGCACCAGCAGACTTCTTCCCGGCCGGCATCGACGGTCGGCTTGGCAAGGGAACTCACCATGGCCGTTCTCAGCGCTGAAGGAGTAGCCACCCCTGGTCCTTTCCATCTGAAAAACACCGCGGCTTTCATCCACCGAATGAACCCGCACGCGGTTCACACCGCAACCATTGACTCCGCCCGCACGGTACGCGTTCAGGTCATCAAGCCTCCAGCGGCGTTGAACCATGAGGACCAAAAGCAACTCGTCAAAGAGGTCACCGAGATTGTGGCCATCTTGGGGCCGCTAACGCTTGGTTTTCGTCACGGGCTTTCGTGGCTTACCGCTTATTCTGCGTCCTATGATAAACAAGCCCAGCAGAGCCTCGCCTAACGAAACGAGAATAACCGCTTCTGTTCCTAGGCCGAGTCCTGTGAGGCTGGAGCTCGGCGCTGGACCAGTAGGTCGCTCCGTCAGCTTAACTATCGCATGACCGACGGAATTGTTTTCGAGGTTCGTTTCTCCTTGCACAGGCAGCGCGATCGCGGAGAGCTCGTATGTTGATGCGGGATATCCGGCAGTATTCCACAACAGACCTACGATGCTCGTGGAGAAGGATTTGACGCTGAGACTCTCAACTGCGAGAACCCTGGTGTTGTTGGCTAGCAATTGCACCTCAACAGTCTCCATGAAAGGACCATAACTAGCAACAGTCACGTTCACGTCTAGCAGATCGCCTGGCTTCCCAGCGGCCGGGGCTTTGAGGTCCAAGATGGCCACGTCGTGGACCGCCTGTCTCACAATCAGGGAGAGACTAGCACTCCGGACGCCAGCGGTCGGACTAGATCCCATAACAATTATGGTGAAAGACCCGATAGGCGAGACCGGTCCAGCGGAAAGGCTGAGCCGCGAATCGAAGGGCGGCTCCCCACTTGAGGGGTTGAGGCCTAATTTCAGCCCATCAGGGATTTGTCTTAGGGAGAGATCGACGGGGCCCGCAACACCTCGAGATAGGCTGACCGATACAGTGATGGATACATTCGTCCCTTGGACCACAGATGCACTTGTCTGGCTGAGAGAGATACCGTAGTCAAAACTACAACTCCCAGAGAACGCCCGATTCCCAGATGCTGTACTGTCAGAACTCAGAATCGAGAACTGTAACATAGAAGCTTGATTTCCGCACTTCTCGTGAACTGAGTGCTGAAACATATCGGCGAATCCCAAGCTCGGAGAGAATGATCCCAGCAGTACTCCTATCGTGGCAAGTGTTGCAAGAAAGATGATTCTGCCGAAGGCTTTCAATGATCTCGTTAAGGGCTCCGCCTCGACCTCAGGCTCGAACGATATGCAAGATTCATTTAAGCGGGTAGCTCGTAATCGACCTTTGCCATTCCGAGAAGCCCAGGCACAACTCCTCAACCCGATCTTCTGTGAAGAAGGGCTCTTTGCCGGGTTCTCGTTGAAGGCCCGCACACGTCATTTCCACGGGATTCCCCTCGTGGAATTCTACATTTGAACCGCCTATGCGCTTGCGGGTTACAACGAAAATTAGTTTGGGCTTACGATAGTAGTAGGCGACGGTGTTATTCGTGGCGCGTGGAGGGAGAGGGGTCCGCATCGGTCGGGAACCTGGAGTCTCGCGCTTTAGAATCGCCGGTCTAACGGTAATCTTCTCGGTCTTTTTTTCCTTGTTGGGGGCTTTGGCGAATTGGTATTTTTGGTATCGGCCTCGAACGTGGGACGTTTTCTTGTTTTCGTTGCAGCAGACTGTTGAGAATCCTCTCTGGGCTTTGTTCAGTCTAGCTGTTCTACCATTGGTTACGGTTCTTTTCTGTGTGGGATGTCTGTCGTCCATTTTCAGAACTAGAAGGTTGACGCTGGGAGCTGGTGTATTGGCAGGCTTTCTCGTTCTTCTCGTTCTCGCAGGCAGTACGATGATAGATGTTGGGGCTAGGTATTATCCGAATACTGGTTGGACGACGGAGGCGGGTAATGTGGTCCCTTGTACATGGTTTGTCTCTCTTGTCGGAACGACGCCTTTTGCCCGGGCGCAGGTGTCTACGAGCCTCGTTTCAAATCCTGGCGTTACACTCGTTGGGACCTCTGGAGAAGAAATCACGGCTTTTCTCTCCGCTGTCGTAGCTGACAACGAGAGCATTTGTTTCGGGGCCGCAACATTTTCCGTTGGAAACCAAACGATACGTTTGGCCAACAATCTCGTGTTTTCAGGGGCTTCAGGAGCTACGATCTTCCAGCTCGCATCTGGAACGGCCAGACGAATGATGAACTGGGGAGCCGTGTCCAACCTTACGATGCAAGGGATAACATTCGACGGCAACGCCCAGAACGAGGCGGATGCAGCCAACAGAAACGTAGGGGAACTCTTGGTCCTAACGAGTCCTCTTAACAATCACGTCGTCCTCGACAACCTAGTCTGCCAGAACGCTAGAAACGGAGCCTGTCTAGACATAGGCGGCAGCAACATAACCGTGCGCAATAACAGATTCCTAAACAACAACGGGAACGGTGGAGTCTCTAAATGGACCGTGGACCATATTCACTTTGGCACTTCGACAGATGTTAGAGTTTCAGGCAACTACTTCAACGATTGTACGGACACAGCTCTGGCCATGGATAACGTAACTTCCGCAACTGTTGCTGGCAACACTTTCATAGATTGCCGCGGCCAGCTTTGGACGTTCACTTCAGCGGGTGGTGGAACCTCTACCAACGCCACGGTTAGCGGTAACACTTTCAGACAGACAAAATATCGTGCTCCTGCGATCAACATAGACTTGTTCGGGGGTGGCGCTCCATCCGCTCAGGAGGTTACCGTAACCGGCAATACGTTCTCCAATCTTCAGCCAGGAGGTTATGACGTTCTTCATCTAGCCTGGGCTACGGGAATAACTGTAAACAACAACGTTATCCAGAGCGCGTCTACCGACCCGAACACCTATGCAATAGGAGCCGTCAATGATACTGATCTGACTCTGGATAACAACACGTTTCTCAACATAGACTCTGCGGGAGCGGGCAAAGATACACTATTCCAGGCCATTGCTGGTTTCAGCATCCAGGGAGACATTTTCAGAACAGCGGTCGTGGGCCTAGAGTTCGGCTGTTGCGCTCCTCAATCCTCAAACGGCGTCGTAATGAATAACACGTTCTACAGCGTAGCCAGCCCAATAGTATTCACAACCATCCCCACAAACACAACGATTCTGAACAATCATTGACGAAGCCCGAAATGAGGAAAGCAGCTTGCGGAGAGAAGCTAAAGGACGACCACGATTTACACATGATTCAGGGCGCAGGATTTCCCTCGAATTGCCATGGCATGCGTTGAATGGGTGAAGTGTCGATTTGGTGATATTGCATCAACGCTTCTGTGTCTCTTTTTCCAACCAAATACGATAGTCGTGCATTGTCCACGGCTAAAGTCTCTCTAGTCGTTTCAGTATTCAGAGAAGCGGTCTTGGGCATCGACGGTAGAGGGTGACGGCTATACGTATCGCAGACCGGTTCTACGCCGAATCCGTCAAAGCCATATTCGCACTCACACAACCACCGAGGCGCCTATTCCGGTTGCGCTGGTGCAACTGTCCGGTTACCAGCCCCATAGAAGACTAGTTTAGAGACGCGATAAGGGCGCATTCCGGATAGTTAGGGACGCGATCCGCATACTCACTCACTGCAATCCCGCAAACAGTACTGAAATACATCTAGTCGAACACGACGCATCTAAGGTTTTTGTGGACGACTTTTCAGCCGGAGCCGTGGCTAAGAGGTGTCTTAAGAGCGTTTTAGGTGGCTGATCCGGGGAGACAGATCAATGCGTATGTCTCGTCTCCTCATTGCGCTCCTCGCCATCACTCTTCTGTGGAGCTCTCTAACATTTTCGGCTGTAGCTAAGTCTGTTTCGTCTAGTCTTCTCCAGTTGAAACTTCAGGCGGCTTGTTATTTTCTGAAGAGTCTCTATAATCCCTCTCTCCAACTGGTAAGAAGCACGCCCAACAGTAGCGTCTACTACATCGCTAGCGACAACCTACTGGCTGAGAGAGCGATCTCGTCCTGCGATCCGATCATTAGCCATGCGATCAATCAGTCAATCAGTTCATGCTGCGACGATGGCTACGATCATATGCACGAAGTAGTACTCGGCGTGAGTATCCACATTCCCATCAACAACTCTGCAGTCTACACGGTGGCGAATTCTACTGCGGGCAAACTGTTCCGAAGTGTCCCTCCCGCTACGGCGGGGGGTAATTACACCATTCTCTGGGAGGTTCACAATGCGACGGGAGTCTTTCCTGATTGCGTCTATGCTGACGTCGCCGTCTACACTGCCCTAGAATTGAAGCTGGAAGGGAACACTACTGGCGCGCGGCATGAGATGGATTGTCTCAATACCATGTTCGATGGTAGGGGTTTGGTGGATGAGGCGTACAAGGACGGCTCCGGCTCAGAACACGGAATCTACCAGACCTACAAGCTCGCGCTCTACACGTACGCTCTCCAGAATGTCCCAGGCTCATACTATTACGGAGAGGAAGAGAATCTCTTCCGATCACAGGGTCCTGACGGCGGCTTCCACACTGGCTATGACCAGACTGGAACGTATGCGGGAACGGGAGAGAACGTGGAGACAACCTCCATCGCTATGATAGCAATCTCTAGCCTCTCCACCACAAGGTCTCTCCCATTCTTCTCGATTCCTCCATGGATAGCCTACCTGTATGCCGGGCTTGCAGTCACCGCGCTTGGAATAGTGGTCGCGATTCTCGTCTTGGAGCAGAGGAAACGCAGACAATTCTTCCCTGCACGTGCAAGTTACTAGGGAAGGAATCACCCGCATAAACACAACCAGGCAAAACTTGTCGAGCCCCGTATGCGCCTCAGCCCACTCGCTCACCTCGGGCTCGCGGATAATTCTGGAGGGCAACGCAGATTTATCGAGCCCAAAGTGGGGGAAGAAATACCGATTGCAACAGTCGATTTCTATTTTTTCCAACGACGCAATGATCGACGCTAGTATTTGTTGATGGTCTGCCGCATCTGAGAACCGTTCAGATGGCAAAGGATGAGGAACTCAGAACTCTCCTGAGAAAGCGCGGATACAAAGTCGTGGAACTAGTCTACCGCAGCTATTCGGGCAAGAAACGGGACGAACTATACTAGGAAATAGTCAAGCAACTAGGAATAGAACAGAGCGTAGTTCGTCGAACTGCATCCTCGTCGGGGCTAGTTGGTCGACTGAGGAGCCAAACTAGTGTCTTCTTCCTTAGTGTTCTTTTCTGACAAGTAAGCGTTGCATGAGTCCAACGTATCTGTGAATCGGATTCGGGAGTGCGCTCTTCAGAAGCTCGAAATCTGTCTCTTTGAAGATTGAGAGAGTTCGGCTTATGATCAGAAAGCTGGCCGCAAACACTGTTAGGATTATTGGAAGTCGAAGAAGTGGCCTAAGCATTAGCTGCTGGGTCAGAATCTGATCCGTTACTAAGAGTGGGATGCTGGTTCCTATAGTGAGTAGAATTGCCTTGAAGAGGCCGTGAGTGACAGGCACATCTACAGTAGGATGCAGAGAGCGGTATGCGAGGAGAAGAATGCTGAGACCTAGAATCACGCGACCGATGGCCCCTGCAGTTGTGCCCAGGGTCTTTGCGAGAAGAGCTACGGCTCCTAGGTCGAGAATAGTAGCCACCAAGTAGACCTTGAAGAGAGGTCTGGTTCTTCCCACCGCCTGGAGGGTAGCGACTAGGATCGCTCCTTGCGCGGTGAGGACTACTGCCATTGCCAGGATTGCGAACGGAATCGCTTGGTTGGCCAAGCCTGGAAAGACGATTTCTAGCGCCGTAGGAGCCACAGCCGCTAAAGCCACCCCCAGTGGAAGGACTGTGATGTTTACGAGTCTGAATGTTAGTGCAAGTCTCTCCGAGACGGCTCTTGGGCCTTGACTTGAGAAACTGGATGAGAGAGCTGGATAGAGAGCACTGGTCACCGGGGTCCAGAGGATGGAGAGGAAGGCCACGCTTGAGACCGTCAAGTAGTACGCGCCCGTGATCTGAAGCTGACCAACTATCGTCTGGAGTAGTGCGATGTCGCCCCAGTTCTGGAAGAGAACAATGATAGCGGAAGCGAAGACCGGAATGCTGAACGATAGTAGCGGTCGTTTTGGAAATGTACCCCCAGAAGGCAATCTGCCCTTCCATAGAAGTAGTGACAGTAGAAGTGTAGCAATTGCGCCGAGCAGCCAACCCATGACCACCCCTAACACTCCCAGCCCAAGGGCGGCGAGGACTAGGGCAAGGCCGCGGCTAAGGGGAATGTACAAGAGATTCTGATAAACGATTTTTGCGTACAGACCTAGTCCAAGAAAGTAGGCTCCGTATAGTGTTGTTAGGTCGAGAATGAAAGCTGCGACGAAAGCGGTCACCAGGAGGCCGCTCGTGTTGGATGTGTTGAAGAGAAGAGTCCCGATCCATGGCGAGAGAAGACTTGTCAACAGGAGCGTAGGCGCTGCGATTATCAGTATTAGTCTAAGAGTGGTTTTCGCGACTGCTCCTGCTCCTGGCGCATCCCGACTTCCTAATCTGTTGGAGATGAAGCGAGTGGCAGCAGCGGGAAGCGACATTTGAGTGAGGGTTCCAAATATGGCCACCGCAATCGCGAGAAGCGACACTCGGCCGATCTGAGAGAGACTTAGGACTCTGAAGAGGAGGACATAGTAGATGAATGAGGCAATACTTAGAATGGCTTGTTGGCTGGTAAAGTAGGCCGTCCCACGCGGAACATTGTATACAATGTCGGTCACCGTCAAATGGAAACCTAGACTTGGAAATGCCGTTACTACCCATTGCTTTAGTCTTCCCCAAACGGAACTAGTGATTAGCTTACGGAGAGAAGGTAATGCGGTCTACAGCCTTGCGGACAGAAGGAGACGAGGTTATACTGCGGCAGAGGTGCACTCCGCCTCTCTACTGGTTGCGCTGGAAGCTATGAACCACGGTTCCGCTGAACTGGGCTTGGGTAATCTCTACGATCAGAAGCGAGTTGAGATCAACGCAGACAGGCTATTCGAGAGTTGGGTTGAGATGAAGACTCCCAAATCTGTTCGATAGCGACTTGGGAGCCTCTATCACCTATCAATCTCGACGTCTACCTAGCTCATGAAAGTCAGTTGTCCTTCAGAGTCACTTGTGAGGTCAGAGGTTGCAAAGGCCAACCGTTGCTGCTTTGTCGAGGATATTTGAAGCACTATTGCGAGAAGCACTACCACGAGCATAGAGGAGAGTTGCCAGTTCAAGTAGAAGGGGAAGGCTGAGGATTCACTATCATCCGACCGAGAACCTTTGAAACTATCTGCTGGACCCTTTCTCGGACAAGCTCTTCCAAAGCCAATCCCTCATCAAAACCTCGAATGACCTCTTCCTTCTTAACGACGTTGTAATGCGCGGTCTGGTAAGAGTACTTGATTAGCCGATGAAAGATTCGATTTCTTAGCTTCCCCCATTCAGAGAGTCTTTGAGACTCTCCCTCAGTGATGTATCCCATTCTCGTAGTATCTCGAATGAGTTGCCCGTAGCCATAGAAGTAGTTCTTGTTAAGCTTCTCAACTAGCTCATGCATCTTGTTCTTCTGGCTATAATCAAGTTCGTAGATTTGTTGCATCCAGAATTCTATCATCACATGAATTCGAGCGTAAGCTCCGAACCATTCATTCTGTTCAAATGCTCTCTTGGCATCTTGAACTATGTCGCTTTATCACCAACTGTCCCTCTTTCCACTCCGTGAATTCCATTTTCATCACTGGAAGTTCAATGTAGGCAAATCGTCATTAGTCTTTCTTCTTGATGAGTTCCTTCAAGAGTTCATTGACAATTTTGAAGATCCAGTGCTTCTCTCTCAACGGCTCAAGGATGTCGTCGATCAACGCGTTTACCTGACCTGTCGTGTATGGCAGATCGCTTTCGCTCGGTTTTCGTTTATGCTTTCCTTGCTTACCTTTGGTCATCTAGGGAAGACTCCAGCGGGTGGGCGAAGCTTGGGTGCGGATTGGTTTGCTACATTCTCGACAGAAGATCTGTCCCTGCCGTACCGGGAAGTTGCAGTAGAGACATCGCTGCCCTGAGGGCGAGGCGAGTTGTCGCCTGTCGGGCGAAGTGATCGGGTTACCGCATGAACCGCAGAACTTGTCGAAGATACTCACAAGTGGTGTCGCGCACGCTCCGCATAGAAACCCGGGAACAGGGGAAGTAGCCAAAATCGAGTCGATCGCTATTGCTACCCGGTTCAAGACTTGGTTGCTGCTGTGAAAGCTAAAAGCAGTGGCCCCGAAACCAATGGCGGTGCCAACCCCTAGGCCTACAAGTCCTGCGGCGAGATACTTTGTCTTCCGTTCTAGAGGCTGGAGTTCAATGAGTTGAGCTTCGTTCTTCTCGCTTCCTTCTTTGGAGGATGCCGACAGGTGATTCCAGATGACTTTGGTTCGTGGCTTCATTGATTGAAGCATGTAGGGTGCGTAGCCATACTGAGAGATGGCCTGTTCCCAAGTGATTGACTCTGTGAGCGTCGCAACCTTCCTAATCTGGCCATTTGGAAGCTTCCTCCAGAGAACGTACTTCTGATTTGGATAATCAGCTAATGCAGCAAGAGCTATAGCCCAAAGATAGAACAAGGAGAAAAAAAGAGGGGGATTTATCGAAACGTTGGCAATCAATGTTGTACCGTCCTGCTATTGGGCGGGCGGCGGGTCGACGAGCTCGACGAGTTCCGTGATCAATTTCTTGTCCTTGCCGAGCAACTGGAGGCCTGTTACCATTTCTACCTCTCCAGCTTTTGCAAGCTCTGTGCGTTGAGCATCGCTGAGTTTCCTGAAGCTGTCTCGTAGTGCGCTGATTTTTTGTCCGACCATTTTGCTGCGTTGCCATGGATCAGATTCTGCTTCAAAGCGTAACAGGAATTCCAGGTCATATTTGACACTCCGGCTCCTGCAACCCTTTGACCAGATGGCTCATCAATGCCTGAAAGCCTTGACGGCCTTGAACTGCTCCGAGAAACCACATTCGTTGTTTTGCGTCGATGCCGCTGAGCCATTTCCAACTAGCCCAGCCGCTTGAAACTTTCTGTATGCCTTTAGCCATGTATTTTCGCTATATGATGGCACGAACCAGTATTTCCAGAATCATGCGCATATGCGCATGAATCCCTTGCAGGCTATTCGTTGAAGATTGTTCCGCTGAACATGAACGAAAAGGATGGCTTCGATGCTAACTCTTTGATCGCTCGTTCCACAAAGGGTGACTGCTTTCCAAAATTCGTTCGAACTAGGCTAAGAATCTGCCTTGATTCTCGGTCCAGAGATAGATTCTTCGCTTCATGTCCGTCGTCCTCTGGAGGTCTTCCGCCGAGGGCCATCCCTGATGTCTCGAATACACCCTGCTTTGAGTTCACTATTTAGCATCTTCCTAAGTCCCAAGAGTCTTGAGTCAGGAATCGATGATTCGAGCAGATTACAACCGGCCGAGGAAACAGGATTGAGGGACTCGGTCATCGGCAAACATCGAATCCGAAAAAAATGCTGAGAGACAATTCATTCACCGGGGGTGAAAAGATATTCTCAAGAGACAGCGAGAGACCCCCATGTGTATTTGGTGAAGATTTAAGGGGGGTGGGAGGGGGTGCATAGGCTGATTCCTAATTTCCGCGGCATTCCGCGCGCGGAATATCGTCTTCCCGCTCAAAGATATTGCTGGAACAACATGTCGAGCAAAAAAATCTCCGACATCCTTGGTCGAAGCGCCATGGAATCTGTTTACATAGTGCTCCCACAAGTCCAGCTCCATCAACCAATCGCCAGGAAGCGTTTGTCTACTTGTCTCTTTGGGACAAGTCTGTTTTGAATGAATCTAACAGGTCTGTGCATGACAGTTGGAAATAGTTTCGAGTGGAGCTCTTCGAAGATCGAAGTCCTATGATATGGCGTTATCCTGACTCGTTCCCGTAGTTCCAAGAGTCCAGTCGATAACCCGTGTGAGACCTTCCTTCAACTTGACACTGGGCTGGTAGCCCAGCACGCGCCTCGCCTTTCTTATGTCCGCACAGCTCCGAAGAATATCTCCTGGTCGGCGGGGCTTATACGCGATCTTGAGACCGTTTTTTCCACAAAGCTGGGTAACTGCCTTCGCTAGATCTTTGACTGAGGTGGCCATGCCCGTACCGATGTTTACAACTTCTCCATCAACATCATGGGTTTCCATTGCAAGAAGATTGGCGTTTAAGGCATCAGATACAAATGTGAAGTCCCTTGCCTGCCTACCATCACCAAATATCACAGGTGGTTTCCCAGCAATGACTCTGGAAACGAAGGAGCTTATGACGCCAGAATATTGACCTGATCTCTGTCTTGGGCCATACACATTGAAGTATCTGAGAGAGACAGTTTGAAGTCCGTACGTCTTGGAAAATGCGACGCAGTAATTCTCCGCGGCCAATTTCGAAGCCCCGTAGGGAGAAATGGGCATTGGACGCGCGTTTTCAGTCTTGTTGAGGTGGATACTCTCTCCATAGACAGAAGACGAAGAAGAATACACAAGTTTCTTGACCTTGTTATTGATTGAAGCCTGAAGGACGTTCAATGTGCCAGTTACATTTACGTCGTTGGTAGGTCTCGGCTCTCGGATAGAAAGAGGAACGCTAACTCGAGCGGCTAGATGAAAAACAACCTCTGAATGCCGTATTGCGTCTTGAACAGTTGAGAAGTTGCGAATATCTCCGGATACAAGCCTCAGGTTCCGATGCTTGCGAACCCGACTGAGGTTCGAAAGCTTACCCGAACTAAAATTGTCAAGAACCGTCACAACATGATTT